>JACCDS010781723.1_pt1 | contig 23235 bp, 21 predicted proteins | sample 7446441 | NCBI WGS metagenome assembly JACCDS01 (sample SAMN15323445, study PRJNA562643) | freshwater metagenome | isolation source: river surface water | place: USA:Blue River Watershed | collected 2017-08-17 | reverse complement strand
GGAGGGGAGTAGTGCACGCGGAGGGACTCGAACCCACACACCTTACGGCGCCAGATCCTAAGTCTGGTGCGGCTACCAATTACGCCACGCGTGCAGAAAGGACCTTAAAAAAGGACTGCAAAGGTAATGAAATTTACCATCTAATCAAAACAGGGTTGTGGTATAGCTGTAAGTTTTCTTGTTTTTCAAAACCACAGTGATTTTGATTTCGTCACCAGCCGACCACTGAGTCATTCCCAATGGCGTAATTGCCAATGTTGGCAGGCCCAAGCCATTGCCGGGTTGAACCGTGATATTGCTTTCAATGGCTCCGTGTTTTTTCGAAACGATTGTCACCGTGGCGTCTTCCAATGGTTGCAAAATCGAGAAGCTCCAGCGCTCAAATGTCAACATACTGGGAGATGCACCCATCGCAGGCCAGCAAACAAAATGATCTTTGTAGTATTGCGAATCGATCGCCATGATATTCTTATCGGCCAACCAAAACACCGAATTGTTTTCTGCACAACCAAAACCATAATTGATCATGCCAGGATGGGTTAACAAACGACGGTTGTATAGTTCTTCGCTTTTTGTATCGCTCATTAAAACGGTGGTACTCTGGGCTGGATTTGCTTCCAATACTGCCGTTCCGTAGCGTGCCGCATCAGCCGCAGCTGCAGTAAAGCACTTGTGTGTTTCGGGTTTGGGCTCTCTGCTGAAAACACCTAGCGGCGCATACATGGTTGCTGCCTGCATGCAAGCAATGTGTTTGTCTTGGTCGAACTGTATGCCTTGGGTAACACCTGCGTTTTGGCGGAAATAGTTGATGCGGTCTGTGATTTTGCGCAGCGTTGAGTCTGGCAAACTACCTGAAGTACAGGTTTTGCTATTTCCATTCCATCCTGTTTGGGCCAATTTTTTGCCTTTCACCGTGGCGTATCCAATTTTGCTCCCTTTGTAGCGCACATCGAAGTCTGTTTTTGCCAAACGCACTTGCAAAGCCGACAATCCCACAAACTTAGGATTTTCCTTTTGAAGGCGATAGAAACAGCCCCATGCCGGTTCCATCAATCCTTGCTTCATCAATGAGTCCGTGGCACGAGCCAACAAACCCTGCTGCATCGGCTTTAATGTGGCGTTTTTGGGGAAGTCTTTGATGACAGAATCGCTGAGGGATAAAATTCTCGCCCAATCGTAATACGCGATTTTTTGCTTGGTCCAAGCGTTGAAGGTGTTCAATCGATACTTCTTCAAATTCACATTTTTGGGGTATTTGTTCGCCCCGTGATCCATCAACATAGCGATCAAGCGATGGCTTACCACGACGGGTGGATTGTTCAACAATACTTCCAATTTTTTCTCGTCGATTTGAGAAGTTTTGAATTGTATTGGGTACCATTTGTAAAAGAAGAAGACCGTGCCACCTTTGGCGTTATTGGCCAAATAGTATTCCAAACATTGATTGATAAAGGCGAAAGAATCTTTCAACAAGAATGGATCCGTGCTGTTTTTTGATTTGCGGTCTAGCAAATCCACTTTGCGGTTGTAAAAGTCGATGAATACCGATTCTGCTTCTGCCCAATCGTTGTTTTGGGCCAAATAACCCATTCGATTCAAATAGTAATTGTTCTGTTCGTGCAGGTAAAATGTATCGCTTGGGAAGAAAAACAAGGCTTTGGTCAGAAGTTGGTTGTACATCTGGCTATAGCCTGTATTGGCGCGTGTAGTGGCCAAATCCACATCAATCATGGCGCGTTCCCAACCCAGTAATTTTTGGTTCAATGGAAACACCGAAAGGCCCATTTCGCAGTATATCAATGCACTGTCCGTAAGCTTGCGCTCGTTTAAATAGTAGTCGGTTAGTACCTCAAACGCCTCCCTTACATAGGTTTTCTTGTGTTTGCCTTCTGCATTGGCCAAGTAATTCATGTTGGCCACCTTGCGCATGGTTTTCACGGCATCCAAGTTTTGTTTGAGCAGCCAATAACAATGTCCTGCCATACCCAAAGCGATTGTGTCGCCCGTTAGGTCAAAGCTGGTTTTGTACATTTGAAGGGCACGGGGATAACGTCCTTGTCCGTAATTGCTAATGGCTTCTTTGTTATTCGCAGCAACCAATGCATTGAATCGCTCACCATATTGCTGAAAATAACGACCGTCATCGTCATAAGCCGTGGCTTTTACTGCGCTTTTCATCGCTTCTTTGAAGTAGTCTACATCGCCTTTTCTGTACTTGTCGATTTGATACATTTCATATTCAGCAATGGCTTTGATATACCAAAGTTCGGCTTGGGTTTTATCGTCCTCCAAGCCTTTGGCGCTCATTTTTTGGGCGTCTACATACTTGGCGGCGTTGAAATATTCTCTGGATTTGAGGACAGCCTTGGTTTGTGCTTGTGCCAATCCGATGATGCACAGCGTGAGGGAAAGGATGAGGTGACGGATATTCATGGTTTTCAATGAGACCTAGTACAAATAAAAGAATTACCAAGCAGAATATCACATGGCGTTGGTAATCGGTGTAAAAAAAGAAAATGACTATCGCAACAGGGATTTTTTCTTTATTGCCGTCGGTTTGCAAGCAAAAGGGGTGGGCCACCATCGAAAGGGTTGTCGGATCGACCCAAACTGTGAATTTCTAGGCCATTGGCGCGTTTAACGGCATCGTTACCGTAGCGATTTCGCAGCCTGTCCATCGCCTGGTACAAGTTGGCCATCTCTTCACTGTCTTCAAACAAATTCATCTGAAATCCGCCGCTCACCAAATCGCTCAACCTCACCCCAATCAATCGAATCAATAAGCGCCGGTTGTAGAGTTTGTCGAACAGTTCCAACGATTTGGCAATGAGTATATGATCTGCACTCGTGTAGGGGATTTTGGCCTGTAGTGTGTGGGTGTTGAAATCACTGTACCGCACTTTTACCGTGATACAAGCGCAGAGTTTATCGCCCTTGCGCAGTTGATACGCCAGATTTTCAGCCATTGCGCTGATGATGTTTCGCAGTTTAACGACATCGATGGTGTCTTTTTCAAAGGTGCGTTCAGAACCAATGCTTTTTCGCTCTTGATAAGGCTCTACTTTGCGATTGTCGATGCCTTGGGCCTTCTTCCACAAATCGATGCCTGGCTTTTGTAGCGTTTTGAACAGCAATTCCATGGGCATTTCTTGCAGCGTTTTGATGTACTGAATGCCCAATCCCCGCAGTGTTTTGTAGGTTTCGGTTCCTACGCCAGGGATTTTTCTGACCGATAATGGTGCCAAAAAGGGAATCTCATCGCCCAAATCTACCTTTCGCTGTCCCGCCGGCTTGGCAGTGCCTGTAGCCACTTTGCTCACCGTTTTGTTGCTGGCTACCCCAAAACTAATGGGCAATCCCGTTTCCTTCAAGATTTTTGCTTTTAATTCCATGGCCAACTTCCAAGTACCAAAGAATTTTTCCATCCCCGTTAAGTCGATGTAAAACTCGTCGATGCTGCTTTTTTCATACAAAGGCACCGATTCCGCAATGATGCTGGTGACGTCTTTGGAATAATCGCTGTAAAGCTGGGAATCCCCACGAATGATGATGGCGTTCGGACATAGTTGCTTGGCTTGTTTCATGGGCATGGCGCTGTGGATACCAAAGGCTCGGGCTTCGTAACTGCAACTGGCCACAACGCCGCGATCGCTATTGCCACCAATGATGACAGGCTTGCCATTCAAGGCACTGTTTTTCAATCGCTCTACACTCACAAAAAACGAGTCTAAATCCATGTGGGTGATGATGGTTTCTGGCATTTGGTAATAATATTAACAACTTTACGACAACAATTTAATCAAAATAAATGGGTTGTCAAGCGAAAGATTTTACATCGCCGATGGAGCCGAAGCGCGGTCAAAGGATAAGACTAAAACTGGCGATCGCCCGGAAAAATTCTTAAAACAACGAGAGTTGCTCGGGCAATAATCGAAATGTTTTGCGGTGGTGCTCGGTGATGCCAAAATCGCGAATGGCCTGTCGGTGAGACGCTGTGGGATACCCAGCATTGCGATCCCAGCCGTAATGAGGATGGGCGAAGTGGAGATCTTCCATCAACGTATCTCTGTGGGTTTTGGCCAAAATACTGGCAGCAGCAATGTGCAAGAATCGACCATCACCCTTCACTTCCGTTTTATGGGCAACATTGCGCCATGGCTTGAAGCGATTGCCATCCACGGCGATGAACTGGGGTAGGGTGCCCAAGTTGTCCAAAGCGCGGTGCATCGCCAAAATACTGGCATTCAGGATATTGATCTTGTCGATTTCAGCTGGTGAACAACTGCCAATACCCCAAAATAGAGATTCTGATTCAATGATTTTCCTCAAGGCCTCACGGTGTGATTTGCCCACTTGTTTTGAATCGTTGAGCCAAGGATGGTGGAAATCAGGGGGAAGAATTACCGCGGCAGCAACCACCGGACCCGCCAAACACCCCCTGCCAGCTTCATCGCAGCCAGCTTCAAATTGAAAATCAGTGATTTGGGATAATAATGCCATGGATGATGATTGCGCAGTTGGCTGTGAATGTGGTTTTAGGATTGTCGTTTGCCAAACAAGGCACAGCCGTATTTCAACGTGACTTCAACCATCTGCCAAAAACAGATCACTATGCCACTGTATCCGTACATCCAGCCCCGTTTGAATAAATAATTCCGAATAAAGCGCGCTGGGCCCGCTGTGAAAAGTTTGAAGAGCAGAAAGGCGAAGGTTAATTGGTTTCGCACTGGTAAACCTGAAGAATCAACAAGTTCTGACTGTATGGCTCGGCCGCCAATTCGACCAAATTTTAAGGCTTGGGCTTTCACCGCGGCCAAATCAGCATAGGTGTAATGCAAAATATCACCCTTCATTTTGTTGATGGGATATTTCGATGGAATCACAAATTTGTCGTGCGGATTTCTTCCAGCCCAAGTCCCACACCTCCGATCCCACAAGCGCAATTTGGTGTCGGGGTACCACCCACAGCCGCGAATGGGTCTATCTGCCAAATGGTTGAGTCTGGAAAAGGAAAATCCTTTGGTTTGGCCATAATAGAGTCCATTGTTTATGGCGTTCCGCAAGTTTTCTCGCAGTTCATCGGACAGACACTCATCGGCATCCAGACTCAGGACCCAATGGTGTGTTGCTTGATCTTTCGCCCAATTTTTTTGTTGAATATGTCCTTCAAAGTCGTGTTGGATCACACGCGCTCCTTCATTTGCGGCGATTTCACAAGTATTGTCGCTACTAAAGCTATCAACAACAAGAACTTCATCAACCAAATCAATCACAGATTTGATGCAACGAGCGATGTTGGCTCCTTCGTTGTGCGTGATGATGACCGCTGATATTCCTGTTGAAACATCCACGGAGGCGAAGATAGGAATTAACTCGCCTTATTAAAATGATTCAAGATGATCTGTCGGCCTGCTTTGTATACCTTCACAGATTCGCCATTGTGTATCCAAATCATGCTTTTTGATAAATTGAGAAATCATAGATTAGATATATCCGAATGTTTTTGTCGACGATTTTTTAAGCAACAAATCATTGTTTTTGTGGGTCTAATCTATGTGAAGCAATTATGTTGCAGTTGGTTAGGATTGATTGGATTTGTCTTATTTCAAATGGTATATCCCTATGATTGCGACGGTCAACTGCTGCAAGTGAAATTTCCGGATACCTTAGAATGCAATCGGGATAGTGTGGAATTTATGAGTACAGAATCGGCGAAAACCCACTATTGGCATCCTGTAGAACCTTGGACCGAGGACACCAATTTTCTCAACAGGCCCGTACCCAACATTCAACTCATCAAAATGGTCATTGACAACAATGAATCCATTTCTGTAGCGATTGATTCGGGGGTGATCTATTTGTTTATGCCAAATCATTGCTACGGCCTGGTTTGTTTAAAATACAGTCACGGTTTTCAATCGAAGCCTGTGTTGATCAATTATGGATGGCTGAACAACACATTGCTGGGCTGTATAAGCAATATTCACATCTTAAAAGAGGGTGATAAATGGTATGGTATTGCATTTATTACGGGGACAGAAAATCGAAGCAGAATTGTGCGATTGGAATTTGGCAATTCGCTCAATAACATTCCCAAAGGAAAGGAAATCATGATTTACAACGGGTCCCAACTCGCCAGCCAGATTTATATGACTCGCGTGAATGGTGCCTTGTTTGGCTATGGCGTTGACCGACGTGACAACGGATTTACCCAAATCAATTTTGGAAATTCAGTCATGAATACCCCAGCATTCACATTTCTCAAAGTTCCTTACCGCAAATGCCAATTTAGGGCGCTCACAATGGGGATGGATGCTTCAGGAAATCATTGGATCTTGGCACCTACGATCAGTTCGGGCAATTTTGTATTGGTGAAATTGGGCAAGGATCCATTGAATAAAAATCCGGAAATCGATTCTATCGGCATGTTTGGAATACCTGGCGGAGACTATTTGGGCATTATGTCATACACCGTGGCGGGCAAAACATTCGTTTGGTTAAACAACGAAAATAACCGTCAGAACTTTTTTTATTTTGGCAACGGAATCTACAAACCTCCCACAGTGGTCAAAGGATTGGGCAATCCATTCAACGCGATATGGGATTATGGTGGGATGACACCACCATTTCGATTTCAAGATACGCTGTATGCCATATCGAATTCGGATTATGAGGGATTGTACTTGATGAAATTCTCAATGAACAATTCATCCTATTATCAGTCGCTACAAACCAATTTTATTGATCGCAATACCCCTGAATTGCACTTCAAAAAAAATCTTGGCAAATCGACCAACTCGGAAATCCGAATGCGCTATGTAATCAATGAAGGGCGGCCTGATCAGCGAGATACCATTTTCTCGGTGGCGACGCGCGAATGTCCCATAGATCCCAACTGTAAAATTTGGGTGCCCGATGCTTTTTCGCCCAATGGCAACGGGCTGAATGATCTCTTTGGGATGAAAAGTTCATGCGAAATCTATCGTGCCGAGATGATTATTTACAACCGCTGGGGACAGGCGATACACCGATCACAGGGTGAGAATCCCACATGGGACGGTCGATTTGATGGTGAAGATTGTCCGGAGGGCGTGTATGCCTATAAATTGGTTTATCAAGTAGGCGAGGGTTTTCCGGAAAAAGCGCATTCAGGAACCCTATTTCTCTCCAGGAAGTACTGATTCAGTGGCATTTTGGGGTTAGACCATAAAAAAAGCCCCTCATTTCTGAGAGGCTTTTGGTGGGCCCTGCTGGGTTCGAACCAGCGACCCCCTGATTATGAGTCAGGTGCTACTAACCAGCTGAGCTAAGGGCCCAATTTCTATCCGAATAAATGGTAGAAAGGGCTGCAAATTTAGTCAATTTTACATCGCCAAGCCAACGATTGTCCAAAATATTATTTCCCCGTATCCGATGTTTTCAGTCCCTGCTGTGTGTAAATTCGCTTTGTGCAAGCTTCGAAACTTCCCGGCCAGGGAGCCTCAATCTTTACCGTGATGTCGGCCCTCGCCGCCAAGCACAAAGCAATCAACCTATCCCAAGGATTTCCCGAGTTCAACCCAGACCCGTCACTCGTAGAAATGGTGAATCGCGCTATGCAGAACGGATTGAATCAGTATTCGCCGATGGCAGGGCAGCTATCTCTAAGGCAGGTTTTGGCGGACCGACAAAACTCTTGGGGCAGGGCATTTGCTATCGATCCCGATAAACATATTACCATTGTACCTGGGGCAACCGCCGGATTGTTTTCTGTGTTTCAAGCCTTGGTGATGCCGGGCGATGAAGTGATATTGTTCGACCCATCATATGACAGTTACGCGCCATCCATTGTCCTCGCTGGCGGCGTACCCGTGCGTTTGTCGATCAATCATGACGGAACCTATCCGTTCGAGGAATTTAAACAAGTCATCAACAATAAAACGAAGTTGGTGGTTGTCAATACGCCGCACAATCCACTGGGATTGGTTTTTGATCACACTCAATGGAACAATTTGGCAAATATCCTTTTGGATACGCGCATTATGGTGCTGAGTGATGAAGTATACGAACACATGGTGCTTGATGGAGCCGAGCATGTTTCTGTTTTGCAAATACCCGAATTGGCCCACCGCGCTGTGGCTGTATCTTCCTTTGGCAAGACCTTTCACGCCACAGGATGGAAATTGGGTTATGTAACCGCACCTGAAGATCTCACCCAAGAGATTCGAAAGGTATACCAATTTTTGGCTTTTGCAGCAAATACACCAATGCAAATCGCGGCGGCAGAATTCTTGTCGACCAATCCCCACTATGAAAAATCGGTTTCCACAGTGATGCAGCAAAAACGCGATTTATTTGCGAGCAAACTGCGCGGTTCTCGGTTTCAACTTTTGCCATGTGAAGGTGCTTATTTTCAAATCGTGGATTACAGCACGATTTCAGAACTTGCCGACCTTGACTTTGCCGTTCATTTAACAGAAACATTGGGTGTTGCCTCGATTCCTGTGAGTGCGTTTTATCAAAATCCGCCCAAAGGCCAGCGATGGCTTCGGTTTTGTTTTGCCAAAAATGATGATACACTGCTAAAGAGTACCGAATTGCTATGTCAGCTTTAAATGTCTACTTAATCCAAACCGCCCTCAACTGGGAAAATCCTGCGGCCAACAGGGCGCGATTGCAGTGGCATATGGGACAAACCATGTCCAATTCGTTGGTTGTGTTGCCAGAGATGTTTGGAACAGGATTTACCATGAAACCAGAGGATTGGGCCGAATCCATGGATGGTGAAACCGTACAATGGATGAAGGCCTTGAGTGCGGACAGAATGATTTGTGGGGGTTTGGCAATAAAAGAAAAAGGACATTATTACAACCGATTTTTGGCGGTATATCAGGGCGAGGTCGTGGCTCAGTACGATAAGCGACATTTATTCTCATTTGCGGGAGAAGATGGGCATTATACTGCCGGCGCTCAGCATTGTGTATTTCATTATCAAGGTTGGGCCATCGCGCCCTTTATTTGCTATGATTTGCGTTTTCCGGCATGGATACGCAAAACAATGTTGTTGGATCAGGCAAATGTTCCACAGTGTATCCTGTTTGTGGCGAATTGGCCCTCGGTCAGAATTTCTGCTTGGGATGCCCTGTTGAAAGCCCGTGCCATTGAAAATCAATCCTATGTAGTGGCGGTGAACCGGGTAGGGAACGATGGAAAAGGTATTGCCCACAATGGCCATTCTCAAGCACTGCGGTTCGATGGCGACTACCTGATGCAACCACACGAAAGAGAAGGTATCGCCCATGTGGTCCTGGAAAAAGGGCCCCTGGAACAGTTCCGCGCGAAGTTTCCATTTCTGCGCGATGCCGATGGATTCTGACAATATTCCGACACCCATTCTAAATGCAGTTGTAACTTTGCCATTGCCATACTAAATCGCTCAGACGGATTGTTGTATGGACAAAATTGTTGTACATCTGTGGGTCAAAAAAATAAACAAACACAAGTTCCCGAAGACGGCTACAAAGGACTTAAAACACATTTTGTCAGTGATTTAACTTCCGGGTTTCTGGTTTTTTTGATAGCGCTGCCGCTGAGTTTGGGCATTGCCAAAGCAAGTGATTTTCCCCCAATTATGGGTTTAATAACCGCAATGGTTGGCGGTGTTTTGGTATCCTGGTTCTCTGGTTCTTTACTCACGATTAAGGGGCCTGCAGCAGGTTTAATTATCATCGTGGCCGGTAGTGTGCAAGATTTTGGCAATGGAGATAACCAACTCGGCTGGCATTTGGCACTTGGCGCAATGATGGTGGCCGGTGTTGTTCAAATACTTTTTGGATTAATTCGATTGGGTTCATTGGCCGATTTCTTCCCGCTAAGTGCTGTACATGGCATGCTCGCTGCCATCGGAATCACCATCATAGCAAAGCAATTTCACGTTTTGATGGGCGTTAATCCGTTGGATGCGGCTGGAAATGCAATTTCGCAACCATTAGACTTGTTGATGGCAATTCCAAGGTCGATACAACAGGCAGATACGAACGCTGCAAGTATAGGTGTACTGAGCCTAATCATCGTATTGTTTTGGAATCGCTTCCCAATTGAAGGTATTCGAAAAATACCGCAGCCATTGGTCGTATTATTCGTTGCAATTCCGATGGCTGCCGCCCTTTATTTGCCGAAATCGCAGTTAATTCATTTTGATCAGGACTTAGAACACACAATCGCTTGGAATGAACGATTCGATGGGGTTGCAAGGCCGTGGTTGTTCGTGAAATATGTCTTGCTATTTTCTGTAGTAGGTAGTTTGGAGAGTTTACTCACGGTGAAAGCCATCGATGCAGTTGATCCCTACAAGCGAAAGAGCAATGCCAACAAAGACCTCATGGCGGTTGGGTTTGGTAACGTAGTAAGTGCCGTTTTGGGTGGTTTGCCGATGATTGCTGAAGTAGCAAGAAGTAGTGCCAATGTCAATAATGGAGCAAAAACACGGTGGTCAAATTTCTATCATGGCCTGTTTATGCTTGTTTTTCTATTTCTCGATCTTCAATTTAGCGATATCATACCTTTTGCTGCCCTCGCAGCCATGCTGATTGGTGTGGGAATCAAACTTGCCAGCCCCAAGGAATTTGGTAGAATGGCGAAAATCGGACCAGAACAATTGTTGGTTTTTTGTGTAACCATTGTCGCAACGCTCGCCACTGACTTATTGATTGGTATACTGGTTGGGGTGGCAGTGAAGTTGCTGTCTCAATGGATTTTGGGTGTGCCTGTGATAAATACTTTCAAAGCCAGCGTGATCAAAGAAAAATCGATGTTGACTGTTTTTGGTGCTGCAGTATTCTCAAATTGGCTGGGGTTAAAGAAAATATTGGATGGTGTACCTCGAACTCAACATTACACGGTAGATCTATCGTACTGCAATGTAGTTGATCATACAGTGATGAATAATCTTTTGCATCTTGAAAAAGAATTTGCTGCTGAAGGCGGCCTGCTATCTGTGGTGGGGCTGGATGATTTTATCTCAGTATCAAAGTCTAATCACCGATTGTCTACGCGCACCAAGACAATTCGAAACAATCGAAACAATTAAGATTAACACGGGTACTTGGGTACTCCTATGTCTCGAATTCATGCCAATCTCCGCTTGAATTATCGTACCTTTGCAACCGTGAATACAGAGCAGTTTAAAGATTTAAGAGGCCGTGTAGAGGCTTTGAGGAGGTATCTTTGACGTCGATAGGAAACTTGCGGAAATCGCCGACGAAGAAGAACAAACCCTAGATCCCAAGTTTTGGGATGAGCCCAAAAAGGCGGAGTTGCACCTGAAAAAAATCAAGGATAAGAAAATTTGGACCGATGCCTATGGATTAATCACCAACACCATTGGTGATTTGGAAGTCTTGGTGGAGTTCCAAGAAATGGGAGAGGCTACCACGGAAGAAGTACACGCCCAATACCTCCAACTGATGCAATTGGTGGAGGACTTGGAATTTAAAAACATGCTTCAAAGCGAAGAAGATCACCTCGGCTGTGTGTTGGAAATCAATGCAGGTGCAGGTGGTACGGAAAGTTGCGACTGGGCCCAAATGCTCACAAGAATGTACCTCATGTGGGCGGAAAAGAATGGTTTCTCCGTTTCAGAACTCGATAGACAAGACGGTGATGTCGCCGGTGTTAAGAGTGTGTCCCTAGAGATCAAAGGTGATTTTGCTTTTGGCTACTTGAAAGGTGAAAATGGCGTTCATCGAATGGTGCGTATCTCTCCGTTCGATTCCAATGCGCGCCGACATACCTCGTTTGTGAGTGTCTATGCCTATCCATTGGTCGATGATACCATCGAGATAGAAATAAAACCTCAAGATGTGGAGTTGCATACGAGTCGTTCCGGTGGTGCAGGCGGACAGAATGTAAACAAAGTTGAAACCAAGGTGCAGCTGACGCACATGCCCACTGGCATTGTGGTTGTTTGTCAGGTAGACCGCAGTCAGTTGGGAAACCGTGAACGCGCGATGCAAATGCTGAAATCACGCTTGTACGAATTGGAACTGGCCAAACGCAATGCTGCAAGGGCGGAGATTGAGGATGGCAAGATGAAAATTGAATGGGGTTCCCAAATTAGGAACTACGTGTTTCATCCATACAAGTTGGTGAAGGACGTGAGAACCGGCGAGGAAACCAGCAACGTTGGCAACGTAATGGATGGCGATTTATGGCCGTTCATCAAGAGTTACTTGTTGGCAGCGAGCGGCGGTGAATTGAAAAAATAATACAAAAAACAATGGGCGCGGAGCGCCCATTGTTTTTTCTCCCTACATTTTTTTCTCCTTGCAAATACAGCAAACCTTATCCTTCTCCATCCACCCAATGCCAACCCCTCAAGCCCAATCAACCCGCTTTTAACGCGGCATCATAGGTTTCCAAGCACCGTTTTCTCGCAAACGCATGGTCAACCATTGGCTCGGGGTAATTGGGTGTGCCGTATTCCGGAACCCATTGTTTGATATACTGAAACTGCTTGTCGAATTTCTCCGTTTGTAAAGTGGGATTGAATACCCTAAAATAGGGAGCCGCATCCACGCCAGAACCCGCCGCCCATTGCCATCCACCATTGTTGCTCGCCAACTCAAAATCCAGTAGTTTTTCTGCAAAATAGGCCTCGCCCCATCGCCAATCGATCAAAAGATGCTTGGTCAAGAAACTTGCCACAATCATCCGAACGCGGTTGTGCATAAAGCCCGTGGTGTTCAACTCCCGCATACCGGCATCCACGATGGGATAACCCGTTTTTCCGTCCTTCCATCGTGCAAAATCCTCCTCGTTGTTTCGCCAAGCGATTTGATTATAAAGCGGTTTGAATGCGCCACCAACCACGTGCGGAAAGTGCCACAATATCTGAATATAGAAATCGCGCCAGATCAACTCGTTCACAAACGTTTCATTCAATGTGAGCGCTTTTGTCAATTTCTCCCGAACACTGATTGTGCCAAAGCGAAAATGGAGCCCAAGTCTACTTGTGCCTTGCACCGAGGGGAAATTCCGTTTCTTGTCATACTCCTTGATGAGCGTTTGGGTGATTGTTTTCTCCGGGTAATTGAAGCTGAACGATTCAAAACCCATCGATTCCAGGGTAGGCATTACCCGCCGTTGCGTTTCTACAACCGGGGATATCATCTCCAACGCAGTTTCTGAGGCAAAAGCGTGTACTGGATTTTGTGCCAAATGCGCCTTCCATTTTCTACTGTAAGGGGTAAAAACAGTGTAAGGCTTGCCATCGTCCTTTGTGACCTCTGATTTTTCGAAGATGCAATGGTCTTTGTACGACAAAAATTCCATGTTGTGAGATGCACACACCGCTGCAACTTGATCGTCGCGATGAATGGCCGAGGGCTCGTAGTCGCGGTTGCAAATCAAAGCAATGCCGGGGAGCGCTTGCAATTGTTCTTTCCAAACCTCAACGGGATGGCCATACCAAACCATCAAATCACCGCCAACTTGTTGAAGTTGTGATTTGATCGATGCAATTTCTCTGTGAATGAATTGTACCCGTGTATCTTTCGGGTTGTCCAGGCGGTCTAAAATGGATTTGTCGAAAATGAAAGCACATTGGATTGTGGCATTCTTTTCCTTGGCCAATTCAACAGCCCGGAACAAGCCATGATTGTCGGTTAGACGCAAATCGCGGCGGAACCAGAAATAAACAGTTTTTTGCATCAGATTTTGGGGTGACCTTGCAAATGTTGCATGGCCGATTCAATGGTTGGATATTGATAACAAAATCCTTGGTCCAATGTTTTTTGAGCGGATACATACTGATTTGTTAGGGCGATAACCGAGCGTTCACCCCAAGCCCATTTGATCAGCCAAGCTGGAACAATGAGACGCTTTCGAATACCCAAAAACCGGATGAGTCCGTTGAGTTTTTTTGCCAAAAATAATTGAAGGCGCCAAATGGGAAGCCAGACGGGAATATTTACCGCGGGGAATCGTTCAAAGGCGTCACCAAATTCACCTTGCGTGCATGGGTTTGGGGCAACCCCGTTGTATATACCGGGCTGCAGCCTGCCCTCAATCAAAGCAATGTATTGATTACACAAATCAACAATGTGGATCCAACACCAGCGATTGCTGTGATAGCCAACAGAACCCACCATTCCACTCAATAAAAATTGCGCTTGAGCCGCATTCACGATCTTGCTTTTGTTCGATAAAACCAATCCCGTTCTCACAACGCTCAACACGAGCTGCTTGGGGTTGTTTTTGAACAAACGCTCTTCCCAAATTTTACAAACTTCGGCGAGAAATCCCTCGCCAGCAGTGCTTTCTTCGGTAAGAGTTTGGGGAACCCACTCGGGGTAGTACCCAATGCCGCTCGCAGAAATGATGTGTTTTGGGGGATTTGTACACAAAGAACACGCCTGCATCAATGCTTCGGTGCCATGAGCACGACTTTCTAAAATTTCTTTTTTGTAGGCTTTTGTCCATGGTTTTGCAACGTTAGCCCCTGCCAAATGGACCACCACATCCACATTTTCTAAAATTTCAGGATTCGACCAAAAAATATTTTTTCCCGATGGCAAATCTTTTTGTACAGTTTGTTTGTTACTACGACATCGGCCTAAGTGTAACACAACGTGACCTCTATCTTCAAGTAGGTGAGATAGCTGCCCGCCAATAAGCCCAGAGCCGCCTGTAATAACAATTTTCATAACAATGTCGGATTTTTCAGAGAAGGTATTTGATATTAACAAACAAGACGCGAAAAGGTCGAAAAAAGACTACCGCGACAAGTATTTTATCAAAGATATCGAAAACATTACCGGTATCAAAGCCTACACATTACGGATCTGGGAACAGCGTTACGGAATGCTTGTGCCCAAGCGAACTGATACGAATATTCGCTATTACGAAGAGGATGATTTGAAATACATGATGAACATCGCCATGCTGAATGCAAACGGTTTTAAAATAAGCCGAATTGCAGAAATGAGCAGGGATGAGGTTCAGCGCAGAACACTCAGCATATCGGAAAACAGTTCCAGTCACCAAAGTCAAATCACGGCGCTGAGCACGGCCATGTTTGATTTCGATGAAAAGGAATTCAACAAGGTGCTTTCCATCAATATCCTCAAATTGGGGATGGAAGAAACCACCGTCAACATCATATTTCCCTTTTTGCAACATGTGGGCGTACTTTGGCTGAGTGGAACAATTCACGTGGCACACGAACACTTCATCACAAACATCATCAAACAACGCATGTTTGTGGCAATTGATCAACTCAATGTGCTGCCGCATCCAAACGCCAAAAAGTTCTTGTTGTTTCTCCCGAATCAAGAGAACCATGAACTCAGCTTGTTGTTTGCTTCCTACATCTTGCGTTCGAGGGGACAAAAGGTCACCTATCTAGGTACATCAACGCCGCTCGACGATTTGAACAAGATATACAAACTCCACAATCCGGATGTTGTTTTTTGCGCAATCACCAACGCCAATGCGAGCATGCCCGTTCAGGTGTACATTCAAACCCTTTCCAGAAACTGGCCCAATACCCAAATTTTGGTGACAGGTACGCAAGTGGTGAAACGCAGAGATTTAAAGGTTCCTAGCAATTGCCGAATCATTACTTCTCCCGATGATTTCTTGGTTTGTTTGGATCAAATCACCAAATAAGTCATTACTCAAATCGCTGAATGTCGACCTCGGCATGCAACGGCGCTCCTGAGAGAATGTTATCAGCCAACATCGGCGCCAGCCAAGAGCACAAACTGCTGCCCTTTGCGCCAAGACCGTTAAATACAAACAAACCTTTCTCGGTGCGATGTTCGCCCAAATAGGGCCTTCGTTGCTGCACTGTGGGTCTTACAGATCTTCGATGCTCTATGAGTGAAACGGGCTGCTTGGTGATTTGCGCAGCGCGCTCCAACAAAAATTTGGCGTCCTTTTCCTCGGGTTCAGTACTGATACTGTTTTTGTGAAAATTGCTCCCCAACAAATAAATATCCCTTTCTGTGGTGGGAACAATCCATTGCTTCTGTTTGATGATCGTGGGATTGTCTCCAATATTGGGTATGTGAACTTTCAAAATATCACCGCCCGTTGGATCCATAAACAGGTCTTTAAACCAGGGGTTTTCCAATAGGCCAATGCCCTCACAAAACACGACCGCTTTAAATACTTCGTCTCCGTATTGCCAACCACCTGTCGTTTTCTTGCACAGAGAATGGTTGAACCTGTCAATCGCGTATTGATTTCTGCTCGTTAGATGGTCCTGCACGGATTGCAAAAAGACAGAAACATCCAACCGACCGCAATGTTCGACCCAAGTTGCCGATTCCCCAGCGAGCGGTGGGAGATTGTGTTCATCGCTGCGACTCAGCCATGCGCTCATTTCGGGTTCGTTCATGCGTTTTTCCCATTCCAACGCTTCACCATCATTGGCATGGATGTTTAAAAAAGGGTAGTTGTCGATAAAATGGGTCTGCAGCACGCTCTCCCAATGCCTGTAATAACCGAATAGCGCAGGGAAAAGTATGTCGCACTGCCAAGTTTTGCGCACGCCTTTCGGTACGATGGGGTTGAGTAAGCCAGCGGCAACCCGACTGCTGCTGTTTTTTAATTGGTTGTCGATGAGCAAGATGTCTTTTCCCCTCTCCAACAATTCAAGGGCCAAGCAACTGCCTGCCAATCCACTACCGACTATCAATATTCGTCCCCTGTTGTTGATCACTGTATTTTGCAATAACTTGCTGCAAGTTACAAAACGATGCCAAAGACTACACGAATATTATGCATGCTTTTGATAGGGGGAATGATGTTGAAGGCGGAGGGACAAACGGCGGGTGAGGTTCCACAATTTTACGGTTATCCCATGGCGGGTATATTGATGTCACAGTTGGATGGTGATCAAGCCTCGGGTTACAACAAGTTTGGATACAATGTGGGAATAATCACGGGGTACAGATGGCAAAAGGCGGGCTTTAGTGCGTTGGAATTTCAAATGTCGGCCTGTGAACGCGGCAGTAGAAGGGCATTTGACCCAATCACATTTGTAAATGCATTCCATATTCGATGTCGGCAGGTAGAGCTTCAAGTCAATGGGGTTTACACGTTGGATGTCGCTCGGTTGGGTTCGCTGAATTTATTGGGGGGGGTTCGCTATGGTTTGTTGTTGTCGGTGGATGAGACGGAGGGCACGAATCCTGGAATCGCGGAAGATTTCCGAAAGGGTGCGATGATGTTGGAACTGGGTGCCACGAAGTCGGTGAGTGACGGGGTGTTGATGCGCGTCACTTGGAATTACAGTTTGAATTCGGCGGTAATACAAGATTTTCGAAATGTATTTTATCCCACGGGGGTTTACCACAACGGGGTGGGAGTGGCGGCTTTGTTTCGTTTGGGAAAATAAAATTGACCGCTTGGTAGGGCGATGTTGCGCTGAAGAAGTTTGCAGGGGGCAAAAAAAAGCCCAGCGGAGCTGGGCTTTTCAATCCTTTTGAGGATGAATTATCTTGTGCGAAGCTCTTTGATACGAGCTGCTTTACCAATTTGTGTGCGAAGGTAAAAAATACGGGCGCGACGTACACGACCTTTTCTGTTTACTTCGATTTTGTCGATGAAAGGAGAGTGCATTGGGAAAATACGCTCAACACCAATACCATTAGAAATTTTACGAACGGTAAAAGTCTCATCGATTCCAGCATTGCGACGCTGAATAACATCGCCTTGGAATAACTGAATACGCTCTTTGGCGCCTTCTTTAATTTTATAGTGAACAGTGATACGGTCACCGGCTTTGAAAGCGGGCAAGTCTGTTCTCAAATACTCAGATGCGATGCTATTAACGATTGAATTCATGGGTTTTAATCCTAATTGGGCTGCAAAAATAGGTATTTTTTCTTTTGTTACAATGATTTTCTGCAAAAATCCCTCTCAAACGTGAATTTTCACAATGTGGAATAACTTGTGTTAAACTTTTCGTCAATCCATTGTGTCTTAGTCATGGAATTGTATCTATTTCGCATTTTAATATTCCTCACAACAACAGAATGAGTCACGAGTCCACCCAACATACAATCCCAACGAATGCACAACGACTGTCGAACTGCACAGAAGATGAGCTAACTGCTGAGTTGTTGCGCGATGGTATGTCGTCTGCACTTTTTGTAGAGGTTGTGAGAAGGTATCAAAAATCGGTTTACTACCACTGCCGCAACCTTTTGGTGAGCCATGATGATGCCGACGATGCCGTTCAGAATGCATTCATAAAGATTTGGCAAAATGCCCAACAATTCAAAGGAGAGAGTTTGCTCCGCACCTGGGTATACCGCATTGCCACCAACGAAGCGATCAACCTGATTCGGAAGCGCAAACCCACCATTGATTTTGATGAAGCACAGCCGGAGATGGCGGAATTGATTTCTGAAGATTTGTACTTATCCGGCGACGACATTGCATTGAAATTGCAAAAGGCCCTTTGTTTTTTGCCGTTCAAGCAAAAATTGGTGTTTACACTGCGGTATTTTGAAGATTTGTCATACGCAGACATCGCGCTTCTCACATCCACCAGTGAGGGGGCTTTGAAAGCTTCTTTCCATCACGCAGTGAAAAAATTGGAGATATATTTAAATGTCCTCCGTTAAACCTTTACCCAAACAAAACATCTAATACAAGAGTCTCAACAACATGGATTTGGAAAACGAAAAAATTGGCCCAGCATACAAAGCGCCGGATTCCTACTTCAAGGAGACCGAGTCGCGCTTGATGCAGCGTTTGGGAATCCAAGCAGACGTCCAAGAAAAGCTGGCTGATGACCCAGCAGTTGATACGGCTCAGCCTGCGATTCAGACAATCACTTCAGCTGCTCCACTCGACACCACGGGTGTTCAAAAGCGAGCGCGAAAACAAGATCCCATGACCGCCAAGAGCGAGGGAATCAACAAAGAAGTGGATGCCCTAGGCAACGTTGTGATCCCACCGTTGACGTTTACAACCAATGAAAACCCAGAGTGGGTGAATTTTGGTGCCATCCCCGAGGAGGTTAGTGTCAACGCTGAGAATTTGGATAGTCAAATTAAGATTGTCTCGTTTGCCGATGCCAATGCCCCATCAGAAGAGGAGAAATCCGTGGTTGAAGCAAAAGATGTGACTGTTGAAATACCTGGTACCATAGAGGTGACAGTGATTGAAGACGAAAGTTCGCCTGCTACAATTGAAACTAGCGAGCTAGTTGTGGACGCACCAGCGAGCAATGTGGCACCCATCGAAACAAGTGTTGAAAATCCTGTAGAAACTGTAACAATTCCGGTAGCTACCGAGCCCACAGTGATTGTTCATGAAGTGCCAGAATCGGTTGGTTTGGATGAGTTAGAATCCTATCTAACCGCCAAAAATCAGCCTGCGCTAACGCCATCAGAGCAAACAGTTGATGTCAAAATAGAAGCGGCGGTTCCATTGGCAACACCTCGAGTGGAGGAAGTGTCGTCGCCCCGAGAAATGGAAGAAAAGCCCATTTCATTGGAAGCCCCTGCCACAGCGTTTGCGCCGATTGCAGGAAGGCAAAATGAATCTGCCACTCCCGGTTGGTTGGGCGTTGCTGCAGCGCTCGCGGCCATTGTTGCAGCCTACTTCATTTGGACAGCCATTCAACCACCCAAAGCGGATACCGAACAGGTTGCATTGCAAGAAGAAGAAGCAACCATTCCAGAAGCCCCACTGGATGAACAAGTACAAACGGATACCATCCCGGATGGACGTCAGATCGTAGAACCCTTGATCATGGAGGAAATGCCCAAGTACAAGGAACCCAATGTGTATACCATCATCGATGCTGCGGATATGCCAGAGAGAACCAAGCGTGCACTGCAAGACTTGGAAGACAATGGGTTGGCTACCTTTGACATGGAAGATGAATTGTTTGAAGAATTAGATTTTGAATCACTATGAAATTGATAAAAATAGTTTCAATTTGCTTTTTGATGCTGTTTGCCGTTTCGGCGAAAGCTCAAAATGAAGTTAGGAGAGATAGCCTCCGTGCAGCCAAAGTGGAGGAACTGCGCAAGTTTCGTGAAACCTTGTTTGTTGAACGACTCTCCCTCACAGATGCCGAAAAGCCCAAGTTTTTTGCTATCTACGACGAATATCAATTAAAGCTGCGCGATGCAAAGCGAGCGTTTAGGATCAAATGGGAAGGCAAAAAACCATCTGAATTGAGCGATGCGGAAGCGGAATTGTATTTCAAAGATGCCATCGCACTGCGCAAGTTGGAAGTGCAATTGATGGAGACGTACACGGTGAAATTGAAGCCGGTTATTGGTATGCAAAGGGCTGTTCAATTGCCAAAGATTGAGCGCGAAGTGAAAAAAGAGTTGATCACCAAGGCACGTTCTATGCGCAAAAAGAAAAAAGGAGCGGGTGAAGGACAAGGTGGTGAGGGTAGACCAGGGGATGATCGTCCAAGACGCCCACGTGCTCCCAGAGAAAATCCTGCGCCCAACACACCAAATTAACCTTCATTTGTTTATTGGCTAGATGCCCAGTATTCAAATCATCGGGGGAGGCATGTCGGGCCTGTCCGCCGCATTCTTGCTCGAACAACAACAGAGAAACTACGAATTACACGAGAGTGGTTTGCATTGGGGTGGTAAGCTCCAGACCACGATTCGCGATGGCTTTGCGATGGATCATGGATTTCAAGTGATTCAATCTGCCTACCCGGCGTTAAAGATATTTCAACAAAAAGGCTATTTGTCAGACGCCCTCGCCTTCGGCTCGGGCGCTTGGTTGCTGTCGGATCATGGAAAAACATTGCTGGCCGACCCCCTTCGGGAATTTCCGAGAGGCCTCGCTGCGCTCGGCCACCCCAGTATCAGACTCACCGATGTTTTGCAAGTGGTTCGCTTGCGCAATGCACTCATCCGAAAGCAGCCCGAACAGTTTTTTGTCACCGATACCATTACCACCCTGCAGCATTTGCAAAATCTAGGGTTTTCCCAACCGTTCATTGAAGCGTTTTTTCGTCCGTTCTTCTCCGGAATCTTTCTGGAAGAAGCCCTGAAAACACCCGCATCCATGTTCCAGTTTGTCTTCTGGGCGCTCGCAAATGGCAAGGCTTGCCTTTTGCCCAATGGCGTTCAAACCCTGCCGAACCGGATAGCCGCAGACCTCAACCCATCCCAAATTTACCTTTCTTCTCAGCAACACAACCCGTTGATGGCCGACGACCCGACCCAAAAGAATTTCTTCTCCACCGCCGTTCATTATTACGCAGTGGATGCTGATTTGGGTTTGGGGAAGTTTATCGCCCTAAATGCCACCCAGCGAGGAAATATCAATTTATTGGCAGTGCCATCGGCCGTTCAAAGTGGGTATGCTCCAAAAGGGAAGCACTTGTTTTGCGTGTCAATGAAGCCCAGCGTGGCAGCCCAAGAAAACAGCATCCCATCTGCGCAAGCAATCCTGCATGAAGTAGACGAATTGTTGCAAACCAATTCAGGCGCCCAATGGCTCGATTCCTTCTCGGTGAAACATGCCTTGCCCGCCGATACCCGCTACAGGTACCAACCAAATAACTTTGAAGGCACGGTTGTGCAGGAAAATGACCGCACCACCTTCTTGGCCACCGGTGCCATCGCCAATCCCTCGCTCAACGCGGCAATATTGAATGGGATTGGTTTTGTGGAATTACTAAATTCTCAGTAATTCACCCCGATTTAACATTTTGTTTACTTGCTTTTAACTGAGTGCAAGCGTATTATTGCATCTTCATAAATAGAAACATTCAATCATTATGACTAATAACAACACAAAATCAGGAAGCAGCCCATTGATGGCTTATTTCTCCGGCCTTGCCATTTTGTTTGCCATTGCCGCAGGGTACTCAATTTACATCTTCTTGTTGGGAAATCCAGCAAACTTTGAAGACGGTGACGTAGCTAAAGGACATCCATTGGGATTGTTGGGTATCATCTATCGTGGTGGTATCGCCATCGTGCCCTTGTTGATTGCCGTAAACATCACAGTAATTTTGATTGCCATCGAGCGTTTCATCACTTTGTCTGCTGCTTCAGGCCGCGGAAATGCCACTGAATTTGTGCGTAATATGCAAGGATTGTTGGCCAAAAACGATATCGACGGTGCCATTGCCGCCTGCGATAAGCAACGTGGATCATTGGCGAACGTGGTTCGTTCAGGTTTGACTCGTTACAAAGTAGTTGCTGCCAAAACTGATTTGGATCGCGACGAAAAGAAAGCTGCCATCGAAAAAGAATTGGAAGAAGCAACGAGCTTGGAATTGCCAATGTTGTCGAAGAACTTGGTTATCGTTTCAACATGTGCTTCTATCGGTACGTTGATCGGTTTGATTGGTACAGTATTCGGTATGATTCGTGCGTTCGCGGCGTTGGCTAACTCAGGTGCGCCTGACACTGCTGCGTTGGCAACAGGTATCTCTGAGGCGTTGGTAAACACGGCCTTCGGTATCATCGGTTCTACCTTGGCGATCATCAGCTATAACTACTTCACCAACCGCATCGATGGCATGACCCATAGCATGGATGAGGCTGGTTACTCTATCGTGTCTAACTTCCAGGCAAACCACGGTTAATATCCGTCGTTTACCTTTTCGGTTTAACCCGTATTAAGACCCGTTAAAAAAACGAACATGCCAAAAGTTAGTATGCCCCGTTCCACCCCTTCATTGGATATGACGCCAATGGTGGATTTGGCATTCCTTCTGGTAACGTTCTTTATGTTGACCTCAAGTTTCCGTGCTCCGGAACCTGTATTCGTAGATCCCCCAACATCAACCACCGAAGACCAAATACCCAAACAAGTGTTTTTGGTTACCGTGGATGAAAAAGGAAGGGTCTTCATCGATCTAACCAACCCCGCTGTAAAAGAGTTGGTGTTGAAAGACATGATGCGCGATTTCAAGGTGAAAATGAGTGCAGAGGACGTAAAGAAATTTGCCGGCGCAGGTCCTATTGGACTGAAGATGGAATCCATCCCCGCCTATTTGGAGTTAGAAGTCAATGAACGCACCAAGGTTGAACAATCAGGCGTTCCCTATGATACAGTGAACATCAAAAAGAGTCAGCTGTACCACTGGGCCTACAACACCCGATTGCGCGCCCATGATGATTTCAACGATCGCAAAGACGAAGCTGAGAAGCGCGGCTTGGCCTTCGATAAAGAAAACTACATCCAATTTGCGGTAAAAGCCGATGGAAAAACAAAATATAATGTGCTAAAACATGTTAT
>JACCDS011121976.1_pt1 | contig 23249 bp, 17 predicted proteins | sample 7446441 | NCBI WGS metagenome assembly JACCDS01 (sample SAMN15323445, study PRJNA562643) | freshwater metagenome | isolation source: river surface water | place: USA:Blue River Watershed | collected 2017-08-17 | reverse complement strand
CGCCGGCTGAAGTAGCCCGCCACGGTCCCCGTCCCCGCGCGGCCGCGGCGCGTTCCCTTCCCGGTCCCTTGCCGGTTCGATTGTTTGGTCCACCCGCACCCCGCACGCCCCTCCCCATGCTGCACCTTTCCAACCGCGAACTCACCCTCGACCTGCTTGACCCGAACGATCCCGCCGACAACCCGCGGCAGGGCTGGCGGTATTGTCACGGCGGTTACATCTGGCAGGTGCACGACGCGGTGCTCGGCCCGCTACTCACCGGACCGTCCTTCCCCGCCGAGCCCACCGTCTACGACGGCCAGGGCCTGCCCGAGTCGTTCCGGCACTCGCGGCGCGATCCCGCTGTGCGCCTCACCTGGAGCGGCGACGCCGGCGTGGCGATCGGCGCGGGCACGATCGCGGCCAATCCCGCGCCCAAGGCCCCCGCCCCCGACACCGTGTTCCTTCGCGAGCGGTGCCGGTGGACGGTGGCGGCGTTTCCCGATCACGTCGTTTTCCAGACCAGCCAGAACGCCCCCGGCGCGTCGTATGCGCTCACCCGCAAAATCGAGCTCACCGGCCGCACCGTCGTTTCCTTCACCCAGCTCACCAACACCGGCGGCGGCCCGCTCGACCTGCAGTGGTTTCCGCACCCGTTCTGGGCCCTCACCGGCCAGCGTGCGGAAATGCAGCTTCCCGCCGGCACCACCGTGCCCGACAACGGCGTGTTCGCGATCGCCGCCGACGGCGCCCTCACCTTCAAGCGCCCGTTCGGGCCCAAGCCCGACAACCAGTTCGCCCTCCTCACGCTGCCGCCGCAAACCCCGCTCGCGTTGTCGCTCAACCACCCGAAGCTCGCGCGCGTCACCTTCGACGTCAGCTACGTCCCGGTCGAATGCCCCATCTGGGGCAACGGCCACACCCTCTCCGTCGAGCCCTACCTCGGCCTCTCGATCCCGCCCGGCGAAACCCGCCATTGGTTCGCGCGCCACGGTTTTGTCCGCTGACCGCCGGGCGGCTCACCCTGCGGTCTCCCGCTCCTCCGAAGCCCTAGGGGCTGCACTGCCGTCCGCCCCGTGCCGATAGGGATACCTGTCCCTCCCGCGTCCTGCGGGGTGGATTCGCTGTCCGCATGTCGCTACATCGTCGCCTGCTTTTCGGCCTGGTGGGAGTCCTCGTCGTCGTCTTCGGCGCCTCCCTCGCCGCCCAGCTCTGGCACCAGCAGTCGCTGGTGCGCCGCCTCGCCGCCGCCAACCTCGCGGCGGAAGAAGAGACCGAGTGGCGCGGCATCGAGAACCTCCAGCGGGCCTGCAACATCGCCCTGTCCGACGCGATGACGTCGGGCGAGATGGACCGCTTCCGCACCCTGCTCGCCGCCCAGTCCGCGGTGGCCGGGCTCACCGAGCTCACCGTCTTCAACAAGGACGGCGTCGCCACCTATTCCACGGTGCCCGGCGCGGTGAAGTCGCGCCTGCCCGCCGACACCACCGCGCGCCTCCGCACGGCGGATCGCCCCTGGCGCGTTCTCACCGAGGCCCATTTCGAACTCTACCAACCGATGCCCGTCACGACCTCGTGCCTCGAGTGCCACGCCAATTTCAAATCCCTCACCAACGGCGGCCTCTATCGCTACCGGTTCAGCACCGACGGCCTCCGGCACGCGCAGGCGCAGTGGCACGACTTCCGCAGCACCCTCGAACGCGCGGGCCTCACCGGCGGCATCGCCGCCCTTCTCGGCCTCGTCGTCGCGACCGCCGTGATCGTCGGTTTGCTCGTCCGTCGCGTCATCGCCCGCCCGCTCGACCGCGTCAGCCGGTCGCTCGCCCACAGCTCCGGCGAGCTCGCGGCGACGTCCGGTCGCATCGACGATGCCGGCGCCCGCCTCGCCGGCGGCGCCCAGGCCCAGGCCGCGGCCCTGGAGCAAACCAGCGCCTCCGTCGAGGAAACGGCCTCCATGGCCAAACGCACGGCGGACGACGCCGCCGCGACCCAGGCCGCCGCCGCCGAAACCCAGGTCGCCGCCCGCACCGCGCACGAAGCCATGGAGCGCCTCACCGCGCACATGGCCGGCATCAAGGGCGCCACCGCCAACGTCGCCAAAATCCTCCAGACGATCGACGAGATCGCGTTCCAGACCAATCTCCTCGCGCTCAATGCCGCCGTCGAAGCCGCCCGGGCCGGCGACGCCGGGGCCGGCTTCGGCGTCGTCGCCGACGAGGTCCGCAGCCTCGCCCAGCGCTGCGCCGGCGCCGCCCGGTCCACCGCCGACCTGATCGAACGCGTCACCACGCAGGTCGACGCCGGGACCCGCATCAGCGACGAGGTCGGCTCCCACCTGCGCGACATCGCCGCGAAGATCGAACGCGAGGACGCCCTCGTCCGCCAGATCGCCCAGGCCGCCAAGGAACAGGGCCAGGGGCTCGCCCAGATCAACACCGCCGTCGCCGACATCGACGGGGTCACGCAGCGCAATGCCGCGCTGGGCGCCGAAACCGCGACCGCCGCCTCGGAACTGCGCACCCACGCCGACCAGCTCGCTGCCGAAGTGGCCGCCCTCCTCGCCCTGCTGCACGGCCAGACCCCGGCCTCCGTCCCTGCCGCGGGACCCGATTCGTTGCCGCGTCCCGGCCAATCGCCGGCGCCCCGTCCGACCGCACCCGGCCCGCGCCCGCCTGCCGCCCGACGGCCCCGCTCAGCGCCACGCCCCGCGCAGCACGCACAGGAAATTTCCGCTTAGGATTCCGTCGACGTCGGCCTCCGCGTAGCCCCGCGCCCGCAGCAGGGCGGGCAACCGCTGCAGGTCCGCGATCGAATCCAGCTCCTGCGGCACCTGCTCCGTGCCGAAGGCTCCGTCGAGGTCGCTGCCGATGCCCACGTGCCGCGCGTTGCCCGCGAGCTGGCAATAATGGTCGATGTGCTCGACCAGTTTTTCCAACCGCAGCCCCGTGCCCGCCGGCGTCGTCTGGCCGCGCACCCAGCCGGGAATCATCATCCACGCATCGAGGCACACGCCCGCCACGCCGCCCCGCGCCGCCAACGCGAGGAATTGGTCGTCCGCCAGCTGGCGCTGGTGCGGCACGAGCGCGCGCGCGTTGTGGTGGCTCGCCCACAGCGCCCCGCGATACGACTCCACGGCCTGCCAGAAACACGCGTCGCTCAGGTGCGTAACATCGAGGATGAAGCCCAGTTCGTCCGCCCGCCGCAGCAGCTCGAGCCCGCGGGCGGGAAACGGCCCTTCCGTGCTCGTCCCCTGCGCGTAGACGCCCGGCCCGTAATGCGCCGGGCCCAGCGCCCGCAAGCCGTCCGCCCAGGCCCGCTCCAAGTGCCCTACGGTGATCAAAGAGTCCGCTCCCTCGAGGCTGCGCACATAGCCGACCGGCAGGTTCGCCGCCGCCGCCTCGTCCGCCATCGCCCACCGCGCGAGGTGCGCCTCCAACCCCGCGCGATCCGTGATCGCCGTCATCTCGCCCGCTTCTTCCATCGCGCGATACCACGCCAGCTGCGCCTGGGTCATCGCCCACGCCTGCGCCGGCGAACGCCACCCGAACACCGGCGAATACGCGTCGTGCTCGAGGCGCGCGAGCTGGGTCGCCACGCAGAGTCCCACGCGCCCGCGGCGCAGTTCCGGCAGGCACACCGTGCCGCGCCCGCGGTCCGGTTTGTCCTTCAGGTGCGCCTCCTTCGCCCGGATCTCCGCCAGCGGCCGCGCGAGGTCGCGGTTCCACTCGATCGCGTTCATCGCGAGATCCAGGTGCGCGTCGAAAATCAGCGGCGAGGTCATGAAACTACTGCAACGCGGCCAGCACCAGGGTGCCGCCGAGGCCCGCGAGCCCGATCACCGTCTCGGTCAGACTCCAGGTGCGCAACGTCTGGCCGACCGTGAGCCCGAGGCAGTCCTTCACGATCCAGAACCCGCCGTCGTTGAGGTGCGACAGGAACAGCGAACCGAAACCCAGCGCCACCACGAGCAGCTCGCGGTTGATCTCCGGATGCGTCGCCAGCATCGGCGCGAGCAGCCCGGCCGCCGTGGTGATCGCCACCGTCGCGGACCCCGTCGCCACGCGGATAAACGCCGCCACCAGCCACCCGAACACCAGCGGCGGCAAACTCCAGTCCGCCGCCACCTGCCCGAGCGCCTGGGCCACGCCCGCCTCGCGCAGCACGCGCGCGAAGCCGCCGCCGCCGCCGACCACGAGCAACGTCATGCCGATCCCGGCCACGCTCTGCTCCGTGAAGGCCAGCACCTGCGGCCGCGAAAACTTCGCCGGTCCGCCCAGCACGGGCAGCGCCGTCAGCACCGCCAGCGTCAGCGCCACCACCGGATGTCCCGCAAAACTCAACGCCCCGCGCACCGCCGAACCCGCCGGCAGGACCATCTCCGCGGCCGACGCCGCCAGCATCAGTCCGATCGGCAGCGCGATCACTCCGAGCGTTGCCCCGAGGCCGGGCCGCCCGCCCCCGGACGCATCCGTCGCCCGCAACGCCGGCGTCGCCACCGGCAGACGCGGCGCCAACCAGCGCGCCAGCACCACGCCGCCCAACCACGCGGCCGGAATCCCCACCGCCAGACCCCAGACGAGGACCAGGCCGCTGCGCGCCCCGAGCGCGTCCACCGCCGCCACCGGACCCGGGTGCGGCGGGGTCAGGCCGTGCATCACCGACAGGAAGGCCACCAACGGCAGCGCCAGCAGGAGAAAAGGCCGCTTGGTCTCGTGCGTCAGCGCGACCACGATCGGCAGCAGCAGCAGCAGGCCGACGGTAAACCACGTCACCACGCCGATCACCACCGCCAGCGCCACCACGCAGACCAGCGCCCGCGAAGGGCCGAAAAACGCGCTGAACCGCTCCGCCGCCACCTGCGCCCCGCCCGACTCCGCGAGCAGCTTGCCCAACATGGCGCCGAGCGCGATCACCGCGGCGATGCCTCCGAGCGTCGCCCCGACGCCGTCCTGAAACGCCTTCAAGGTCCCGAGCGCCGGCATGCCGGCGCCCATTCCCGTCGCCATCGCCGCCAGCAGCAGCGCCAGGAAGGCGTTCAGTTTCCGCCACGTGACGAGCGTAACGAGCAGCGCGATCGCCGCCAGCGCGAGCAACAGCAGGGGCAGCGGCGAGGCGGGGTGCATCAAAATTCCAGACGGCGCGCCCGCGCCGTGACCGTCCACGTCTCCGCGATCGCTCCGCCGCGCACGACGTGCACGCGGTCATGCAGCGCCACCGTCGGGCACACATGCCAGGGCAGCCCGTAAAGCACCGCCCCCACCGCGAATTCCCCGGCCCGCGCCGTCTCGATCACGAGGTGCTCCTCGCTGTGCGTCACGCCCTTCGCGTCCGGCAGGGCCGGAAAGATCACGCGCGGGTGCGGCATCTCGCTCGCGACCGCCTTGTGCCCGAGGTCGAGGCAGAGCCGCCCCGGTCCCGGTTTGCTGATCACGCGCGTCACGAGCACGGCGGCGTTGAGGAAATCCATGTCCGGCAGCCCGACGCGGTAACTCGCATCCCAGAGCACGCAGGTCCCGGGGCTGCACTCGACGTCGGGCCGGCGGGCGTGGATCGGAAAACTCGGCGTGCCGCCGAACACCACGCGCGGCACCGGCAACCCGGAGCGGGCGAGCTCGCCGCGCAGACCGTCCACGGCGGCGATCCCGTCGGCCGCCGCCGCCGTGCGCTCCGCGAGGTCGCTCTGCCGCAGGTGCCCGTCGTAGGCGTGCAGGCCGCCGAAGCGCAACCCCGGCGTCGCCGCGATCGCCCGCGCCAGCGCCACGGCGCCCGCCCCCGGCGCGATGCCGGTGCGGTGCATGCCCACGTCGAGATCCACCAGCACGTCGAGCGTCCGACCCGCGCCGGTCGCCGCCGCCCCGAGGGCCGGCAGCACCGCGGCGTCGTCCGCGATCGTGGCAAAGGCCGTCGCGGGCCACGCGCGCATCAACGCGCCGAGCCGGGCCGGATTCGGGCCGACGAGCTGCGCCGCCACCATGAGATCGGTCACGCCCGCCCGCGCCGCCATTTCGGCTTCGGCGACGGTGGCGCACTTGCACTTGGCGATGCCGAGCGCGACCTGCCGGGCGACGATCTGCGGCAGCTTCGTCGTCTTGATATGCGGCCGCAGCCAAGTCGGGTCGCCTCCGACGCACGCGACCATCCGCCGCAAATTTTCCTCCACCCGGTCGGGAAACACGAGCAGCGCCGGCGAGGGCAGCGCCGCCTCCGCGTCGGGCTTCAGCCGCATCCAGGATTCGTCCGCGGGCGCACTCATGCCGGCGTGAGTTCGAAGATCACCTCGATCTCGACGGCGATGTTGCCGGGCAGCGGTCCCATCCCGACCGCGCTGCGCGCCCCGATGCCGTGCTCCTCCCCGAAGACCTGCGCGAACAGCTCGCTGCAGCCGTTGATCACCTTGGGATGCTCCAGAAAGTCCGGCGCCGAATTCACCATGCCGAGCACCTTGATCACGCGCGCGACCCGGTCGAGCGAACCCAGCTGCGATCGCAGCGTGGCAAGGATCGCCAGCCCCACCTGGCGCGCCGCGGCGTGGCCCTGCTCCAGCGTGAGGTCCGAACCGACGCGGCCGCGGATCAGCGAACCGTCGCTGCACACCGGACCGTGGCCCGAGACATAGGCGAGGCCCTGCACCGTGACGAGCGGACGGTAAACGGCCACCGGCTTGGGCGCAGGCGGCAAAACGAGGTTGAGGCGGGCGAAGCGGGCTTCGTGGGTCATGGTGTGGACAAAGGCGTTCCGAGCAGGGGGCGCACCAACTCCGGCACCTCCGCGCCGACCGCGAGCGCCTGCTGCGCCCCCGCGGCGTAGAGCCAGACGGCGCCGCCTTCCACCCGAATCCGGCCGGCATGCAGCCGCACCATCGCGGCGTTGCCCAGGGCCAGCACCCGTTCCTCCGGGTTGAACTTCAAATATGTCCGGATCTTGCCCACCCGGCTGTCGTAATCGGCCTTCTGCTCCGGTGCCGGGTGGTGCGGGTTGATCGTGGCCGGAAAAACCGCCAGCGCTTCGCGCGTCGCGATCTCGCCGGTGGGAAAATCGTTGGTCGTGCCGATGAGCAGGCCCGCCACGTTGGCGCCCGCGCTCGAGCCGGCATACGGCGCCCCCGCCAGCACCCGCGCGCGGATCGTCGCCAACTGGCCCGTGCGCTGCAGTTCCCCGAGCAGCACAAAGGTCTCGCCGCCGCCCACGAAGAGGCCGTCGGCCTCCGCCAACAGCGCCTGCGCTCCCGCGGCGTCCCGCCGGTGCAGCGAGGTCGCCTCGATCCCGCCCAGATGGGCGAACGCCTCGCGCAACCGCGCTTCCATTCTGTCCCGCTCGGACGGATGCGAGGCGTGCAGCACGAGCGCCACCGTGCGGCACCCGCGGTAGTGCTCCCGCATCGCGGGCAGCGTCGAGTCCGCGAAACGGCTGCCGTTCATCATCGAGCCGCCCACCACCAGCACGGAAGCGGGCGGCGCAGTCCGCCAGACCGGCGCAGCGGACAACCCGGCGGCGACCAGGAAACCGAGGAGCAGAAACGCGCGGCGCGGCATGGCTTCAGCTGCCGATCACGAGCACGCCCTTGAAGACCAGCAGGACGACGCCGACCAGCGCGCAGCACGCGATGAAACCCACCGCGTCGCGCCGGTCCCACTTGGTGAACTCCCAATCCGAGCGCGGAAACAGTTTCAGGTGATCGAAGCGCCCGGGATTCGCGTAGCTCGCCTCCACTTCCTTGGCATCGAGCTCGAGTGTGGCCGCGACCGGGGTCTTCATGCGCGCGTAGAACCGTGCCACGCGCTCCGGATCGCGCTGCCGCGTGAGCAGGCTCACGACGATCAGGAGCGTGATCGGCAGCAGGGCATCGACCATGTAGCGGGTCGTCAGCAACTGCGCCGCCGAGAAGCCCGCCACATCGAAGCCGGCGACCGCGAGCACCCATACTTCCGTGCGAAAGAGGCCCTTGCCGGTCTTCGCGGAGTTCGGGTCGTCGGGGTTCACCCGCACCACGCCCTCCTCGAAATACACCGACACCGGTTCGATCCGGCGCGTCTTCTCGAAGCGCGCGCCGACCTGCGCCGCCCGCCCCGCCGCGACGTCCGCGGCCGTCGCCGTGGCCTGGGTCACGACCACGCGCTCGCGCGTCATGAGTGTCAGCGCCTCGGACTGCGCGAGCGCCGGGATCGAGGACACGACCCACGGAATCACCGCGATGAAAACCAGCGTGGCGAAGACCTGCACGCGCACGGCGGTCTCGGTCACGCGCCGCCAGATGAACATGAACGTGATCGGCACGCCCCAGACCAGCAGCAGCACGATGGCGAACTTCAGGATCGCGACGATGCTGTTGAGGAAGAGGCCCACCAGCACGCCGATCGCGAGCAGCACCGGCACGGCCAGCCGCGCCACGAGCATGTAGTGCTTCTCGGTGCGACCCGGCAGCAGCGGCTCGTAGAGGTTTTTCACCACGAGACCGGAGAGCACCACCGACTGCGCGCCGAGCAGCGCGATTTTTCCGCCGAGGATGCCCGTGATCATGATGCCGATGAGGCCGACCGGCAGCAGTTCGCGCGTCATGAGGCCCCAGGCCTGGTCGGGATCGCTGAGATTGGTGCCGAACATCGCGATCGCGATGAGACCGCAAAACGCCCACGCGATGGTGATGAACCGCTTGCTGAAGCCGCCGGTCACGACGCCGAGCCGCGCCGCGTATTCGTCGCTGGCCGAGCCCGCGATCGCCATGTGGTGCTGCGCGCCGCCGATGCCGATGAGCTGCACCAGCAGCAGCGCGCCGATCGAATACCAGGTGTATTCCGACGCGACGTCGCCGCCGAAGAGGTTGAACATCACGTCCGGCACCTTTTCGTGCAGCGCGGTGAAGCCCCCTATTCGCATCAGGCCGAACGGGATCAGCACGACCGAGATCAGCACGACCAGCACCGCCTGGATCGCGTCGACCACCGCCGACGCCTTCAGCCCGCCGAGCATGATGAAAACCGCGACGAGGCTGGTCGACACGAGGTAGAAGGTCACCGGCTTGAGGTAGCTCACGTAGGGCTGCAGCTCCCCGCGCTTGTAGTAGTCGTTGAGCTGGTCGTAGCGCGCCGCGGCGGCGCCCGCCAGCGGCGCGGCCTGCCGCTGCGTGCGCAGCTCCGCGAACTCGTGGTAGTTCGCCACCATCTGCTTCTCCGCCGGCGTGTAGATCGCCGCGTCCTTCACCATCAGCGGCTGCAGCGTTTTCAGCGCCATCACGTTGCCGCCCGCGATCACGCTGATGACGGCGATGATCAGCATCGTGACCGCGTAGAGCGTCGCGAGGAACTTGCTGCCGAACCGGTCGGCGAACAGGTCCGCCATCGTCGTGAGCCGCACCCGGCGGAACCAGACATACATGAACCAGTAGTAGGGCGTGAGAAACAGGGTGATCAGCGCGAGCCACGCCCCGCCGGCGCCCTGGCGGTAGACGGAACTCGCCGTCGTCGTCGCCTGCCCCGGATCGGTCATGTTGCCGAAGCTGAGGAAAAACTGCAGCCACTTGCCGAGCGACCGGCCGCCGAGGAAGAAGTCCCCCTCGTTCTTCACGCCGTGGGAGAATTTTCTCCCGATGACGAGCACCGCCACGATGTAGCTGAGCAGAATGATGACGTCGATCCAGTGCAGGCCGAAGAACTTCATGAAGGGGGTAGATTGGTAAGGGGTGACGGGAAATGAGGGGAACGCCGCCGCGCGGACGGTGCGGCGCGGTCAGTTTTTCTCCTGGGCCTTCTGCTTGCGCTTGCCGCCTTTCTTCTTGGTCGGCGCCTCGCGCGCCGCGTCGTTCTTCGTCGGCATCGGCGCTTTGATCTCCGCGCGCCACGCCTGCAGCTGCGCGAGCATCGCCCGGGCACGCTCCGGCTGGGCCGCGGCGAGATTCCGCTTTTCGCCGATATCCTCGCGGAGGTTGTAGAGCTCGAGGCGGCCGTCCTCCAGGAACTCCATCAGCTTCCAGTCGCCGGCCTGCATGATCGTCACCGGCAACGTGCGGAACTGGTCGACGCCCGCGCCGAGGTAGCCCGGGAAATGCTGGTAGATCGCCGCGCGCGCCAGCTTGGCCGAGGGATCGCGCAGCAGGGGCGCGAAGCTTTCGCCGTCGGCGACCTGGCCCGCGGGCATTCTGCCGCCCGCGAGCGCGACCAGCGTCGGGTAGACGTCGACGTGGATCGTCGGCGTGTCGCAGACCGAGCCCGGCGCGATCCGGCCCGGCCAGCGGGCGATGAACGGCACGCGCGTGCCGCCCTCGTAGAGACTGCCCTTGCCGTGCCGCAGCGGCGCGTTGTCGGTGACATCGCCGGAGTTCTTCTTGATCCCTTCGCGCTCGTAGCCGCCGACGCCGCCGTTGTCGCTGGTGAAGATCAGCACGGTGTTCTCGGCAAGTTTCAGCGCCTCGAGCGTGGCCATCACCCGGCCGACGCTCTCGTCGACGCTCGCGATCATCGCGGCATACACGGGGTTGTTGTGCCCGCCGACGCCCGGCTTGTTTTTGAAACGGGCGACGAGCTCGGGCTTCGCCTGGTGCGGCGAGTGCACCCCGAAGTGGGGCAGGTAGAGAAAAAACGGCCGATCCTTGTGGCGCGTGATGAAATCGACCGCCCGATCCGTGAGAAAGTCGGCGAGGTATTGCCCCTTCGGGTAATCGGTCTTCGGCGTCGTCTCGAAATCGAAGTGGCGGCCCATGCTCACGATGGCCTCGTCGAAGCCGCGTTGGCCGGGCGCGTAGGCACCGGTCTGGCCGATGTGCCACTTGCCGAACATGCCGGTGGCGTAGCCCGCGGCCTTCAGGGCCTGCGGCAGAATCACGCGGTCCAGCGGCAGCTGCGTGACGTTGTCCACCGGCCGGAGCGGCCGCTGCCCCCACTCGAAGCGATCGATGCCGCCGACGGTGTAGACGCCGGTCCGCGCGCCGTATTGGCCGCTCATGAGCGCAGCCCGCGTCGGCGTGCAGTTCTGGCAGTGATGGTGGTTGGTGAGCTTGATGCCCTGCGTGGCGAGACGGTCGATGTTGGGGGTCTCGTAATACCTGCTGCCGAACGCGCCGACATCGGTGTAGCCGAGGTCGTCGGCCATGATGAAAATGAGATTGGGGCGGGCGGGATCGGCCGCGACGGCGGACGCGAGGCCGGCAAGCCCGGCGAGGAACAGAAGGCGGAGGATCATGGGAGGCGGAAAGGGCGGGTGCGGTTCAGGGGGAAATCGACGGCACGCGGGCGGCGAGGAGCGCCCGGAGTTCTTTCAACACGGCGGCGTGGCGGGGATCGGTCGCGAGATTGGTGTATTCGTGCGGGTCGGCGTCGTGGTCGTAGAGTTCGATGCCGTTTTTGCCTTCGTCCCACTCGGTGCAGCGCCAGCGCGGGGTGCGGACGCTGCGGCCCCAGTTGGCGGCGTTGGCGCCGCGGCGCGCCTGCGTGAACGCGCCCGCGTGGAGCGTCGCGGCGGGATCGGCCAGCAGCGGGCGGAGGCTCTTGCCTTCGAGCCTGGCGGGCGCGGGCACGCCCGCGAGGTCGCACAGCGTCGGGTAAAGGTCGAGCAGCTCGACCACGCTCGGGCTGGACCGGCCGTTCCCGCGCGCGCCCGGCGCATGGACCAGCAGCGGCACGCGGGCGGACTCCTCGAAGAGGCTGCGCTTGTGCCAAAGGTTGTGCTCGCCGAGGTGCCAGCCGTGGTCGCCGGTGAAGACGACGATGGTGTTGTCCGCCACCCCGAGACGCTCGAGCGCGGCCAGCACGCGGCCCGCCTGGGCGTCCATGTAGCTGACGGTGGCGAGGTAGGCGCGGATCGCGGCCCGGCGCTGGTCGGGCGTGGCCGTCATTGCGTATTGGCCCACGGCGCCGTTGCGCGCCGGCAGCGGGATGTCGGCTTCGTCGTCGGCCGGTTCCTGCGGCAGCGTGATCCGGTCGAAGGGATAGAGGTCGAAATACCTGGCCGGCGCGACGAACGGCAGGTGCGGCCGGTGAAAGCCGACGGCCAGGAAAAAGGGCTTCGTGGCGTCGCGGCGCTCCAGCCAGTCGACCGCGACCCGCGCGATCTGGCCGTCGATCAGCCGCTCGTCGTCGCCGGGGATCTCCTGCCACGGCAGCCCCTGCTTGTTGCCGGTCTTCACCTGCACCGCGCTGTCGCGCGACGCCGGATACGGCCGCTCGTCCGCGAAGGGCCGGCCGAAGTCCCAGGCCTGCGGGTCGTCCATGCTCTCGCCGCCGCTGGGCACGCCGAGGTGGAAGATTTTCCCGGAGCGCGCCGTCGCGTAGCCGTGCTGCCGGAAAAGGTGCGGCAACGTGACGACGCCGGGCAGGTTCTTGTAGAGGTTGTCGGCGTTGCCGGTGACGCGCGTGGTGTTGGGCCGCAGGCCCGACATCATCGAGGCGCGCGAGGGATTGCAGTGGGGAAACTGGCAATAGGCCCGGTCGAAGCGCACGCCGCGCCGCGCCAGCGCGTCGAGGTGCGGGGTTCGGGCCAGCGGATGCCCGTAGGACCCGAGCGTGGCGGCCAGGTCGTCGGACACGATGAAGAGCACGTTGGGGCGGGCCGGTGCCCCCCAGGCCGGCAGGGCGAGCAGCAGGAAACAGAGAGCGCGCAGGAGAGTCATGGGCAGGAGCGTCACGGGGCGTCGAACTCCCAGCGCCGGGCCGCGCCGGCGGCCGGCGCCAGCTCGATCCAGTCGACCGCGATCTCGACGCCGGGGGGAAGGTAAATCCGGATATGCTGGAGCGCGCCCGCCACCGGAAGCACCACGCGGGTCTCGGCCCAGGCGGGCGCGGCCGGCAGTGCCAAGGCCGCCGTCTGGCCGGCACCGGGAAACGCGTCCTGCCCGACGGTCCGCCACTCGATGCGGCCGGCGCCTCCGGCCCCGCGGGTGCGCAGCCGGACCGTGACCGGCCCCCCGAGCTGGAGGCCGGCCACGGCGATAAAGGCATTGTTCCCGCTCGGCTCGAGGTGCAGCGCGCCGTCGTGCACGCCCGCCGTCATCGCGCGCGGCAACCAACCGCCGACCTGCGCCGCCTTGCCGGCGGGCCGCGGGGCGGTCGTCGGCCCGGCCGCAACCGGAGCCGCCGCGGCGCGCCCGCGCGGTGCCGGCGTCTCGGCGCCGGCCCGGTAAGCGGGATTGGGCAACGGCACCAAGGCGCCCGTGTCGCGCAGGAAGCCGTCGATGAGCGCGTCCAGATCGCGCACCCGCCCGGGCTGGGCGGACGCCAGATTGGTGGTTTCCCCGAGATCCGCCTGCAGATCGTAAAGCTCGCGCGGCACCCGCGGGTCGAACCAGCGGATCAACTTCCAGCCGCCGGCCCGCACCGTCACACCGCCGCCGTGCTCCTGGTGGGGGAAGTAATTGAAAAACGCCTTGCGCCCGAGCGCGGCGCCCGCCGTGAGCACCGCCGCGTAGCTCACGCCGTCCATGCGCTGCGCGGCCGGTCGCGGCACGCCGGTCAGTTCGAGCAGCGTCGGGTAGAGGTCGATGTGGCCGACCACGTCGCCGCGCGTGCCGCCGGCCGGGATGCGGCCGGGCCAGGCCCACAGCAGGGGCACGCGCACGCCGCCCTCGTGGAGGCTGCCCTTGCCGTCGCGGAGCGGGGTGTTGTTCGTCGGCGGCCGGTCGCCGGCCCACTTGCGCCAGTCGCCGAGCCGGTCGGATTTCTTGGCCTCGGCCTTCGCGGTTTTCGCGGTGGCCGGGACGTTGCTGTGCACGTTGCCGCCGTTGTCGGAGTTGAACACGACGATCGTGTTGTCGCGCAGGCCGAGACGGTCGAGGGCGGCGACCACGCGGCCGAAGCTCTCGTCGATGCTGCGGATCATCGACGCCATGATCGGATTGCCCTGCCGGCCGGTCGGATCCTGCGTCGCGGCGAATTCCCGCGTGTAGGCTTCCTTGTGGCCCCACGGGCCGTGCACGCCGTAGTGCCAGAGATTGACGAAGAACGGCCGGTCGCGGTTGGCCTCGATGAACCGGAGCGCCTCGTCGGTCACGCGGTCCACGATGTATTCGCCGGGCGGTCCGTCGGTGATGGTGCCGACGCGCTGCTGGCCGCGCGGCGTGCCGTTCGGGATCACGCCGTAGGGGGAAAAGTAGTTGCCCGGCGGCCCCGGATCCGGGTGGCAGTGGAAGGCCACGTCGAACCCCTGCCGCTCGGGCCAGTGCGGCTCGGTGAGGCCGAGGTGCCATTTGCCGAAGTGGCCCGTGCGGTAACCGGCCCCGCGCAGCGCTTCCGCCAGCGTGATCTCGTCGGGCTCGAGGTAGTTTTTGCTCTCGGGCGCGAGCAGCGGCCGCTGCGCCGGCGCCGTCGCGGGCCGGAAAACGTGGCCGGCCGGCTGCGGCGGCTGGTGGCCGCTCGCCGTCGTGATGCCGTGACGGGCGGAATACTTGCCCGTCAGCAGGCTCGCGCGCGTCGGCGAACACAGGGGTTGGGCGTAGGCATCGGTGAAGCGCACGGCGCGTTGCGCGAAGGCATCGATGTGCGGCGTGCGGTAGTAGCGGGAGCCCTGCACGCCCAGATCCATCCAGCCGAGGTCGTCGACGAGGAAGAACACGATGTTGGGCCGGCGCGCCCCGGTCGCTTCCGCCGCGGCGCCGCCCGGTGCGGCGGCCAGCAGCGCCACCGCCAACCCGACGCAGGCGCGGCGAAACGACGGGCGGAACAGGCGGAACGCCGGCACGGGCATCAGGGCTCCTTTTTCGCGGCTTTCTTGTTCTTGCCCTGCCGCGCCTGCAGGCCCGGAAAGGCGGGCGGCACCAGTTCCTTGTCCCACGCGGCGAGCGCGGCGGCCAGGCGCGTCGCCACGGCCGGCTGGGCCGACGCGAGGTCGCGGCTCTCGGCCACATCGGCGGCGAGGTCGAAGAGTTCGGGCGGCGTGTCGCCGGTGCGGACGAGTTTCCAGTTGCCCTCGCGCACCGCGCGCAGGCTGCCGCTGCGCCAGAACAGGCGCTCGTGCGGCGCCCCGGATTTCTCGCCGCGCAGGTAGGGCAGCAAATTCACGCTGTCGTAGACCTTGTCGGTCGGCATCGGGGCGCCCGCGACGGCGAGGGAGGTCGCGAACACGTCGAGCGAGCTCACCGGCCGGTGATCGACGCTGCCGGCGGCCAACGTGCCCGGCCACGCGATCAGGAACGGCACGCGCACGCCGCCTTCGTAGACATTGCCCTTGGCGCCGCGCAGCGGGGTATTGAGCGAACCGTTCACCGTGATCGGTCCGCCGTTGTCGCTGAAGAAAAAGACCAGCGTGCGCTGCTCCTGGCCGCTGGCCCGCAACGCCGCGAGCGTCTCGCCGATCGCATCGTCCATCAGGCTCAGCTGCGCGGCGTATTTCTGGCGCACGGGATTGGTGATCGAGGCGAAGCGCGCGAGCCGCTCGGGCGTCGGTTCGTGCGGGGTGTGCGGGGCGTTGAAGGCGAGATAGAGAAACCACGGCGCGGCGCGGTGGCGCTGCACAAACTCGGCGGCCTCGCGGCCGAGGTCGGTGGTGAGGTGGGCGGGCGGCGGCACACGCACGCCGTTCCGCTCGATCCGCACCTGATACTCGACCGCGGGGTTCTCCGTCCACTCCCGGAACCGGTGGCCGCCGCCGACGAAGCCGTAGGTCTCGGTGAACCCGCGGCGTTGCGGGAGGAACTCCGGCGCGGCCCCGAGGTGCCATTTGCCGATCCACCCGGTCACATAACCGGCCGACTTGAGATGCGCCGGCAGCAGCGTCTGGGAGACCGGCAAGCCTTCGCGGTGGTCCGCCGGATCGAAGAACGGATTGTTCTCGTGGCCGAAGCGCTGCTGGTAACGGCCGGTCATGAGGCCGGCGCGCGTGGGGCTGCAATAGGGGTGCGAGACGTAGCCGTTGGTGAAGCGGATGCCCGAGGCGGAGAGTCGGTCGAGGTGCGGGGTCGCGAGATCCTTGATTCCCTGGAATCCGGCGTCGGCGTAGCCTTGGTCGTCGGAGACGATCACGAGGATATTGGGGCGCGCGGCGGCGGCGGACGCGGGGGCTTGGGCGCGCGCGGCGAGGGACAACGCGGCCAAGGCGGTGCAGACGACGGCGAAGCGACAGCGGCGGGCGAGGATGTTCATGGGCGGGGGGAGTTCGGGGGTGGCGCGGCGCCGGCCTTGGGGGCGGCGTGGATTCGCGGATACGGCCGGCCGGCGATCAGCTTTTCGCCGTCGGAAAAACCCTCCGGGCGGCCCGTGAGGCGCTGCACGAGGCGAGTGCGCCAGCGCGTCGCCTCGTCCCGGTGCGCGGCGGCCCCGGCCAGGTCGCGCTCCTCGCGCGGATCGGCCGCGAGGTCGAAGAGTTGCTCGCGGCCGTTGGCGGGGCGCCAGATGTATTTCCAGCGGCCGTCGGTCAGCGCCTGGAACCCCTGTTCGGGGCTGTAGATCGGGGCATGCTCGAAGTGCAGCACGTCGCGGGTGCGCACGGTGGCGTCGCGCAACGTCGCCGCGAGGTTGCGCCCGTCCGCCGAAGCCGGGATCGGCAGGCCCGCCAGCGCGAGCAAGGTCGGCATCACGTCCTCCAGGCCGGCGGGCTGGAGCGACCTTGCGCCGCGGGCCAGGCCGAGCGCGGGCGAGGCCGCGAAGATGAGCGGGATGTTGCCCGAGCCTTCGTAGGGCTCGCACTTCCGGAAATAGCCGTGATCGCCCAGCATCTCGCCGTGGTCGGTGGTCAGCACGATCACCCACGGACGGCCCGCGTTTTCGCTGCGGGCCTTGAAGTCCGCGACCAGCAGGGCGCATTGCTCGTCGAGGTGCTCGATGAGTCCGAAGTAGCCGGCCTGCGCGCGGCGGAGCGTCTCGCCTTCGAGCAAAATGCGGGCGCCGGCCTTGTCGCCCTCGGGCTTGAGGCCGCTGCGGTCGACCCAGGCGCCCATCGCTTTCGGCGGCAGGTCGGACTTCAGGTATTTCTCGAACAAGCGTGCCGGCGGAAAGAGCGGCGGGTGCGGGGCGTAGAACGACGAGGTGAGAAACAGCGGTTGGGCGGCGGGCGTGTTGGCCACGATCTCCCGCGAACGTCGCACGATCCAGGCGGTCGGGTGCAACTCCTCGGCGTGCGGCCACGGGGCGGCCGGCCAGCGGTTGTTGTCGAGGCGCAGGGTCGTGACGATGCCGCGGATGCCGCCGGCGGCGGGCAGGCTCGCCTTCAGTTCCCGGTCGTAGTCGTCGTCGGCGACGTAGGTCGAGGCGAGCAGCACGCGTCCGTAGCCGAGGGAGTCGGACGCCGGCACCTGGTGCATGTTGCGGCCGACCAGCGCGGTCGCGTAGCCCGCCCCGGCCAGCACCGCCGGCAGCGTCGGCACCGTGATCGGCCGGGACGCGTAGCCGATGATCCCGCTGGTCTGCGGCTCCTGGCCCGTGAGCAACGCATAGCGCGCCGGGATGCAGGACGGCACCGTGGAATAGGCGCGACGAAACAAGGTGCCCGCGGCGGCGAGGCCGTCGAAGGTCGGCGTCCGCACCACCGGGTGACCCAGGCCCGACAGCGCGTCGCCGCGCATCTGGTCGGGCATCAACAGGAGGATGTCCGGCCGCGCCGGAGTCGCCGCGCCGGCGCGGGACGCCGGACCGACGCCCCCGAAGGGAAGCGCCACGGCGAGCAGCACGAACCAACGGACAACCGCTGCGGTCGGCCGGGCGACACGGCGGCGCCGGGGGACGCGATGAACCGGGGAAACAGGATCGTGTGGCGGCGGGGTGGCCAAGCGGTCGAAATCAATCGACCGGCGACGAGACGCAGCAAGGCGAATTCCCTCCCGCTGAAATTTTCATGGCGTTTCAGCCGGCCGCCCGCGCGGCGCGATGCCCGCTCCCCTGCCCCGGTCCGGCGCACACCCGCGCCAAGATCCGCGGTCAGTCAGACCTGCCGCCCCTGGCGGAGGCGGTCGACGAAGACCGCGACGATGATCACCAGCCCGATGATGATCTCCTGGAAATAGGTCGGCCACCCCATCTGCTGGGAGCCGTTGCGCAGGACCGCCATGATCAGCGCACCGACCATCGAGCCGAGCACGGTGCCGACGCCGCCGTTGAGGCTGGCGCCGCCGATGATGACGGAGGCGATGATGTCGAGTTCGAGGCCGACGGCGACGGTCGGATCGCCCTGCCGCAGGCGCGCCAGCTGGAACACCGCCGCGACGCCGAAGAAAGCTCCGGCCAGCGCATAGATGAGAATCTTCAGCCGCGTGGTCGGCACACCGCAGAGGCGCGCGGTGGCTTCGTTGGAGCCGAGCGCGAAGATATGCCGGCCGAAGACCGTGTTCTTCAGCACCAGCGAGGTGAGCACGGCGAGGCCGAGCGCCACCCAGACGCCGGCCGGCAAGGCGTAACCGAACGGATCGGCGGTGGTCATCCACGCGTTGATCGGCGACGCGTCGTAATTGACCGTCTGGTTGTCGCCGAGCCATTTGGCCGAGCCGCGCCAAACCCCGAGAGCGCCCAGCGTGATGATGAACGGCACGAGCCGCAGCGCGGCGATGGCGGCGCCGTTGAGCAGGCCGATGAGACCGCTCGACGCGACGATCGCGAGCAGCACGGGGGCGGCCCCCCACCCTTTCTGGATCAACAGCGCCCCGACGACGCTGCTGAAGGCGATGCTCGACCCGACGCTGAGATCGATGCCGCCGCTGACGATGATGAGCGTCATGCCGAGCGCGCCGATCGCGACGATCACGGTCTGCGTGAGGATGATCTTGAAGTTGTGGTAGGTGAGAAAGAACTCCCGCGTCTCGGCCGGGATCGAAAAGAGCGCGATCACCACCAGCAGCCCGAGAAACGGGCCGGCCTTGGCCAGCACCTTGGCGACGGCGGTTTTCATCCCGGGATTCCGCCTACGCCCGCGCCGGTGGCCACGCGCATGATCTCCGCCTCCGTCCACTCCGCGCGGGGGCGCACCGCGGTCAGCTCGCCCCGGCACATCACGCCGATGGTGTCGCAGAGGCCGAGCAGCTCCGGCAAGTAGCTGCTGACGACCACGACCGCCTTGCCGGCCGCGGCCAGTTCGCCGATCAGCCCGTAGATCTGGGCCTTGCTGCCCACGTCGATGCCGCGGGTGGGCTCGTCGAGCAGGAAAATGCGGGCGGGATGCTCGAGCAGGCGGGCGAGCGCGACTTTCTGCTGGTTGCCGCCGCTGAGGTGGCCGACGGGCTGGGCGGCGTCGCGGCATTTCACGCGGAGCGTCTCGATCCAACGCTGCGCGGTCGACGCCTGCCGGCGCCGGTCGATCCACCCCCCGCGGCCAAAGGTGTCCACCTTCGTGAGCGTGAGGTTGTCGGCGACGGAAAGCCCGAGCATGAGCCCCTCCTCCTTGCGGTTCTCGCTGAGGAAGCCCACGCCCTGGGCCCAGCGGGCCCGCGGCGACGCGGCGGCGGCGGGCGCGCCGACGACACAGACTTCGCCGGCCTCCAGCGCATCGAGACCGAAGACGGTCCGCAGCAAATCGGTGCGACCGGCGCCGATCAGCCCGGCGAGCCCGAAGATCTCGCCCGCCCGCACCCGAAACGAGGCGGAACGGAGCCGCGGCGCGCCGGCGGCGGATCTCACCTCCAGGGCCACGGCGCCCGGCGCGTGGTCGGTGCGCGGATAAAGGTCCTTCACCTCGCGGCCGGTCATGAGCGTGACCAGATGGTCGAGCGGGGCGCCGCGCATCGCCCCGCTGCCGACGGTTTCGCCGTCCTTGAGCACGGTGTAGCGGTCGCAGATCCGGCGGCACTCCTCGAGGAAGTGGCTGATGTAGATGACGGCGACGCCCTGGTCGCGCAGGCGGGCGATCACGGCGAAGAGCTTTTCCGTGTCGGCCTGCGTGAGGCTGCTGGTGGGCTCGTCCATGATGAGCACCCGCGGCTGCGCGAGCAGGGCGCGCGCGATCTCGATGATCTGTTGCTCCGCGATGCCGAAGGCGCCGGCGGGCCGCGCGAGATCGAGCGACTCGTGGCCGAGTTGGGCCAGGGCGGCGCGGGCGCGGGTGCGGGACGGTCCCTTCCGGATCCAACCGCCGGACGCGGACTCGGCGCCGAGCAGAATGTTCTCCTCCGCGCTCAGGTGCAGCGCGAGGTTCAGCTCCTGGTAGATCATCGCGACGCCCTTGAGGCGAGCGTCGTGGGGGCCCTCGGGTGCATAAGGCCGCCCCGAAAGCTCCATCGTGCCGGCGTCGGCTTCGTGCGCGCCGCTGAGGATCTTCATCAGCGTGCTCTTGCCGGCGCCGTTTTCGCCGATCAGAGCGTGCACCTCGCCCGGGGCGACTTCGAGGGAGACGCCGCGCAGGGCGCGCGTGGCACCGAACGCTTTCGCGACGCCGGCGAGACGGAGGACGGCCACGGGCGGCGTCACTTCAGGTATTTGTCGAGCGGAGGCCGGACGATGTCGGCCATCTCGGGCGAATTGAAATTGGCCTTCGTCACGAAACCGACGCCGGTGTCGATGCGGGCGTCGACTTTTTCGCCGCGCAGAACCGCGACCATCTTCATCACGCCGAGGTAGCCCATGCGCATCGGATTCTGGACGACGAGCCCCTGCAGGTCGCCGGCGAGCAGGCCCTGGTTGAGCGCCTCGCCGGAGTCGAAGGCGACGAACTTCACCTTGCCGCCGGCGAGGCCGGCGTCGCGCAGCGCGAGCAGCATGCCGGCGCCGGAGGATTCGTTGCAGCAGAAGATGCCGTTCACCTGCCGGCCGAAACGGTTGAGCAGGTTTTCCGCGACGCGCTTGGCGGTGTCGCGCGTGGGCCCCGCGTGCTGGTCGGTGGACAGCAGTTTGATGGCGGGAAAATCCTTTTTCATGATCTCGAGGAAGCCTTCCTCGCGTTCCTCGGTGCTGGCGGAGCCGACCTGCAGACGGACCATGATGACGTTGCCCTTGCCGCCGAGCAGCTTGCCGAGTTCGCGGGCGGCGATCCGGCCGCCCTCGCGATTGTCGGTGGCGATGAAACTCGAAGGCGCTTTCGATTCCACGCCCGAGGCGATCACGATGACGGGAATCTTGCCGCGCGCCGCGGTCTCGATCGGGGCGACGAGGCCGCGCTTGTCGAGTGGCGCGATGACGATGCCGCTCACGCGCTGGCCGACGAAGTTTTCCACGACCTGGATCTGCTGCTCGCGGTCGTCTTCCTTGAGCGGTCCTTTCCAGATGACCTGCACGTTTGTCCCGGCGGCCTTGAGCTCCAGCTCGGCCTTCCGGGCGCCGGCGTGGATGGACTTCCAGAATTCGTGCGTCGTGCCCTTGGGGATGACGGCGATCTTGTAGGCTTCGGCGGCGAGGGCGAGGGAGGCGCCGGCCGCGGCGAGGGCGAAAGCAGCGAGGAGGTTTTTCATGCGGGCAGGGTAAAACAACGGGGTGAAACGGACGGGCGCGCGCGGCGGGGCGAAGCCAGGGTAGCCGGCGCGAGAGATGAATCGGAGACCAATCCGGATGCGTCAAGGCACGCGACGCGGCGGACGGGAATTTTCGCGGTCTGACGTCGACCGACGCTCCGCCCGTGTCGGGAGGGCGCGACATGGCCGGGACTGTCGTGCGCCGCTTCTCTCGGTCGGCGCGCGGTCGCCAAACGGTTTGCGCACGGCAAAGCGGTCCGGGCCCGCCCGCCGCATCACACGCCGAAACCGGCCCGATAGTCCTTTCGCACGAAACGGTTGGCCTCGGGCAAATTGGTCACGCGCATCGCGGCGGCGTCCCACTCGATGCGCCGCCGCGAACGGATCGCGATCGCGCTGAGCAGCACCGTCTCGGTCAGCTGGGCGGCGTAATCGAAATTCGAACCGGCCGGCTTGCCGTCCCGGCACGCGCGCACCCAGTCCGCGAAGTGGCCGCCCGGCACGCGGGGAATCGACTTGGGCGGAAGCGACGGAGTCAGGTCGCGCATTTTGGCCTCCGGAATGATGCGCACGCTCGCATAGTTGGCGTCGGCCAGGACGGAGGCCTTGCTGCCCACGATGAGTTCGGCGTTGCGCGGCCAATCGCGGTCGCGCTCGAACTCCGCCGGATAAATGGGCTCCAGGCCGCCGTCGAACCAGGTCCACTTGACCGGCGGACGCGGGCCGCGGGCGGGAAACCGGTAGGTAACGACGGACGCGGCGGGGCCGCTGATGTCGGTCTGCGCACTCGTGACCGCCTCGACCGAGGTCGGCTGCGTCAGCCCGAGCGCGCCGTAGCCGCCGTCGAGCATGTGGCACCCCATGTCGCCCATCGAGCCGGTGCCGAAATCCCAGAAACCGCGCCAGTTCTTCGGCAGGTAGATCGGGTCGTAGGGACGTGGCTGCGCGACGCCGAGCCAAAGGTCCCAATCGAGCGTCGACGGCACCGCGGGAGCCCCCTTCCGGTGATCGGGTGCCTTGACGTTCTGCGGCCACACCGAGCCCGGCCGGTCGGTCCAGGTGAGCACCTCGCGCACCTCGCCGAGGACGCCGGCGTCATACCACTCCTTGAGCAACCGGGTGCCCTCGTTCGCACGCCCCTGCGTGCCCATCTGGGTGGCGACTTTTTTCTCGCGGGCCAACGCGGCCATGCGCCGCACCTCGTCGATGGTCTGGCCCATCGGTTTTTCGACGTAAACGTGCTTCCCGAGCGCCATCGCCGCCATCGCGATGGGGAAATGCATGTGGTCGGGCGTGGACACCACCACGCCGTCGATGCGGTTCCCAAGCTTGTCGAGCAGCTGCCGGTAGTCGCGGAAGCGCGGCACGGCCGGAAATGCCTTGTAGGCCGCGGCCGCCCGCGCGTCGTCGACATCGCACAAGGCGACGACGTTCTGATCCTTCAGGTTCATCAGGCCGCCGGAATACCCGCGGCCGCCGACACCGACGAAGGCGAGGTTGAGGCGGTCGTTCGGGCCGCCGCCGGAACCCTGGCTGCGCAGAAAGGCGGGCGCGGCGAACACGGTGGAAGCAGCCGCGACCTGTTTGACGAAGTTACGGCGGGAGAAGGGCGAATCGGCCATGGCGATAGCGGGGGTAAACGGAAAACTCGGCGGGCCGGTAACACACCGGGCGGTTACTTCGGCGGCAAGCCGCGAACATCGGCGATCGGAGTCGCCGACCCTGCACCCTCGCGGGGCGCCCGATCATCCGGCCCGGCGCGGCAAAACCGAAGCTCGCCCGCGCCGCGCCGGCGGCCTTCCCTCCCCCGCATGTTGCTCTTCTGGCTCAAAAAGTTCGTCGCCTACTGGCTGATGCCGCTGCCGTTGTGCGTCACCGTGATGCTCATCGGGGTCGTGCTCTGGCGCTCGGTTCGCTGGGCCCGCTTCGGCCGCGGACTGGTGGTCGGCGCGCTCGGGCTCCTGGTGGTTCTGAGCAACGCTTACGT
>JACCDS011455172.1_pt1 | contig 23267 bp, 19 predicted proteins | sample 7446441 | NCBI WGS metagenome assembly JACCDS01 (sample SAMN15323445, study PRJNA562643) | freshwater metagenome | isolation source: river surface water | place: USA:Blue River Watershed | collected 2017-08-17 | reverse complement strand
CACCGAGGTCGGTGCCGAGATCGTAGAGGTATTCGCGGTCGCCGCCGCGGAGGAGTTTCCAGTTGCCTTCGCGGATGGCGGATTGGGCGACCCAACGCCAATAGAGGGCGTCGTGCGGCGGCGCGGTGATTTTGCCGGTGAGATGAGGCAGGAGGTTAACGCCGTCGAGGTCGCCGGGCTGGGTGGCGATGTTCGCCATCGCGCAGGCCGTGGCGGCGACGTCGAGGGCGCTGACGGGATGGAGATAGGTTTGGCCGGCGGGAATGGTGCCGGGCCACGCGACGACGAAGGGCGTGTGCATGCCGCCTTCGGCCAGCATGCCTTTCTCGCCGTTGAGCGGCGTGTTGAGGCTGCCGTCCCAACCGGGGCCGCCGCCGGGGAGATCGGCCATGGTGATTTTGAGGGGAGCGCCGTTGTCGCCGATGAGAAAGACGAGGGTGTTTTCGGCGAGGCCGTGTTTTTCCAGCGTGGCGGTGAGCAGGCCGACGCCGTCGTCGACCGCGGCGAGCATGGCGAGGGCTTGGCGGCGGCGCTGGGGCATTTCGCCGGGAAAGCGGTCGAGGTATTTTTTGGGCGCGTCGAGCGGGACGTGCGGCGCGCGGTAGGCGACGTAGAGGAAAAACGGTTCCGCTTTGGCGCGCTCGATGACGGCGGCGGCGGCGCGGCTGCACGCGTCGATATGATACAATTCGGGCGGGAGCGGGCCCATGGGCCGGTCCTGGCCGTCGAGGGTGATGTTGGCGAAGAAGGGCTGGCCGGCGTTTTGGCTGAAGACGTAGTTGAAGCCGTGGCGGGTGATTTCGGAGGTGGGGCCGAGATGCCATTTGCCGAATTGGGCGGTGGTGTAGCCGGCGCGCTGGAGGCGGGTGGCGAAGGTGGTCTCGCGGTCGAAGCCCGCGAGCGAGCCGCCGTTGGCCTCGACGCCGAAGCGGCTTTGGAATTTGCCGACCATGAGGCCGGCGCGGGAGGGCACGCACTGCGGGGCGGTGCTGTAGCCGTGTTTCGCGAGGACGCCGCGGCGGGCGAGGGCGTCGATGTGCGGGGTCCCGAGGTCGGTAAGGACTCCTTGGATACCGAGATCGGCGTAGCCGTGGTCGTCGGTGTAGATGACGATGAGGTTGGGTTTGGCGGCGGAGGCGGCGAGGGCGGGGGCCGCGAGGAGAGCACCGACGAGGAAGGAGAAGACGGGGCGAAACGTTTTCATGGGGCGGGAGATTGATTGGCGGCCTTCTTTTTCCCGGCCCCGGCGGGGCGGCGGTGGTAGGGGGATTGGGTGGGAATCGCGCGATCGGGGGCGGCGTGGCCCGGGAGACCGAGCGCCAAGCGGGATTTCACGGCGGCCAGCGCGGGGTCGGCGGCGCGGTTGGTGAATTCGTGCGGATCGGTGTCGCGGTCGTAGAGTTCCTCGAAACCGTTGCCGTAGCGGATGAGGCGAAAGCGCACATCGGAGACGGCGTGCGAGGGGGCGGGCTCCTGGCCGAATTTGAAGGACGTGAGTGAAAGCCGCGCGCGGGGGGCGGCGGGATCCCGGAGTTGCGGGACGAGCGAGGCGCCGTCGCATTGGGCCGGGATAGGAAGTCCGGCGAGTTCGCAGAGCGTCGGATAGAGATCGGTGAGGGTGACGGGTTGCGCGGAACGTTGGCCGTCGCGGCTCAGGCCGGGGGCGGAGATGAAGAGCGGGACGCGGGTGGTCTGGGTCCAAAGGGCAAATTTCTCCCAGTTTTCTTTTTCCCCGAGGTGAAAGCCGTGGTCGCTCCAGAGGACGACGATGGTGTTGGCTTTGAGCGGGGAGGCGTCGAGGGCGTCGAGCAGGCGGCCGAGTTGGTGATCCAGATAGCTGATACTCGCGAGGTAGCCCTGCATGAGTTTCGCCCACTGGCGGTTCTCGACGACCCACTGGTGCCAACTGCGGCGGCCGTGATCATGGGCGTCGGCGAGGTCGTTGGCCTGGGTGACGGGCAAGGCGATGTCGGCGAGCGGGTGGAGATCGAACCACTTTTGCGGGACCTCGAAGGGGATGTGGGGGCGGAAGAGACCGACGGCCAGGAAGAGGGGCTTGGTCTGCGGGGCGTGCAGTTGGGCGGCGGCCCAATCGACGACTTTGTGATCGCCGGTTTGCGCATCGGTGCCGGCGAGAGGTGCGGCGCCGAAATGGTGATTGGGGCCCAGCGGACGGCCGGGAGTGAGGCCGGCTTCGGCATCGGATTCGAATTTCGCGCGGGCCCAGTCGGGGGCGATGGGATCGAGCGGATCGCCGCGGTAGTCGTCCCACGCGGCGGGATCGTTTTGGGAATCGCCCGGGGTCCATTGGAGTGCGTGGAAAAGTTTGCCCGCGCCGGCCGCGCGGTAGCCGTGGTTGCGGAAGTGCTGGGAAAGGACGACGGCGTCTTTCAGCACCGGAGATTCGTCGCGCCAACGCGGACCGTGGGCGCCGAAGAGGTTGCGATAGATGCCGGAGGTGGCGGGATGCACGCCGGTCATGACGGCGACGCGCGACGGGTGGCAGGCAGGCGCGGCGCAGTGGGCGTTGGTGAAGGTGACGGAGCGCTGGGCGAGGCGGTCGAAATGGGGCGTCTTGACGCCGGGGTGGCGGTCGAGGGGCGAGATGTAGTCGTTGAGATCGTCGACGGCGATGAAGAGGACGTTGGGCGGCGCGGGGGCGGCGGCGCGAACGACGGCGACAAAGAACGCGAGCGTGGCGAGGGCGGCGAGAGCGGGGCGGGGCGGGGTCATGGGGGAATGCGGGAGTGGGGTGCTGGGGTTTCCGCCCGGGTGCGGTCTTGGGGGCAGCGCCGGGGTCGGTGCCGCGGCCCTGGATTGCGGCCGGCGCGTCGCGACGATGGCGGAAGTTGGGCTCGCCGCCGACGGAGCGTGCGGGCGGTTTGGCGCGGGTGGCTTGGGGCGGTGGGAGGCGGGCGAGGTCGTGCCGGCGGGATCGGCGAGCGTGGCCATCAAGGCAACGGGATCAGCGCGGGGGCGTTTACGGTTTCGCGGGGAGTTTCTTTTTCTGGGCGGCTTTGGCGGCGGGATCGGACTTCTGTTTGCCTTCGTCGGCGAGGCGGTAGGTGCGGGCGTTGAAGGCAGGGTTGCGGACGGGGGTGACGGCTTGGGTGTCGGCGAGGAATTTTTCGATGAGGGCATCGAGGGCTTTCACGCGGGCGGGCTCGCGAGCGGCGAGGTCGTGCTTTTCGCCGAGGTCGGCGCGGAGGTTGTAGAGTTGCCAACGGTGGGCGCCGTCCTCGCCGGCGAAAAAGATGCGGATGAGTTTCCAATCGCCCTGGTGCACGGCGACGGCGGGCGGCAGCCAATCGGGGACGCCGGGCGAGTGGGGGAAATAGGTGAACACGGCGTCGCGGGTGAACGGCTGGTTCTTCAGCGCGGGGAGAATGCTGACGCCGTCGAATTTCTGGGCGGGTGCGGCGGACAGGCCGAGGCCGTCGAGGAGGGTGGGATAGAAATCTTCGCTTTGCACGAGGGCGTCGCTGCGGGTGCCGGGCCGGGTGACGCCGGGCCACGCGACGACGAGGGGAGTGCGCACGCCGCCTTCGTACAACGTGGCTTTGCCGCCGCGCAGCGGGGCGTTGCTGGTGGGCGTCGTGCCGTCGACGAAGTTGTACATGTTGCCGCCGTTGTCGGAGGCGAAGATGACGATGGTTTTTTCGGCGAGGTGCAGGCGGTCGAGCGTGTCGAGGAGCGTGCCGACGGCGTCGTCCATGCTCTCGATCATCGCGGCGTAGGTGGGACTGCGCTGCGGGTCGGCGGGGTCGACGCGGGCGCGGTATTTCTCGACGAGGGCTTGCTTCGCGTCGAAGGGCGCGTGGACGCTGAACATCCAGTAGTTCACGAAAAACGGGCGGTCGCGGTTTTGTTCGATGAAGGCGACGGCTTCCTTGGCCATGCGGTCTTCGATGTGCTGGTCGGGCACGGCGGGATCGGGGTCGAAGTCCTTGAACTTCCACGGGGCGACAAAGCTGCCGGCGGGACCGGGGCCGGGCCAGTGGGGGAGATCGACCTCGAAGCCGTGCTGAAGCGGTGAATACGGCGGGGCACCGAGGTGCCATTTGCCGAAATGGCCGGTGGCGTAGCCGGCGGCTTTGAGGGATTTGGGGAGGGTCGGGTAGGTGTTGGCGAGGCGGGTGACCGTCTCGGGCATGAACGACGGCGAGGTGGCGGGGGCTTTGGTGCCGGCGGTGGCTTGGAGCGTGACCTTGGGGAGATGGGCGTTGGGCGTGGTGATGCCGGTGCGCGCGGGGCTCAGGCCGGTGAGAATGGCGGAGCGCGTGGGCGAACAGAGCGGGCTTGCGGAGTAGGCGCGGGTGAACGTCAGGCCGCGTTGGGCGAGGCGATCGAGATTCGGCGTCCGGTGGAATTTCGTGTGCCCGTAGAGCGAGGTGTCGGCCCAGCCGAGATCGTCGGCGAGGATGAAGACGACGTTGGGCGGCGTCGGCGTGGCGGCGGAGGCGGGGAACGCGAGCGCGGCGAGCGCGAAGAGGGTGGCAAAGCGGGAGCGGAGAGGCGTCATGGGGATTTCTTTTTGGCGTTGCCGGGGGCGATGACGGTGGCGGGTTGGCCGAGGCGGAGCGGGTGGCCGAACACGGTTTGGGTATCGCCTTGTTGCTTCAGCCAAGCGTCGAGATCGGTGCGAAGGGCGGCGAGACGCGGGGCGTGGCGCGGGTCGGCGGCGAGGTTGCGCAACTCGAAGGGATCGGCGGCGAGGTCGTAGAGTTCTTCGGCGGGATGTTCGATGTAGCGTTTGACCGTGGCGGCGGCGGCGGGACTGGTGTCGGCGGCGGCGAGCCAGGTTTTCCAATACACGAGACCGCTGGGGCCGGAGGAGCGCGAGATGTGGGTGTGCTGCTGGAACTCGGGGTGGAGGTTGCGGATGTATTTCCAGTCGCGGGTGCGGACGGCGCGGATGGGATAGACGTTCATATCGCCGTCGCCGCTGTGGGTGGCGAAGATGCGGTCGCGGTGCGTGGCGGCGGTGCCGCGCAGCAGGCCGGCGAAGGAGCGGCCGTCGAGACCGGCGGGAATTTGGCCGCCGGCGAGTTCGATGAAGGTGGGGAGCAAGTCGGGCCAGCAGACCATGGCGTCGGTGACGGTGCCGGGTTTGAGGCGGCCGGGCCACGCCATCAGGAGAGAAGTGCGGATGCCGGCGTCGTAGAGGGTCCACTTGGCGAAGGGCCATGCCGCGCCGTGATCGGCGGTGTAGATGAACAGGGTATCGGCCGAGAGGTGAGTGCCGGCGAGGGCGCGGACCTCGCCGAGGAGGGCGTCGGCCTTGGTGACATCGGTGAGGTAGCTGGCGCGCTCGGCCCGGGTGACGGGGGTGTCGACGTGGGTGGGCGGAATTTTTACGGCGGCGGGATCGTAGGTGCGGTCGGCGCTCCACACGGTGTGCGGATGGCGCGTGCCGACGAAGAGGCAGAGCGGTTTGGCGCGATCGCGTTGGGCGAGAAATTTGGCGACGGCGGCGGTTTCGGAAAAACCGGGATTGGGGCCCTCGACGTAGTCGAAGCCGTGGTCTTTCGCGTAGGTGGCGTGGGCGACTTTGCCGATGGCGGCGACCTCGTAGCCGAGGGCGCGAAGGACGGGCGGGAGCGAGGCGACGCCGGGATTTTTCGGTTTGTGGTTGGGTTCGGCGCCGTTGCGCGCGGGCCAGAGGCCGGTGAGGAGGGCGGTGCGGCTGGGGCCGCAGGCGGGCGAGGCAACGAAGGCGTGCGTGAATTTGAGGCCGTCGGCGGCGAGGCGCGCCATGTGCGGCGTGCGCACCTCGGTGGAACCGTAGGCCTGCGAGTCCAGCATGCCGTGGTCGTCGGAAATGAAGACGACGATGTTGGGGAGGGCGGTCGCGGCGGAAAGCGGGGCGACGAACAAGGCGAGGAAGCAGAGAAGCGGGAAGAGGAACGGGGTGGTTTTCATTTTCCGAAGGCGATGTCCGGGCGCGGGGATGGGGCGGTCGAGGCAGGCGTCACCGCGGTCGTGGAGCGCCGACCCGGGGGCTACGGAACCAGCTAGGTGATCGGGTCAGGGAACGCGATGGCGGATCGCGGTGCGCGCCGAGTCCCGGAGAGAGGCGAGAGAACGACGGCTTGGCCGGTGGTGCGACCGTTGCGCCCATCGACGCGCGGCGGAGCGCGACGCGATTTGCGATTGGTTGCGGGCAGACCGCGATCAAGCGACCGACGGCGGTGTGTGCGCTCGACGACCTCGTGCCCATCGGGCCCGGCCGGGCCGTCCGGTTCACGGCGGTTTAGCGGGTCAATAGCCGCTCTGTTTGTCGACGACGTGGCGCAGCGGTTCGCCGCGGGCGAAGCGCACGAGGTTGTCTTTGTAGAGTTCGAAGTAGCGCGCGCCTTCGCCGTCGGAGCGGCCGGCGATGTGCGGCGTGATGATCACGCGGCCCGTTTTCCAAAGCGGATGGCCCTTGGGCAACGGCTCGGTCTCGGTGACGTCGAGCCCGGCGGCGGCGACCTTGCCGCTTTCCAACGCGGCGACGAGGGCGGCGTTGTCGTAGATCTTGCCGCGGGAGACGGCGATGAAGTGGACGCCCTTTTTCATTTTCGCGAATTGCGCGGCGCCGATCATCTTGTCGGTGGCGGGGGTGTGCGGGGCGGAGATGAAGACGACGTCGGCTTCCGGCAGCACGGCGTCGAGGCGGTCGGGCCAGACGGTGCGGTCGAGGAAGGGCGTGTAGGGCATGTCCTTGGGATCGACGCCGATGACGGTCATGCCGAAGGCCTTCGCGCGGATCGCGATCTGGGTGCCGATGCCGCCGACGCCGACGACGACGGCGGTCTTGCCGTGGAGCTCGAGCGGGGGGCCGTAGTTGGCGAGGGTGCGCCAGGTCTCGGAGTCGCGATCCTTGACGGCGACGTCGAGGCGGCGCGTCAACGCGAGCAGCAGGGCGAGGGCGTGGTCGGCGATCTCGGGGCCCTGCACGATCTTCATGTTCGTGACGGTGACGGGGCTGCCTTTGAGTTCGGGAATTCCGGCGAGAACGGTCTCGACGCCGGCGGAATTGATCTGGAGCCACCGGAGCTTCTTGGCGCTGAGGAATTGCTCGCGGGTCAGGTTGCCGACCACGCCCTCGGCGTCGGCGAGTTCGCGGGCGAGTTCCTCGCGCGAAGGGAAGACGACGTTGAGGTTGGGCGCGGCGGCGCGGAGCTCGCGGATTTCGTTTTCACCGAGGCGGCCCTTGCCGGTGAAGACGACTTTCTTGGCGGGCAACGTGGCCTGGGCGAAAACCACGGCGGGCAGGACGAGGCAGGCGAGAAGGAGGAAGCGGAGGAGAGACTTCATGGGAGGAAAGTGGAGAGGGGGACGGCGAAAAGGCGGAGGAGGGTGAAGGTGAACCACGGATGGGCACTGATTGGCGCTGGTGGTTGCTGAATGGAGGAGGAATTCAGGCCGGGCGAAGGGCGCGAAGGGGCACGCGGCGAGGAGGCGTAAGATGGTGGAGCGGGGTGAACCCACAGTGCGTCGGCGGCGCGCCGAGGCGCGAGGCGAAATTGGGTCGCGGCGCGAGCGGGCCGACCGAGCGTGGGGACAGGAACGACAGGAAGACGGAGACGGGATGAACAGGACGGAGGGCGAGGGTTGTGGATTCAATCGGGCGCACCGCTGCAATTCACGAACCCCAACCCAAAACCAAAAATGCAAAACCCAAAACCATTCTGCCAAACTCCGAACTCCAAACTCCGAACTCCGAACTTCGATATCCTATATCCGCGCGGTGATCAGCTGCAGGAGGGTCGCGTAGTCGCTGACGGCGGGGAATTGCGGGAACTGTTGCACGACGTTGGGCGGGGCGTGGAAGAGGAAGCCGTGGTCGGCTTGGCCGAGCATCGAGGTGTCGTTGAACGAATCGCCGGCGGCGACGACGTTGAAGTTGAGGCCCTGGAGGGCGGCGACGGCGTGTTTCTTTTGGTCGGGGAGCCGCAGTTTGTAGCCGGCAATGCGGTCGTTTTCGACGACGAGGCGGTGGCAGAACAGCGTCGGCCAACCCATTTGCCGCATGAACGGCTGGGCGAATTGCTCGAAGGTGTCGGAAAGGATGACGAGCTGCGTGCGGCGGCGGAGCTCGGTCAGAAAATCGAGGGCGCCGGGCAGCAACGGCAGCGCGGCGATGACTTCCTGGATTTTCGAAAGCGTGATGCCGTGGCGGTCCATGATGCCGATGCGGTACTGCATCAGCTTGTCGTAGTCGGGTTCGTCGCGCGTCGTGCGGCGCAATTCCGGGATCTTCGTGCTTTCGGCGACGGCGATCCAGATTTCGGGCGTGAGCACGCCCTCCATGTCCAACGTGACGATACTTTGCTTCACAAGGTCCCCAGTGAACCAGAGCTTTTCCGCCGGAAGCAAGCGGGGGATGCGGGTCGCGCGGGGCGTTTCACGGCGGCGCGAGCCACGGACGCTTGGGCGGCGGCTCGGTGCCGGGACCGGCGGCGAGCCAGGGCAGGAAGTGACGGCGCCACCAGCGGAATTCGGCCGCGGTGCGCGCGCCGAGGCCCGGGGGCGGGAGCGGCGGCAACGGCTCCTGCCAGCGGAGATCGCTGCCCGGCAGGCCGAGGGCGTGGGCCAGGGCGGCGGCGATGCGGACGTGGCCGGCGGAGTTGGCGTGGATGCGATCCTCGCTCCAGAGGCGGGCGTCCGTGGCAACCGGATACGCGGCGAAATCGACCAGCCGCGCACCCGACACGCGGGCGGCGGCGGCGAGCTCGCGGTTGAGGGCGGCGATGCGCGGCGCGAGCAGGCGCGCGAGCGGCATGATGGGCGTCAGATCCGGCAAGGTGAACGTCAGCACGGTCGCGCCCTGCGCGGCGAGCGCCCCGAACAGGGCGGCGAGATCGGCGCCGACGCGGGCGGGATCGAAGCGGCGGCCGGTGACGTCGTTGGTGCCGCAGAACACGGTCGCGACGTCGGGCCGGAGGGCGAGGGCGGGGGCGAGTTGCCGGGCGCGGACTTCGGCGGTGGTCAGGCCGCGGACGGCGAAGTTGGCGTAGAGCAAACCGGGCGACTGCGCGGCGAGTTGTTCGGCCAGGCGCTGGGACCAGCCGCGGTAGGCGCCGGCGGCGTCGCGGTCGTCGATCCCGACGGTGGAGCTGTCGCCGAGGGCGACGTAGCGTTGGAAGCGAGGGGGCGGGACCGGCATCGGGTCCACGTTGCCGCGGACGGGGAGCGGAATCGAGGCGGTTGCGCGGGCTTGCGGGAAATCGGGCCTGCGGGAAAAGTGGGATTTCAACGATGGGAGAACTCCTTTACCGCACGATGACGGCGGCCGATTTGCCGGCGGCAGCAGCGCTGTGGGCGCAGGCCGAGGGCGTGGAGTTGGCGGAAGGGGATCGGCCGGAGCAGCTGGCCGCCTACCTGAAACGCAATCCGGGGATGAGCTTTGTCGCCGAGCGCGTCGGCGCGGCAGGATTGGCCGGCGCGGTGCTGGCGGGCCACGACGGGCGGCGCGGGTTGCTCTATCACCTGGCGGTGGCGCCGGACCAACGCCGCCGCGGAATCGGCCGGGCCTTGGTCGAACGAGCGGTCGCGGCCCTGCGGGCCGACGGCGTCGAGCGGGTGCTGATTCTGGTGGAGCGCGGCAACGACGCGGGGCGCGATTTCTGGCAGCGGCAGGGTTGGGAGACCTTGACGTTGGCGGAGCCGATGGGGCGGAACCTTTAGCCGCCCGGTGGGCGAATTCGGAAAGGCGAAAGGCGAAAGGCGGAAGTAAATCTTCCGAAGATCGATGCCGCGGAAGCGATGGACGTCAGCGCGAAGCGGAGGTGGCGGGAAGGTAGCGGGGGTCGCGGCCGACGATTTCGTTCCACGTATCCGAAGGACTGACACGGCGGTCGCGGGAGCGGTTGATCCAGGCGACGTCGGCCGGCGCGTCGGGGGCCGTGAAACGGATGCCCCAGATCGGATCGAAGGCTTCGGCGGACAGCGTGTAGCGCATGTCGGCGAGCACGGACGGATCGAGCGGGCTGCGGGCGACCCAGCCTTCGGAAAACCAATTGAAGCGGGCGAAGGAATCGCGGCGGTCGCGGGCGCGTTCGGCGGGCGCGAGGTCGGCGGAGCCGACGGCGGGGAGATGCCAGCCCTCGCGCACGGCCGGGGCGGAGAACCAGCCGGTGCGGATGCGGTCGCTGTAGATTTGGCCGCGGTGCAGGTAGATCGCCCGCCAGACGAGGTTGTTGGCCATGGTCGGCATGATTTCCGCGCGCTCGAGCGTGTGGCCGCGGGCGACGGCGAGTTGCTGTTGCACGGCGGCGGCGCGGCTACGTTGCACACCGCCGAGCGCCAGGTAGGCGGCGGCGAACGCGAGGGCGACGGCGACGGGGCGCACGGTTTGGCGGCGCAGGGAAACGACGAGGCCGGCGAGCAGGGCGAGCGTGAAGATCGGGTCGATGATCGAGATCAGGTCCCAGCCGGTGCGGGCGCGGGAGAAGGGCCAGAGGAGCTGCGTGCCGTAGCTGGTGGCGGCGTCGAGCAGCGTGTGGCTGAGGTAGGCAAGGGCGCACACGCCCCAGAGGGCCAGCCAACGCGCCCCTTGGCGCCACGCGGGGCCGGTCAACCACAGGGCGGCGACGGCGGCGGCGCCGACGGGCACGAAGAGGAGTGCGTGCGTGAAGCCCCGGTGCATTTCGATCGCGACGAGCGGATCGGTCGCGCTGCCGATGAAGATATCGGCGTCGGGCACAAAGGCCGCCAGCCCGCCGGCGAGGGCGGCGGTGCGGCCGAGGCGGCGGCCGCCGGCGGCGTAGCCGAGACTCGCGCCGAGCAGGACATGGGTGACGGGATCCACGCGCCGACGAAAGCGACGAAACGGCCGGGCGCAACGGCCGGGCGCAAACTGCAAAACCGGACTCGCCGTCCGCGCGCGGGCGCCCCAAGGTGCCGGTCCTTTCTTCCCCATGAAACGAACCCTCGCCCTCTCCCTTCTCTGCATTTCGGCCCTGCATTGCGCGGTCGCCGCGGACCACAACACCCTGACGACCGCGGAAAAATCCGCCGGTTGGAACCTGCTCTTCGACGGCAAGAGCCTGAACGGCTGGAAGGCCAGCGAGAACAAGGACGCGTTCAGCGTGAAGGACGGCGAGCTCGTCGTCTTCGGCAAACGCTCGCACCTGTTCTACACGGGCCCCGTGGGCGGCGCGAATTTCAAGAACTTCGAGCTGACGCTGGACATCAAGACGTTCCCGAACGCGAACTCCGGCGTGTATTTCCATACCGAATACCAGGAGACCGGCTGGCCGGCGAAGGGCTTCGAGGTGCAGGTGAACAACACCCACAAGGACGTGAAGAAGGGCGCCGGACTTTACGCGGTGAAAGACAATCTGGCGGCGCCGGCGAAGGACGGCGAGTGGTACACGATGGTCGTGCGCGTCGAGGGCAAGCGGGTGCAGACCTTCGTGAACGGGAAGCAGATCATCGACTTTACGGAACCGACCCCGGCCGCGCCGCCGCCGAAGATGGACGGCCGCAAAATTGCCAACGGCACAATCGCGATCCAGGGCCATGATCCGGAGAGCCGCGTGCTGTACCGGAATATCAAGCTGCGCGTGCTGCCCTGACCGGGGAAGAATACCGGAGTTCGGAAACCGGAAACCGGAAACCGGAAAACTGAGTTCGGAGTTCGGAAATTTTGCGGGTTGAGAAATCCGCAATTCGCAATCCGAAATCCGCAATCTCGCGCGCTAGCGCGCGAGATTGCGCTCGAGTTCGTCCATCGTGCGGTGGAATTCGGACTCGAGGTCGATCTCGTAGAGCGAAGCCAAGACGAGGACGGACCAGAGACAGTCGGCGAGCTCGTGGCCGAGTTTGCGGTCGGCGCCGGGGATTTCCCGCAGGCCCTGCTTGGACATCACGAGCTTCATGAGATCGCCGACGTCGCCGACGAAGCCCTGCATGATTTCCTCGCGCGTCCAAGGCCGGCCCTGGCGTTGCGTTTCCGCCGCGGCAAACGCGGCGCGGATCTCGAGGGCACGGGCGGTGAGGGCGGGGAGAGACATGGGGATAATTGCGGAATGAAGAAGACCGGAATGCGGAAACCGGAGACCGGAGACCTACGCGGGGCGCAAGGTTCCGGTGGTAGGATCACTTGGGGCGGCAGATGCAGGGGAGAAGCCTGATGGGATTTCGGTTTTTCCGGTTTCGCCTCACAGTTTTCCGACCTTGAAGTTTCGCACTTCGAGGTGGCTCTTCACGGTGCGGAAGGCAAACCAGCCGGACGCCAGCGGGGCGGGATCGCGGAAGGTGAAGATCTTTTCGCCGTCGCGCCAATACTCGGCGACGCCGTCGCGGGCCACGAGCCGGATGCGATAGGTGCGGTTGCCTTCGAGCAAGACGCGCGGGTCGGAGAGATCGTGTTCGGGCAGCAGCGGGCGGGTGGCGGTGCCGTCGTAGCGGCGGAAGCGGGTGGTGCGGTTGTTGTTGCCGCCGTAGCCGACGTAGTAGGTGTGCAACGAATCGTAGTCGGAGAATTTGCCGCTGCGGCCGGACGGGATGCGGTCGGGGGCCCGCGGGTCCGAGGCCATCCAGAAACAATTCAGGTCGGAGACGCGGTCGAAGGGGCCGCCGCGGGAGACGACCGTGATGTCGTAGCTGATCTCCACCGGGGCGACGAGTTTCTCGCGGTACCAGACCGTGCTGCCGGCGGCGTCCCGGATCACGAGGGTGCCGTCGCGGACGGCGACGTCGCCGCCCGGCATCTGTTCGGCGTGCCACGCGGCGCGGTCGCCGGTGGGGGAGGGCGGCGGGGACTCCGCGGCGCAGACTGCGGCGAAGCAGGCGAGAAAAGCGGCGGCGCGGCGGAGCATGGGAAGGGTCAGCGGCGGCCGAAGGTTTCGCCGAAGAAATCGCCCGGCAGGTAGGCGGGCGGGACGACGGCGTCGGCAGTGGCGCGGACGACCTCGGCGAGGAGAATCGCGAAGGCGCCGCCGGAGGGGAAGTCGATCGGGTGGGCGAGATCGTCGTCGGGCTTGTGGTATCGGTCTTTCCAGTACACGCGGTCGATTTCCATCAGGTCGATTTTCGGGTCGGTGGATTCCGGCGCGGCGACGACGCGGAGGGCGGGGATGCCCTCGCGGACGAAGGAATACTGGTCGCTGCGGACGAAGCGTCGTTCCTCGGGTTTGGGGTCGGGGCGGACGGCCCAGCCGAGCCGGGCGGCGGCGGCTTCGAAGAGCGCGCCGAGGGTGGTGTGCTCGCGGCCCATGCCGATGGCGGCGCGGAGCGGGGCGAAGAAGGGGCCGGCGTCGACGTTGAGATTGGCGGCCCAGCGGCTGCCGGCGGGCGGGTGGCGGCTGAGGTGGCGGGCACCGAGCAGACCTTTTTCCTCGGCGGTGACGGCGGCGAAGACGACGGGGCGGCGGCCGGCGATTTTGTTTTCCACCAGGTGCCGGGCGGCGGCGAGGAGGGCGCCGACGCCGATGGCGTTGTCGATGGCGCCGTTGTAGATGGCGTCGCCTTTGACCGGTGTGCCGATGCCGAGGTGGTCGAGGTGCGAGGTGACGACAATGGGATCGCGGGCGAGGGCGGGATCGGTGCCGGGCAAAACGGCGAGGACGTTGGCGGAGGCGAAGGGCTTGGTTGCGGCGCGGCCGGCGATCGTGAGCACGAGGCCGAAATCGAAATGCTGCGGCGTGCTTTGGTCGGCGGCGGCGACAACGGCGGCGAAGGGCTTCGGGGAATGGGCGAAGAGCTTGGCGGCGCCGGCGGGACTGAGGAGGGCGGTGGCGCGGATGGCGGCGACGACATCGACCAACTGGCCGTCGGGGCCGACGAGGCTGGCGCCAGGGAAACGGGCGGCGATCAGGGTGGCGGGCCAGGGGCGGCGGAGATCCTCGGCGGGGGGATTGACGGTGACGATGCCGACGGCGCCGCGGCGGGCGAGTTCGGCGGCCTTGGTGGTGGCGTTGGAGAAATGCGCGCGTTCCGTCACGGGCAGGGACGTGGGGGCGCCGGAGAGGACGACGGCGATTTTGCCTTTGAGGTCGGCGCCCTCGAGATCGCTGTACTTCTGCTTGGGCGCGTGGACGCCGTAGCCGACGAAGACGGCGGGCGCGGTGATTTCGGCGGACTCGGTGCCGGCGGCGGGGGAGGCCAGGAAATCGTTGAGCGCCGTGAAGACGACGGGTTCGGTGCCGGCGGCGGCCGGTTGCAGCACGAGTTTGCCGGCGGAGAAATCGCGCGAGGATTCGAGCAGCTTGACGGTTTGGAAATAGGTCCCGTTGTCGCCGGCCGGCAGGAGGCCGAGGGCTTGAAATTCGGCGGCGACGTAGCGGGCGGCGAGATCGTAGCCGCGGGTGCCGGCGGCGCGGCCCTCGAGCAGATCGTCGGCGAGGAAGGTGACATGGGCCCGCACGTGGCGGGCGGCGAGGGCCTCGGCGGCGGGATCGGGTTTGGCGGCGAGGGGGAGGGCGGCGGCGACGGTCAGCAGCGCGGCGACCCGGGTCGGAATACGCATGGCGCGATGCAGGCGCGCGCGAAGGGGGCGGGCAAGGCGGGATTCGGCGCGGCGCGGGTGGAGATCGGACTTGGGCCGCAAGAAGGCGCAAAGGGCGCAAAAGGGGGCGCCGGCAGGGAAGCTGAACTTAAACTTCGGCAGTTCGATCCGACCACGGATCGCACCGATTGCACGGATCCAGAAGATTGCGGCGGAAGTTCAACTTCGTTGCGCCCGCTTCAGGGTGAGCGGCCTCGGATTCGGAAGGAAATGATCAGCCGTGCCCGTCTCTGCGAGCCGTGGTTTCAGGTGACGTTTTTGACTGGAGCCGGGCCGTTAAATCGGTCGCGGCGGAGTGCCGGCAATCTACGATCGAGGTGAGACGGGTCGGAGGACCACTCGCTCACGCTCGCGGCCACGAAGCAGCGGCAGCGGGTTGGCCGGGCGAAAACTGTCAGCGCAGGGAGGCGGTGACGGCGAGGCCCGGGATTTGGTGGAAGTGGGCATCGTGCGTGAGCACGGTGGCGCCGGCTTGCAGGGCGAGGGCGGCGATGAGCAGGTCGGGGCCGGGCAGGACGTGGCCGGCGCGATCGAGGGACCAGGCGAGTTGCGTGGCGCGTTCCCACGTGGCGTTGGGAGTCGGCAGGTAAACCATCACGGAAAAGCTTTCGCGGATCCGGCGGGCGATGTGCGGGTCGCGGATCCCGCGGCAGACCTCGAGGATGATCTGGCCGCAGGTCGCGAACTCGAACTCGTCGGGCAGGCCGTCGAAGAGCTTGAACGGATCCCGCCCGGCGCGGAGCTCCCCGATGTAGATATTACTATCGGGCAGGATCAGGCTTTCCATAGGGGGCCGGGGCTTCGGCGACCAAGGCGGCCGGGCGATCAAACTCGGGGTACGAGGCGGGATCGACGGCGTTGCGCAATTCCTCGGCGCTCAGGCCCAGACCCTCGCGGAACAACTCCTTCATCTTATGGCGGCGGGCCAGGTTGTTCAGGGCCATCTCGACCGCGGCCCGCTTGGTCGGGGCGCCGGTGATCTTCATGACCCGATCCAAGACCTCCTCGTCGATATGCATCGTCATTTTCATGATGAAGCAGAGCAGTATGGCTGGGGAGCCATACTGCAAGGAGAAAAGTATGGCTCGTGAGCCATACCAAGGTAAAAAAGTGCTGTTAGACGCTCTCCAGCAGCTTGTTGAGACGGGCAACCATCGTCGAGGCATCGTCGAGCAGGCCGGCGCTGATGAGGGCGTTGTCGAGCAGCTGTTCGGCGACGAGTTTGGCGCGATCGGCGTGGGCGGTACGCGTTTCGAAGAGCCGTTTGATGACGGCGTGGCGCGGGTTGATCTCGAGGTTGACCCGGATCGGGGAGTCGGCGCCGTCGCGGTTCATGGCCTTCATCATGCGGCGCATGTGGGGCGACATCATCTTGTCGGCGTTGAGGGCGAGGACGGGGGAATCGACGAGGCGGTCGGAGGCCTTCACGTCGGCGACGCGATCGCCGAGGGTTTCCTTGAGCCAGGCGGTGAGGGTCTTGACGTCGTCGTCGGAGAGGGCGCCTTCGGGTTTCGGGAGGTCGGCGAGTTTGACGTCGGCGTGATCGGCGGCGGTGAGCTTCTTGCCGTCGAATTCGCGGACGTTGTTCATGACGTATTCGTCGACGGCCTCGTAGCAGAAGAGGACCTCGAGATTGCGGGCCTTGAAGCCTTCGAGGTAGGGGCCGGACTCGATGGCGGCGCGGTTGGGGCCGACGAGGTAATAGATTTCCTTTTGCTCGGCACCGAGGCGGGAGACGTAGTCGGCGAGGGAGGTCGTCTTGCCCTTTTCGGTGAGCGAAGATTCGAAGCGGAGCAGTTTGGTGAGCTGTTCCTTGTGGGTGAAGTCGAGGGCGGCGCCTTCCTTGATGAAGTTGCCGAACTCCTTGTAGAAATCGGCGTAGGCGTCGGGGCGATTCTTGGCTTCTTCCTCGAGGAATTTGAGGAAGCGTTTCGTGATGACCTTGTTGAGTTTTTCGATGAGGGATTTGTCCTGCATCGTCTCGCGCGAGATGTTGAGCGGGAGGTCCTCGGAATCGACGACGCCCTTCAGGAAACGCAGCCACTCGGGCAAGATGTCCTTGGGTTTCTGGTCGATGAGGACCTTGCGGCAATAAAGGGAGACCGACGGTTCGAGGCGCGAGAAGCCGAGTTTCTCGGTGTTGTCCTTGGGGACGAAGAGCAGGGCGTTGATGGCGAGCGGGGCGTCGGCGCTGAAATGGAGGCGGAGGCGGGGCTCGTCGTAGGCGTGGGCCTGGAACTTGTAGAACTCGGTGTACTCTTCTTCTTTGACCTCGTTCTTGTTGCGGAGCCAGAGGGCCTGGATCGTGTTGACGCGTTTGCCGTTGAGATTGATCGGGAACGACACGAACGCGCTGTAGCGCTCGAGGATTTCCTTGGCCTTCCAATCCGAGGCGAAGTCGCCGGCGTCATCCTTGAGTTCGATGACGATCTTGGAACCGCGGCGGAGGTCGGCGGCGGGTTCGATTTCGTAGCTGCCGGAGCCGTCGCTGGACCAGACGTGGCCGGGTTCGGCGGTCTGCCAGGAGCGGGAGTAGACCTTCACGGATTTGGCGACCATGAAGGCGGAGTAGAAGCCGACGCCGAATTGGCCGATGAGATTGGAATTCTTGGCGCCGCCCTCGCCGAGGGCCTTGAGAAAGGCCTTGGAGCCGGAGTGGGCGATGGTGCCGAGATTCTTGACGAGCTCGTCGCGCGTCATGCCGATGCCGGTGTCCTGGATCGTGATGGTCTTGGCCTGGTCGTCGGTGGTGACGGTGATTTCGAGTTCGGCGGCGCTGTCCTGGATTTCCTTTTCGGTGAGCTGCGTGTGGCGCAATTTCTCGAGGGCGTCGGAGGCGTTGGAGACGAGCTCGCGGACGAAGATTTCTTTCTCCGTGTAGAGCGAGTGGATGACGATATCGAGCAGCTGCTTGATCTCGGCCTGGAACTCGAATTTTTGCGGAGTGGCGGTGGACATAGGGAGGAACGTTGGACTTGGAGAATTGGAATAGCGACCCGGCAGGGACCGGAAGAGCCGGCCATTTTACCAGCCGGCGGAAAAAATCAAGCGGCGGGAAGGCCGGTCACCGCCGGAGCTGGGCGGCGAGGGCGTCGGCCGCGGCGGCGGTCTCGGCGCGGTTGGGCGCGTCGGCGGGCAGGTACTGCAGGGCGGCGCGCAGGTCGTCGAGGGCGCCGGGGAGATTGCCGGTTTGGCGGCGCATGGCGGCCCGTTGCAGACGGGCGTCGGGCATCCACGGGGCGCCGGCGACGGCGGCGTCGAGATCGGCGAGGCCGCCGGCGGGATCGCCGCCGACAAACTTCACGATGCCGCGGTTGACGAGGGTCCGGGGGAAGCCGGGTTCGAAACGCAGGGCGAGCTCGAAGGCGGCGAGGGCGGCGGGACGGTTGCCGGCGTTGACGGCCTCCATGCCGCGGCGGTTGTAGGCCATCGCGCTGGCGAAATAGGGCGGGTCGCGGTCGCGGGCGAATTCCGCGGGCAGGGACAGGATCGGAATCCGCAGGAAGGGGGCTTCGGGGTTGCCGGCGGAGGCGATCACGTGTTCGGCCGGCAGAACCAAGTTGCCGAGGGCGAGGGCGGCGGCGAACCAACGGGCGCGGACGGCATCGGCGCGATGCGCCAGGACCAAGCTGGCGAGGAGCAGCGGCAGGAGGACGGAGACGGAACGGCTCAGGTCGTCGGCGACGAGGAGATTGACCGCGACGGTGGCGACGGCGATGCCGGCCACGGTCCAGCGGGGGCGAACGGCGAGTTGCCGCCACGGCAGGGCGATGGCGAACCAGCCGAGGCGGAGGCCGTTCCACGCCCCCCAAAGCAGCACGAGGGGCCCGGCGGGGAGCAGGGTGCGGTCGCCCCAGTAGCCGGCGGCGGTGGCGCGCCAACCGAACCACTCCGCCCCGAGGCGCACGGCAACGTAGGGCACGATGCCGGCGAGCAAAGCGGCGGCGTCGCCGAGATGGCGGCGACGGTCCGAGATTCCGCCGGCGAGCGCCGGCCGCAGGACGAGGCACAGGGGCAGCGCCAGCAGGAAGCGTTCGTCAATCCAAGGTGCCAGCAAGGCCGCGAGGGCGAGCGTGACGCGCGAGCGCGCAAAGGTCGCGAGCACGAGCGCGGCGATCAGCCAGGAGTCGAAGTAGGCGAGCCAGCCGGTGGAGACGAAGAACCACGACGACGTCGCGGCCAGCAAGGTGCCACCGCAGGTGAGCGTCGCGTCCTTCGTTTCCCGCCACAACGCGGCGGCGGCGACCCCGAGGGCGAGCAGGACGCCGACGGCGGGGAGCGCGAGGTAGAGGGACGGCGGAAATTTGAGCGCGTGGGCGACGACGGGAAACAGCAGGCGCCACTCGATGACGCGGTTGGTCGGATCGGCGATGCGTTGCCACGGGTCTTCCAATTGCCCGAGGGCGAAGGCGGCGCGGTGGAACTCCGGCTGCACCGCGATGAAGTCGCCGAGCGGGATGCCGGCGGCGGGCCAGAGCCAGTAGCGCGGGGCGAAGCCGACCACGGCGAGCAAGGCGGCGACCGCGAGACTGCCGGCGATCACGCTGCGCGACGACCAGGTGCGGCCGGCGAGCCGGGCGAAGAAGGGGCGAAGCGGTTCCGGGAGCAAGGCGGACGGCGACGGCATGGACGCGGGCGGATCAGCCGGTGGGAGCCGCCGGGAGGCGTTCGACGCGGAGACGGCGGATGCGCTCGGCGGCGACGTCGGTGGCGGTGAGACGGTAGTCGCCGTGGAGGAAGCTTTCGCCTTTCTTGGGGACGCGGCCGAGGAGGCGTTCCGCCCAGAGGGCGACGGTTTCGCGCGGTTGCCATTCGAAGGCCCAACCCGTTTCCGCCTGCAGTTCGCGCATCGAGAAGAGGCCGCTGACGACGATCGACGTCTCCGTTTGCTCGAAGACCGGGCCGCGGCCGAGGTCGAATTCGTCGCGGATGTCGCCGACGATTTCCTCGAGCACATCCTCGAAAGTCACGATGCCGGCGGTCTTGAGATCGTCGCCGAGCACGATGGCGAGGTGGCTGCGCGAGGTGCGGAAGAGCTCGAGCATCGTGTGGATGGGCGTCTTGAGCGTGAAGGTGAGGGTGGGGCGGACGAGCGGTTCGAAAGAGGCATCCGGGCCGAGCAGCTGCGTCTGCCAAAGCCATTCGCGCACGAGCAAGATGCCGCGGACGTCGTCGAGGGAGCCGGTGCAAACGGGGAAACGGCTGAAGCCGGCGGTCTGGGCGATGCGGAGATTTTCCGCGAGCGGGCGGTCGAGCCAGAGCGGAACGATCTGGTCGCGCGGGCGCATTGCCTGCTGGGCGGTAACGGTGCGGAGGCGTAGCGAGCGGACCATAATGCGATTGATCAGCGCATCGCCGGGATGGGCGTGGCGGGCCTGGGAGAAAACGTATTCGAGTTCCTCGGAACTGAAGGCGTGCTCGCCCTCGCCGGCGGGCTCGAGGCCGCACCAGCGCAAGATGCGGTTGGCGGCGCCGTTGAGCAGCCAGATGAACGGGAAGAAAATCCGGTAGAAGACGACGAGGGGCAGCGCGGTATTGAGGGAGACGGCCTTGGGGCGCTGGATCGCGAGGGACTTCGGGGCGAGTTCGCCGAGCACGATGTGGAAAAACGTGATCAAGCCGAACGCGACCGCGAAGGAGATGGATTTCACGGTCGCCGGATCGGTGATGCCGAAATGCGTCAGCAGGGGTTCGAGGCGATGGCCGATGACGGGTTCGCCGATCCAGCCGAGGCCGAGGCTGGCGAGGGTGATGCCGAGTTGCGTGGCCGAGAGGACGGCGTCGAGTTGCTCGGTCGCGCGCAGGGCGTACTTCACCCGCCAGCCGCCGGTCTTGGCCATCGGGCGGAGCTGGCTGGCGCGGACTTTCACGAGCGCGAACTCGGCCGCGACGAAGAAACCGTTGGCCGCCACGAGTCCCAGGACGAGGAGGATCTCGAGCAAAAAGCGCAGGGAGTCGGGCATGTGTCGGACCAAGGGAGCGCATGCCGCCGGGCGAGTCGAGCCGCCGCTCGCCCCGGCATTTCGCGGATTGCCGGCCGGGAAGGGCGCCGCACGCTGGCCTCGGCGCATCGCCGCACCCCATGAAGTTACTCCTGCCCCTCCTTGGCCTGCTGGTCGCCCTCGGTCGGACTGCCCTCGCGGCGGCGGCCGAAGCCAAGCCGAACATCCTGTTTTTGCTCTCGGACGATCACAGTTATCCCTATCTCGGCGCGTACGGAAACCCCGACGTGCGGACGCCGAATCTTGATCGCTTCGCCGCCGAGGGGATGCGCTTCGACCGGATGTTCGTGGCTTGTCCGCAATGCGTGCCGTCGCGGGCGGCGCTCATGACGGGGCGTTCGCCCGTGGCGGTGCGGATGGTGCGGTTCACGTCGCCGTTGCCGCCGGACGTGCCGGCGTTGCCCGATCTGCTGAAGGAGGAAGCCGGCTATTTCACCGGCGTGGCCGGGCGGAGCTATCACCTCGACGGTCCCGCGACGGGCGGCCAGCGGGCGGCGCCGGAAATCGGCGGCACCCTCGATCGCCACGGGCTGCGCACCTTCAAGGATCGCGTCGACTACGTGGAGCCGGCCGGCCGGGGAATGCGCGATTTCGGCGCCAAGCTCGGCGCCTTCCTCGACGCCGCGCCGAAGGACAAGCCGTGGTTTTTCTGGCTCGGCTTCTCGGACCCGCACCATCCGTGGAACGAAAAGGGCGCGCGCGGCCGGCCGGATCCGGCGAAACTGACCCTGCCGCCGCACCTGCCCGATTTGCCGGGCGTGCGCGAGGACCTGGCGGCGTATCTCGCGGAAATCGAACACCTCGACGCCGACGTGCAATCCGTGCTCGACGAACTCGCCCGCCGCGGCCTCGCGGAAAAGACGCTCGTCGTGTTCATGGGCGACAACGGCATGGCGATGCCGCACGGCAAGGGCGCGTTGCACGACCCCGGCATTGCGGTGCCGTTGCTCGTGCGCTGGCCGGGCACGGTCAAGCCCGGCGGGGTGACGTCGGCGCTGGTGTCGGGCGAGGACTTTGCGCCGACCTTGCTGGCGGCCGCCGGCGTGAAACCGCCCGCGGCGATGAGCGGCGTCAGTTACCTGCCGCTGCTGCGGGGCGCAGCGTATGAACCGCGCAAGTACGTCTTTGCGGAACGCGGGCCGCACGGCGGCGACGGCGGGATGAATCCCGGCATTTCCGCGGCGACCTTCGACCTGGCGCGCTGCGTGCGCTCGGACCGCTACAAGCTCATTTACAACTGCACCCCGCACCAGCCCGTCGGGCCCGTCGACAGCCGGCAGAATCCGGGTTGGCAGGCGATGGTGGCGGAAAACGCCGCGGGCCGGCTCGCCGCGCCCTTCGTGCAGGCTTACTTCACGGCGCCGCGGCCGACCTTCGAACTCTACGATCTCGAGACCGACCCGGGCGAACTGCGCAACCTCGCGGGCAAACCGGAGTACAAGGCGGTGGAACTCGAACTGAAGCGCGCGTTGACCGAGAAGATGGTGCTCGACTGGGATTTCCTGCCGACACCGCTGCGCTGAAAGGAGAGGAAGGAGTTGGGAGTTGAGGGTTGAGAGATCGATCCCAGGCCAAGTCGCCTTGGCGACCGTGGCCGATGCTCGACTCCGGCTTTCAACTTTCACCTTTCAACCTTCAACTCCCGCCCGCCCCTGGCGGGTCAGCCCCGGCGGAGCGCGAAGGCGGCGGCCGGGTTGCGGACCGTGAGCTGCGCGATCTCGTCGGGCGTGAAACCGTTGTCTTTCAGCAGCGGGAGAAACACGCCCGGCAGGACGTCGTAGGGCCGGAAGGTGCCGCCGCCCGGCTTGCCCGGATCGAACCAGCCGGCGTCGTGCGAGAGGAGCACGCGTCCCAGATGGCCGCGTTTTTTCAATTCCTGCACGAGAGCGAGGTGGCGCGGGAGGCTGTTGCGGCCGAGGCCGTCGCAGGAAATCCACGCGCCGCGATCCGCGGCGGCGAAGAGAGCGTCGTCGGGCGCGTTCTGCGCGTGCACCCAGATGAAGGCGTCCGGGCTCGCGCCGTGTTCCGCGAAGATTCCGAGAATCTCCGCGCCCGGCCCGCGGCCGAGGTGGATCGCGGCGGGCAGGCCGGTCGCGACGTGCGCGAGCGCGGCGACGGCGACGAGCTTGCGGTGCACGGGCGACAAGGTGGGTCCGCTGTCGACGCCGCTCTTGATGAAGCCGGGGCGCGCGCCGGAGGAGCCGAGGCCGTCGCGGGCTTCGGCGATCCAGCGGGCGGCGAGTTGCGCGGCGGTTTCCGTGTGCGCGTGGCGCGGCAGGAACAGGTTGTCGCGGGCGCCGTAGTAGCCGGTGTTGGTGACGAGGTGCAGTCCGCTCGCCGCCGCGAGCCGGGCGAGCAACGCGGGATCGCGGCCGAGGTAGGCCGGCGTGCATTCGCAAAGCGTGCGCACGCCGAGCGCGCGGGCCTGGCGCAGGTGGGGGAGAATGGCGGCGAAGGCTTCGCCGGAATCGTAGCGCGACGGCGTGATCCGTTCCGCGCCGACAAAGTCGACGAGCACATGCTCGTGCGGGAGCACGAAGCCGAGCTCCGCGGCCGGCACCGGTCCCGCCACGGTTTGCACGGTCGGGACGGCGGAGGCGGCGCGCAAGGGCAGGGCGGCGGCGCCGGCGGCCGCGGTGAGCTGCGCGAGAAAGGTGCGGCGTTGCATGGCGCATCAACGGGCGGGGTGAGTCGGGTTGCAACTGCGACGGCGGGATTGCGTGCGGGAGGGCGCGGCGTTTCGGTCGTCGCACCCCGATGCGTAT
>JACCDS010154810.1_pt1 | contig 23280 bp, 16 predicted proteins | sample 7446441 | NCBI WGS metagenome assembly JACCDS01 (sample SAMN15323445, study PRJNA562643) | freshwater metagenome | isolation source: river surface water | place: USA:Blue River Watershed | collected 2017-08-17 | reverse complement strand
GCCAGTTCGCCGACAACGCCGACAAGACGCGCGGCAAGTCGATGGTCATCATCGGCGCCGCGATGAACCACTGGTATCACTGCGACATGAACTACCGCGGCATCATCAACATGCTGATGATGTGCGGCTGCATCGGCCAGAGCGGCGGTGGCTGGGCCCATTACGTGGGCCAGGAAAAGCTGCGCCCGCAGACCGGCTGGACCGCGCTGGCTTTCGCGCTGGACTGGGTGCGCCCGCCGCGCCAGCAGAACAGCACCAGCTTCTTCTATGCGCACACCGACCAGTGGCGCTACGAAAAGCTCGGCGTCGACGAGATCCTGTCGCCGCTGGCCGACAAGTCGAAGTTCGGCGGCAGCCTGATCGACTACAACGTACGCGCCGAGCGCATGGGCTGGCTGCCTTCCGCGCCGCAGCTGCAGACCAATCCGATGCAAGTGGTGCGTGACGCCAAGGCCGCCGGCATGGAGCCGAAGGACTATGCGGTCAAGTCGCTGAAAGACGGCTCGCTGAAGATGAGCTGCGAAGACCCCGATCATCCACTGAACTGGCCGCGCAATATGTTCGTGTGGCGTTCCAATATCCTCGGATCCAGCGGCAAGGGCCATGAGTACTTCCTCAAGCACCTGTTGGGCACCACTAACGGCGTGCAGGGCAAAGACCTCGGCATCGAGGACGCCAAGCCATCCGAAGTGACCTGGCACAGCGATGCACCTGAAGGCAAGCTCGACCTGCTGGTCACGCTCGATTTCCGCATGAGCACCACCTGCCTGTATTCCGACATCGTGCTGCCGACCGCTACCTGGTACGAAAAAAACGATCTCAATACCAGCGACATGCATCCATTCATCCATCCGCTGTCGACGGCAGTCGATCCGGCCTGGCAGTCGAAGAGCGACTGGGAGATCTACAAAGGATTTGCCAAGGCTTTCAGCGAAGTCTGCGTCGGCCACCTCGGCGTCGAGAAAGAACTGATGCTCACGCCGCTGATGCACGATACGCCGGCCGAGCTGGCGCAGCCTTTCGGCGTGGCCGAGTGGAAGAAGGGCGAGTGCGACCTGGTGCCGGGCAAGACCGCGCCGCAGATCACCGTGGTCGAACGTGATTATCCGAATACCTATCAGCGCTTCACTGCCCTGGGCCCGCTGATGGCCAAGGCCGGCAACGGCGGCAAGGGCATCGGCTGGAACACCGTCGACGAAGTGCGCCAGCTGGGCGAGCTGAACGGCAAGGTACATACCGAGGGCGTAACGCAAGGCATGCCGAAGATCGAGACCGATATCGACGCCTGCGAAGTCGTGCTGCAGCTGGCACCCGAGACCAATGGCCATGTGGCGGTCAAGGCCTGGGAAGCGCTGGGCAAGCAGACCGGCCGCGACCATACCCACCTGGCGCTGCACCGCGAAGACGAGAAGATCCGCTTCCGCGACATTCAGGCGCAGCCGCGCAAGATCATTTCGTCGCCGACCTGGTCGGGCCTCGAGAGCGAGAAGGTGTCGTACAACGCCGGCTACACCAATGTGCACGAGTACATCCCGTGGCGCACGCTGACCGGCCGCCAGCAGTTCTACCTCGACCATCCGTGGATGGCGGCATTCGGCGAAGGCTTCTCCAGCTACCGTCCGCCGGTGGACCTGAAGACCGTGGGCGACATGTTCAACCGCGTCCCCAATGGCAACAAAGAGATCTCGCTGAACTTCATCACGCCGCACCAGAAATGGGGCATCCACAGCACGTACAGCGACAACCTGCACATGCTGACGCTGAACCGCGGCGGCCCGGTGATCTGGTTGTCGGAAGACGACGCGAAGAGCGCCGGCATTGTCGACAACGACTGGGTCGAACTGTTTAACACCAATGGTGCCATCGCCGCGCGCGCCGTGGTCAGCCAGCGCGTGAAAAACGGCATGGTGATGATGTATCACGCGCAGGAAAAGATCATCAACACGCCCGGATCGGAAATCACCCATACGCGCGGCGGCATCCATAACTCGGTCACGCGCATCGTGACCAAGCCCACGCACATGATCGGCGGCTATGCGCAGTTTAGCTACGGCTTCAACTACTACGGCACGATCGGAACCAACCGCGACGAGTTCGTCATCGTGCGCAAGATGCGCAAGGTGGACTGGATGGACGGCGAATCCGCCGCCACCGTGCAGGCCTGACGCATCAGAGATACAGGAGAGATACCCATGAAAGTTCGCGCACAGATCGGCATGGTGCTGAACCTGGACAAGTGCATCGGCTGCCATACCTGTTCAGTGACCTGCAAGAACGTCTGGACCAGCCGTCCCGGCGTTGAGTATGCGTGGTTCAACAACGTCGAGACCAAGCCCGGCATCGGCTATCCGAAAGACTGGGAAAACCAGGACCGCTGGAAAGGCGGCTGGGTGCGCAAGGCCGATGGCAGCATCGTGCCGAAGCAGGGCGGCAAGTGGAAGCTGTTGATGAACATCTTCGCCAACCCGAACCTGCCGCAGATCGACGACTACTATGAGCCGTTCACCTTCGACTACGAGCACCTGCAGGGCGCGCCGGAATCGAAGGCGGCGCCCACCGCTCGCCCGCGCAGCCTGATCACCGGCAAGCGGATGGAAAAAATCGAATGGGGCCCGAACTGGGAAGAGATCCTCGGCGGCGAATTCAGCAAGCGCAGCAAGGATGCCAACCTCGCCAACTTCGACCAGGTACAGAAGGACATGGTCGGCCAGTTCGAGAACACCTTCATGATGTACCTGCCGCGCCTGTGCGAGCACTGCCTGAACCCGGCCTGCGTCGCATCGTGCCCGTCGGGCTCGATCTACAAGCGCGAGGACGATGGCATCGTGCTGATCGATCAGGACAAATGCCGTGGCTGGCGCATGTGCGTGTCGGCCTGTCCTTACAAAAAGATCTATTACAACTGGCAGAGCGGCAAGGCCGAGAAGTGCGTGTTCTGCTATCCGCGCATCGAGGCCGGCCAGCCCACCGTCTGTTCGGAAACCTGCGTCGGCCGTATCCGCTATCTGGGCGTCGTGCTGTATGACGCCGACCGCATCGCCGAGGCGGCCAGCACCGAGAACGACAAAGATCTGTACCAGGCCCAGCTCGACATCTTCCTCGACCCGAACGATCCGAAAGTGATCGAGCAGGCGCGCAAGGACGGCATTCCCGAGTCGTGGCTGGAAGGCGCGCGCAAGAGCCCGGTGTACAAAATGGCGATCGACTGGAAGGTCGCGCTGCCGCTGCACCCCGAGTACCGCACGCTGCCGATGGTCTGGTATGTGCCGCCGCTGTCGCCGATCACGGCCGCCGCGAATGCCGGCCATGTCGGCGCGAACGGCGAGCTGCCCGACATTCAGCAGATGCGCATTCCGCTGCAATACCTCGCCAACCTGCTGACTGCCGGCGACATCGCGCCGGTCAAGCGTGCGCTCGAGCGCATGCTGGCCATGCGCGCCTTCCAGCGCGGCCGTCATGTGGACGGGGTCGAGAACCATGCGGTGCTTGAGCAGACGGGCCTGACCGTCGCCGAAGTCGAAGAGATGTACCAGGTGATGGCGATCGCCAACTACGAAGACCGTTTCGTGATCCCGAGCTCGCACCGCGAGTATGCGGAAAACGCGTTCGACCTGCGCGGCGGTTGCGGCTTCTCGTTCGGCAACGGCTGTTCCGAAGGCCAGTCCGACACCAGCCTGTTCGGCGGCAAGAAGCGCCGCACCATTCCCATTCAGTCGGCTGTCTGAAGGAGCCACGCATGAAAAACAATCGCTATACCCTGCGGTCGCTGGCGCGCCTGCTGACCTACCCGGACGCCGCCATGCGCGCCGACCTCGACGTACTGCCGGCAGCGCTGGACGACGAGGCTGCGCTGTCGGCATCGCGCCGCGCCGAGCTGCGCGCGCTGATCCATGAAATGCAACGGATGGAGCCGATCGAGGCCGAGGCGCGCTACGTCGAGACCTTCGACCGTGGCCGCGCGACCTCGTTGCATCTGTTCGAGCATGTGCACGGCGACTCGCGCGACCGAGGCCCGGCCATGGTCGACCTGTCGCAGACCTATGCACAGGCCGGCCTGCAGATGGCGCCGGAAGAACTGCCGGACCATCTTTGCGTAGTGCTGGAGTTTGCATCGACGCAGCCGCCGGCCATTGCTGCTGAATTCCTCGGCGAGCTGACGGACATCCTGAGCACGGTGTTCAGCGCGCTCATCAAGCGCGAGAGTCCGTATGCGTCCGTACTGGCCGCCGTGCTCGAGCTGGCCGGCGAAGCCGCGCAGGCGGTGCCCTTCACGGCCGACGAGCCGCTGGACGACAGCTGGCAGGAGCCCGAGGCGTTCGACGGCTGCAGCTCGCGCGGCCAGGCGCGTCCCGGTCAAGCACAGCCGATCCACATCGTCCGTAAAACATCCTCTTCGGGAGCACAGGCATGAACGCACTCGACCACTTCCTGTTCGGTATCTATCCGTACATCGCGCTGTCCGTCTTTCTGCTCGGCAGCCTGATCCGCTTCGACCGCGACCAGTACAGCTGGAAGAGCGATTCTTCGCAGCTGCTACGCGCCGGCCAGCTGCGCTGGGGCAGCAACCTGTTTCACCTCGGCGTGCTGTTCCTGTTCTTCGGCCACAGCGTCGGCATGCTGACGCCGCACTTCGTGTACGAGCACTTCATCTCCGCCGGCGACAAGCAGCTGATGGCCATGGTGTCCGGCGGTCTGTTCGGCGTGCTCGGCTTCATCGGCGTGAGCCTGTTGCTGCACCGCCGGTTGGCCGACGACCGTATCCGTGCCACCTCGAAGACCAGCGACATCGTGCTGCTGATGCTGCTCTGGCTGCAGTTTGCGCTCGGCCTGGGCACCATCCCGCTGTCGGCGCAGCACCTGGACGGCGGCATGATGCTGAAGCTCGCCGAATGGGCGCAGCGCATCGTCACCTTCCGCGGTGGCGCGGTCGAGTTGCTGGCCGAGGCGAGCTGGGTGTTCAAGACTCATATGTTCCTGGGCATGAGCATCTTCTTCATCTTTCCGTTCACGCGGCTGGTCCATGTCTGGAGCGGCTTCGGCACGCTCGCCTATGTGGTGCGCCCCTACCAGCTGGTGCGCAGCTGCCGGATCGGCATGACCCCGCGCACCCCCCACAGCCGTCGTGGCTAAGCCCGCCTACCAGGAGAACATGATGAACACGATGACAGACAGCGGCTGCGGCGGCAGCTGCACTTGCGGCGGCCAGCAGACGGCGACCGCCGAGGCGCCGATTGAAGACACACTGGCGCGCATTGCGCCGGCGCTTGGTGTCGCAGCACCGGCACCGACCATCAACGGCGTTGCGCTGCACGCTGAAGGTGCAATCTACGACGCCGAATCGCTGCACGAACTGGCCTGCGCCGAGCTGCTGAGGCAGCGCGCGGTCGAGCTGCGCTATCTGCCGGCGATGGACACGGCGGTCGCACCCGAGCTCGATGACGCCGCGCGGCTGTCGATCGAGGCGATGCTCGACGCTGAAGTGCCGGCCAAGGACCCGACCGACGACGAATGCCGCCGGCATTACGACGCGAACCTGCCGCAGTTTCGCATCGGCCAGTCGCTGAAAGTGCGGCACATTCTGTTCGCAGTGACCTCCGGCGTCGATGTGCAGAAGCTGATCCGCCGCGCTGAAGACGCGCTGTTTGCGCTGTCGAAGAACGATGCATCGCCGGAGCGCTTTGCGCAGCTGGCTGCCGAGCTGTCGAACTGCCCGTCGGGCGCGCAGGGCGGCGAGCTCGGCTGGATCACGCCGGCCGATCTGTCGCCGGAGCTGGCGCGCGAACTTTTCTTCAAGCCCGAGACGGGCCTCGCGAACGGTCTGCAGCCGCGCCTGATCCACAGCCGCTTTGGCCTGCACATCATTGACGTCACCGAACAGAACCCGGGCCGCTTGCCGACCTTTGACGAAGTGCGCCAGCAGATCGCCGGCCGCCTCACGCTGCGCTCGCGCGCGACCGCGCTCGGTCAGTACATGCGCCTGCTCGCCGGTGGTGCAGAAGTGGTTGGCATCGAACTTGCATCAGAGAGCTCGCCCTTGGTCCAGTAAAGGAGGATCGTGCAATGAAGCGCGACCGCGATACTGCTGTACTCAAGCCGCAGGAGATCAGCGCCGATGTCCTCGGCGAAAAATATCTGAAGCCCGGCGAGCGCGATGTCGAGCAGCTGTACCGACGCGTCGCGCGTGCACTGGCGTCGGTCGAACAGCCCGACCTGCAAGCGCTGTGGGAGTCGCGCTTTTTTGACAACTTGCAGGCCGGCGCGATCGGTGCCGGCCGCATCATGAGTGCTGCCGGCACAGGCCTGCAGGCCACGTTGATCAACTGCTTCGTGCAGCCGGTCGGCGACTGCATTCAGGGTGTCGATGAAGACGGCTATCCGGGCATCTATGAAGCCCTGCGCGAGGCCGCCGAGACGATGCGCCGCGGCGGCGGCGTCGGTTATGACTTCTCGCGCATTCGGCCGTGCGGCGCGATGGTGCATGCGACCGCGTCGGTCGCGTCGGGCCCGTGCAGCTATATCAATGTGTTCGACCAGTCGTGCGCGACAGTCGAGAGCGCGGGCGCGCGCCGCGGCGCGCAGATGGGCGTCTTGCGCATCGACCATCCGGACGTGCTGGAATTCATCACGGCCAAGCGCACGCCGGGCCGCTGGAACAACTTCAATGTTTCGGTTGCCGTCACCGACCGCTTCATGCAGGCACTGGCCAATGATGAGCCCTGGGAACTGGTGCATCGCGCCGAACCCGGCGACGCGCTGCAGCGCGACGGCGCGCGCCGCCGTGGCGACGGTCTGTGGGTCTACCGTATCCTGCGGGCGCGTGAACTGTGGGACACCGTGATGCGTTCCGCCTACGATTTCGCCGAGCCGGGCATCCTGTTCGTCGATCGCATTCGCGAGGACAACAACCTGCGCGCGATCGAGACCATCGACGCGACCAATCCCTGCGGCGAACAGCCGTTGCCGTCGTATGGCTGCTGCGATCTCGGGCCGGTGGTGCTGACGAATTTTGTGCGGCATCCGTTCGGCATCGGTGGGGCGGCTGCGTTCGACTTCGACCGCTTCGCCGCTGCCGTGGCCATTCAGGTGCGCGCGCTCGACAACGTGCTCAACCTGACGTACTGGCCGCTGCCGCAACAGCGCGACGAGGCGCTGGCCAAGCGCCGCATCGGCGTCGGCTTCACGGGCCTGGGCAATGCGCTGACAATGCTGACGCTGCGCTACGACCGGCCGGAGGGGCGCACGATGGCCGCGAAGATCGCCGAATGCATGCGGGACGCCGCGTATGCGGCGTCGGTCGCGCTGGCCCGCGAGAAAGGCGCGTTCCCGCGCTTCGATGCGAATGAGCTGCTGGCCGAGGGCACCTTTGCTAGCCGCTTGCCGCCGGCATTGCAGGAACAGATCCGCGCGCACGGCCTGCGCAACAGCCACCTGCTGTCGATTGCGCCGACCGGCACGGTCAGCCTGGCGTTTGCCGACAATGCATCGAACGGCATCGAGCCGGCGTTTTCATGGAGCTACCGGCGCAAAAAGCGCGAGGCTGACGGCAGCACGCGCGAGTATGCGGTCGAGGACCATGCATGGCGGCTATACCGCGAACTCGGCGGCGATGTCAGCGCTTTGCCGGACTATTTCGTGTCCGCGCTTGCAATGTCAGCCGACGACCATATTGCGATGATGCAGGCGGTGCAGCCCTTCGTCGATTCGGCGATCTCGAAGACCGTGAACGTGCCGGTCGATTATCCGTATGACGATTTCAAGAATTTATACCAGCGCGCGTGGGTCGCGCGGCTGAAAGGCCTCGCTACCTTCCGGCCGAACGCCGTGCTCGGTTCGGTGCTGGACAGCGGCACGCCTGATTCTGCGGCACAGGACGTTGCCGCTCTGACTGACCCGATGCGCGATGTCGTTGAGCGCCGCCCGTCGGGTCCGCTGAACGCGATCGCGGAGAAGGTCAGCTATTGGACCCAGGAAGGGCAGAAGACGCTGTACATCGTCGTGTCCTTCTTGCCGGTGCCGGCGCCTGGCGGCGAGCGGCGGCGCGCGATTGAATTTTTCATGCCGGTCGGCCAGAGCGGCGAGTCGCAGCAGTGGATCACGTCGAGCATGCGGCTCTTGTCGCTGGCGGCGCGCGGCGGCTTTCTTGAGCGCGCGCTGCACGACATGCGCAAGGTCGCGTGGGATCGCGGACCGGTGCGGCTGGGCACGTTGGCGCGCGACGATGGCCGCAGCGTACCGATGTGGCACGACTCCGAGGTCGCGGCGATTGCCTATGCGATTCAGAACATCATTGCCGGGCAGGATGCGCGCAATGTATCGACAAGCGCAGCACCGGCGACCGATCTGCCAGACACGCTGCCACCCGTCATGCATGGCCGCAAATGTCCGGAATGCGGCGCGCATGCGATGATCCGCAAGGACGGCTGCGACCATTGCACCCAATGCGGCCATCTCGGCAGCTGTGGCTGAAGGGCAGCCCGAATGATCACGTTCATGGACACCCCGCCTGCCGCCGATGACGACGGTTTGCTGCAAAGGCTGAAGCAGTTTCACGCCGATTATTTTCCGCTGCACCAGCAACGCTTCCAGGACCTGGTGGCCGACGGCCAGCATCCCAAGACCTTGTTCATCGGCTGCTCGGATTCCCGCCTCGTGCCCTACCTGCTGACCGGCGCCGGCCCGGGCGAGCTGTTCATCGTGCGCAATGTCGGCGCGCTGGTGCCGCCATACGATGGTTCGCACGGCCTGCACGGCACCACGGCCGGCATCGAGTTTGCGGTGCTGCAGCTGAAGGTGAAGAGCATCATCGTCTGCGGCCACAGCCATTGCGGCGCGATCCGCGCCGCCTATGAGGGCGTGCCCGCCGAGGCGAAGGCGCTGCAGAGCTGGCTGACCCTGGTCGACGAGGCGCTGCTGCCGGTGCAACCCAGCGCCGAGGCGCTGTGGCGCACCGAGCAGCGCTCGATCGTGCTGCAGCTCGAGCGCCTGATGGACTATCCGATGGTACGGCGCGCCGTCGAGGCCGGCGAGCTGACGCTGCACGGCTGGCATTACGTGATCGAAGACGGCGACGTGCATGTATTCGATGCACAGCGCGCCGCTTTCATTCCCGCATCAGTTGCAACGCATATCGGTGCCGGCCCGTATGGCGGCGCCATTCAACCACCCTGACAGGAAAACCACATGAAACTCACCGCCATTGCCGCCGCCTGCCTGTGTGCCGCGGCCTCCTGCGGCGCGCAGGCTGACGACGCTGCCGCTGTTGCGCCGTCCACCCTGGCCGAGGCGATACAACTGGGCCATTCGATGTCCAGCCTGCGACTGCGCGACGAGCGTGTCGAGCAGGACGGTAAGGCCGAGACCGCCAATGCGCTGACCTTGCGCACGCTGCTCGGCTGGCAGACCGCGCCGCTGCATGGCTTCTCTGTCGGCGCGCAGCTGATCAATGTCGGCGTGTTCGACGACAACTACGACAATGGCGCGAAAGGTGTGCTGCAGCCGGGCCGTGCCGCGTATCCGCGCATCGTCGATCCCGATTACACCGGCATCAACCAGCTGTATGTCGATTGGACCGGGCTGCCGGATACGCGGCTGCGGCTGGGGCGGCAGTCAGTCAAGCTCGACAATGTGCGCTTCGTCGGCAACGTCGAATTCCGCCAGGTGATGCAGGTCTTTGACGGCGTGTCAGTCGAGACCAAGGCGCTGCTGCCGAAGACCACGCTGTATGCGGCGCATTTCGACCAGGCAGTGCAAGTGTCGACGCTGCGGCAGAGCACCGACATCAACCTGCTGAACCTGCGCTATGCGATCTCGCCGACCGAGAACCTGATCGGCTATGGCTATTACGTCGGCTGGGACCGTAGCACCTTGCAGGCCACCTCCAGCCGCACGCTGGGCGCGCGGCTGGACGGCGCCCGGCCGCTGTCGCCCGACTGGAAGGTTCTGTACACCGCCGAGTATGCGAAGCAGGATCCGTACGGCGACGGCGCGCCGACGATCGACAGCCACTATTCGCGGCTCGGTGCCGGCGCGCAGTACGGCCACTGGTTTGCGCGCATCGACCGCGAAGTCCTGTCGAGCAATCATGGACTGTCGGCGTTCCAGACGCCGCTTGGCACGAATCACCTGTTCCAGGGCTGGGTCGACAAATTCCTCGTCACGCCGAACGCCGGCATCCGCGACACCTTCGTGACAGCCGGCGGCAAGCTCGGCGGCTTCACGTTGCTGACCGAATATCACTGGATCGACTCTGACGTACGCTTCGCATCCGGCAGCGGCACCGGTTCGCGTTACGGTACCGAATGGGACGTGTCGGCCGCGTATCCGCTGCGCAAGGACCTGGTCGGCAAGGTCGAGTACGGCAGCTTCCGCGAAAAAGATCCGTACACCGTGACCGCGAGCTCGCGCGTGCGCAATACCGACAAACTGTGGGTGACGATGCAGTACACCTTCTGACGGCATCCGCCGTCTGCAACGACCGCCGCCGGGCCGCTGGCCCGGTACGCGGTCGTTTCCTTTTGCAATCAAATACTTGGAATGCGAGCCCGGGGGGCGTGGGTGCTATACTCTCGCGCTCAACCCAATTGACCGCATGTCAGACACCATACCCTCCCCAACTGCCCCGGAGGCTGCGCCCGGCGCGCTTCCCCGCTTCGACGATTTCGGCCTGGCGCCGCCCATCCTGCAGGCGCTGGCCGACCAGGGCTATCAGCATCCGACGCCGATCCAGGCGCAAGCGATCCCGGTCGTCCTGCAAGGGCGTGACGTGATGGGAGCCGCGCAGACCGGCACCGGCAAGACCGCCGGCTTTTCGCTGCCGATCATCCAGCGGCTGCTGGCGCATGCCAACACGAGTGCGTCGCCGGCGCGGCATCCGGTGCGCGCGCTGATCCTGACACCGACCCGCGAGCTGGCCGATCAGGTGGCCGACAACGTCAAGGCCTATTCGCGGCACACCGGCTTGCGCGCGACCGTGGTGTTCGGCGGCGTCGACATGGCGCCGCAGACGGCCGCGCTGCGTTCCGGCGTCGAGATCGTGATCGCCACGCCGGGCCGCCTGCTCGACCATGTGCAGCAAAAGACGCTGAACCTGTCGCAGACGCAGATCTTCGTGATGGACGAAGCCGACCGCATGCTCGACATGGGCTTCCTGCCCGATCTGCAGCGCATCATCAACCTGCTGCCGAAGCAGCGGCAGAATCTGATGTTCTCGGCGACCTTCTCGCCAGAGATCAAGAAACTGGCCGGCAGCTTCCTGCAGGAGCCGGTGCTGATCGAGGTGGCGCGCAGCAATGCGACGGCCGAGCGCGTCACGCAGATCGTCTACAAGGTTGATGAAGAGGCCAAGCGCGACGCGGTGGTGCATCTGCTGACTCAGCGCGAGATCAAGCAGGTGATCGTGTTCTCCAATACCAAGATCGGCGCATCGCGTCTGTCGCGCGAACTGGAGAAACAGGGCATCCGCGCATCGGCGATCCATGGCGACAAAACGCAGGCCGAGCGCATGGCCGCGCTGGAGGCCTTCAAGACCGGCGGTCTGGATGTGCTGGTGGCGACCGACGTCGCCGCACGCGGCCTCGATATTGCCGAGCTGCCGTGCGTGATCAACTATGACCTGCCGTACAACGCCGAAGACTATGTGCACCGGATCGGGCGCACCGGGCGTGCCGGCGCGTCCGGCGATGCGCTGTCGTTGTACTCGGACAAGGATGCACGGCTGCTGGCCGACATTGAAAAGCTGATCAAGCAAAAGCTCACACCGGTGCCGCTGGAAGGGCTTCTGCCGCGCGCCGCGCGCGGTGGCGACCGCTATGGCGACCGCAGCGAGCGCAATGACCGCGGCGATCGCGGTGATCGTGGCGAGCGCCACTCGTCAGAACGGTCGCAGCGCAGCGCGCCGCTGCCGCGCCGCGAAAAGATCGATCCGTGGTTCCTGAAGCCCTACGAGCCCACCTCGCAGGTCGAGCCCGCGCCTGACACGGCGGCGGACCAGCGCAATGCGAAGCCGGCGCCCAAGCGCGCTGCCTTGCTGGGCGGCGGCCCGAAGGGCTGACCGCAGCGCTGGCCCTACGGGCAGCACCCTGCTGCCCGTCCTCTCCTCAGATGACTGTTCTCGTGCCGGCACTGCGGCTGTCTGCGTCAGTGCGAGGCCGCTGCCGACGCGTCCGTGTCGGCATGGCCGTCGATGCGGTCGCAGCAGCGACGCAGCAAGGCCATCCACGGCGCTGGCAGGCTGACGTCCGTCAGCGTGAGCCGCGCGAATCGATCCACCGGTAGGCCACGTTCGATGAGGTCTTCTGCCGAGCTGATGATCCGCAGCGAGTCGACACAGCGGTTCCTCAGTGCCGCATGGACCGCACCCCACGGCGTCGCGTCGCCGACCCTCAGCCGGGTCGCGCCCAGTCTGATTTCCGATCCGGCCACCGTGGCCTGTGACAGCGTGTCGCCGTGGTCTGTGCCGGCCAGCGCGTCGCCCATGCGCGACCGGGGCACCAGGTGCAGATGCACCGGGATCCGGCCGACGTTCTTGCCCAGGATGAGGCGGCCGACCTGTCCGGGCGACCAGCCTGCTGCGAGCAGCACATCGAGCCCCGGCATGGTGTTCATTTCGATGAAAACGCCGCCGCTCTCCCACGGTGCCAGCGAGGGGTCGGTGGTGATGTAATCGAAACCGGCGACGTCCAGCCGCAGTGTGCGGGACAAGTGTTCAACCATGTCCCTGAGCATGGGATGGATGGCCGTGCTGACATCCGTCGCCACGCCGCCCGTGGACAGATTCGCATTGCCTCTGAGCGTGATCCGGCGTCCGGCGGGCAACACGCTGTCCAGCGTCAGGCCGAGTGTTGCCAGATGGCTTTGCAGCACGGCGTCGAAGCGCACCTGTCTCAGGTACCGGCCGCGCTCGAGGCTGGACGAGCGGGCGGCGTTGATCGCTTTGATCAGCTGGCGGATATTACTGACGCCATCGCCCGTCACCGATGAAGGCTCGCGGCGGAACGCGCCCGCGTACTGGCCGTCCACCACCAGCAGACGATGGTCATCGCCCTGGATGAACTGCTCGATCAGGATCGGGCCTTCGCTGTAGCTGCGGGCCGTCGCGAAGGCCTCGGCCAGCCGGGTATCGTTGCCGATATTGGTCGTGACGCCTTTGCCGCCGCCGCGGTCCAGCGGCTTCGCCACGCAAGGGAAGCTGACGCGGCGAACGGCTTCGGGCAGCTCGTCGGCTGACGACACCAGAACGCTCCGGGCCACTGGCATGCCCAGGGATTCAAAGCCGACGATGCTGAGCGCCTTGTTCCGGGCGATCGTCGCGGCGATCTCGCTGTCGGCGTCGGACAGTGATTCCATGAAAATCCGTGCGCGGCTGCCCCAGCCGTACTGCCACAGTTTGCTGCCCGGCAGCAGCGGCAGAAAAGGCAGGTTTTGCAGATGCGCTGCCTGCATCAATGTCTTTGCCTGAAAATCCGGATGCTCCTGGCCGCAAAGCTCGGCGAACTCGGCGACGCGTTCGTTGAGCTTGGCCGGGTTGACTTGTTCGATGTGATCAAAAATTGAGGCGCATAGCCGCAGCGCCAGCATGGACACGGAGGGCTTGTGATAGCCCAGCACGAGCGTTGTGCCTGTGTTGTCCGTCAGGCAGCCGGCCACGCGGATATAGCCGCGCCGCTCGTTCAACAGCCAGTGCGCCAGCGAGACCAGCCGCTGGCCGATGCCTTGTGCATCAAGGCGATCATCGCCGATGGCTTCCATTGGCCAGCGCGGAAAGCTGCGCTGGATCCGTGCGAATTTTCTTGCCGCGCTCTCGCCCTCGGCGGCGTCCATCGCCATCCGGACAAGGATCGCCGGTTCGGGGGCAGCGGGGCTCGGGCCGTAATAGGTTTGCAGGTGGGTCAGGCTGATCATGTTCATTTTTTGAATGGTGGAGGCGTCGGCAGTGTTTGCCGTCAGCCGGTGCCGATGCCAACGCGCTTTGCCCAGGCGGGCAGGGCCGCCGCCCAGAAGCGGTCGGTTGAATCGATCCCGGCGGGTAGCGTCAGCGCCAGCCGCCCGGCTGCGCGATACAGCTCGCCGACCGGGTCGTGACGATCGAGCGCAGTGGCGCCGGTTTGCTTCGACAGCTTTTCGCCGCGCTCATTGGCGACCACGGGCACATGCAGATAGCGCGGCGTCGGCACGCCGAGCAGCCGCTGCAGATAGATTTGCCGTGCGGTCGATTCCAGCAGGTCGGCACCGCGCACGACATCGGTGACCTGCTGCTGCGCATCGTCGACCACCACGGCGATCTGGTAAGCCCAGAAGCCGTCGGCGCGCCGCAGCACGAAGTCGCCAACGGCCTCAGCGAGATTTTCCGAGACCGTGCCTTGCCAGCGATCGTTAAAGCTGATTTGCGCGGCAGGGTCGTCGCGCTCCGGCACACGCAGCCGCCATGCGCGCGGCTGGCGCCCGGCGGCGAGGCCGTCGCGGCAAGTGCCGGGGTAGATCGCCGCGCCATCGGCGGCCAGCGCCACGCGCGAATCGGCGATCTCTTTGCGGCTGCATGCGCACGGATACACCCGGTCGCCCAGCGCCGCAAAGGCCGCCTCATACAGCGCCTTGCGCCGGCTTTGCCAGACGATCTCACCATCGGATCGCATGCCGAATGCGGCCAGCGTGGCGATGATGTCCTCAGCAGCGCCGGTGACGGTACGGGCCTCGTCAATGTCCTCAATGCGCAGCAGCCAGGTCCCGCGATGTGCGCGCGCGTCGAGATAACTGGCGAGCGCGGCGACCAGCGAGCCCGCATGCAGCGGGCCGGTAGGGGAGGGGGCAAAACGACCGATGTAAGGCATTGCAATTGAGTCCATCCGGCGACAGGCTTATGATTATCGATGCTTTTTGTATCGATGCCTGTTCGGCACCTGTTTGACGTTTGTTTGACACTTGTTTCAGGCATGCCCCGGCGAAGCGCCGGATGCTTCACGGGGTCCCCCCCCTGCCTGATGTCCTGCCTTCGCAGCGGTAACATCCTTGTTCATCGCGGCCAGGGCCTTGTTACGGAGATAGCCGATGAAACAGCCGATGCAAAACTTTGCAGCACTTGTGGGCCGCTTATTGATTGCCGCCATTTTCCTGATGTCGGGCATCAACAAGCTGGGCGCTTTCACTGCCACCGCTGCGATGATGAGTTCGGTCGGGCTGCCGCTGGCCGACCTGCTGCTGGTGGCGACGATCGCCATTGAGCTGGCAGGCGGTGCGCTGCTGGTGCTGGGCTGGAACACACGTGCGGCGGCGCTGATCTTGTTCTTGTTCATGATCCCGGTCACTGCGGTCTTTCATAATCCCTGGGCGGCCGCAGACGCGGCCGCTACGCAACAGCAGATGATCCATTTTCTGAAAAACCTGGCCATCATGGGCGGCCTGCTGAACCTGCTCGCATTCGGTGCCGGGGGCTTCAGTCTCGGCAAGCGCCAGCGCATGGCAGCCCGTTGGGCCTGAGCTGAGCGTCAGCGGCGACGTCATCGAGAGTCTGGCAGACTGTGCCGGCAGGCCTGTTACATTCCACGGTTTTGATCCACTACAGACTTTCAGGAGAACTTATGCCTACCGTGCTCGATAACGTTGTGTACACCGCTCATGCGCACACCACCGGTGGCCGTGATGGCCGCTCCTACACCGAAGATATGCATCTCGACGTCAAGCTGGCGCTGCCGACGGAAATGGGGGGCAACGGCAAAGGGACAAACCCGGAGCAATTGTTTGCCGCCGGCTATTCCGCCTGCTTCATGAGCGCACTGAAACATGTCGGCAGCCTGAAGAAGCTGAAGCTGCCGCCCGAGGCGAAAATCGATGCCCATGTATCCATTGGCCCGGTGGCGACCGGCTTTGCGCTGGCCGTGAAAATGGATATCCATTTGCCGGGTGTCGAGCATGAGGTCGCGAAAGAACTGGTCGATGCTGCCCACCAGATTTGCCCGTATTCGAATGCAACGCGCGGCAACATCGTGGTCGATCTGCAGCTTGTCTGAATCCGGACTGCGCCGGTAACGGCGACGGCTCAGTCGCCGAGCATCAATTCGGCCTGCACCGGCGCGTGCGTGGCCGATGCGCATTTTTTTTCCAGGCTGCCCACGCGCACGCCGAGCAGCCGCAGCCGCCGCGTAAGCGGTACCCGTTTCAGGCATTCGCCGGCCGCGCGCCGAATCGCGGCCGCGTCGTCGGTGGCGGCCGGCAGCGTCAGGTCGCGCGTGAGCGTGCGAAAGTCGTCATAGCGCAGCTTGATGCCGATGGTCTTGCCGACATAGCCCTTGCGCTGCAGGTCGCCGGCGACGCGAACGCACAGCGACGTAAAGATGTCGCTCAATTGCGAGCGGTCATGTTTCGCATGCAGGTCGCGCTCGAACGTGGTCTCGCGGCTGATCGATTTCGGCTCAGACCGCGTCACCACCGGCCTGTCATCGATGCCGCGCGCGGCGCGATACAGCCAGTCGCCATAGCTGCGGCCGAAGTACTGCAGCAGCATCGCCGGCTCCTGTTGCGCAAGCTCGCCAATCGTATGAATGCCAAGCGCCGCCAGCTTCTCGCCGGCGCGCGGGCCGATGCCGTTGATCTTGCGCACGGCCATCGGCCAGATGCGCGTCGGCAGGTCGTCCATGGACAAGAGGGTCAGTCCGTCGGGCTTGTCCAGTTCCGAGCAGATTTTCGCCAGCAGCTTGTTGGGCGCGACGCCGATCGAGCAGCTGAGCCCGGTGGCCTCGCGTACCGCCTGCCGGATGCGCTCGGCCAATGTTCGTGTGTCATCGGCATGGTCGCTGAGATCGATATAGATCTCATCAATGCCTCGGTCTTCGATGTGCGGCGCAATCGCGCGCACTGCCTGTTTGAACAGTCGTGAGTAGTGGCGGTAGGCGTCGAAGTTGGCCGGCAGCACCCAGGCGTCCGGCGCAAGCTTCGCGGCCTTCATCATGCCCATCGCGGAGAACACGCCGAGCGCGCGTGCCTCATAGGTGGACGTGGTGACGACACCGCGGCCCACATAATCGCGCAGGCGCGCAAATCGCTTGCTGCCATCGGCATTCAGTACGGGGGCATGCAGCGCGCGGCCGCCGATCACGACCGGCTGGCCGCGCAGCTCGGGATAGCTGAGCAGCTCGACCGATGCGTAGAACGCATCCATGTCGAGGTGCGCGATGCGGCGGGGCCGGGTGGCGGCATCAGTCATGCGACAAGGCCCGAGAGGCGCAAACCCGGCGCAACCTCAGTGAAAATTCAGGCGGCCGCAGCCGCTTTCGCGCAATGCGGGCAGGACTTGCCTTCGACATACAACGGCGACAGCTGCTCGCGCGGCGTCACGACTGCGCGGCAGGCGAAGCACTGGCGGGTCTCGGTCTCTTCGAGCTGAGGATTCAGCGCGGTGCGATGGTCGAAGACAAAGCAGTCGCCCTGGTAATGCGCGCCGCCGACTTCTTCGAAATATTTCAGGATCCCGCCTTCGAGCTGGTACACGCTGTCATAGCCGACGTCCTTCATGTAGATCGCCGCTTTTTCGCAGCGGATGCCGCCGGTACAGAAGGTGACGATGGTCTTGTCGTTCAGCTCGTCCCTATGCTTGGCGATCACATCGGGAAATTCGCTGAACTTGTGGATGCGGTAATCGATAGTGTGGTCGAAGGTACCGACATCGACCTCGAAATCGTTGCGGGTATCGACCATCACGACCGGCTTGCCGTTGTCATCATGGCCCTGGTCGAGCCAGCGTTTCAAGTCCTGCGCGCTGACCGCCGGCGCGCGGCCGAGCTCGGGCTTGATCAGCGGATGCTTCATCGTGATGATTTCCTTCTTCAGCCTGACCAGCATCCGGTTGAACGGCTGTTTCTCGGATAAGCTCTCTTTGGCAACGATGTCAGCCAGCCGCGGATCGGTATGCATCCAGTCCATGTAGCCGTCGATCGCCTCGCGGCTGCCGGCGAGGAACATATTGATGCCTTCGGGCGCAAGCAGGATGGTGCCTTTCAGCCCGAGATCCGTGCATTGTTGCTGAAAGCGCGGGCGCATCTCGGCGGTGTCGTCCAGCGTGACAAATTTGTAAGCCGAGACGTTGACGATAGGGTGAGTGGACTGCATGGCGTTCAATCGAAAAAAGCGGTGATTCGCCATTATAAATTGTGCGGCAATCACATCTTCGTCTGCGGGTCTGCGCTGTGCAGTTCGGAGGCGCCCAGCCAGTAGCACAGCAGTGGCGCAGGAACACGCATGACGACCGCTTCGGCGCCGCTCGTCGATTCAGACAGCGTCAGCGGGCCGAAATCATTCAGCGCGCGAGTGACCACATATCCGTGCCGGACGGCTTTCGATTCGCATAACTCGGCCATGCCTTTCAGCTCGCGCTTGCCTGTGTGTTGCATCCGGTATTTGACTTCGAACGGTATCAGGCGGCCTTCGGTTTCGGCGACCAGATCGACTTCACGATCTTTCTTACCGCGCCAGTAGGAGAAGCGAACGTTCGTTGAATAGTATCGAGTGAACAGATGTTTGAATACGGCAGTTTCCGTCGCCACGCCCAGCGCAGCCGGGTCTTCCAGCATGGCCTTACCGCGCAGCATGACAGCCGGTGCAATGGCGGCGTCGGCCAGATAAATCTTGAAACGCGCCCTCAGCACATCCTTGCCATAACCAAAAGGCGGCAGGCGATGGATCAGGTGTGCGGATTCGAGCAGCTCGATGAAATTCTGTGCGGTCGGCCGTTTGACTTCAAGGTTGGCGCACAAGTCCGCCATATCCAGCAGGCCGCCGTCGTGCATGCACAGATAAAGAAACGTGTGCTCAAGGTCGAGCACACGGCGCACGCCAAACAGCGCGGTCATGTCGCGCTTGAGGACTTTGTCGATGATGTCTTCGCGCAGCAGGCGTTGTGCCTGCGGAATGCTCGCCACCAGCGAGGTCTGCGGAAAGCCGCCCCTAACCAGATATTCGTGAAAATGCGCGACATACGGAGCTGCCAGCTCTGCCGTACGTGCAAACTCCGCCGGCTGCCATGTGAACAGGTCGCGTAGTGTCTTGAGCGTCGGCAGTCGGGGCAGGGAGAGTTGCTTGATTTGCAGGTACTCGAAAAAGGACAATGTGGTCAGCCGGATCGTGTGCCAGCGGCCGACGCCGGATTCCTGCGCCGCATCCATGATCGGCATGGCCGATCCGGTGAATGCGATACGGCGTGCCTTGTTGAAATCGACCTGGTGCTTGACCCACGTGCCCCAGTCGCGGATGAATTGCGCTTCGTCGAGGAACAGATATTCGGCGCCACTGGCGGCCGGCTCGCGGGCGCGCCAGGCTTGCAGCACCGCATCGATGCCGGCAAGTTTCAGCAATGGGTGATCGAAAGTGACGTACAAAATATTTGCGGCCGGCACGCCTTGCTGCAGCAGCGCATCGATCGCCTGCAGCAGCAAGGTCGTCTTGCCCACCTGGCGAGCGCCGGACAGCAAAACGGCGCGCGGCGCGGGCGGTTTTGCCAGCCAGTCGTGCAGCTCGCGAAAGGCCGCTCGGCGCCACGCGGGAAGCTCGCCTATGCTTTCGCCGCGCCACCAGGGATTGAATTGCGAAAGTACGGAGACGAGTTCTTCTTGTGAGATTTTCATCACGCATTCTCGCTAAAATTGATTTTTAATTAAACTATACTTTTACTATTTTTATCTTGCAAGGAAGTTTGTGGGATTTTCGAGAAGTTTTAGCGGTCTTTTCCTGCGTTCCCAAAGGGTAAAATACGCGCCATGACCGCACCGCAATTTATTCATCTCCGCCTGCATTCCGAATTCTCCATCGCCGACGGGCTGGTGCGTATTGACGACCTCGTGAAAGCGGCCGCTGCGGACGGCCAGCCGGCGCTGGCCATCACGGACCTGGCCAACCTGTTCGGCATGGTCAAGTTCTACAAGAGCGCGCGCGGCAAGGGCATCAAGCCTATCGTCGGCGCTGACGTGTGGATCACCAACGATGATGACCGCGACAAGCCGTTCCGGCTGCTGTTGTTGGTGAAGAGCCGTGCCGGCTATCTCGAACTGTGCGAGCTGCTGACGCGCGCGTGGCTGGGCAATCAGCATCGCGGCCGCGCCGAGATCCGTGCCGAATGGCTGGAAGCACGTGACACGAAAGACGGCCTGATCGCGCTGTCGGGATTTCAGGCAGGTGATATCGGCATTGCGCTGGAGAACGGCAACAACGCGCTGGCCGAGCGCTGCGCACAACGCTGGCAGCACATCTTCCCCGGCCATTTTTATATCGAGGTACAGCGCAACGGCAATCCGAAGCTGGAAGCCCTGCTGCGCCAGTCCACTCAGCTGGCGGCGAAGCTGCAGCTGCCGGTGGTGGCGACCCACCCCGTGCAGTTTCTCGACCAGGCCGAGTTCACCGCGCATGAGGCGCGGGTCTGTATTGCCGACGGCGAGATGCTGGCCAACACGCGGCGCGTGAAGCGCTTTACGCAGGAACAATATTTCAAGACCCAGGCCGAGATGGCCGAGCTGTTTGCCGACATTCCCGGCGCGCTGCAGAACAGCGTCGCGATCGCGCAGCGCTGCAATCTCAGCCTGACGCTGGGCAAGCCCCGGCTGCCGGATTTTCCGACGCCGGATGGCATGACCATCAATGACTTCCTGGTCGCTGAGGCGCAGGCCGGTCTCGAAGAACGGCTGCTGCAGTTGTTTCCGGACGAGGCCAGGCGCGCTGCCGTGCGCGAGCGCTATGAGGCGCGGCTGAAGTTCGAGACCGACACCATCATCAAGATGGGCTTCCCCGGCTATTTCCTGATCGTGGCCGACTTTATCCAGTGGGCTAAGAACAATGGCGTGCCGGTCGGTCCGGGCCGGGGCTCCGGCGCCGGCTCGCTGGTCGCGTATGCGCTGAAGATCACCGATCTCGATCCGCTGGAATACAACCTGCTGTTCGAGCGCTTCCTGAACCCGGAGCGGGTGTCGATGCCTGACTTCGATATCGACTTCTGCCAGGAAGGCCGCGACCGCGTGATCCAGTATGTGAAGGATCGCTACGGCAAGGACGCGGTGTCGCAGATCGCCACCTTCGGCACGATGGCCGCCAAGGGCGCGGTGCGCGACGTCGGCCGCGTGCTCGATTTCGGCTACAACTTCTGCGACGGCATTTCCAAGCTGATCCCGTTCAAGCCCGGCAAGCTGGTCACCATCGCCGATGCGCTGGAAGAAGAGCCGCTGCTAAAAGAGCGCCAGGAGAAGGAAGAAGAAGTGCGCCAGCTGCTCGAGCTGGCGCAGCAGGTCGAGGGCATTGCGCGCAACGTCGGCATGCATGCCGGTGGCGTGCTGATTGCGCCGGGCAAGCTGACTGATTTTTGTCCGTTGTATACGCAGGGCACCGACGGCGGCGTGGTGTCGCAGTTCGACAAGGATGACGTTGAAGCGATCGGCCTGGTGAAGTTCGACTTTCTTGGCCTGACCACGCTGACCATCCTCGACCGCGCAGTCAATTACATTCGCCAGCTCGATCCGTCGAAGGCTGACTTCAGCCTGGAGGCGCTGCCGCTGAACGACCGTGCCGCCTACAAGCTGCTGACCGACGCCAAGACGGTCGCCGTGTTCCAGCTGGAAAGCCGCGGCATGCAGGGCATGCTGAAAGACGCGCGTCCTGACCGCTTTGAGGACATCATCGCGCTGGTGGCGCTGTACCGGCCGGGCCCGATGGACCTGATCCCGGACTTCTGCCGCCGCAAGCACGGCGAGAAGTTCGACTATCCCGACCCGCGCACCGAGGGCATCCTGTCCGAGACCTACGGCATCATGGTCTATCAGGAGCAGGTGATGCAGATGGCGCAGGTGATCGGCGGCTACTCGCTCGGCGGCGCAGACTTGCTGCGCCGTGCGATGGGCAAGAAGAAGCCCGAAGAGATGGCGCAGCACCGGCTGATCTTCCGTGAGGGCGCAGCCAAGAACGGGCTCACCGAGCAGAAGGCCGACGAGATCTTCGACCTGATGGAGAAGTTCGCCGGCTACGGTTTCAACAAGTCGCACGCGGCCGCCTATGCGCTGCTGTCGTATTACACCGCCTATCTGAAAGCGCATTTTCCGGCCGAGTTCATGGCGGCCAACTTGTCGCTGGCGATGGACGACACCGACAAGGTAAAGATCCTGGTCGAGGACGCGCTCGTCACCTGCGGGCTGTCGCTGCTGCCGCCGGACATCAATTTGTCGGTCTACCGCTTCATGCCGGTGGCCGATGCGGGCAAGAAGGCCGACCGCATTCGCTACGGCCTCGGCGCCGTCAAAGGCACCGGGCAAAATGCGATCGAGGCCATCGTTGCCGCGCGCGAAGCGGGTCCGTTCAAGGACTTGTTCGACTTCGTCAAGCGCGTCGACAAAAAGCAGATCAATCGCCGCACCATCGAATCGCTGATCAAGGCCGGCGCGATGGACGGCTTTGGCGTCGATCGCGGCATCCTGATGGCATCGGTCGGCCTGGCCATCGACAGCGCCGATCAGGCGGAGGCGTCGGCCAACCAGGTCAGTCTGTTCGATAGCATGGACAGCGGCTTCGACGACAGCCCGGACTACGTGAGCGTGCCGCCCTGGAGCGACAAGCAGCGGCTGACGGAGGAAAAGACGGCGCTCGGTTTCTATCTGTCGGGCCATCTGTTCGATGCGTATGCAGCCGAAGTGCGCAAGTTTGTCCGCGTGAAGCTGGCCGATCTGGCGCCGGCGCGCGAACCGAAACTGATGGCCGGGATCATCTCTGGCCTGCGCGTGCAGATGACGCAACGCGGCCGCATGGTGATCGCGACGCTCGACGACGGCAGCGCGCAGGTCGAAGTGACGGTCTACAACGAGGTCTATGACGCCAACCGTGCGCTGTTCAAGGAAGATGAATTCCTGGCGGTGCAGGGCAAGGTGTCGGAAGACCGTTTCTCCGGCGGCCTGCGCATTACCGCCGACAAGGTGATGGACATTGCCACGGCGCGCGCGAACTTCGTCAAGGCGCTGCGGCTGTCGATGAACGGGCAGGCAGACGCGGCCCGGTTGCGTGAGCTGATCGCGCCGTATCAGCAGGCAGAAAGTTCTTGCCCCATTGTGGTCGAGTACACCCGCAACGGTGCGCTCGGCCAGCTGCGCCTGTCCGACGAATGGCGCGTGCGCGCCGACGATAATCTGCGGGCGCGGCTGTCGGAATGGCTGAGCCCGGCCAACGTGTGGTTTGAATATTGATGAAATCCCCGAGTACTTTCCGGCGCGTGCTGGGCCTGCTCAAGCCTTACAAGGCGCGTATCAGCGTTGCACTGGCGGCGATGATGGT
>JACCDS010079420.1_pt1 | contig 23280 bp, 15 predicted proteins | sample 7446441 | NCBI WGS metagenome assembly JACCDS01 (sample SAMN15323445, study PRJNA562643) | freshwater metagenome | isolation source: river surface water | place: USA:Blue River Watershed | collected 2017-08-17 | reverse complement strand
GTGGGGCCGACGGCGCGGATGAGGACGCGGACGGGGGTGGAGCCGCCGACGACGAAGCCGGCGATGAGGAGGTTGTCGCCGGTGCCGACGTGGGTGCGGGCGGAGACATTGACGAGACGGGGCGTGGCCACGGTGAAGGCCGAGGCGGCGGTGGCGTCGTAGATCTCGGCGAGGGCGATGCCGGTGGCGCCGGCCTTGCCGGTGATCTGGATGGAGTAGGAGCCGGACGGGACGTCGGGGCCGTAGATGGCGGAATCGCGGGAGCCGGCGGCGAAGGCGAAGGCGCCGAGGCCGGCGAAGGTGGCGCCGGCGGAGGCGGTCCAGTCGTCGTTGGACTCGACCTGGGTGGTGCCCTGGAAAACGGTCATGACAGGATCGGCGAGGGCGCCGCCGACGCCGAAGCCGGCGAGGGTGGGGCCGACGGCGCGGAGGAGGACGGCCTTGTTGCCGGAGGTGCCGGCGCCGCCGAGGCCGAGGCCGACGATGAGGGTGGCGTCGCCGGTGCCGGCGCCGGTGCGGATGGACATGTTGACCAGGCGGCCGGCGGCGGACGCGGAGACGAGGGTGAGGGTGGCGGCGCGGCTGACCGCGGTGCCGTCGGCGTTGGTGACCGTCACCTGGTAGGTGCCGGCGACGACGTCGGAGCCGGTGAGGGTGAGCGACGCGGCGGTGGCGCCGGCGAGCACGGTGCCGTTGCGGCGCCATTGGTAGGCGAGGTTGCTGCCGGTGGCGGTGACCGAAAACACCGCGGAACCGCCGGCCACCGCGGATCCGTCCTGGGGCTGGGCCGTGATGACCGGGCCGGCAAAGGTCGGCGTGCCGGAGCGGTAGACGGTGCCGATGCCGGCGCCGACCGCGAAGACGCCGGCGCCGTAGACGATATCGGTGGTGAGCCGGAGATTGGTGCTGTCGACGATCCATGCGAGGCCGTCGGCGCTGGAGACGGACGTGTTGTTGCCGACGGCGACGAAGCGGCCGTTCCCGTAGGCGATCGACTCGAAGCGGGCGTTGCTGCCGGTGCCGGTGTCGATCTTGGTCCACGCGAGGCCGTCGGTGCTCGTGTAGAGGATGCCACCGTAGGCGCAGGCGACGAAGCGGCCGGCGGCGAAGACGATGTCGTGGATCGAGGCGCCGGAGTCGGCGACCGTCCGGCGCGTCCAGGTGACGCCGTCGGGGCTGGTCACGACCTGGCTGCCGTTGCCGACGGCAACGTAGAGGTTGTTGCCGAAGGCGACGCCGTAGAGGTCGTCGGCGGAGCCGGTGGCGCGCGACGTCCAGGTGATGCCGTCGGGGCTCGTCGAGAGGCTGCTGGTGTTGTTGCCGCTGTCGCCGGTGGCGAACCAGGTGCCGTTAAGGAAGTCGAGGCCCCACACGTGGCCGAGGCGGACATCGCGCCGGGTCCAGGTGGCGCCGCCGTCGGTGCTGGTGAGCACCTTCTGGGTGTTGGCGACGGGGGAGCCCCAGGCGCCGATGATGAACATGCCGTTGCCGTAGGCGGCGGAGCGCAGGAAGTAATCCTGGCCGAACGTGGTGGAGGGAATGCCGGCCGGGAGCGTGGCGTCGGTCCAGGCGACGAGGTCGTTGCTGTAGGCGATGCGGGCGCCGTTCACGACGCCGGTGACGGATCCGGCCGCGACGAAGCGGCCGGCGCCGAAGGCGAGGGCATCGATGTTTTCGCTCCAGGCGGAGAGACCCTGGGGCGAAGTGACGGTCCAGACGATCGGCGGCAGCTGGGCGAGGGCGGGGACGAAGGAGCCAAGCAGCAGGACGGCAAGCCGGGCAAACGAACGGAGGGGGCGGAAAAACAGATGCATCGCGCCGAGTCTAGGCGCGGGCGGCGCGGGCCGGAATACGCATACGTGCGTAGGCGCGGACGGATCAGGGGGGCGCGGGCGGCGCGGCGAGCCAGGCGGCGAGATCGTCGTCGCCGCGGAGCGGGACGCCGGCGCGGTATTCCGGGGCGAGCAGGTCGGCGTAAGTGGTATCCAGGAAGCGGCGACAATGGAGAATCACGTGCGCGCGGTGGCCCGGGGCGCGGACGAGGCGGCCGAGGGCCTGGTTGACGCGGGTGATGCCCGGCAGCTGGTAGACGCGGCGAAAGGCGGCGGCGCGATCGAGTCCGGCGCGGGCGGCCTCGGCCAGACGGGCGCGCTGGACGGCGTTGACCTCGGGCAAGGCGGGTCCGGCGACGAGGGCGCGGGTGACGCGGCCGCCCAGGGCATCGATGCCCTCGGCGAAGCTGGAGCCGAGGACGAGAAAGAGGGCGTCGGCGGCGCGAAGGGTCTCCTCGACCCAGGCGGATTGCGCGGCGAGATCGCGGACGCGCGGCTGGAGGGCGACGCGGAGATCGGGGGCGACGGTGGCGAGTTCGCGGAGGACGGACTCGGCGTAGGCGTAGCTGGGGAAGAACGCGGCGACGGCGGCGGTGGCGGCCGGGTTGGGCGCGGAGGGCGGAGAGTCGAGCGCGGCCAGAGCGGCGGCGTGGAGGGCGGAGATGGTGGCGGCGGTCGTGGCGAGGTGCTGGCCGCGGTGCTGGAAGGAGGTGTCGACGCGAGCGTCGACGGCGACCGTGTAGGCGGCCTCGCGCCACGGAGCGTGGGCGCGGAGGAGGGCGGGCGCGGCGGCGTCCTCGGCCTCGGCGGCGCGGAGCAGGTCGGCGCCGGAGGAGAGTCGGGCGAAGAGCTTTTTCGTTTCCCGTTTGGTGAGCGCACCGAGGCGGGCGGGTGGGGGCGGCTCGGCGGGCGACGGTTCGGGGCGCGGCGGGGCGGACGCAGCGGGGGCGGCCGAGCGGTCCAAACCGCAGGCCTCGGCGAAGGCGTCGGTGGGAGAGAGCGTGGCGCTGGCGAAGACGACGCCGCCAAACTCACGCAGCGTGGCGCCGATGGCGGGGGCGGCGTCGAGGCAAGTGAGCGCGAGCTCGGCGTCGCGCGGGCTCCACCAGAGGCGAGGCAGTTGAGCGTTGAGGGTTGAGGGTTGAGAGTCGGACAAGTCCTCGAGGAGGGCGGGGATGGACCAGAGGGCGTCGGTGGCGGCGGGCCCGAGGGCGGCGAAGTCGAGGGGCGCGGCGCGGAGGTGTTTCGCGATTTCGGCGAGGAGGTGGCGGGCGTCGTCCTCCTGCGCGGCGTCGAGACCGGCGTTGGCGGGGAGGTGATGGAGGAAGTGGCACCAATGGTCCCAGGCGGTCGCGAGCACGGAGGGCACGCGGTGGCGGTGGAGCTCGTCGCGGGTGGCGTAGGCGGCGGCGGCGGTGAAGGCGTGCGAATACGCGTCGGCAACGCGGGCGGGGAGGTTGTGCGCCTCGTCGATCAGGAGGAGCGTGCGGGCGGGATCCCAGCCGGGTTGAGCGGTGAAGAGGCCGCGGTTGCGGGGGGCGAAGACGTAGTTGAAGTCGCCGATCCAGACGTCGTTGAAGGCGAGGGCGGTGCGGGTGATCTCGTAGGGACAGATGCGGGCGGCGCGGCCGGCGGCGCGGAGGGTGTCGAGGTCGCGGGCGTGGTGTTCGTCCAGGTAGAAGCGGGCGAGGCCGCTCGACGGCCAGCGGGCGGGGGCATCGGCGAGGTAGGCGCAGGAGTCGCGGACGCAGTGGAAGGTGTGGTTGACGCAGTGCTCGGATTTGTTGCGGACGTGCCAGGCGGCGACGGGCGCGACACCCGGGGCGTCGCGCGTTGAGAGTTGAGAGTTGAGGGTTGAGGGATCGGAGGCGGGGGCTGCGAGCGGAGAGCCAGGGGCGGGGGGCGGAGCGACGAGCGGTGGCGCCGGGGCGCACATTTGCTGGAGGGTGCGGACGACCTGGAGCTGGCCGGTGGATTTGCCGGTGAGGTAGAGGACGCGCTCGACGTGGCCGGCGCGGAGCTGGCCGAGGGCGAATTCGAGGAGGACGCCGGTTTTGCCGAAGCCGGTGGGCGCCTCGAAGAAGACGAGCGGCCGGCGTTCGAAGAGGGCGGAGAGGTCGGCGCGGGTGGTTTCCTGCCCGGGGCGCGGCGCGGCGAACGCGGGGCGGTAGCGCAGGCGGCGCAGGCGCGTGCGGGCGCGGAGGCGCAGGTCGAGAAACTCGGCGACGCGTTCGAGCTGGAGGCGGACGAGGGCGTCGTCGGCGAGGGTGAGCGCGACCGTTTGGGCGAGGCCGGACTGAACTTCGACGAAACAGAGCTGGGCGTGGACGGCGGGCGGCGAGGCCGGCAGCGATCCGAAGAACGACGCGAGGGCGCCGAGGCGGGCCAGGGCGGCGTAGGTGGCGATCTGGACGAAATAGTCGGGGTAGTCGCGGCGGAGTTCGGTTTCGTCGGCGGGGAGCGGGCGCGTGACGGTCTTGATCTCGCGGAGGACGACGGCGTCGGCGGTGCGGACGAGTTGGTCGATGCGGCCGGCGAGGGCGACGGTCCAGCCGCGGTGAACGAGGCGGCCGGTGACGGGAATTTCGAATGAGGCGGCGGCGGCGTGCTCGGCGACGGCGCGGTGGCGGAGTTCGTTGTGCCAGTGGGTGCCGAGCTGGGCGCGCCAGAGGCCGGCGCCGCCGCCGGTGACGGAGTCACGCGGGCCGAGCGAGAAGGCGGAGAAATCGCCGATGCTCAGGGAGGCGGTGCGTTGATCGAGGGAGAACTCCATCGCGTCCGAGGCAATCCCGGGGCGCTGCCAATTGGAAGCATGCGCTCGAGGTCGGACGCGGTTTCCGGCGTGACGCGGAAGGGTTGGATCGCACGCTTCCGGACCGTGATTTTTTCCACGATTATCCTCGGCATGATCGTCGGACCGCCCTTGGGGATGATCCTGCACGAACTCGGCCACGTTGTGGCGGGCCACCTCGCCGGAGTCCGAATCCGCGCGGTGCAGTTCGGCCAGGTGGGGAACTGCTGGTTTGGATTTCGCGGGTGGGACATGGACTGGACGTTTCACGGCTGGCTCCAGGGCGGGCTGGTGGAGCCCGACCTGCCGCTGGGCCGGCACACGCGGCTGCGCTACTCGCTGATGTGCTTGGGCGGACCGATCGTGAGTCTGCTACTGCTGATGGTGTTGGTGAAATTCGCGATCGAATTGCCGCCGGACGACGGGCTGCGGGAAAGGTTTGAAACGCGATCGTTTGTCGCCGGCGCGGCGATCGGGGAGGGACTTTCCCTGCTGCTGGCTTTGATCCAACGGACCACCGGCCATGGGGACGACGTGCGGCTGACCGACTTCGGTATACTGCATTGGGTGTGGAGGCGGACAGAAGCGGCGTTCCGCAGGGAGGCGGTGTTGGATGCGATTACTCGCGACCTGGAAGGAGACGATGCGGGGGACGCCTGTGACCGCATCGATTGGTCGCGCGCAGTGAGTCATCCCCTGTTCGGTCAATTTGAGCACGCGACCTTGCAGGCCATCGCGGCGCTGCCGGCGGGGCAATCCGAGCGCCTTACCTTGATCGATATCTGGTGCACAACGGCGTTGAAGACCGGGCGGCGGGAGTCGCTGTTTTGCTGTTTGCCGCTGTCGGAGGAATTGTTCCGCGCGCGCGGCGAGGAGTGGACGGTGATGGGCACGCGGGGCAGCGTGCTCGTCGTGACGGGGAACTTGGCGGAGGGCACGGCGCTGCTCGAGCAGGTCATCGCGAAGTCGCTGGATCCCATCGATCGCGCGTTTTCGGGGTGTTGCCTGGCGTGGGCGGCGCATGCGCGCGGCGATTTCGCGGCGCGCGACACGTGGTGGGCGGAGGCGCTGCGTGCGAACGGCGGAAAGCCTATTTTGCCCTGGATGGGGCGGGAGATGGGGCTGACAGCGCCGAGCTAGTCGAGGAGGATCTCGGTGTGGCCGCGGAGGTATTCCTCGAGACGGCGCTGGAGGCGGAGGACGGCGGCGGGCGGCGTCGACTGTTCGGCCAGCGGACGATTCAGGAGCGCGGCGACGTCGGCGCGGTCGGAGGACGGGAGCGTGGGAAACCACTGCTGTTTGAGCGGGTAACCCTCGTCGCGGGCGAAGCGGTAGAGACATTTGAAATACACGATGTCGGGGCGGGCGTCCGCGGCGAAGGCGGTGAAGGCGGAGCGGAGCAAGGCGCCGACGGCGACGCGGCTCTCCTCGTGGACGTGGTTGCGGGCGACGAGGCCGGCGAAGTCGCAGGCGGCGCGGAGCGACTCGTAGGTGCGGCCGATGGCGGTGTGGCGCGCGAGCAGATGGGCCTCCTTCACGAACCAGGTGCGGCCTTGGTTGGAGGACTCGAGGACGAGGGTGGCTTCGTCGAAGAGGTCGAGGGCGGGCGAGGTGGCGCCGGTTTTTTTCGGCAGGCGCTGCAGCGCGAGGAGCGTGCCGTGCTCGGACGAATAGACGGTGAAGGTTTGAAACGCGTCGGCCGGGGGGCGTTTCAAGAGGACAAAGGCGTCGGTCTGGAGGCTGGCGGAGGGCAGGGGCGGAGCGGAAAAGTGGAAAAGTGGAAAAGCGGGAAAGCGGGAAATGGGAAAACGCGGAAGAGAGGGGATCAGCCGGCGGACGGCGGGGCGGGGAGCGGGGGGACGACGGCGCCGCCGGAGAGGATCATCTTCATGCCGTCGCCGACGGACATCTCGAGTTCCACGATCTCGGAGCGCGGGAGCATGAGGAGGAAGCCGCTGGTGGGATTGGGTGTGGTCGGGACGAAGACGGTCCACGTATCGGGGCCGACGTGGCTCTGCGGTTCGCCCTGCTGCTTGTTGGTGAGGAAGCCGAGGGTCCAGACGCCCTTGCGGGGGTATTCGACGAGGACGACCTTGTTGAAGAGGTTTTTGTTCTGCGTGCCGAAGGTGGTGACGATCTGGCGGACGGAATTGTAGATGGCCCCGACGCCGGGAATGCCCTGGACGGAGCGCTCCAGAATGCGCAGGAGCACGCGGCCGAAGACGTAGTGCGAGAGAAAGCCGAGGGCGGTGACGAGGCCGAAGATGACGATGGTGGCGACGATGTCCCAGAGCAGCGGATACTCGCGGAGGGAGCGGGGCAGCCAGCGCTCGAAGAGGGGGCGGAAGCTGCCGCCGACGAAGTCGATCACGCCGCCGAGGGCCCAGAGCGTGACGACGAGCGGCGCGAGGAGGACGACGCCGGTGATGAAGGCGTTGCGGACGGCGACGAACGTGGATTTGGGCGGCGGTGATTCGGACATACGGGCGGGAACGAAGCGCGGAGGCGGGTGGGAAGGGCGGAAGGTGGAGGGCGGAGGCGCGGCGGAGAAGGGCACCACGAATTTCGGGAAAGGCACGCAAAGAAAAACCCGGGCCGCGGGGCCCGGGTCGGGGAAACGGAGGCGCCGGAGCGCGGGTCGGCGCGGCCGGGACTACGGGACCTCGTAGATCTCGAGCAGGACGGTGCCGGCGGTGCCGTCGCCGCTGGTGACCTGGGCGGTGTAGCTGCCGGCCGGAAAGGGCATCATGACCACCGCGTCGCGGGTGCCGGCCGGAACGGGGAAGGCGCCGGTTTGGGCGAGGGAGGCGGCGAGATCGGCTTCGTAGGTGAGGCCGCCGACGACGGCGGGGTAGGCGTAGCCGTTTTCGTAGAGGCGGCCGGCGGAATCGTAGATTTTCAGCACGGGCGAGCGGAGGCCGTTGGTGACGCCGAAGGAGGCGAGCGAGGGGCCGATGGCGCGGAGAATGAGTTTCTTCGGCTGCGCGCCGGCCGCGACGACGAAGCCTGAGACGAGGCTTTGGTCGGCGGCGGGCCCGACGACGGAGCGGGTGGAAAGATTGAGCAGGCGCGAGGTGGGTCCGACGCCGAGCACGAGGGACTGCGACGGGGCCGGCAGCGTGGTGGGCGTGGAAAAGAGACACACGTAAGTGGCGGCGTCGTCCGAGAGCACGGGGCCAAGCGTGAGGACGGGGCCGGAGGTGTCGGGGATCGCGCGGCCGTTTTTCGTCCAGATGTAGGTGACGCCGGTGCCCATGTCGGGGGCGGTGACGCGCACTTTCTCGCCGACCGGAACCGTGAGCCGGGACGGCAAGACGGCGCGGATGCCGAAGCCGACGTCGAGGGTGACGGAGGTCTCGCCGGTAGCGGCGGCGAGTTCGACGCTGCCGCGGGGCGGTGCGATCGTGGCGCTGACGGTGGCGGTCGCCGCGGTGGCGGCGGCCGTCGGCGAGACCGTCGAGACCGCGGTGACCGCGCCGACGGCAACGGCGACCGCAGCGGACGTCTGGGCGGCGGCGGACGCTGCGCCGAGCAACGAAAGCAGCACTGCGGCCGGGCGCGACGGGAGGGACATGAAGGAGGAGATAGGCATGGCGGGTTCGACTCGCACGACAATTGTGGGTGCCGCCGCCGCCCTTACACGGCCCCGACGTCTTTGCGGTGGACTGTGCCGGCGGGTTCGGCGGTCCCGATGGTCAAGGCACAGGCATCAGCGGAGAGCAAACGCGGGCACGGCCGCGGCGGCGCGGAGGAGGCGGAGGGCGCGGGTTTCGGCGCGGCGCATGACGCGCTTCTTGGCCGGCTGCAGGTCGTCATAGCCGGCGAGGTGGAGCCAGCCGTGGACGAGGTAGAGGGTGAGTTCGGTGCTGAAGGCGGAGGCGTCGAACGTCGAACGGCGGGCGTCGGGCGACGGGCCGCGCGCGGAACGGGGGCGGGCCGAGGCGGTGCGAGACGGGGCGGATTCGGCGAGGTGGCGGAGAGCGGCGTCGGCGGAGACGCAGATCTCGCCGGCGGTGCCGAGGAGCGGATCGCCCTCGAACGTGATGACGTCGGTGACGGCCGGATCGGCGAGGAAATCGGCGTGCAGCCGGGCGAGGGCGGCGTCGGTGAGAAAGACGAGGGACAGTTCGCCGGGCGGGGCGGAGCGCAGGGCGGACGGGCGTTTCTTCCGGGCGCCGGGCGCGGCGGAGGCGGGGGCGAAGCGGGTGTCGAGAATCTCGATCACGCGGGCGACCGCGCGGCGGTCGAGGCGGAGGCGCGGGTGGCGGTTGGCGATCGAGATTTCGCGGGGCGGCACGGGCGGAAGGAACGCGGCGCTCAGGCGCCGGCCTGGCGGGTGGGCGGCAGGGTCGCGGCGGCGGGGGTGTTGTAGGCGACGCGGCCGTGGAGCATGTTGAGCAACGTGAACTGGAAGCTCTCCTTGATGCGGCCGATCTCCTCGAGCGTGAGGGGGGCGTGGTCGAGCTGGCCGTCGGCGATCCGCTCGGCGACGATGCGATCGATGGTGGCGTGGAGGTCGTCGGCGTTGACCTGGCGGAGCGAGCGCGTGGTGGCCTCGACACCGTCGGCGAGGGAAATGATGGCGGTCTCTTTGAGCTGGGGTTTCGGTCCGTCGTAGCGGAAGGCGGCTTCCGCGAGGGCGGGGGGCGGTTCGGCGGGGGCACCGGCGGACTTGGCCTTGCTCCGTTCGGAGGCGAAGGGCGCGCGGGACAGCTCGCAGGCACGGTCGTAGAAATACCGGACGAGGGTGGTGCCGTGGTGCTGCTGGATGGCGTCGATCACGGCGCGCGGCAGGTGGTGCTTGAGGGCGAGTTCGACGCCGTCGGGGACGTGCTGCTTGATGAGGCGGGCGGACTCGGCGGGCGGGAGGCTGTTGTGGGGGTTGGCGGCGTCGCGGTGGTTTTCGCCGAAGAACTGCGGATTGAGCACCTTGCCGACGTCGTGGAAGAGGGCGCTGACGCGGGCGACGAGGGGGTTGGCGCCGATGGCGTTGGCGGCGTTTTCGCTGAGTTGGGCGACGACGAGGCTGTGGTGGTAGGTGCCCGGGGCCTCGAGCTGCATGCGGCGCAGGAGCGGATGGTTGTAGTCGGTGAGCTCGAGCAGCGTGATGTCGGTGGTGCGCTTGAAGAGCGACTCGAGGATCGGAAGGAGGCCGACGACGGCGATGCCGGTGATGAGGCCGGTGGCGAGGCCGGCGATCATCTGGCGCAGGAGGATATCGACGGGAGTCTGGTCGGCGATGCCGATGAGGCCGGCGAAGGCGGCGACGGTTAGGCCGCCGGCGCCGGCGGCGCGCACGAGGCGGCCGCGGCGGCGGGCGTCGCGCCCGATGAAGATGGCGACGAGCGAGGACAGGAAGGTGAGGACGAGGAGGTCGAGGCGGTTGCCGTAGATGACGCCGGTGAAGATCGAGATGAAGAGCGCCATGAAGATGCCGGAGCCGGCATCGATGAGGATGGCGATGATGAGGGGCGCCAGGGCGGTGGGCGCGACGTAGGGGAGGGTTGAGGCCCAGTCGCCGTCGCGCAGGAAGAATTCGGCGCCGCCGAGGGAGTAATTGGCGCGGACGAGGGCGAGGTTGGCGATGACGACGACGGCGAGGAGGGCGCAGCGGACGTTGGAGCGGAGCGTCTCGGGGTCCTCGATGCGGATGTAGAGCAGCGAGGCGAGCACCATGGCGAGCACGAGCAGCACGCGGCCGAAGAGCGTGAGGTTTTCGCCCATGGCGACGTCGTCGTGATCCCGCAGATAGGAACGATGGGCCGAGAGCATTTCGTGGATCTCGGGGGTCACCTGGGCGCCGGGTTCGACGATGGTCTGGCCGCGGGCGACCTTGACGGTGACGGGGCGGACGGTTTTGCCGGCGACGGCCTGGCGGCTGAGGGTGGCCTCGCGGTCGTAGATGAGGTTGGGCGCGAGCCCGAGACGGAAGAATTTGTTGAGGGCCTGGTTGGAGGGGCGCGGCACCTGGTCGGTGGCGAGGCTGACGCGGAGAATGGTCAGGGCGTCTTCGAGGGACTGGACGGGGCGATGGGCGACGGAGCCGTCGGGTCGCGCGATCTGGAACGCGATGGCGCTGCCGGGATTGGCGGCGCCGAAGGCCGAGTCGGCGACGCCCTGGACGTGGAGGTCGCGGAGGGTGGCGAGGGCGTTTTCGAAGATGGCGGCGCGGACCTTGGCGTCGCCGGCGGCCAAGATGGCGGCGAGGTCCTCGGCGGTGAGGGCGAAGGCGCCGGCGGCGTTGAAGCTCTCGGCGAGCGTGACCAGATCGGCGCGGTGGCCGAGGAGGGGGGCGGCGCCGGGCGGGAGGGCGGCTTCAAAGGCGGCGAGCTGCGAGAGCAGGGCGCGGGCGGCGGTCTCGAAGCGGCGGAACGGCTCGAGGTCGAGCCGGTAGACGGGCGGGACGCGGTTGCGGAACTGTTCGCGGGCGGCGTTGGTTTTTTCGGTGCTGACGTAGTCGAAGGACGCGAGCGCGGTGACGCGGGAGGTTGCGACCTGGTTGGGCAACAGCGGGGCGTGGACGGTGCTGATGCCGACGGAGCTGATGACCACGATCGCGGCGACCGTGACGATGAAGATGAGGGTCGCGACCAGGCGGCTCCGCTCCAGGAACTCCGCCATCGGCGACGGGGCCCCCGCCGACGAGGCGGCGCCGGACCGACGGCCGCCGAGGCCGCCGAGCAGGAGTTGCCATTGGTTGCGGACAGACATGGGTGGAGCGGGGGAGGCGGGAGGGGTCAGCGTTTGCCGCCGGGAGCGGCAGCGGCCTGGCCCATGGGGTTGCGGTAAGTGTCGTAGGCTTCGATGATCTTGGCGACGAGCGGGTGGCGGACGACATCGGCGCCGCTGAAAGTGTGGAAATCGATCCCGGGAATATCGCCGAGGATATGGCGAACCTCAAGGAGGCCGGACTGCTTGGCGCGCGGCAGGTCGATCTGGGTGATGTCACCGGTGATGACCATGCGGGACTCCTCGCCGAGGCGGGTGAGGAACATCATCATCTGTTCGGGCGTGGTGTTCTGGGCTTCGTCGAGGACCACGAAGGCATGGGACAGCGTGCGGCCGCGCATGTAGGCGAGCGGCGCGATCTCGATCACGCCCTTCTCGGTGAGGCGGGCGACATCCTCGGGGTCGAGCATGTCGTGGAGGGCATCGTAGAGCGGGCGGAGGTAGGGCAGGATCTTTTCGCGGAGGTCGCCGGGCAGAAAGCCGAGGGCTTCGCCGGCTTCGACGGCGGGCCGGGTGAGGATGACGCGTTCGACCTGGTTTTTGAGCAGGGCGTTCACGGCGGCGGCCATGGCGAGGTAGGTCTTGCCGGTGCCGGCGGGACCGATGCCGAAGACGACGGGGTGCTCGAGCATCGACTGCAGGTAGAGTTTTTGCGCGAGGGTTTTGGGAACGATCGTCTTGCGGTTGGTGGCGATGACGAGGGGGGCGTCGAGCATCGACTGGAGCTGGGGGCCTTCGCCGCGGGCGAAGGTGTCGGCGATGCGATGGAAGTCCGGTGTGCGGATGGCCATGCCCTGGGTGCGGGCCTTGTCGAGGAACCCGAACAAGGCCTCGGCGCGGGCGAGCGGTTCGGCGTCGGCGTCGATCTTCAGCCAGTCGTCGCGCGTCACGAGTTTCACCGCGAGGGTGCGCTCGGCGTGAACGAGGTTTTCCTCGCGGCCGGCGTAGAGCGAGCTGAGGTGGCGCGGGCTGGGAAAATGGAGAGTCTTGGAGGGCAAGGACGAGGCGGGGAATCACGCGCCGGGCGGCGCGATCGGCGGGGGATGACCCGCCGAGCGGGCGGCGGCGACGAGCTTCTCCCAGGTCGCCGTCAGGGCCTGGGGGAGAATGCGGGTCTGGCCGATGACGGGCATGAAATTGGAGTCGCCGTTCCAGCGCGGGACGATGTGGGCGTGGAGGTGGGCGATGCTGCCGCCGGCGACGGAGGTGCCGAGGTTGAAGCCGACGTTGAAGGCATCGGGCCGGAGGGCGGCGGCGAGCAGTTGTTTGCCGAGGATGATTTCGTCGAAGAGATCGGCGCGTTCGGCGGCGGTGAGGGCGTCGATATCCGTGACATCGCGGAACGGCACGACGAGCAGGTGGCCGGGATTGTAGGGAAAGCGGTTGAGCACGAGGTAGCTCAACGGCGAGCGGTGCACGATCAGGGCGGCGCGGTCGTCGCCGAGGGCCGGCAACTCCGTGAACGGGCGCTTCATCTCCGCCGGGTAGCGCGGCGCTTCGATGTATTCCATGCGCCAGTAGGCGTGAAGCTGCTGCATCGTGGTGCGGAGGTTCGTAGGCCGGGCGGGCGAAAGGGGGGGCGGAGGAAAGCCCGGGCCCGGGGCAATGTCAAAGCCCGCTTGGGCCGGGACGGGAACGCGGATCCGCCCGGCGGTGAAGGGCGGAGGAAGTTGGCGCGTCCGGCCGTCGGCGATCGGTGGTCGGACGGCCTCGGCGGGCCGGCGGGTCGGGGTAAAAATCGAAGCTTGCGATAAAATGACGAACGTCATTTTAAAGGCAGCGTTCCCGCCACCACCCTCGCTGACTGCCCGTCGTATGCGCTATCCCCCGGCCCACAAACTCGCGACGCGGCGCCGTATTTTGGAGGCGGCGGCGCAGGCGTTTCGGGAACGGGGGGTGGCGGAGACGGGGGTCGACGAGGTGATGCGCCGGGCGGGAATGACGCATGGTGGCTTCTATGCGCATTTTGCAGACAAGACCGAACTGGTAGCGGAGGCGTGTGCGGCGGCGTTCGACGCGGCGGTGCCGAATCTGGACCGGATTGCGGCCGCGCCGACGGCGGCGCTGCGGGCGCGGCTGTTGATCGACAGCTACCTCGGGGCCCGGCACCGGGACAACCGCGGGTCCGGGTGTGTGGTCGTGGCGGTGGGCGCGGACATGGCCCGGTTGCGGGGCGCGGCCCGCGAGGGATATGCGCGCGGCTTGGCCCGGCACGTTGATCGGCTGGCGGCCGCGCTCCGACTGGACCCCGACCCGGAGCGGAACCGGGAGCGGGTGACGTGGCTGCTGAGTTCGCTGGTGGGTGCCCTGTTGCTGGCGAGGGCCGTCGACGACCCGGCGCAGAGCGACCGGATGCTCCATGCGCTGCGGCGGCAGTTGCGGGAGCAGTTTGCGCGGGAGCCGGCGGCAGAGCAGCCGGCCGCGAGGCACGCGGCACCGGTCGCGCCGATGCCGGTGCCCGGATCGGATTTCATGCGCGCCTTTTGAGCCGAAACCCGCTCGGCTCGCGGGCTCTTTCCGTTTTCCTTCCCGACTTTTCCACATGCAAAACCCGACCCAACCCTCGCGCCGCGTCGTCATCACGGGCCTCGGCGCCGTCACGCCCTGCGGCAACACCGCGGCCGAAACCTGGTCCGCGCTGGTCGCCGGCCGCAGCGGCATCGGCAAGATCACGCGGTTCGACGCGGCGTTGTGCAACGCGCAGATCGCGGGCGAGGTGCGGGGCTTCGATCCGTCGCGGCCGTTGCCGGCGCCGTTGCGGCCCCGCGGCGCGGCGAGCGAGCCGATGCTGCAGGCGCTGACGCCGAAGGACGTGAAAAAGTTCGGCCGGTTCACCCACCTCGGGGTGGGGGCGGCGGTGGAGGCGTATGCCGACTCCGGGCTCGATGCCCACCGCGACACGCTCAACGCGGAGCGCATGGGCGTGAATCTCGGCGTCGGCCTCGGCGGCCTGCCGGAAATGGAGGCGATGCACGACACCTGGAAGGCGGGCGGTTTCCGGAAGATTTCGCCGTTCTTCATCATCCAGATCGCGCCGAACCTGCTGGCGGGCCAAGTGAGCCTGCTGCTCGACCTGCGCGGACCGAACATGAGCGTGGCGTCGGCGTGCGCGACGAGCGGCCACGCGTTGGGCGAGGCGGCGGCGGCGATCGCCCGCGGCGATGTCGACGTGATGGTGGCGGGCGGGGCGGAATCGACCGTGACGCCGCTGGCGATCGGGGCGTTTGCGCAGATGCGCGCGCTGTCGACGCGCAACGATGCGCCGGAGAAAGCCTCGCGGCCCTACGACAAGGACCGCGACGGGTTCGTGCTTTCGGAGGGCGCGGTGGTGTTTGTGCTCGAGGAACTGGAGCATGCGCAGCGGCGCGGCGCGCGGATCTACGCGGAACTGCGCGGCTACGGCGCCACGGCGGACGCGTATCACCTCTCGTCGCTCGCGCCCGGCGCGGAAGGCTCGGCGCGCTCGATGCAGGCGGCGTTGAACCGGGCGGGACTCAAGGCGACGGACGTCGACTACGTGTCCGCGCACGCGACGTCCACCCCCGGCGGCGACGGCGAGGAGGCGGCCGCGATCGCGACGGTGTTCGCGGAGAACAAAGCGGCGCTGCACGTGAGCGGCGTGAAGTCGATGACCGGGCACCTGCTCGGTGCGGCCGGCGCGACCGGCGCGCTGGCGGCCGTGCTGGCGATCCGCGACGGCGTGGTGCCGCCGACGATCAACGTCGACCACCTCGATCCGGCGATCGCCGCCCTCGGGCTGAACGTGACGCCGAACACGGCGGTGCACAAACCGGTGCGCGCGGCCCTGGCCAACAGCTTCGGTTTCGGCGGCACCAACGCCTCGCTGGTCGTGGCGCGGATCTGAGCGGTCCGATCCGACTCGGGCGACCGATCTTCGCAGCTTCCAGCCCCCGGCTCCATGCTCCGTGAAATCAAAGACGTGCGGCAGGAGCCGAACGCGCCGGGCCGGCGGCGCTGGTTCGAGTCGGACGGATTCGACCTCGTGGTGTGGCACGGGCCGGACGATGCGGTGACAGGTTTCCAGATCTGCTACCGCACGTCGCGCGGCGAGTTCGCCCTGACCTGGCGCGACGGGACCGGATTTTCGCACGATGCGGTGGACGAAGGCGACGCGGGTCCGACCAAAAACCAGACCCCGGTCTTGGTGCCGGACGGGCGGGCGCCGTGGGCGATGGTGGCGCGGACCTTCGAGGCGCGGAGTGCGGCGCTGGAGCCGGCGCTGCGGGCGTTGGTGGCGGGCAAACTGGCGGAACGGACCGGCGGGAAATGACGCGGCCGCGCGGCCGCGGCGCCGTGGGGGGGCGGGATCAGACTCGCCAGCGCCGGGCGCGATGATTCGCTCGCGGGCTTCATGCGGGAATTCTGGAAACAGCTGCGGGCGACCCTGCCGGGAACGTGGCTGGCCGCGCTCGCGTTGGCGGGCGGGTTCCAGCTCTTCGTGGCGTGGGACCAGTCGCATTGGTGGCGGGTGAAACAGGATTACTCGTTCGGCTGGCTGGTGCCGCTCTTCGTGGCGTTTGTGATCCACGACCGCTGGGGCAAGATTGTCGCGGGGGTGAACGCGTGCGCTGCGCCGGGCAGTCCGCGGGCGAGCGGAGGACAGAAATGGCTCCTGCGGCTGGCGATCGGGGCGACGATGCTGCTCGGGGTGCTGTTTTTCCTGCTCGGATCGTTCTATCGCGCGGGGGCGGGCACCTCGCAGCCGGGGACGCTGGCGATCACACTCGGCATGGTCGGCATCGTGCTGCCGCTGCTGGTGCTGAACGCCCCGGAGTCGCCGGCGCCGGGGGAGGGGACGCTGTGGAGCGATGCGCGGCTGCGGCTGGCGGCGTGGTTTCTCTTTCCCGTGCTGGTGTGGCTGGTGTCGGCCCCGATGGTGTCGGCCGTCGAGTCGCAGCTGAATTTGTTCCTGCTGCGGAAGGTGGTGACGGTGGTGGCGTTTGTTTTCGACACGCTCGGACTGCCGCTGGAGCAGCAAGGCAACGTGCTGGCGCTGCCGCCGGTGAACGGGAAACCGAACCAGGTGGGCGTGGAGGATGCGTGCTCGGGCATCCGGTCGCTGACGGCCTGCCTGTTCGCCGGGTCGTTTCTGGCGGCGGTGTTCGTGGACCGGTGGTGGAAGAAAATCTTCCTCGTGGCGGCGGCGATGGGGTTCGCCTTCCTGACCAATCTGGGTCGCAGCCTCTTTCTGACGTCGTGGGCCTACACCTACGGGCACGAGGCGATCGAGGGCACGGTGCACGATGTGGCCGGCTACGCGGTGCTCGGCGTCACGGTGGCGGGGCTGCTCGCGCTGCTGCCCCTGTTGAACCTGCGGCTGGCCGCGCCGGTGCCGGCGCGGCCCCCCCCGGAGTCGCCGCCGGCGCCGGACGCGTAGACCGCGACGGCGACGGCGGGACGACGAAGGCTCAGGATTTTTTCGGCGCCGGGACGATGGTCACCCGGCTGGCGCGGTCGGCGCCGAGGTAGGCCTTGGCCAAGGCGCCGAGTTCTTCGGGCGTGATGGCCTCGTTGTCGGCGTAGCGGCTGCGGCACCAATCGAGCGCTTCGGGGCGCTCCTGGGCGCGGGCGAGGACGTTGGCGAGCCAGTATTGGTTGGTGCGGGCGGACTCGCGCAGGTTGGTGAGGACGGGTTTTTTCGCGCGCTCGAGCTCCTCGGCGGTGATGCCTTTTTCCGCGAGGTCGGCGCCGATGCGGACGATGATGTCGGCCACCTGGCGGGCGCGGGGCGGGTCGATCTCGACGGCGGCGAGGATGTAACCGTAGCCGGGATACACATCGCTGGCGGAGCTGCCGGCCCCGGGGCTGTAGGCGTCGCCGAGCTCTTCGCGGACCTTGACGCGCAGGCGGTCGTTGAGGACCTCGCTGAGCATGTTGAGGCGGCGGGCGCGCCGGATATCGCGTCCGTCGGTGGTGGGCCAGAAGAGGCGGAGCGTGCCCTTGGGGATCTCGGTCTCGATGGCGAAGTGGCGGTCGAAGGGCTGGGCGGGAAACTTGACCACCCGGGCGGCGTCGTGCGCGACGTGGGGGCCGCGCTTCGGCAAGGCGCCGAGCGTCCGGGCGACGGCCGCGATGGTGGCCTCGAGGTCGATATCGCCGACCAAGGCGACCTCCATGGGGCCGGACGCGAGTTCGGGCATGATCCAGGCTTTCGTCTCCTCGAGGGTGCGCCGGAGGAGGACCTCCTTGGCCGGCAGGCCGAAGCGCGGATCGCCGCCGGCGAGCAGCGGGGCGATCTCGAGGTTGAGCGGGCCGCCGGCGGTGTGGGCGAAGCTGAGGTAGATCTGCTCGATGCCTTTGAGGACCTGGCGCGCGGCTTCGGGGCGGAAGCCGGGATCGGTGACGCGGGCGGCGACCAGCTGCAGCTGGAGCTCGAGGTCCTCGCGGTTGGTGGCGCCGCCGAGGGTGAACGCATCCTCGCCGGCGCTAAGGCCGGCGGACACGGTGCGGCCGGCGAGCACGCGGCGCAGATCGTCCGTGCTGTGTTTGCCGAGGCCGCCCTCGTTGTAGGTCTGGTTGAGGTAGAAGCTGAGGCCGGGCTTGTCCTTCGGTTCGGTGAGGCGGCCGTGGCCGACGCGCACGCTGACGCGGATGCGGTTGGCCTCGAAGTCGGTCTTCTTGAGGTTCAGGCGGACGCCGTTTTCAAACGTGAGCAGGTGGACGTCGAGGTCGGCGACGTGTTCGCGTTTCACGACTTTGCCGGCGGGGCCGAAGTCGGTGTAGGCCCACTTGGCGACGGCCATGGCGGCCGGGGCGGCCACCGGCGTGGCGGCGGTTTTCTCGTAGGCGGCGGCGATGGCGGCCTTGGGATCGGGGTCGTCGAGCTTGGCGTTGCCGGAGACGAGCACGAGGCGATGGGCGGGGGCCCAGGCGGCGCGGAGGGAGGCGAGGCAGTCGGCGACGGTGATCTTGTCGAGGGCGGGACCGTAGAGGGCGAGGTCGTCTTCGGGCGAGGTGAAGACTTCGCGTTCGACCAGGCCTTCGGCAATCTCGTCGGCGAGACCGGCGGAGCGGCGGGTGGGGGCGGTCTTGACGGCCTGCTGGAGGGAGTTGCGGAAATTCGCGACGACCTCGTCGAGTTCGGGTTGCTGGAAACCGTGCTGGAGCGCGCGGCGCAGCTCCTGGTCGGCGACGCCGAGGGCGGCCTGCCACTGGTCGGCGCGGCAGGTGAAGGACATGGAGGCCTGGCGGAGGAAGCGGTAGTAGTCGCCGGTGCTGGAGCTGCCGCCGATGAACGGAGCGTTCTCCTGTTTCGCGAGGATGGAGAGGCGGCGGTTGATCATGCTGTCGGCGAGGCGGCGCGGGAGGTATTTGACGCGATTGGCGGCGGTGTCGGCCTCGTCGGGAAACGGCGTGATGGTGGAGATCGAGACGGACGTGGAGGGCGCCTCGGATTCGTAGTGGTAGTGGGCGTGGGTGCCCTTGAAGTCGGGGAGCTTGCCGTAGTCGGGGGCGGGTCGGGCGGGGCCGCGGGCCTTGAGGCCCGAGAAGCCGGCGACGATGTCGCGCTCCATCGCGCCGACATCAAAGTCGCCCACGGCGACGAGCGTCATGAGCTCCGGGCGATACCACGTGTTGTAGAAATCCTCGAAGCTGTCGCGCTTGGCCTGCTCGATGATCTCCTTTTCGCCGATGGGCAGGCGGCGGGGCAGCAGGGAGTCGCCGAGGAGGAACTTGAACTGGGCGACGAAGGTGCGCCAGCCGACGGAGTCGCGGCTGCGGCGTTCGCTGAGGATGATGCCGCGCTCGCGGTCGATTTCCTCGGGTCTGAGCAGGAGGCCGCCGGCGTAGTCGCGGAAGACCTTGAGCCCCTCGGCGAGGGTGGCGGACTTGGTGTCGGGCAGCTCGAGCAGGTAGAGCGTGCGATTGAAGCCGGTGGAGGCGTTGGTGTCGCCGCCGAAGTTCATGCCCATGCGCTGGAAAAATTCGACCAGCGTGCCGGGCGGGTAGTTGTCGCTGCCGTTGAAGGCGAGGTGCTCGAGGAAGTGGGCAAGGCCCTGCTGGCCGTCGCGTTCGTGGAGGGAGCCGGCCTCGATGAGCAGGCGGAGCGAGGCGCGTTCCTTGGGTTCCTTGTTGGCGCGGAGGACGTAGCGCAGGCCGTTGGGCAGGGCGCCGAAGCGGGCGGTGGGGTCCGCTTTGAGGTCGCTGGCGGCTTGGGGAAAGGGCGCCGCGGCGGCGAAGGCCGCGGCGGCGGACAAGAACGCGAGAGCGAGGGCGGGGAGGAGGCGTCGCATGGGGAGAGTGGCGCAAAGGGAGCCGACGGCGGCAAAATGAAAAGCGACGGACCGGAATTTCTTTGCGCCCGGGAGCGAATTGGCGGGGTATCCCGGGCCGTTTTCCCGGTCTCCCGATGCTCTGGCTCTACCGACTCGTCTTTCTGCCGGCGCTGCTGGTGCTGGCGCCGCGCTACCTCCTGCGCATGCGCAAGCGGGGCGGGTATCGGGCGGACTTCGCGCATCGTTTCGGCGCGCATCCGGTGTTGCCGCCGAAGCAGTCCGGCCGGCCGCGCGTCTGGCTGCAGGCGGTCAGCGTCGGCGAGATGCTGGCGATCGGGCCCCTGCTGGAAGGGCTGAAACGGGACGGCGCGGAGATCTATCTCACGACGACGACGAGCACCGGATACCGGCTCGCGCTCGACCGGTATGCGGCTTGGGTCGTCGGAATCGGTTATTTTCCGATCGATTGGTGGCTGTTTTCGGCCAAGGCGTGGCGCCGGATCGCGCCGGATCTTTCGATTCTCACGGAGGGAGAGCGCTGGCCGGAGCATCTCGCGCAGGCGCGTCGCCGGAGCGTGCCGGTGGTGTGCATCAACGGCCGCCTTTCGGACAGGAGTTTCAACCGGATGCGACGTTGGCCGGCGGCGGCGCGGCTGATGGTGGGCGGGTTGGACCGGGTGCTCGCCGCGGCGCCGGGGGACGCGGAGCGGTTTGCGGAGCTCGGCGTGCCGCGCCACCGGGTGACGGTGACGGGCAACATCAAACTCGACGTGCGGTTGACGCCGCTCGACGCGGGGGCGCGGGCGGTCTTGCGGGCGGAGCTCGGCTTGCCGGCGGAGGGCGCGGTGCTGGCGGGGGCCTCGACCTGGCCGGGCGAGGAGGCGGCGCTGGTGGCCGCCTGGCGCGCGGCGCGGGCGGCCGGGATCGCGTGCGTGCTATTGATCGTGCCGCGGCACGCGGAGCGGCGGGACGAGTTGGAAAAGCTGTTGGCGAAGGAAGGGGTGCGCGCGCATTTCCGCTCGAAGGGGCGGGCGCACACGGTCGTGGAGGCCGCGGTGGGCGACACCACCGGCGAACTCCGGAAGCTCCTGCAACTCGCCGATCTGGTTTTCGTGGGCAAGAGCCTGCCGCCGCACACCGAGGGCCAGACGCCGGTCGAGGCGGCGGCGTTGGCGAAGCCGATCCTGTGCGGACCGGGCATGTCGAATTTCCGGGCCATCGTGCAGGACCTGAAGGAGCGGGGGGCGGCGCAGGAAGTCGCCGATCCGGCGGCGTTGACGGCAGCGACCCTGGCCTTGCTGCGGGACGACGCGGCGCGCGGTCGCCTGGCGGTGGCGGCGGCGGCGTGGCGTCAGGAAAACGGCGGTGCTTTGGACCGGACGCTGGGGGTTTTGCGGGACGTCCTCGCCGCAAAACGTTGAGGCCGCGGGGCGGTTTGGCGCGCAAGCTGCGGACGGGGCGGGCCGCGCCGGTCCGGGTAGAACTCCGAAAAAAATTCGGGATTGCACCCTACGGGGCGGTTTCTACGGTCGCCCCTTTTATTGTTTGATGCAGTCGCACGGTCCCAAGCGCATCTATACCCCGCATTCCCTTGAATTCTGGTTCGGGAAGCTGGAGGACGATTGGGCCGCCGCCTTCAGTGAAAAGCAGTTGGAATTGGGGCGGCAGATCTACGTCGGCGGCGAGGTCCGGGAGCTGGAACTGACGGACAAGGACGCGATCGTGCACCGGCGGGTCGAAAAGAAGGACGAATACGCCGTGATCGAATGGACGGCGGAGGGGCTCAGCGTGCGTTCCTCCTCGACCGACCGCGAGCTCGCCCACGCCCTCGCGGTGGCGGGCCTGCACGAGATCGAGGAACTGGTGGCCGACGAGATCTCACCCCTGCCGGCCGACGTGAAGTCGGAGGCGGCGGAAACGGCGCCGGCGACGCCGGCGGACAGTGCCGCCCCGCTGGCCAAATCCGGGTCGCGCATGATCCAGGTGCCGACGCTGGGGGGGAAAGTGCGCGCCGTGTCGGCGACGCCGGTGGCGTCGCGGTCATCCTCCCACTTGCACGGCATCGGGCACGGCACGGTTTCCTTCGGCGGCGGCATGGCGCGCAAGAATACCTTCGGCGGCGGGATGGCGGCGGCGGGCGGAGGGGCCTCGACGGCGACCCCGCAGCGCCCGGCGGGCCGCGCGACGGCGCCGACCGCCCCGGCCCGGACGCTGGTGCTGGCGTTTAAAACCAAAACGACCGGACTTACCTTCCAGGCGGTGTGGCTCGATGCCGACAAGAAGACGAAGCACCCGGCGCTCGGCCCCGATTCGCACGCCAACGGCAACGGCCACGTGACCTCCGGCGAGCGGGCGAAGCTGATCGGTTTGGCGGCCTATGCCCGCAAGGCGCATTTCCACTACAACCAGGAGACCGGGATCTACCTGATGGAGTCGCTGGTGGAGATCCCGAATTTCCTGAAGACGGTGCTGCCCGCGTGGCGGAAGCTCTTCGAGATCGATCTGGACGACAAGTCGGCGAACCTGCTCAAGGGCACGCGCGTGGTCGAGATCGAGGCGGTCGCGGAGCGGACGACGCGCAAGGCCGCCGGCGGCGCGGGGAACGGCGACGGCGAACACACGGCCCTCAACCTGCGCTGGATTTTCCGGACCGGGGAACGGCTGCTGACCGACAGCGAGGTGTCCGCGCTGCTGAAGCGTCATGGCCAGCCGGTGATCGTGCCGAGCCTCGGCATCGTCGCGCTGCCGCAGGACAAGTGGGACAGTTTCGCGGCCTGGCAGCGCAACGTGGAGGAAACGCAGCCGGACGGCGCCGGCGAGACGGGCGTGCTGTCGCCGTATCTGATTTTCTCCCTCTTCAACGACGCGCGGCTGAAACTCACGCTGTCGCCGGAGATCGAGGCCTGGCGCCAGAGCGTGCTGGCGCCGCCGCCGGCGCCGCCCGCTTTGCCCGAGCTGCTGCGTCCCTACCAGCGCCGCGGCGTGGAGTGGATGCACCACCTCTGCGATGTCGGTTGCCACGGCCTGCTGGCGGACGAGATGGGCCTGGGCAAGACGCTGCAGGTGCTGTCGCTGCTGGCGTCGCGCCAGCGTCCGGGCCTGCCGAGTCTCATCGTGTGCCCGGCGAGCGTGGTGCCGGTGTGGCGCGAGGAGATCGCGAAGTTTTTCCCGCACCTCGCGGTCGACGTGCTCAAGACCGGGCACGACTTCACGCACCGCACGGAGCCGGCGATCTGGCTCGCGAGCTACACCCAGCTGCGCAAGCACCGGGCGTTGCTGGCGGACCGCGAGTTCGCCTACGCGGTGCTCGACGAAGGGCAGTTCATCAAGAATCCCGACGCCAAGATCACGCAGACCTGTTTCTCGGTGCGCGCGCAGCACCGCGTCGTGCTCACGGGCACGCCGCTGGAGAACCGGCAGCTCGATCTCTGGAGCATCTTCCGTTTCCTCCTGCCCGGCCTGCTCGGCTCGCGCGCTTCGTTCGAAGCGGCGCTGACCGCGGACCGCGAAGGCACGCTCCAGCGCCTGCGCGCGCAGCTGGCGCCGTTCATCCTGCGCCGCACCAAGAAGGAAGTCGCGCAGGAGCTGCCGCCGAAGGTCGAGATGGACCTGATCTGCCCGCTGACCGACGTGCAGCGCGCCGAATACGCGCGCATCTGCAGCGAAGGCCTCGACCGGCTGGGCGACGACG
>JACCDS010435472.1_pt1 | contig 23282 bp, 22 predicted proteins | sample 7446441 | NCBI WGS metagenome assembly JACCDS01 (sample SAMN15323445, study PRJNA562643) | freshwater metagenome | isolation source: river surface water | place: USA:Blue River Watershed | collected 2017-08-17 | reverse complement strand
TCCCCAGAGAAGGTTGCCAAGAAGATTGCCTACGCGATTGCCAGTGTCGGCGCATCTAGGTTCGACCTGAAGTATGCCAACGGGCCAATGCCGCACTCGAAGCTTATGAAGGCTATTGAGCTTTACGGCACCAAAGTGGTGCCGATGGTCAGGGAGATACTGGCTTCCTAAGGCTTTCCTGAGAGACAGAAAATGTTCGACTTTGTTCGTTTCTGTCTATTTGTGATTATTTCGTTATGTTAAACGTCTGCTTTGGGCGAAACGGAAGATTATCCTGAACGAAAGTCCACTCACAGGAGGTTCAATGTTGAACAAGATTGCCGGTCACGAAGTTGACCGTCGTTTGCTTCTAAAAGGCGCTGCAGCTGGTGGTTTAGGCATTGCAGGCGCCACTATGCTCGCCGGTTGCGCACCAGGATCATCTGGCCCAATCTCATTCGGTGCTCGCACCGTTGACGAGTCTCCAACCATCCAGCTAAAGGGATTGGTTGACGCCTACATTGCCAAGACTGGCAACGAGGTTACCTACAACGCGACCGAGTCAAACGCTTTCCAGAACAACTTGTCACAGTACCTACAGGGAACTCCTGACGACTGCTTCCAGTGGATGGCCGGTTACCGCATGCAGTTCTTTGCAGACCAGGGCCTACTAGTAGACCTTTCTGACGCATGGAACGAAATTGGCGACCAGTACAACGAGAGCTACAAGATTGCTGCAACTGCCGCTGACGGCAAGCAGTACTTCATCCCTCAGAGCTGGTACCCATGGGGTCTACACTTCCGCAAGTCCATGATGGCTGAGATCGGCATGGATGCTGACTCGGTTTACAACTGGGACGACTTCCTAGCAGCACTGGGCGAGATGAAGGCCAAGGGCCTAATCGGTCTAGCCTCTGCTGACAAGGGTGGTTGGGAAGCAATGGGTATGTTCGACATCCTCAACGCTCGCATCAACGGCTACACCTTCCACGTTGACCTACTAGCAGGTCGCGAGAAGTGGACCGATGACCGTGTCAAGGAAGTCTTCCGTCACTGGGAGCAGCTACTTCCTTACATGAACACCAACGTTTTGGACCTTGAGTGGGACGGCGCGATGCAGTTGCTACTGCAGAAGCAGGCTGGATTCTTCTTCAACGGTTCATGGTTCGGCGCAAACTTCCTAGAGCAGAGCCAGGAAGACTACGACGACCTATGGATCATCCCATTCCCAGAGATCAACCCTGACCACGCTCGCGACACCATCGATGCTCCAATCGACGGTTTCTGTGTAGCTAAGAACGGTGCAAACAACGCCGGTGGTGCAGACCTAGCCAAGTTCGCAGGTGACATTGAGGGTGTTCAGGCAATGCTTGACACCGGTATCCCAATGACCTCTGCTAACAACGGTCAGGACCGTTCAACCTACGACGCTTTCCAGCTTCAGCAGGTTGAGGTCATGAACGAGGCGAAGTACATCACCCAGTTCCTAGACCGCGACACCCGCCCTGACTTTGCTGGCCCAATCGTTGGACCTGCATTCCAGAGCTGGTTCAAGGACCCATCGTCAACCGATTCGATCCTTGAGTCGCTACAGTCTCAGTGGGACGCACTTCCTGCCCTATAAGCAGTAAGTCAGAGAAAACTATGAGTGCGGCGACGACGAAGCTAGAAAAGCCTCGTCGTCGTCGCACTTTTTCTGGCAGAGATAAAGTCACCCTCGGCTTCTTTGTCGGCATTCCAACCTTCTTGCACCTGGCACTGGTCTGGTTCCCAGCGGTTGCCACCATTTATCTTTCTTTCACCTACTGGACCGGTATTCACCTCAGTGATATCCAGTGGGCTGGAACGGCAAATTACGAAAACATCCTGTTTGAAACCCCACGCTTCTGGGAAGCGCTTCGGGTAAACGTCATTTGGCTGTTCTGGTTTGGCCTGATTGCCACACCGTTGGGCATCTTGCTTGCGTATCAAATTGATCGCGAGATTCGCGGCCACAAGTTTTACCAATCCGCCTACTACCTGCCGGTAGTGCTATCGATGGCGGTTATTGGAATCATCTGGAACTTCCTACTTCGCCCCGATGGCTTTGTAAACGGCCTAATGGGTCTTGAGATTTCAGAAGCAATATCCTTTTTCGGTGATGATCGCTACAACCTCTGGGTGATTTTGATCATGGCCTCTTGGCGACACATCGGCTACATCATGCTGCTGTATTTAGCAGGCCTAAAGGCAATCGACGCCTCGCTACGTGAGGCAGCAGCCATCGATGGCGCTACCGAGTGGCAGACTTTCCGCCGCATCATTTTCCCTGCCATGCAGCCGGTAAACATCATCGTGATTGTGATCACCATCATCGAGTCGCTAAGAGCCTTCGACATGATCTACATCATTTACGGTGGTCGCGGTGGTTTGCCGATCTTAGGTGTCTTGGTGTTCGAGAACATCGCCGGTGAGGGTGCATCGATGAAGGGTGCCGCCTACGCGGTGATTCTGTTCCTACTCTCGATTGTGCCGATCCTCGCCTACCTCCAGCAGCAGTTCCGGGAGGATGTCCGATGACCAGCTTGGTAAAGAGCCAGAAGTCTAAGAACTCGCAGAAGATCAAGGACCGCTTCATCTCGGCCTTCATCGGTCTATTTGCACTGGTTTGGCTATTCCCAATCGCATGGACACTGTTCTCATCGCTTCGTCCCTATAAGGACATCCGTGCCAATGGTCTACTTTCCTGGCCGAGTGAGTTGAACTTCGACAACTACGTCACCGCGCTAGAGCGCATGGAGTTGCCGAGATACTTTTACAACACCGCAATCATCACTATCCCGGCAGTGTTCCTAACGCTGTTCTTTGGATCACTGATGGCGTTTGTGGTGACCAGGTACTCATTCAAGTTCAACGTCGCAATGCTGCTGCTCTTCACCGCCGGCAACATGCTGCCAGCCCAGCTGGTGTTTATCCCGGTATTCAAGATGTATTTGGCAATCGGTGACCTGGTTGGTGACCGCAGAATTTTGTATGACAACCCCTGGGGCGTGGTGTTGATTCACGTTGCCTTCCAAATGGGATTTGCCACCTTCGTGCTCAGCTCATACATGAAGACCATCCCGAAAGAGATTTCGGAGTCGGCTCAGGTTGACGGAGCATCGGTATTCACCCACTTCTTCAAGGTGATGCTGCCACTGCTTCGGCCACCGCTGGCGTCACTTGCGGTCTTGATGACCACCTGGATCTACAACGACTTCTTCTGGGCACTGGTCTTGATGTCAAGCGACAGCAAGCGCCCAATTACCTCAGCGCTTGGTCGACTGCAGGGTGAATTCGTAACCGACTACAACCTGTTGGCAGCCGGTGCCATGATCGCGGCGATACCGACATTAGTGGTGTTCTTCGTGCTGAGGAAGCAGTTCGTGTCCGGGTTGACGCTCGGTTCCACCAAGGGCTAGCTGGTTACAAAAACCGCTTCATAACCGCGCAATACAAATGTTGGTCTGCGCTTTGGTTCACTAGCTAATTCAATCTTCGGGTGTGCCTTCATCAGCATCGGCAGGGATGTCGTCATCTCCATGCGCGCAAGTGGCGCACCAATGCAGAAGTGAATGCCGGCACCAAAACCAATGTGAGGGTTGGGGTCACGGGTGAGATCTAACTGATCGGCATTTTCGAAAACTGCTTCGTCACGGTTGGCGCTTCCAAGCAGTGCAGCAATCTTCAGCCCCCTTGAGATTTGCACGCCGCCAATTTCAGTATCTTGGGTGGCGGTGCGCTCAAAGAGGTGAAGTGGCGCATCGAATCGCAAAAACTCATCGATTGCGGTGGCAGCATGCTGATCTGGGTTTTTTCTGATCAGCGACATTTGAGCTTCGTTCCTTAGCGCTGCTACAAACCCATTGCCAAAGCCATTCACGCTGGCCTCATGTCCGGCATTGAGTAGCAGCACACAGGTTGCAATCAGTTCGTGGGCATTTAGCTTTTCGCCATCTTCTTCAACCAGAGCGAGATCGGTAATTAGATCGGTACCGGGATTCTTCTTGCGCTCAAGCATTAGGCCGTGAACATAGTCCGCAAACTCAGCCGAAGCCTTTTGGGCTTCGAGTTTGTCTTGCTCGGTCGGTGCCACCTCATACATCTTCACAATCGCCTGCGACCAGGGCCTGAGTAGGTGCTCATCGGCATCGGGGAAACCGAGCATTGACGCAATCACCTTCACCGGCAGCGGCTCGGCGAAATCGGCGATCACATCAAACTGCCCGGTTTTCGCAAGCTTTTGCTCTATCTCATCAAGCAATCCCTGGGTGATGCGCTCAACATCTGGACGCATGCTTTCGATGCGCTTGGGGTTAAAAGCCTTCATCACCAGTGAGCGCAGCCTGGTGTGTTTTGGGGGTTCGGAATCCAAAATTGAATCCGCGTGCAGCCAGTTGAAGGTGTCCCACTGATCACTTGGTTCTTTGGGCTTGAAGATTCGACCGAGTGAACGATTGCGAAGCACGGCATTGGAGTCGGCGTGGGTGGCAGCCAAGAAGATGCCTAGCTCCTCATGCCAAACCGGTTTGCCAAATTTCCTAAGCTCCGCCAATTGCGGATACGGATCGTCGAGGAACTCGGGGTCTTGAAAGTTGATCATTTGGTTTTTAGTTTGATCTGGCTGATTGGCAATCGGTCTGCTCTAAAGCTGTTCACCTTGTGATCGCTTGGATAACCAAGGGCGATGCCGCACAGCAGCTTGTAACCCTCGGGCACATCGAATTCTTTGCGAACCACGTCTGCCCAAAGCGCACTGGCGCCCTGAGCACAACTGCCCAGACCGTGAGCGTGAGCCGAGAGCATTAGGTTCTGCATGAATAGTCCGGCGTCTGAAACCGAGTACTCACCGAGGCCGGAGTGAGTAAAGATGAATAGCGAAACTGGAGCACCGAAGAACTCGTAGTTTCTTGCCCACTGGGCCTGCCTTGCCTTTTGGTCTTTGCGGTCAATGCCCAAAAGTGCATAGAGTTCGGCTCCGACTCGAGCGCTTCTTGGCTGCAGCTCTTTGGGGTAAACCCGATTCACCTTGTAGTCGCTGGTTGGTAGGCCATATCTGGTGATAAAAAGCTTTGCCTTGGCAAGAATCCCGCCACCGAGTGCCTTTGAGGCCTGCGCCCAACGAGCTAAAAACTCATTGGAGATGCGATCCCTGACCTCGCCTTGGGCGATGGCAACCATATAGGGCCTGGTGTTAGACCAAGAGGGTGCCGTCATGGCATCGGTTAGCAGCTGGTCAATCAGCTCCTGTGGCACTTGGGTTGGGAGAAAATCACGGGTGGTTCGCCTGGATGAGACGAACTCTCTCCAGGATTCTGCACTGAGGTTGGGCACCCTAGAAATCTACGCTAAAAACCCAAACTTATCTTGCTCTCCGCAAGCTCTGCGGCAGTCCCGGTGAAGAAAAATTCAAGGTAAATCGGACCCTTGGCTTTTAGGTCCAACCAAATCTTCATGCCCTCGCGAAGTTTGCCGGCGGGAGAGTAAACCTTGGCCCAAACCTCACGCTTACCAACTAGCTGGCCGTGATTCAGAACCTGAATTTTTACGGTGGTGCCAAACTCAGATTCTGAGACGCTGGAAATGCCAAGCACCTCAAGCCCCGAGAGTTCAGTTACCGACTTTGCCTGATCCAGCGGGTAGAAATTCACCTCACCAAATTGCAGTTGGGAGACGTTATAGCGACCAAGCTCGCTCGTCATTGTGAAGTAAAGCGGGATCAATGCCAGCAGCGAGAGCAGCGTTCCAAGCAGCATCGTGATGCGCTGACCTTTTGGGGTCGTGAGCCAGGGCCGCTTCAAGCATTCTCCGTATCGATTACCTAGTGAAGAATCTACCCAAGAAACCGCAGTAGCCTTATCTGGTGCTAAAAATTCACCCCGAAGTCCTAAACGCGCTACAGAACAACCTTCCGGTTGTTGCGCTTGAATCCACCATCATTTCCCACGGGCTACCAAGGCCTAGGAACCATCAGGCTGCCCTCGATTTCGAGCAAATCCTGCGCGATAAAGGTGTGGTGCCCGCCACAATCGCTGTCATCGATGGCATTCCAAATATCGGTCTCGATGAGGCCGCGCTGGATGTGATTGCAAACCAAGACATCGCAAAGGCTTCGGTTCGTGATCTACCGATTTTGGCAGCCAAGGGAATCTCTGGGGCCACCACGGTTGCCGCCACCGCATACCTTGCGGCTCAGGCTGGCATTCGAGTCTTCGCCACCGGCGGCCTGGGCGGTGTCCACCGCGGAGCACAGGACACCTTTGACGAATCGGCAGACCTAACCGTGGTTTCGCAGGTTCCTGTCACGGTGGTAAGTGCCGGAGTGAAGAGTGTGTTGGATATTGCCGCCACCTTGGAGCGCCTAGAGACCCTGAGCGTTCCGGTAATCGGCTACGGCACCAAGATCTTCCCGAGCTTTTGGCTGCGGGAATCAGACTTCACCCTGGAGTATCAGGCGGACAGTGCCGATGAGGTCGCCTTGGTAATGGCAGCTCGCGGCGAAGCCGGCGGCATCGTGGTGGCAAACCCAGTTCCGGCTGATCAGGCCTGGGAGAGAGTCGAGCACGATCGCGTGCTGGCAATTGCATTTGAGGCTGCCGAAAAGGCTGGTGTAACCGGCAAGGCCGTCACTCCGTTCCTGTTGCAATACATCGTGCAGGCATCTGACGGAGTATCGCTCGAGGTGAATTTGAATTTGGCGAAGAATAATGTTTCGGTAGCGGCCGACATCGCAACCGCCTGGAGCAGGCTGCAGCGCTAATGCCAAAGATCTTGGTGGTTGGCGATGTCATCGATGACATCTTGGTTATTCCAAACGGTGAGATTCGCCTGGATACCGACACCAACAGCAAGATTCAGCAGCAGCCTGGTGGGTCAGCGGCAAACTTTGCCTGCTGGATCGCCAGCCTGGGTATCGAAACCCACTTCGTGGGAAGGGTCGGTAAAGACGACCTAGAGCGTCACTCCCAGATCCTCAGGGATTACAAAGTCATCCCTCACCTGCAGGCAGACAGTGAATTGCAGACCGGTCGAATCGTAGTTTTGGTGCAGGGTCAGCAGCGCAGTTTTCTGACCGACCGCGGAGCCAATAAAAACCTAGACCTCGCTACGATTCCCGAGGAACTCTTTGGTGACGCGCTCTACATCTCCGGCTACACCGTCTTTGATCAATCGGTTGAAACCATGCAGCAGTTGATCTCTCGCGCCAAGGCACATGGCCTAGTGGCATGCGACCCGGGCAGCGCCGGCTACATCGCCGACCATTCGGTGCACACTTTTTTGGCAGCTATTGCCGGAGCGGATCTGTTGTTGCCATCTTTGGAGGAGGGCCGAATTCTGTCGGCAGAATCCAGACCCGAGATTGTGGCAGCACTTTTGGGAGAGTGGTTCCCTCAGGTTGCCCTCACTCTGGGTGCGGATGGCGTGCAGCTGCAGTCTCAGGCTGGGTCAGAGCACATCCCTGCAATCTCGGCAGAGCTAGTTGATGCCACCGGAGCGGGTGATGCCTTTGCGGCATCACTGATTTCAGAAACCTTAAAGGGCAAGGATTTATCTCAAGCTGCCACAAGTGCGGTTCGCTTTGCCGCAAAGGCGGTTACCAAACTAGGTGGCAGACCTTAGTGACCCTTTGGGTGCCAAACGGTCTTGACTTCCATCAGATTGGTGATGTGGTTCAACGAACCCTTTGCACCTAGTCGACCGAAGTCACCCTTGCGAATCACTCGCTTTAGGTTTTGAGCCGCTTGAATCTCGAGCTCGACAAAGTCACTGGTGCCCTCAAGGTCAATCGCATTGACGTCTTGGTGTGATGCCAGCCAAGGGGCAATCTCAGCCTCTTTGCCGGTCAGCACGTTTACTACACCACCTGGTAGGTCGCTGGTTGCTAGCACTTCGGTGAGGGTAATTGCCGGAAGCGGCAGAGTTTCACTGGCAATCACGACAATGGCATTGCCCGAGACAATCGCCGGAGCGATGGTGTTTACCAGTCCCAGCAGTGCGCTGTCCTGCGGAGCAAAGGCGGCTACCACTCCGGTTGGCTGCAAGGTCGAAATGTTGAAGAACGGGCCTGCCACCGGGTTCATGTTGCCGGCCACGGCATCGATCTTGTCTGACCAACCAGCGTGCCAAACCCAGGAGTCAATAGCGGCATCAAGCTCTAGGTTTGCCTGCTTCTCGCTCTTGACAGTTAGTGCTCTGATCTCTGCGACAAACTGCTCACGGCGACCCTCCAGCATTTCTGCAATGCGATAGAGCACCTGGCCGCGGTTGTATGCGGTTGCCGAAGCCCAACCAGATTGAGCTGCGCGAGCTGCAACGACTGCGTCGCGGGCATCCTTGCGAGAAGCCATTGCAACATTTGCCAAAAACTCACCCTTGGAATCGTTGACCGCGTAAACCCGGCCAGATTCAGAGCGTGGGAACTTGCCACCGATAAACAGCTTGTAGGTTTTACGAACATCCAGACGCATCAGTAACCTCCCTTCAGGTAAGCGGCCAATCCTTGCTTGCCGCCCTCCCTGCCATAGCCAGATTCCTTAAAGCCACCGAATGGGCTGGTTGGATCGAACTGGTTAAAGGTGTTTGCCCAGACCACACCGGCATTTAGCTGATCGGCAAGCTTGAGGATTCTCGAACCCTTCTCGCTCCAGATGCCGGCACTGAGGCCAAACTCGGTGTTGTTTGCTTTGGTGACAGCCTCTTGAGGCGTGCGGAAGGTCATTACCGATAGCACCGGTCCAAAGATCTCCTCGCGAGCCACGGTGTTGGCAGGGCTTACGCCTAACATCAAAGTTGGCGCGAAGTAGAAACCGTTTTGAGGGATCACGCAGGCTGGGGACCAGCGCTCTGCGCCTTCCTTCTCACCCTGAGCAACCAGGGCCTGAATCTTCTGAAGCTGTGCCTTGGAGTTAATCGCACCGATGTCGGTGTTCTTATCCATAGGGTCACCAAGTCTGAGCGACTCCATGCGGCGCTGCAGTTTCTTTAGCAGTTCATCCTGGATGGATTCCTGCACCAAGAGCCTCGAGCCTGCGCAGCAGACGTGACCCTGGTTGAAGAAGATGCCGTTGATGATTCCCTCAACCGCCTGGTCAAGTGGTGCATCATCGAAGACGATGTTGGCGGCCTTGCCCCCAAGTTCTAAAGTCACCTTCTTGTTGCTGCCGGCAACCTGACGGGCGATGATTCGACCAACCTCGGTTGAGCCGGTGAAGGCAACCTTGTTTACATCCTTGTGTCCAACCAGAGCAGCGCCGGTGTCACCAAAGCCGGTAACGATATTCACGACACCGTCTGGTAGCTCTGCCTGCTGGCAGATCTCGGCAAAGAGCATCGCGGTTAGCGGGGTGGTTTCGGCAGGCTTTAGCACCACGGTGTTTCCGGCAGCTAGGGCTGGAGCAATCTTCCAAGCCAACATCATCAGCGGGAAGTTCCACGGAATCACCTGTGCTGCAACACCGTGAGCCTGCGGGTTAGGGCCAAGGCCCGCGTATTCGAGTTTGTCTGCCCAACCGGCGTAGTAGAAGAACCAGGCGGCAACCAAAGGAATATCGACATCGCGGGTCTCTTTGATTGGCTTGCCGTTGTTTAGGGTTTCGGCAACCGCCAGTTCGCGAGCTCGCTCCTGAATGATTCTGGCGATTCGGTAGAGATACTTGCCGCGCTCAGCTCCGGGTAGTTTCGACCAAACCTTTTCGTAGGCATTTCTTGCTGCCTTGACCGCAAGGTCAACGTCCTTCTCTGTGCCGCAAGTTACCTCGGCGAGCACCTGCTCGTTGGCTGGGTTGATGGTCTGGTAGGTCTTGCCTGGCTTTAGAAACTTGCCATCGATGAAGTGACCGTAGCTGTCTTTGAATTTCACAAGGGACTGTGACTCTGGGGCTGGTGCGTATTCGAACATCATTTTCCTTAGTCCACGCTCACGTAATCTGGTCCGGAGTAGTGTCCGGTCTTAAGTTTCTGGCGCTGCATCAAAACGTCGTTTAGCAAACTCGATGCACCGAATCTAAATAGGTCTGGGTTCAGCCACTGATCCCCAGCAGTTTCTTTCACGACAACCAAATACTTGATGGCATCCTTGGCAGTTCTGATGCCGCCGGCAGGCTTTACGCCAATCAGCACACCGTGCTCGTCATACCAATCGCGGACCGCCTGCAGCATCAAAAGAGTGATTGGAATAGTGGCATTCACGCCAACCTTGCCGGTTGATGTCTTGATGAAGTCACCACCGGCGAGCATGGCTAGGTAGCTGGCGCGACGAATGTTGTCATAGGTCTGCAGCTCCCCGGTCTCCAGAATTACCTTGAGGTGTGCATAGCTTCCATCGCTGCGCTTGCAAGCTTCTTTTACTGCCTGAATTTGCTTATAGACCTCTAGGTAGTTGCCACTGAGGAAGGCACCGCGATCAATCACCATGTCAATTTCATCGGCACCAGCCTTGACTGCATCTTTGGTGTCTAACAATTTGACCGCAACGCTCGCGCGGCCAGATGGAAAGGCGGTGGCAACCGCCGCCACGTAAATTCCGCTGTCGCCAAGCGCTTTCTTGGCATGCTTGACCATGTCGCCGTAAACACAAATCGCAGCCGGTCTTGGACAGTCCAAGTCGGTTGGGTCCGGGGTTAGTGCCTTGAGGCACAGGCTGCGAACTCGCTCTGGAGTGTCCATGCCCTCAAGGGTGGTGAGGTCCATCATCTTGATGGCGGCATCCAGTGCCCAGGCCTTGGAAGAGGTCTTAATCGATCGGGTTCCAAGCGCGGCGGCTCTGGCTTCCAGTCCTACTTTGTCGACACCCGGTAATGAGTGAAGCCAGCGTCTGAGGCTTTGGTTTGTGATCCGAGAGCCGACGATGGCTTCCGGGTTTAGTGGCTGCACGTAAACTCCTTGAAATCTACAAGAAGCCTACCTCTAACTGAGGAATTTCACTCCGGTGATTGCTTCGCTTGCGGCCCACAGCGCCTGCATCTGAGTCCGATCTTGAGACCTTTTTGAGCCAGCAATTTTTTTCGGTTTACCCCACAGCTCAAGGCTTGGTCCAACGAAGTCACCACTTTGAATATCGCTCCCGAGTGCGGCATAAACCTGACTTCGAGCACCCTGCTTCGCGGTTTGAGCAAGCGGGTCAAGAACGTGGGGAAAGTTTTCCTGCAGGCCGGTGATGGCCCAACCCGGATGCGCGGCAACCGATTTAATTTGACCGCCTTCGGCGGTAATCCGGCTTTGCAGCTCACGCGCAAACCACAGGCAAGCCAACTTGCTGTCCGCATATCGCTGCCAGCGGTTGTATTGGTTCTGATTCGCGCCACGAAGGACCTCGATATCGCCGGCATCAAAGTTTCCTTTGCGGTGAACCACAGAACTCAGCGATATCACCCTGGCATTTTCTGCTTCATTCAACTTGCCCCAGAGCTTCGCGGTCAGCACAAAGTGGCCAAGGTGGTTAGTCGCCATTTGGGTTTCGATGCCCTGTTTGGAGAGCTTGAAATCTGGACCCATGAGACCTGCGTTATTCATCAGCACATCCACCGGTCTTGTGAAAGAGCTCGCAAATGCCTGCACCTGATCGAGGTCTGAAATATCCAAAACCACAGGCGTAACGGCAATCTCAAGGTTTGCATTTTGAATTTGCTTTGCGGCAGCAAGCAGCCGATTTTCGCCTCTTGCAACAAGGGTCAGGTCATAGCCGTGAGTGGCGAGTGCCAGGGCGGATTCCAGTCCCAGGCCCGAGCTAGCCCCAGTGATAATCGCATGTGGTTTCATGGCCAAAAACTACCATGCAGCCTTACTACACTTGGCGAGTAATCACATCGAGGTGGCCATGCAGACCAGCACCAAGCTGACATTGAAACTAGGCATACCGCAAATCATCGGCTGGGGCTCGGGCTTCTATCTACCTGCCATCCTGGCGGTTCCAATTTCAAAAGATCTGGGCATACCGACCGAGACCTTCTTCTGGGCTTTTACGCTTTCGCTTCTGTTTGCCGGCCTTATCGGACCCCAGGTCGGCAAGGCCATTGATCGATTTGGGGGTCGAAGAGTACTGCCTTACGGCAACCTGATTTTCGCCCTCGGACTGGCGCTTCTAGCCCTCAGTTCTGAGCCGATTTTGCTTTTTGCCTCCTGGATATTTATCGGTATCGGCGCTTCCATGGGTAACTACGATTCGGCCTTTGCCACCGCGGTTTCATTCCTTGGTAAAAACGCCAACAAGGTGATCGCCGGCATCACGGTTTACGCGGGCTTTTCCTCGACCATCTCCTGGCCCTTGACCTCTTATCTAAATGACAACTTCAGCTGGCAGACTGCAGTTTGGTTCTGGGTCGCCATGCATCTGCTGGTTGCACTACCTATTCATCTTTCGCTCCCAAATGTGGAGGCTAAAGAAGTTCCGGTGGTAACCGGACCGATTCGCAAGATCATCAAAAACCGCTTCCGTTTCGACCCACTGCTGATTGTTTTTGCGGTGATGTTTGCACTTGAGGGTTTTATCGTCTCAGGGGTCAACACCACGTTGCCATTCATGCTTGGGGAGCTTGGTGCTGATGCCCAATTGGCAATCTTTGCGGCTGCAATTTTGGGGCCATCTCAGGTCGCGGCCAGGCTGCTGCTGGTTGCGCTCGATAAATATTTGACTCCGATGCGAGTGGCAGCAATTTCGATTTTGGTGCACCCTTTGGGCGTTATTTTGCTGTTGCTTTTTGGTGCAAATGCAATTTTGCCGTTTGTGATTCTGCACGGTATTGGGGTGGGGCTGAACCCATTTATCAGGGGCTCACTGCCACTTTTATTCTTCGGCTCCGAAAGCTATGGCGAACGTCAGGGTTACGTGATGATGCTCAGCAAAATCATTTCGGCACTGAGCCCGACGCTACTAACTCTGATGCTTTTGGCAAATCCTCAAATGGCGATCACTGCAACCATGACCATGGGGCTTGCCGCTATGGCGCTTTTAGTTTTGCTGGCTTTTATGCATCGCGCCAGGAGGCAGACTAGCGTTCGAGTAACGCCCGCGGATTAGGGCCCTAAAACTAGATTTCACGCCTACGCGGACGATGCTTTGGACCATTCCAATATCGGTGCTTTTCGGCCGAAAGGTACCAAAGTAAACCAATACGGACGGCTTCTGGAATCTATTTTTGCATCAGTGCTTCAGAATGTGCGGTTTACCGAATCTCCCGTCCGCGAGGGTCACATGCTGCCAGTAGCCTTGAGTGAATTATTCCTCAGGAGGAACCTTGTTCGGATTGGCCATCAAGACTGCTAGAAACATTTCTGTAGGCGTTGTCTTGGCAATGTTGTTTGCCCTTCTCAGTCCTTCGCTAGGCTCATGGAACTCGTCTCAGCCAGCAAGCGCTGCCTCCGTAAATTTCTCTGGGTCGTACTTGAACTTTGATGCCAGCACCATGGTGGTCCTCAACGGAAACAGCACAAGTGCCACGGTGGGAAACACCTTCCTATATCCCAGCGCTGGGGTAATCGACGGTGTTTCGGTGGATGTCACTGTTGAAATCGTCGCCTCCACCGCTACTGGAACTCCAGACTTCGTCTGGGACGAGCCTTCTTCTTCACAGTTCAACGGAGTAACGCTGAACCAGGCGCAAAAAGACCTGATCATCCTCAACATGGGAAGTGGTGGCGAGAGGGATGTTGTTTTCCGCTACAAGTTCTGGGAGACGGGTACCGTAGTCTACGCAAACTCTCAGGTGTCCGGTATCGCTGTAGAACTGCGCAACTTGCTGATTAACACCTACGACCTCGATAACGATCAGTGGGTCGCCTTCTCCTCGTTCCAGAGGTACCAGGTCAACAGCACTTCTCCGGTTGCTGTCTCACTGATCCCAAACACCACATTGGTGAAGTTCTTGGGACCAAGCGGTAACTATTCAGGAGACGACTCCTTCACTCGCGGTCGCGCTAGGGTTATTTATGACAACGTCAGCTCGGTTGACATGCGCATTTTTGCTCCGGGTGGATCGCTTTACGGAATTCAATTTGGTGCAGGTGTTGCATGGTCTTCTGCGGCAACTTTTGGAAACTCGTTCAACCTCGCACCGACCTCCTCGAATGTAACTAAGTACGTGGTTCCTGGAACCCCAGCGGTAGTCTCTTTGCCAGATTTCGGAATCTACTCCGATGGTGATAGCAATCCTTTCTTCGATGTGAAGTTTGAAGCAACCGCAGACCTAGCAAACCTCAGCTACTTCGATGGAACTTCAACAATTTCTCCTTCGGCTGGTTCAACAATCAGTGCAGATGCGGTTAGGTCCGGCGGGTTAAGCTTCTTAATTCCGGTCGGCTCACCGGCCCCAGCCACAATTTCGTTCCGAGTTGGAGATGGCCTTACCTACAGTGCCGTGGCTTACTCCTTGAGTCTTGCGATTGCATCTCAGACTCAGGTGATCACCTTCCCAGAATCACCACTTCCTATTGCACCTGGCTCCGGAGCTTTTTCATCATCGGCCACGACGTCCGCTCCGCTGACTGTCACGTTGACCTCTAACACTCCAAATGTTTGTACGATTGCCCCGAATGGGACGGACATCGTTCCCGTTCTAACGAGCGTGAGGTCAGCATGTTCGGTAACCGCAACGCAGGCAGGTAACTCCACCTATGCTTCCGCTACCCCGGTGACGAGGACTTTCTACTTCTCAAACAACGCAATTACGTTCCCTCAACCCTCTAACCAGGTTTACACGGCAAGCTATGCAATTAGCTCCAGTGCGGTGGCTTCCTCGTCGCTACCCGTAACACTTATTTCGCTTACCCCGAGCGTTTGTACTGTTAGCGGTTTGGACATCCAGACGGTTGCCACCGGAAGCTGTTCCGTTCGCGCCGAGAGCGCGGGTGGCACCTCAGGTGGAATCACTTACCTGGCACCTTTCCCAGTGATTAGAACCTTTGCCATCACATCGGGTGCAACTTTCAACCTGTCTTACGACTCGAACACTGGAACTGGTTCAGCACCTTCTAATCAGACCGGAGTGACGACCGTAACTGTCGGAACCGGAAGCCTTACCAAGTCTGGCTTCAACTTTGTCGGCTGGAACGCCAACAACACTGGTTCTGGCACAGATTACGCGACTGGTTCTTCTGTGACACTCACTTCGAACCTCACCTTGTATGCAAAGTGGGTTGCCACGGTGACCTTCGATTCGCAAGGCGGATCAAACGTGACTAGCCAGCAATATGTCTTCGGTCAGAGCGGCCTAACTCTCCCAACTCCGACCAAGGCCGGCAACACCTTTGCTGGCTGGTCAACCACTCCGACCGGTTCAGTGCTTTCTGGTACCTACTCTTCTGGATCTGCAACTTTGTATGCAATTTGGACCGCCGGTTCTAACGGTGGCTCTACTGCACCAGCAGGCCCAGAAATCATTTCCATCACACCTAATGTCGTTCCAACTGGAGGAGGTCAGCTAATTCAGGTGGTAGGCAAGCGCCTGGGAGCTGGAGAAGGTGTAACCATCGGCGGAGTAAAGGTGCCTTTGGTGAACTCTTCAACAACTGGCTTCAGCTTCGTAATGCCTGCATTGGCTGCACAGAGTTGGGACATGCAGTACTCCTACGATGGCGGTGCGCGCTTAACCTACCTAAGTGCAATCAAGGTCGTTGCACCTACTGTCAATAACGGAAATGCAGGGCAAGTAAAGCCTCAGCCTCGACCTTGGAGCGCAATCGGAATTGCAAGCAAGTTTGCTCCTGGCTCACCAGTTATCAACGCTGCGGTTCGTGCAGAAGTTGATGCCATGCTTCGCAAGTATGCGCGCTTCGCGACGACAATTGAGTGCACCGGCTTCACGATGGGTCCAACGGTTTTGCGAGTGGATGCCAAGTTATCCAGTGATCGTGCAGCCAACGTTTGCCGATTGATCAAGCAGTTGCGACCAAAGCTGACTGTGATCTCAACGCAGGGCCGCCAAGAGCTAAGACTCGGTGGGGAAATCCGTCGTGTTGAGGTTTTGTTCAAGCGTTAGCGTAAGCCGAGACTTCCTGGGTTGTCAGTTTCTACCCAGGAAGTAATGCCTGGCCACTGACCCCAGCCGTCATCGAGTGAGAAGTGCCCGGCATTTTGAATTTCAACGGTTGGAATTTCGAGCGAGCCATAAAAGTCCGTGCCATTGGGTTGCCAGCGATCTTTATCGCTTGCAACTGCCGTGACGGCTCCAGACCACTTCTTTAGCGCTTGTGCTAAAGCGGGGTCAGCAAAGTTCAGCGGCTCACCTTCTATTCCGCTAGTTTCTGAGGTCATCACGGGGTCGGGGATTGCCACCAGAAGCGCTCGATCAAACGGCTGGTTGAACAAGTTTGTTAGCGCGCCGTAAATCCAGTTGATGGTTCCCAAAGAGTGGGCGATGACAATTTTCTCGCCACCATCAACTTCATCCATCATGTTGGCTTCCTGGCGAAGTAGATCCTGCCATTCCAAAGGGTTTGGAGTATCCGGAGTAGGAAACTGCGGATACCAAACTTGGTGTCCTTGGTTGCGCAAGGTGGCCGCTGTGATTCTCATCCAGTGCCCTTCTGGGCGTTTATTGGTCCAGCCGTGAAGCAGTAAAACCCTTGCCATGTTTAGACCATCGGGTCAGAAATACCGACGTATACAGTCTCGAGGTATTCCTCGATGCCCTCGAGTGACCCTTCACGTCCAAGACCGGATTGCTTCACGCCACCAAATGGACCAGCTGGATTTGAAACCAAACCGGTGTTCAGGCCAAACATGCCGGTCTCTAAGCGCTCGGCAAGTCTTAGACCGCGGTTTAGGTCCTTGGTAAAGGCATAGGCAACTAGGCCGTACTCGGTGTCATTTGCCATTTCGACCGCTTCGTCTTCGGTCTTGAAGGTGCAGATCGGCGCCACCGGTCCGAAGATCTCATTTCTGAGAATGTCGCAGCTGGCTGGAACAGACTTCAAAACCGTTGGTGGGTAGAAGTAGCCATCACCCTCAGGAATCACACCGCCGGTTAGCACCTTCGCACCCTTAGCAGTTGCGTCGCTCACTAGAGCGTGGATTGAGTTTCTAGCCTTCTCGTCGATAACTGGTCCAATGTTGGTGCCCTCCTCGACGCCCCTGGCAACCTTGAGCGCGGCAAACTTTGCGGTTAGTTTCTCGGCGAACTCATCGGCTACCGATTCGTGCACCAGGAAGCGGTTGGCTGCGGTGCAGGCCTCACCCATGTTGCGAAGCTTCGCCAGCATCGCGCCCTCTACCGCCTTGTCAACGTCGGCATCTTCGAACACCAAAAATGGTGCGTTACCACCTAGTTCCATCGAGGTGCGCAGCACCTGATCAGCAGACTCTCTGATCAATAGCTTTCCAACCGGAGTTGAACCGGTGAAGGAAAGCTTGCGCAACCTGGAGTCCTTGATGATCGGTGCAGTTACCTCAGAGACCCTGGTGGTTTGAATTACGTTTACCACGCCCGCTGGCACGCCAACTTCTTCCAACACCTTTGCAAAAAGCAGTGAGGTCAGCGGCGTGAGGGCCGCCGGCTTGAGGATCGAGGTGCAGCCGGCCGCAATTGCCGGGCCAATCTTTCTGGTAGCCATCGCCAGTGGGAAGTTCCAAGGGGTGATCAAAAGCGCAGGTCCGACCGGCTTTTTCAGAACCATCAAACGATTCTTGCCATCGGGTGCAGTTTGGTAGCGACCGTTGACTCGCACTGCTTCTTCCGAGAACCAGCGCAAGAACTCAGAGCCGTAGGCAACCTCGCCCTTGGCCTCTAAAAATGGCTTACCCATCTCGAGCGACATCAGAATTGCGAAGTCATCACTCATCGAGGCGACCTTTTCAAATGCAGCGCGAAGCAGTTCGGCACGAACTCGTGGGGCGGTGGCAGCCCAGGACTTCTGGGTGTTGTGGGCCGCAGCTAGGGCTTCCTGGCCATCTTCATAGGAGGCATCGGCAATGGTCTTAAGGAGCTTGCCGGTGGCAGGGTCAAAGACGTCTAGGGTTTTGCCATCGGAGGCATCACGCCAGATTCCATTGATGTATAGGCCAGTTGGGACTAGATCGAGAACGCGCTTCTCATCGGCAGAGGTAATCACTTCGCCACTCCTTTGTGTACTCGTATATCCTGCCACTTCAAGCGCTGCGAATTGACCACAACTGAGACAGAGCTAAAGGCCATTGCTGCTCCGGCCAGCATCGGATTCAACAGGCCCATCGCCGCCACCGGTATCAAGACGATGTTGTAACCAAAGGCCCAGGCTAGGTTCTGCAGGATGTTGCGATGGGTGCGCTTAGCAAGTGACAGTGCGTATGCCACGTGTCTTGGATTGTCATCCAAGATCGTGATTGCACTGGCTGCTTGAGCAGCGTGAGCACCAGAACCCATGGCAATTCCGATATCTGCGCGAGCCAACGCGGCAACGTCGTTGATGCCATCACCAACCATGGCCGTGACCTGAGTTGCGGAGTGAATCAGCTCTAGTTTCTGCTCCGGGGTCACCCCGCCCTTGAACCTGGTGATGCCCAGCTGCTTGGCAATTACTTCAACTCGAGCGGGCTGATCACCGGAGAGCAACTCAACCTCGATGCCCATGTTCTGCAACGCTGCAACTGACTCTTGAGCACCTTCACGCACCTCATCGCTGAGTTCGATTAGGCCGTGTGCCCAACCCTCCCAGGCCACTACCACCAGGGTGTTTGGGCCGGCATTCTTTAGCGCCTCGTCTAGTTCAGATTGGTTTTCGTATCTTCCAGGACGCTCAACACTCACCAACTTGCCCTCCACCAAACCGGTGAGTCTGACCCCAGCCTGTTCGGTTACATCTGTTGCGGTGAACTGGCTGGATAGCTTGCTGATGGCCTTGGCAACCGGATGGTTTGAGCCCTGCTCTACGGCTGCGGCGTAGGCCAACATGGTGGCAGCTCCGACACCGCCCAAGCCCCGAGAATTCACAACTCGAAGCTGGCCATCGGTTAGCGTTCCGGTCTTATCGAAAATCACTCGCTTGACCTTGGCGGCCAGCCGCAGAGAATCTGGGTTTCTAATCACCAGTGACTTCTTGGTGCCCAAACCAGTTGCTACTACCAAGCTCATCGGCACGGCAATTCCCAGGGCGCAGGGGCAGGCGATAACCAAGACCGCTACCGCTGCCGAGACTGCGAAGTCGGTGCTGGCTCCCAGCCAGCTCCAGATGGCAAAGGTTGCGATTGCGATCACAATCACACTCGGAACAAAGATGCTCGAAATCCGATCGGCCAAAGACCCCAGTTGAGTCTTCTGCGCGGTCGCCTCGCGAACCAGGTCGGCGATTCGGGACAGTCTTGAGACGCTCGCGCTGCCGGTGGCCTCCAGGGTAATTTGACCACTCAGCGAAGTTGCTCCCGCCGAGAGTGACCCTGATGCAGTTACTTCAACGGGCAGGCTTTCACCGGTGAGGGTTGAAAGATCGACCAAAGCATTTGCGGAGAGCAATTTGCCATCCACCGGGATACGCTCGCCGGCATTTACGAAGACCTTGTCTCCAGCCCGCACCTCGCCGGTTGCCACTTCAACCTTCTGACCTTCGCGCTCTATCACCGCAGTCTCGGGGATCGCAGCCAACATGGCCCTGACAGCATCGGTGGCAGATCTTCTGGCCCTTACTTCGATGTAGCGGCCGAGCAACACCACTGCCGGCACAACCGCACTGACCTCAAAGTAGTTGTGCGGGTGACCGTCCAGGGTGAGGTAAACGCTGTAGCCGTAGGCCACCAAAGACCCGAGCGAAACCAGGGTGTCCATGGTGGAATCTAAGTGTCTGAGGTTTTTGATTGCTGCGCTGTGGAATGGGTATGCCACATAACCAATCACCACGGTTGCCAAGACCCAGACCAAATACTGCGAACCCGGGAAGGCAAAGAACGGCACCATGCCAAAAGCCATGGTTAGCGAAGCTAAAACCGCTCCCACCCAAAGCCTGGGTCGCAGAGACTCAAGCTCTGAGCGGCCGGAGCCAATCTTGTAGCCGGCGGATTCAACTGCCTCGGTTAGTTGCTGTTGACTCACCTCGGGGCCAAGCTGCAGGTGAGCCTTTTCGGTCGCAAAGTCAACGTATGCGGTTACTCCAGCGAGCTTGTTGAGGTTCTTTTCGACGCGCCTGGCACATGCCGTGCAAGTCATGCCCTCAATTTCAAGCTCTTGAAGATTGGTTTTAGGCATTTAGGGTGGTGAATTCCTTGGCGGTGTAACCGGCCTCAGATACTGCCTGGGAAAGCTGCTCGTTGGATACGTCGGTTAGCTCCACAATTGCGCTGCCCTTTTGGTGATCGACCTGAACATCGCTCACGCCGGCAAGGCCGGAAAGTTCCTTGGTGATGCTCATCGCGCAGTGACCACAGGTCATGCCTTCAATCTTGATCTCTACCTTGCTCATCTTTTCTCCTTCGAAATCATCTATTTAGTTCAACCTCAGACGCTTTGGGAAAGTTCCATCATTCAATTGGCAAAGAGGTTGGCGATCTGACTCCAGCGCTCACGATTTAGCGAATACCAAACCCAGGTGCCTCGGCGCTCGCCTTCAATAAGGCCCACCTCGGCCAACTTCTTTAGGTGGTGGCTGATGGTGGGCTGAGTAAGTTTCAGTGGATCGGTGAGGTTGCAGACACAGGATTCTTGGTTCTCGCTGGCCGCAATCATTGCCAAAATTTGCAAGCGGGTCGGATCAGCAACTGCCTTTAGGGCTTGCGCCATGGACTCTGCGCTGTCGCGAGCTAATGGCTCGGCCCCTGCCTTCGGCAGGCAATCCAGTAGCTGGAGCGGGATTCTCTTAACCACCTGTTTACCTAACTGTATAGATACTTATCTATAATTCAACCACTCGGCTAAATAGATGGGCATCTAAGTGAACTTTACTTCATCGCAACGACTAGCTGCCGAGCTAATCGGAACCGCAGCCATCACTGCGGTGGTGCTGGGAGCCGGTCACATGGCCAAGCAACTCGGTGCTGACTCGGCTCAAGGTTTGCTGATCAATGGCTTAGCCACCGCAGCAGCACTGTTCCTATTAATCTCAATCTTCGCCTCGGTTTCCGGGGCACACTTCAACCCAATAGTCAGCTTCGCAATGCTGCTGAGAAGGCAGATCAGCTGGGTTCTAGCCTTGGGTTTTGTCGTCGCGCAGGTAATTGGTGCAGTGCTCGGTGCAGTAATCGCAAATGCCATGTTTGCAAAGTCCCTTCTGGGCCCAAGTGCTGTGATGCGCGAGGGGGCAGGGGTCTACCTTGGCGAGATTGTCGCAAGCTTTGGCTTACTTTTGGTGATTCTGCTTTTGAGCCAGCAGGATAAGGGGCACATCATTCCCGCCGCGGTAGCACTTTGGATATTTGCGGGTTACTTCTTCACTTCGTCAACCTCCTTTGCTAACCCGGCAGTAACTTTCGGTCGTACTTTCTCGGATGCCGCAAGTTCAATCTCGCTTGATTCGATTCCGATGTTCATCGGAATGCAATTTGTTGGAGCACTACTCGCTGTGGGTGTTGCTCATTTACTTCGTCCAAAAACCGGAAGGTAGAAACATGTCCACTCCAATCGCATCAGTGATGTTCGTTTGTATCCACAACGCTGGCCGCAGCCAAATGGCAGCTGCCTACCTGCAACACCTAGCCGGTGATCGCGTTGAGGTTCGCTCCTCCGGCACTGCCCCTGCCGATTCTGTAAACCCAGCGGTAGTAGAGGCAATGCTCGAAGAGGGCATCGACATCTCTGGCAACACCCCAAAGATCTTGACCGACGAGGCAGTTATGGCCTCGGACTACGTGATCACCATGGGTTGCGGCGACAAGTGCCCGTTCTATCCGGGGAAGACCTACCTGGACTGGAAGCTTGCTGATCCAGCCGGCCAGGGTGTGGACTTTGTTCGTCCAATCCGCGATGAGATTCGCGGCATGGTTGAGGACCTAATTTCCCAGATTGATGCCAAATCCGGCAAGTAGAGAATTGCCCGATGGCCCCAGGGTTTTTCAGGTTTCAATAGTTAGATAGGCTCTTCCTCTGTGCCCATGTGGTGCAGTTTCCTAAGGTTAGAGATTTTATGAATTGGCTTGATGCCCAACACATCATCGACTCGTTCGGTGACTGGGCTGCCATCGCGGTTACCTTGGTAATTTACCTTGAGACCGCATTTATTCTCACCTCCTTCCTGCCGGGGGACTCACTGCTGTTTCTAACCGGACTTGCTCTAGGAACTAGCCAATCTTGGCTTCCCGACTGGCTAGGTTTTGTTTTGATTTGGCTAGCTGCCTTCATCGGGACTCAGACCGGCTATTGGATTGGCTACAAAATCGGACCGCCCCTGTTCGAGAAAAAGAACGGCATCATCCTCAACCGTCACGTCCTTGAAAAGACGCATGAGTTCTTCGAGAGGTATGGCACCCGGGCAATTCTTTTGGCTAGGTTCATTCCGGTGCTTCGTGCGCTGATTCCCATGCTGGCTGGAATTTCCAAGATGGATATCAAGAAATTCACCAAACTGAACTTCTGGGGCGCGACGCTTTGGGTTGGCATTTTCATGCTCGGTGGCTACTGGCTTGGACAGCTGCCATTTATCCGCGAGAACCTAGAGGCAACGGTATTGGTCATCGTGGTAGTCACAACCATGATGATTCCGATTGAATACGTCAGAGATCGCATTTCTCGCCGCTACAGAGTTCGCAAGGTTCAGAATCGCGCTTGATTTGACATTTGTAACTAACCATTGCAAAATTCTTCCAATGTCTACTCGTTCAGCTTCCGCAGCGTTGGTTACCACCAACGCCGTGATGTGCTGCTCGATGTGTATGTGCATGCTTTCGTGCCGCTAAACGAAACAGCTATTTCGTTCTAGCCCAAAGGCACCAGCACCCCAACAAACGCACGTGATTCGTGTATTCAAAACCACACACATCGACTAAAGGATTAGAACTAATGACTCAGCTACTTACAAACCAGCAGACCGAAGCCAAAGGCTTCGCACTCTACGTTGGCATCTCGGAATCCGAGGCTCAGGCAGCCGGCCTAACTCTGGCTCAGATTGCCAGCAAGCTTCGCGAAAGCATCGCAGAGCTATTGCCGGAAAAGGCAAACGAAACCTACGCCACCTTGGCCATTGCTCCGGTTAATGCGCCGGGTCGCAACCTAGATATCACTCGCATCGCACTCAAGGAGCCAAAGGCCACCCAGGTCAAGCAGGGCGTCAAGGAGGAGGTCAAGGCCGCCAAGGGCATCGTTGTTGACCTAACTCGTCGCCGCCTATTTGTCGATGGCCAAAACGCCAACTTAACCTGCAAGGAGTTCGAGCTGCTCGCCTTCCTGATCGAGAACACC
>JACCDS010283275.1_pt1 | contig 23307 bp, 19 predicted proteins | sample 7446441 | NCBI WGS metagenome assembly JACCDS01 (sample SAMN15323445, study PRJNA562643) | freshwater metagenome | isolation source: river surface water | place: USA:Blue River Watershed | collected 2017-08-17 | reverse complement strand
TGTGGATTATAAATTTCCAATTCTTAATCGTTCGATGGAATGGGGTAAATGGATTTATTTTAAGCGATTCAAAGGAAATATTTTTTATGATTTTGGAAAAGGAGTCAATACTGTAAAAGCGGTACGTGGCGATATTAATTTTCATTCAATTGGAGTAGATTTGTTATCCCAAATTAGTTTTATGCGTTTTTCAAAAGTAGTGGAATTGGGAATGAGAGCTTTGTATAAGCCTCAAAGTAGAAATGTGGAAATTTATCCCCTGGTTTTAGAAATTGGTTTTTAGTGAGAAAAATTTTTGTTTTAATTTATTTGTCGATTTTTTGTTTTGCCTGTGAAAATAAACCAGGTATAAAGGGAGATATTATTCCACCTCAGACCATTTTGAAAAATCCCATTAATGCAGTTAAAACCATCAAATATTTGAGTGCATTGATCGAAGAGGATGAAACTAATCAACTGTATTTTTTACGTGCCAAAGCGTATTATGATTTACATGATTATACAAGTGCCTACAAGGATATAGAAAAAGCGATTAAAGGTGGGTCTGATGATCAAGATTATCTTTTTTTATCTGCCTCGATTAAATATCAACTGGAATGGTATGATTTAGCCATAGAAGACTTAAAATTATTGTCCTCTTCTGATTTTAATGCTGAAAAATTGAATGAACTCTATGGGCAAATTTATTTGTCAAAGAAGGATGTCAAAAAAGCCAATTATTTTTTGGCTAAACTAGCTAGAGAAAGCTATCGAAATACAAGGAATCTGATTCTTAACCGAATTTGCAAGGGTGATTCACTGAATGTACTTATCGAGTTGAATAATTCACCCGCCTTGAGCGAGGAATCTACGTTTTTAACAAGGTTTTATTTTGAAAATTATCGACCTAGTAAATTGGATGTAGCTTATCAATACAAACTGCTAAAGATACTGAAAAAATACCCTTCAGACCCTCATTTAATGCGTTTTTGGGCTCGGTATTTGTTTTTGATTCATCAAATTGATAGAGCCGAAAAAGTATATTTTCAGGTCGAAAAATTATTGCCTAATAATCCATTATTGGCCGTTGAAATAGGCGAGTTTTACTTCAAACTTAGAAATTATAAGAAAGCGTTGGATTATTTTTCCAAAGTTCCGCGCAATACTCCTTCTTATTCAAAGGCACTGGTCTTTAAATCCATTTGCTGGGTGTATAAGGGGGATAAGTTAAGTGGCTTGCAAACATTGGATTCATTAAAGAAATTTTATCCCAATGAAAAGTATTTATTTAAGTTGTTTGATAGATATACCAATCATCGGTTCGACTCACTTGCTCGGCAGACAGATTCTTTAAGAACGCAGGTCAATCAAAATTAACCTATGAATATTTACTTTGCCTCAATATTTTGTACCTTTGCACAAATTTTTAAGTAATGATCAAAATCACTTTTCCCGACGGTCAAATCCGTAATTATCAAAAAGGTATCAGTCCAATGGAAATTGCTCTGCAAATTTCAGAAGGATTGGCTAGAAATGTATTAGCTGCTAAATTAAATGATCGAGTGGTAGATGCTTCTACACCAATTGATCAAGATGCTGATTTGCAATTGCTTACTTGGAATGACGAGGATGGGAAAAAGACTTTTTGGCATTCATCTGCTCACTTAATGGCTGAGGCGATTGAAGAATTATTTCCAGGTACAAAATTTGGAATTGGTCCTTCAATTGAACATGGATTTTATTACGATATTGATTTAGGTGGAAAGGAATTTGGTTCTGATCAATTTAAATTGATTGAAGACAAAATGCTTGAATTGGCTCGCCAAAAAAATGAATATTTGCGTAAATCGGTGGCAAAAGCTGATGCGATTGCATACTTTCAAGAAAAAGGAGACGAGTATAAATTAGAATTATTGGAAGGTTTAGAGGATGGCTCTATCACTTTCTACACCCAAGGTAATTTTACTGATTTGTGTAGAGGGCCACATATTCCTCAAACGGGTTTTATAAAGTCGGTGAAATTATTAAGCGTTGCAGGTGCTTATTGGAGAGGAGATGAAAAGAGGAAGCAAATGACGCGTATATATGCGATAACTTTCCCTAAAGCGAAAGAATTAGAAGAGTATTTGTTTCTACTGGAAGAAGCTAAAAGAAGAGATCATCGTAAATTAGGTAAAGAATTAGAGTTATTTGCGTTTTCAGAGAAGGTAGGTTTAGGATTACCATTATGGTTGCCTAAAGGTACTTTATTAAGGGAACGATTGGAGAATTTTTTACGTAGAGCGCAAGTTCGTGCTGGCTACTCCCCTGTTGTTACTCCACATATTGCTAGTAAAGAATTATACGTCACATCTGGGCATTATGAGAAATATGGTAAAGATTCTTTTCAGCCAATTCGTACACCAGATGAAGGAGAAGAGTTTTTATTGAAGCCCATGAATTGTCCTCACCATTGTGAGATATATAAAACGAAACCTCGTTCCTATAAAGATTTGCCGCTTCGTTTGGCTGAATTTGGTACGGTTTATCGTTATGAGCAATCCGGTGAATTACATGGTTTAACACGCGTTAGAGGATTTACTCAAGATGATGCGCATATTTTTTGTCGCCCAGATCAGGTTGAGAGTGAATTTATGAAAGTAATTGACTTGGTTTTATATGTTTTTAAAGCCTTGGGATTCAATGAATATTCGGCTCAAATTTCCTTGAGAGATCGTGAAAATCATGAGAAATACATTGGTCGTGATGAAGATTGGAATAAAGCGGAAGCTGCTATTATTAAATCGGCTGCAGAAAAAGGATTGCCAACTGTGGTAGAATATGGAGAAGCGGCATTTTACGGACCTAAATTAGACTTTATGGTTCGGGATGCTTTGGGTAGAAAATGGCAATTGGGTACGATTCAGGTAGATTATCAATTACCTCAGCGATTTGATTTAGAATATACAGGATCAGATAACCAAAAGCATCGTCCTGTTATGATTCACCGTGCGCCGTTTGGTTCCTTGGAGCGATTTGTTGCGATTTTAATTGAAAATACTGCTGGTAATTTCCCATTGTGGTTATCCCCAGATCAATTAGCAGTTCTGCCAATTTCGGAAAAATACGAAGATTATGCCAATGAGATTTATTTACGCCTTCAAGAAAAAGATTTACGAGGTTATGTAGATCATCGAGATGAAAAGATTGGTCGTAAAATTAGGGATGCAGAAGTTAACAAAGTTCCTTTCATGATTATAGTTGGTGAAAAAGAACAAGCAGAAGGCTTGGTAAGTATTCGTAAGAAAGGACAAGGTGATTTAGGTTCGATGTCAATTGATGCTTTTATTGCGGTCGCACAAGAAGAAATTCAACAATTAACCTACGAATCCTTTAATAAATAAAGAATATCAACTTGTTGTTAACCATAAGTTTGCAAATCCGTTAAATTTGATTTAGCTTTCGAATTAATAATAACATTAAACTAAATTTTTTCTATGGCTTTACGCCCGAATAACAATTACAGAGGAAACAAAAGAGAAGAAGAACCTTATCGCATTAATCAATTAATACGCGGGGTTGCTGAAGTTAGATTAGTTGGAGAAAATGTAGAGCAAGGTGTTTTTGAATTTTCAAAAGCGATTGCAATTGCTGAAGCTCAAGGTTTAGATTTAGTAGAAATCTCTCCCAATGCCACTCCTCCTGTATGTAAAGTAATTGATTATGCTAAATTCAAGTATGATCAAAAGAAAAAACAAAAGGAGATTAAGGCTAATGCGACTAAAACTGTCATCAAAGAAATTCGTTTCGGCCCCAACACAGATGAACATGATTTTAATTTTAAATTAAAACATGCAGTCAATTTCTTAAAAGAAGGAGCAAAAGTGAAAGCCTATGTACATTTCGTTGGTAGAACAATTGTTTTCAAAGAAAGAGGCGAAATGTTATTGTTGAACTTTGCCAAAGGTCTGGAAGACGTTGGTAAGCCAGATGATATGCCTAAATTAGAAGGAAAGAGAATGAGCATCATCTTCTCTCCTAAAGCATTGAAGAAATAATTTTGTATTTTTTTATTTAACCCATATGGAATTCAAGGTATTTTGTGTACTTTTGCGTTCCAATTTTACATTTAATTTTTACTATAATGCCAAAAATTAAAACAAACTCTGGAGCGAAAAAACGTTTCAAAGTAACAGGAACAGGCAAGATTAAGCGTAAGCACGCTTTCCATAGCCATATCCTAACTAAAAAAACAACTAAACAAAAGCGTAATTTAGTTCACGCTACTTTAGTTTCACCTTCTGATATGGACCGCGTAAATTTATTATTAGGTCTTTAATTATCAGTTAAGTTATTGTTCAACCAGAAGTAGGGCAAAAAAAGTTTTCGTAAGAAACGCCTCATTTCAAAAAACAAAAATCGTATGCCACGTAGTGTCAACCATGTAGCTTCAAGAGCTAGAAGAAAAAAAATCTTAAAATTAGCCAAAGGCTTTTATGGTCGCGGGAAAAATGTTTGGACCGTTGCCAAAAACAAAGTAGAGAAGGGTTTGCAATATGCTTACCGTGATCGTAAAGTTAAGAAAAGAGATTTTCGTGGATTGTGGATTCAGCGTATCAATGCTGCAGCCCGCCAAGAAGGTTTATCTTACTCAGCTTTTATGGGTAAATTCAACAAGTCAGGTATGACTTTAAATCGTAAAGTTTTAGCGGACCTTGCGATGAATCATCCAGAAGCTTTCAAAGCAGTTTTGAAAAAATTGAGTTAATATCTCTGAAAGTCCCGAATTAATTTCGGGACTTTTTTTTTATCCCCTATCTTTGCCTACACAATTATCCAAGGCGTTGAATTTTCCTCTGTATTTCGATTATGCTGCAACTACACCGGTACACGAACATGTATTGGATGCTTTATTGCCTTATTTAAAAGAGAATTTCGGCAACTCAGGTTCAGCACACCATTTATATGGTTGGAAGTCGGCCGAGGCGGTAGAAAACGCTAGGAAAACGATAAGTGCTTATTTCAAACTCCCTCCTTCTTCCCTTGTTTTTACTTCTGGCGCAACAGAATCTACTAATTTAGCCATACAAGGTTTCATTTCAAATCAAGCCAAAGGGCATTTAATAACTTCTCAAATTGAACATAAAGCTGTTTTAGATGTTTTTAAACACCTTGAAAAGCAGGGTTGGGAAGTTACTTATTTGAAACCCAATGAACGTGGAGAAATTTTACCTTTGGAGGTTCAAAATGCCATTCAGAATAATACTCAATTGATTTCATTGATGTGGGTTAATAATGAAATTGGATCCATTTTGGATATTCCAGCCATTGTCAAAATTGCTAGAGAGTATCAAATACCGTTTCATAGTGACATGACTCAAGGTTTGGGTAAAATACACATAGATACATCTCATTTGCCAGATTTAATCTCTTTTTCAGGGCATAAGCTATATGCCCCAAAAGGAATTGGTGGATTGATTATTCAAAATAATCAATTGAAATTACACCCACTTGTTTGGGGAGGAAATCAAGAAAGAGGTTTGCGAGCTGGTACATTACCCACTCACTTGATTGTGGCACTGGCTGCAGCTTTTCAATTATTTCCTGAAATGATTGCCAAACAGGCCTTGTACCAAGATTGGAATAATAGGCTACTTTTACGACTTCAAACTTCTTTGGGTAATCGAATGGTGATAAATTCGAATGCAAGCAATTCATTACCTCAAATAATCAATTTTTCAATCAAAGAGGTTGATTGGGAAGAACTTTTTAGGAAATGCACAAAATTGGCTATGTCCAATGGTTCAGCTTGTAACGTAAAATCTCAGCTTCCTTCACATGTATTACTTGCTTTAGGACGTGATCAATCTTTGGCTTTGTCCAGTATACGTTTGTCCTTTGGATTATTTACGACTCAAGAAGAAATTGATTTTGCAGCTAATTATTTGATTGAAGAAATTAATAAATTATAACAACATGAAGGAGTGGGTTCAAATTGTTCAACACATCGATAATCACATAGAGGAACCACAAAAAATGGCTTTGGCAACGGTCATTGAAGTGGAAGGATCAGCTTATAGACGTGTGGGCGCTCGGATGTTGGTTTTGGAAGATGGAACTTGGTTAGGTAGCATCAGTGGCGGTTGTTTGGAAGGCGATATGCTGAAAAAAGCCCTGTTGGCAATGGATTCTCAGACTTATAAAACGGTCACTTATGATACGCGGGAAGAAGATCCTTTTGAATTAGGTATTGGTTTAGGTTGTAATGGAAAAATTGTTATTCTCATCAATCCATTTAAAGAGCAAATTATTTCTTTTTGTGATGTCTTGAAAAAGGCATTGGACGCACCTCATGCAACTTGGATAAAATCTACTTGGAATTTCGCACAGAGTGATTTATCATCTGTGGTAGAAATGGATTCGAAGCAAATCCAACCATTGAGTATTCAATTAATCATTGAGGATGAAATATATCAATTAACAGAATGCATTTCACCTCAACCCAGAATTTGGATTTTTGGTAATCAATTCGATTCCATTAGTTTAATCAATAATTGTCATCAGTTAGCCTGGAAAATTTATTGGGTTGGCAACACCCATAAAATGAAATCAAGCTATAAACACCTTTGTGAAAAGGTATTCGATTGGTCTGATGATTTACCCATTTTAGCATCTGATTATGTGGTTTTTATGACCCACGATTTAGATAGAGATGTTGAAATGATGGAGAAACTATCTTCAAAATCTCCTTTTGCTTATTGGGGTGTTTTAGGCCCCAAAACAAGAATGGATAAAATACTGAAACAATTGGAAGAAAAAGATGTTTCTATCAGTGCTGATACTATTTCTTCCCCCATTGGTTTAGACTTAGGCGCTGAAGGGCCAGATGAAATTTCGATTGCTATAATCGCTGAAATTTTATCCAAAGTGAATGACAGGTCAGCACAGCCTTTGAAAAATAGAAAAATTCCCATTCATACAACAGAATAATGAAGCAAATAGAAGCATTAAAATTAGCAATTGAACCTTTTCAAAATCAATTATATAACCATCCAATTAACCAATACATACAATCAAAACATCAATTAGAGCGATTCATGCAATACCATGTTTTTGCTGTTTGGGATTTTATGTCATTGGTTAAGAAACTTCAAAAAGATTTAACTTCCATCGATTTACCTTGGAAACCCATTGGGACTCCCGAAACCAGATTTTTGATCAATGAAATTGTTTTAGGTGAGGAATCGGATGTTGATCAACATGGAAATATCACTAGTCATTTTGAGCTTTATTTAAAGGCTATGAATGAATTGGGTGTTTCACCTTTGAAAGAATTAAAACAATTGTTGGCGTGTAACTCGATTGACGATGTCTTATCTTTTTTAGAAAAAAGTTCTTTAGATAAAGGCATAAAAGACTTTTTGCAATTTACGTTTTCAAGCATTAAAGACAAATCAACGGCTGAAATTGCTGCTATTTTTACCTTTGGTCGAGAAGATTTAATTCCAGGAATGTTTCAGCAAATTGTGGATAGTTTACGCAAGGATTCACCTGAAAAAATTGATACTTTGGTTTACTACCTAGACCGGCATATTGAAGTAGATGGTGATCATCACAGTCATTTAGCCTATCAAATGTTGGAATCTTTGTGTGGTTTGGATGAGGAAAAGTGGAGATTAGCCAAAGAGGCAGCCATTGAATCATTGAAAATTCGAATTGCTTTATGGGATGCTATTGTTCAATAAAAAAGGTGAATGAATTATTACATCCATTCACCTTTTAAATAGTATTCAATGCGTTGAATTATTTCACTTCTTCAAAAGCTACATCTTCTGCGCCTCCGTTGGCATCTGCATTATTCTCTTGCGAAGAATCAGCACCTGCTCCTGCTGGATTTTCTCCTGCAGCATACATTTCCTGCGAAGCAGCCGTCCAAGCAGCATTCAATTTCTCTAATCCAGCATCAATAGAAGCAATATCTTGAGAAGCATGTGCTGCTTTTAATTCAGTTAAAGCAGATTCTATCGCAGATTTATTTCCTTCAGATAATTTTTCACCATATTCTTTCAATTGCTTGTCCGATTGGAAAATTAAAGCATCTGCTTGATTAATTTTTTCTACTTTTTCTTTCTCAACTTTGTCAGAAGCCTCATTGGCTTTTGCTTCGTTACGCATCTTTTCGATCTCAGCATCTGTTAATCCACTGGAAGCTTCAATACGAATTTTTTGCTCTTTACCTGTACCTTTGTCTTTTGCTGAAACATTTAAGATACCGTTTGCGTCGATATCAAATGTTACTTCAATTTGAGGAACCCCACGTTGTGCAGGAGGTAATCCATCTAAGTGGAAACGTCCTAATGAACGGTTGTCCTTTGCCATTGGTCTTTCTCCTTGCAATACATTCAATTCAACCGATGGTTGATTGTCTGCAGCGGTAGAGAATACTTCCGATTTTCTCGTAGGGATTGTTGTATTTGATTCAATTAATTTGGTAAATACACCACCCATTGTTTCGATACCTAAGGATAAAGGAGTTACGTCAAGTAACAATACATCCTTCACTTCTCCCGTTAATACACCACCTTGAATCGCTGCACCGATAGCAACTACTTCATCTGGATTTACTCCTTTTGAAGGTTTTTTACCGAAGAATTTTTCTACTTCTTCTTGAATACGTGGAATACGAGTAGATCCACCTACCAAGATTACTTCATCGATGTCCGAGTTAGAATAACCCGCATTTTTCATTGCTCTTTTGCAAGGCTCTAAGGTACGCTGGATTAAACTGTCAGCAATTTGCTCGAATTTAGCACGAGTTAAGGTTCTTACTAAGTGTTTAGGAATTCCATCAACTGGCATGATATAAGGCAAATTAATTTCAGTAGATGCACCAGAGCTTAATTCAATTTTAGCTTTTTCTGCAGCCTCTTTCAAACGTTGTAAAGCCATTGGATCTTTACGTAAATCAATATTTTCATCATTGATGAACTCTTGCGCTAACCAATCGATGATCACTTGATCAAAGTCGTCACCCCCTAAATGAGTATCACCGTCTGTTGATTTTACTTCAAAAACTCCATCACCTAATTCCAAGATAGACACGTCAAATGTACCTCCACCTAAGTCGAAAACAGCAATCTTCATATCTTTACCACCTTTGTCCACTCCATACGCCAAAGCTGCTGCAGTTGGTTCATTGATGATACGCTTTACCTCTAATCCAGCAATTTGTCCAGCTTCTTTCGTTGCTTGACGTTCTGCGTCATTAAAATAAGCTGGAACAGTGATAACTGCTTCTGTTACCGTTTGACCTAAATAATCTTCAGCAGTTTGCTTCATCTTGGTTAAGATTTGTGCTGAAATTTCTTGAGGAGTAAATAATCGATCTCCAATGCGAACACGTGGAGTATCATTATTACCTTGCTCGATATTGTATGAGATGGTTTTTAATTCAGAACTTACTTCTGAGTATTTTTTTCCCATGAATCTTTTTACAGATGAGATGGTATTTTGTGGATTTGTTATCGCTTGTCTTTTTGCTGGATCACCCACTTTACGCTCTCCATTCTCTAAAAATGCAACAATAGAGGGAGTTGTTCTTCTACCTTCTGAGTTAGCAATTACAACTGCCTCATTTCCTTCCATTACGGCCACACAAGAGTTGGTGGTTCCTAAGTCGATTCCAATAATTTTTCCCATGATTATTTTTTTAAATTTTGCATTATTCTAACAAGGATAGTGCCAATGAATATAGTAAGATAGATTTCTGCCATATTGTCAGTTTGAAATTATTTTTGACTTATATTAATGGACAAAAGGCCTTATGTATTATCTTTGTTTGTTATATAAAACGCTATACAAATGTCGAATGATCAAGATTTTACGTGGGTCAATGAACCTGAGCCACACAGACAAAGAACTAGAGAAATCATTAAGAAATATCCAGAGGTTAAGAAGTTGATTGGGAAAAACCCAAGCACGATGATTTGGATTATAGCTTGTGTTGGTCTTCAACTTACCTTAGCCTATTTTTTGAAAGATGCTTCTTGGTGGATGATTGTAGCCGTTGCCTGGTTTGTGGGAGCATTTCCTACTCATACTTTGTTTGTATGTATCCATGAGACAGCTCATAATTTGGTATTCAAGAAAACTTCTTGGAATGTTTTGGCAGGAATCATTGCTAATTTTCCATCCTTGATGCCCACAGCCATTTCATTTAAAAACTATCATTTAAAGCATCACGCTTTTCAAGGGGTGCATGAATTAGATGCTGATTTGCCAGATTATTGGGAAGCTAAATTGATTAATAATTACTTCATTGGAAAAATGATTTGGTTGATGTTGTTTCCTATTTTTCAAGGAATACGAACTATTCGTTGTATTGAATTAGCTGTTTTTGATCGTTATGTGATCATGAATATTGTTGCGCAATTCGCATTTGATGCATTGGTTGTGTATTATTGGGGATGGCCTGCATTGGCTTACATGGGTCTAAGTTTTATGTTTTCAGTAGGTTTACATCCACTGGGTGCAAGATGGATTCAAGAACATTTTTTAGTGTTGGATAAAAATCAAGAAACGTATAGCTATTATGGTGGATTGAATGGTATCAATATGAATGTGGGCTATCACAATGAACATCATGATATGCCTTCGATCCCTTGGAATAACCTTCCTAAACTAAAGGCAATGGCCCCTGAATTTTATGATAATTTGAAATACCATACATCCTTCGTAAAATTATTTTTCACTTTCTTGTTTTCTCAAGAAGTGGGTCTTTATTCTAGAATTGCGAGAAAGGAACGTGGTGGAGTAACCTTGAAGGATGTTTCAACTCCTGATTTAGATTTATTGAAATAAGTTGTAAATCAATACACTTAAAAAAAGGCTGCTCAATATGGGCAGCCTTTTTTATTTATATATGTAATTTGTCGGAAGCTTAATTAATAATCTTCCATCAAACTTATTTGACAATAATCTTGCTATTTCCTTTCACAGAATAAGACTTGTCATGAATGTTAACCGTTAATTCAGGAATGGATAAATTGTTGATTTGCACTCCTTCCCTATTGACAATTACTTCTAAATGATTGTCGCGGAAATTAATCTTAAATGAATATTCATTCCATTGTTTTGGCAAAAATGGTTTGAAATGCAATTGGTTATTTTGTACAGTCATTCCCCCAAATCCTTTCACAATAGACATCCACGTGCCAGCCATACTGGTAATGTGGCAACCATCCTCTGTGTCATTGTTGTAATCATCTAAATCTAATCTTGCCGCTCGGGTATAGAATTCATACGATTTATCTTCTTTGCCCAATTTCGCAGCTAAAATACTGTGTACGCATGGACTCAAGGAAGATTCATGTACCGTGATGGGCTCATAGAAATTATAATTTCTTTCTAACTCTTCTAAAGAAAAATCATTTTCAAAGAAATACATACCTTGCAAAACATCTGCTTGTTTGATGTAACAAGAACGCAAAATTCGATCCCATGACCAGTTTTGATTAATAGGCCTTTCTCCACTTGGTATCGAATTTACTGGTGCAATGACTTTATCCAAAAATCCGTCTTGCTGCAAAAAGATACCTTTCTTTTCGTCTTTCGGATAGTACATGAAATCAATGATTTTTTGGAAATCTTGAATTTCACTTTCGGAGAATTGAGTTGCACTTAATTTCGCTTGGGCATTTGTTGGATCTTTTAGAATGATCTCTTGATATACCTCAACCGTATATTTTAAGCACCAAACGGCTAAATAATTGGTGTACCAATTGTTATTGACGTTGTTTTCATATTCATTAGGTCCTGTTACACCTAGCATGACAAATTGTTGTTTGTCTTCCGACCAATTGACTCTTTGTGCCCAAAAACGAGCAATGCCGATAAGAACCTCCCAACCGTATTCGACTAAATGTTGGCGGTCACCCGTATATTCTACATAATCTTTTATGGCATAAGCAATGGCACCATTTCTGTGAATTTCTTCAAAGGTAATTTCCCACTCATTATGGCACTCTTCACCATTCATGGTCACCATAGGATAAAGCGCTGCACCATTTTTGAATCCTAATTTTTCAGCATTCTCAATTGCACGGCCCAATTGTTTCCAACGGTAAATCAATAAATTTTTAGCGACTTTACTTGGCGCTGTAGCCAGATAAAATGGCACACAATAGGCTTCTGTATCCCAATAAGTAGATCCACCGTATTTTTCACCTGTGAATCCTTTCGGCCCAATATTTAATCGCTCATCTTCTCCTGTGTAGGTTTGATTTAACTGAAAGATATTGAATCGAATGCCTTGTTGAGCTCCAACATCCCCTTTGATCACGATATCATTGATTGCCCAACGCTCAGACCAAGCTTCGGCTTGCTCTTGCAACATTTTTGCAAAACCTTTGGAAGAAATTTTATCTAAATAGGTAGATAGTCTATTTTCTAATTCATTTACCGGATGGTTTTCTGAACTTAAATTGACTGCATATTTAACAATAGTAATTGTTTCATCAATGTTACCATTTATTTCAAAAGATAATGAAGCGTATTTTTCTTTTGTTTCGATGGCAGTATTGATATCTATTTTTTGGTGATTTTGAAATACATCTACCTGCTGACCTGTGATAACATCAAATCCTGTTTTTTTGGTTTTTGACCAAACAAATGAGCGATTCTGATTTCCTCCTACTTTTACTTCTTCCCAGAACTTTTCATCATAATTAGAATCTTTATTTTTAATATCTCCATCAATAAATGCCTTTATCTTAATGGATTCAGAAAAATTTAAAGGTGTTATGGAAAAAGAATAAGCACCCGACTCATCATCTTTTAAACTGTTAAATCGAATGGATTCAATTTTCAAAGACTTTCCATTTTGTAAAGTAATGCGACAAGTTCTTTTAATATGGCCTTCTTTCATGTTGAGTTCACGGTAGAACTCATCCACTTGGGAAGTATGCAAGTCGACTATTTCATTATCAATGCTTATTTCTAAGCCAAGCCAATTAGCGGCATTCAACACCTTGGCAAAATACTCTGGATAGCCATTTTTCCACCAACCGACTCTTGTTTTGTCGGGATAATAAACTCCTGCTACGTAATTTCCTTGTAAGGTTTTGCCTGTGTAGGTTTCTTCAAAACCTCCTCTCTGGCCCATTCGGCCGTTTCCCAATGAGAAAACGGATTCTGTTATTTCATTAAATGCTGGATGAAACTGATCTTCGATGATTTTCCATTCATCGTGTTTAAGGTATTCTTTCATTTATTTAGAAATTCTCGGTCAAATTTATCTAACAAAAATAAGTCTTATTTATTATTTTAAACTTCCAGTGCTAGCCTGTCTTTAAAAATTCAACAATTCGCTGGCATTTATACCTTCAAAAGATGGAATGACTTTATCAGCACCTTTTAAATTCTCGGCTTGCCCAATTCCTATGGTTTTCATGTTGGCTGAAATAGCAGCATCAATTCCCGCCTGAGCGTCTTCAAAAACAATACATTCCGTAGCAGGAGTTTGTAAAACTTCTGCTCCTTTTAAGAAAACTTCGGGATCTGGCTTACTTTTGCTTACTTTATTTCCATCTATGATGATATCAAACCAAGACATTAATTGGGTTTTTTCTAAAATGATACTCGCGTTTTTGCTGGCTGAGCCCAATCCAATTTGATAGCCTAAGTCTTTAATTTGACTTAAAAAATCCAATACTCCAGGTAAAATTTCAGATGGATTCATGTTGGAAATTAAATCCAAGTAATGTTCATTTTTTTCTATCAACCAAGCCTCTTTTTGTGTTTGAGTAGCTTCTACATTCGCCCATTTTAAAATTTTCTCCAATGATTCGACTCTAGAAACGCCTTTCAATTGTTCATTTTGCTCTTCTGAAAGCTGAAAATTGAATTTTTCACCCAATTTTCTCCATGCTTGAAAATGATAGATAGCAGTATCCACTAATACACCGTCCAAATCAAAGAGACAAACTTTATATTTTGACATGATTTATGATTTAAATTCGTTTGATTCGGCAAAATTATTATTTTTACACTTGGCAAAAAAGTAAAAAAGACAGTGCTAGACTGTTTATTTTTCATATGTAAGAGATGTTTAAGATAAATTTTAGTTTTTGTATTTGTTTTTTCGGCTTGTGCTTTGCACCCTTTCTCTTTAAATCCGCTTCTATGATTCCTAAAAGTACTTCTGATAAATTTGTTGTCTATCAAATGATGTTCCATTTGTGGGGAAATAAAAATACCCAATTAAAAATGAATGGTTCCTTAACTGAAAATGGCGTAACCAAATTTGAGGATGTTTCTACCAAAGGATTAAAAGCTTTAAAAAAGAAAGGATTTACACATTTATATGCTACAGGATTAATTGAACATGCCACCATGGAGGATATGACGGCCTTCGGTTCTCCTTTGGATCATCCAGATGTGGTGAAGGGAAGATGTGGTTCCCCTTTTGCAATCAAGGATTATTACGATGTCAATCCTTTTTTTGCCAAGAACCCTTCCAACCGCTGGAATGAATTTGATCAAATGCTGCAAAGAATACACAAGGAAGGTCTAAAATTAATCATCGACTTTGTGCCAAATCATTTGGCTCGACAATATTATTCTGATCAAAAACCGAAAGGAATTACTGATTTTGGAGTCAATGATCGTACGGATGTTTCTTTTGATGCCAATAACAATTTTTATTATTTACCAGGTACTCAATTTTCCATTCCAGAAGGTGTTAATTCTCCTGTTAAATCGACCATTCCTTACGTAGAAAGACCTGCCAAAGTCAGTGGTAATAATGTATTTTCTGCCCAACCTTCCATCAATGATTGGTTTGAAACGGTAAAATTGAATTATGGTTTTGATTTTCAACATCAGCAACAAACGCATTTTCAAGCCATACCCGACACCTGGAAAAAAATGTTGGAGGTCTTGAATTATTGGACTTTAAAAGGTGTGGATGGATTTCGTTGTGATATGGCTGAAATGGTGCCAGTAGAATTTTGGGAATATGCGATTCCTAAAATCAAGTTGCAAAATCCTAGCATTATTTTCATTGCGGAAATTTATCAACCCAATTTGTATAAAGAGTATATTTTTAAAGGAGGCTTCGATTATTTATATGATAAAGTGGGATTATATGATGCCCTGAGACGTTTAATGGAATTGAAACCCGGTTCGACCACTCAAGACATTACTCGAGTTTGGCAAAATGAATCAGGCGATTTTTCGAATCACATGTTACGTTTTTTAGAAAATCACGATGAACACCGTTTGAATACCCCCGCCTTTGCAGCCCACAATTTTTGGTCAACCATTCCAGCCATGTTCATTACGGCAGCTTTGCATGATGGCCCCTTGATGATTTATTTTGGACAAGAATTTGGGGAAAAAGCCCAAGACAAGGAAGGTTTTAATCAAGCCGACGACCGTACCAGTATGTTCGATTTTTGGGCAGTTAATACCCATCAACGTTGGTTGAACGAGGGAAAATTTGATGGTGGTTTACTGAACCATTTTGAAAGACAAGTGGATCATTTCTACTCCGATTTATTGTCCTATATCAAGAAAAATAAAGCCATTCAAGAGGGCAAGTTCTTTGATTTGCAATATGCGCAAAATGACTCCTATCCCAAAGATAAAATCTATTCCTTTTTAAGATATACCGAAAAGGAGCAGTATTTGATTGTTTGTAGTTTTGAACCGACAGAAACCAAGCATTTTTCTTTGACGATTCCTACTTTAGCTTTGGACATGATGGGTTTGAAAGGCTATGAATTAACACTGAATAAAACGTTTATCGCACCGGAAACTAGCAACAATGTGAAATTGGAAAAGGAAAATTTAACCGTTCCTGCCAACAGTGCCATTGTATTTAAATTGACACAACCATGAAATTATTTCAAAAACCCCGTTTGTCTTTAGGGCAAATTTTCAACATGAGCCTTGGATTTTTAGGGATTCAATTTGGCTTTGCTTTACAAAATGGTAACGCTTCCAGAATCTTACAAAGTTTTGGTGCTGATGTAGAACAATTGTCGTGGTTTTGGTTAGCTGCCCCTTTGACAGGAATGATCATTCAGCCCATTATCGGTTTTTACTCAGATCGAACTTGGAATTTTTTAGGTAGAAGAAAACCGTTTTTTTTGAGTGGTGCTATTCTAGCCGCTTCTGCCCTTTTGTTTTTTCCTCATTCAGGGGCATTGGCTAATTTTTTACCCCCTATTTTAGTAGGCGCTGGAATTTTGATGATGATGGATGCCTCTTTCAATGTTGCCATGGAGCCTTTTAGAGCTTTGGTGGCAGATAATTTACCAGAAGAGCAAAATACATTGGGCTTTTCAGTTCAAACTTTTTTAATAGGCATAGGTGCCGTTTTAGGTTCTTGGCTGCCTTATATTTTAGGTAATTATTTTGGATTATCCATAGAGGCTGGTGAAGGCGAAATTCCAGAAAATGTCAAATATTCATTTTATGTAGGTGCATTTGTTTTTATTGCGGCTATCCTTTGGACTATTTTGACAACCAAAGAATATTCTCCTAAAGAGCGTGAAGAAATGGGATTTCAGGAAAGCGATTCATCGGATACTTTATTCTCTGTTTTTACCTATATCAAAGAAATGCCAGGCACCATGCGTCAGTTGGGCTGGGTACAATTTTTTTCTTGGTTCGCTTTGTTTTCCATGTGGGTTTTTAGTACTCCTGCCATCGCTAGTCACGTGTATGGACTTTCGCTTGATGATCATAGCTCCAAAGTTTATCAAGAGGCAGGCAATTGGGTGGGTATTATTTTTGGAGTTTACAATGGTGTATCAGCTATTTATTCCATTTTTTTGCCAAAAATAGCAGCGAAAATAGGTAATAATAAAACCCATGCACTTTCCTTGGTAGCTGGCGGATTGGGTTTGATCTCGATTTATTTTATCACAGATCCCAATTGGTTGATTCTTAGCATGGTCGGAGTTGGAATGGCTTGGGCCAGTATTTTGGCAATGCCTTATGCAATTTTGGCAGGTTCCATTCCCATGAATAAAATGGGTGTTTACATGGGGATTTTTAATTTCTTTATCACTTTCCCTCAAATAGTGAATGGAATCATTGGTGGACCAGTTGTTAAACATTTATACAATGGTCATGCCATTTATGCTATTTTAATGGCGGGTGTGTTTTTTATGTTAGGTGCTATTAGCGTATGGAGAATTAAGCCTAATCATTTATAATGGCTATTGCGTTTCGTTTATTTTTTCTTGTCTTTGGGTGCTACCTATCTTTCAATGTTTTGGCCCAAAATCAAATCGATCCATCTTTAAAAAAGGTGATTCAACGTGCCGTAGATCAAAAAAATCCTTTAATCATTGGACAATCATTTATTGGTTTACCTTACAAAGCTTTTGCCTTATCGGCTGAAAATCCGGAAAAACTAGTGATCGATTTCAAAAGTTTTGATTGTGTAACCTTTGTCGAAAATGTCTTGTCGCTTTATCAGTCGCAATCCAATGAGGCTATTTTTCAAAAATCATTGATTAATATGAGGTATCAAAATTCAGATTCCATCACCTATGAATCTAGAAATCATTATTTTACCGCTGCCCTCTTGAAACTGCAAAAACAAACATATTTACAGCAAATTCGTACTGTTAAAGACGCTCGTGTAAAGAAAAATTTTGGCTTATTGTCCCAATTTTTAGTTGGCAAAGGAAAGAATATCCGTGTCAATTTGATTCAGAAAGCAGAAATGGAATTGTCGCAAGATAGCCTCATTTATATTCCATCCAATGCTGTGCAACATGTTGTACAATCATTTCAATCGGGTGATATTGTTGTTTTTATGAGTAAAAAAACCAATCTGGATTGTCAGCATGTAGGCTTTCTGACCTACCAAAAAGGCGAATTGTATATCCTTCATGCTTCCCAAGAAGCAAAAAAAGTATTGGTTTCTGAAAAAACATTGATCAATTATTTGAAAAGTCACCCCAATTTTCTCGGTATTCAAGTTTTTAGGCCTAATTTTAACCATGAAACAATACAACTTTGATCAAGTCATTGATCGTAAAAATACACATAGCTATAAATGGGATAATGTTACTTATACAGGTCCGATGATTCCGATGCCCGTGGCGGACATGGATTTTGTGGTAGCTGACGAAATTTTGGAGGTTTTACACAAGATCAATGAACACGGTATTTTAGGCTATTCCATTGTTCCTGAATCGCTTAAATTAGAGGCTCAAAAGAAATTGAAAGCCGATTACCAATGGGAAACCGAATTGGATTGGCAAGTGTGGATTCCTGGTATAGTTCCGGGCATCACGGCTGCTTGTGCTGCTTTTTGTGCTGAAAATCAAGGAATAGTAACAGCTGTTCCTGTTTACCACCCTTTTCATTTGGTTGCAGGCTGGTTGAATAAGCCATTGTTTACTTTTCCAATGATTGAATCCCAAGGGCGCTGGACTTACGATTTTGTGGCCTTTGAAAATGAATTAAAGAAAAACACAGGAGTCTTTTTATTTTGTAATCCACACAATCCAGGTGGAACGGTATTTAATCAATCCGAAATTGATCGAATCACTGAATTATGTCTACAATACAATTGCTTGATCATCTCAGATGAAATTCACGCTGATTTACGCATTCATCCACAATCGGAGCATATTTGCATTGGTGCAAGTATTCCACAAAATACACCTGCTATCAGTTTCTTTGCCACTAGCAAAGCATATAATACAGCAGGTTTAGGAGGATCCGTAGCAATTATACCTGATTCAACAACGAGAAATGCATTTTTAAAACAGACTTTTGGTTTTTTTCCAATGCTCTCAAGACATAGCATCGATGTGATGTTAGCGACTTATCAGCATGGTCAAGATTGGTTGAGTCAATTATTGCCTTATTTGAAAATCAACCATGATGTATTGTTCAATCGAATCAATGCGCTAAAAGGACTCAGAATGTTGCCTTTGGAAGCTACCTATTTGGCATGGATAGAATATGATGAAAATGTATTGGGCGATTTCCAAACGCGCTTATTTAATAAAGGCCTTCATGTGTTACGTGGAGATCAATTTAAAGGCAAGAATTTCATTCGTTTGAATTTCGCTTGTCCAATTTCCACCTTAGAGGCTGCTATTTCAATCATTGAGGAAACCGTTCATGAAAATCCTTAAATCCTTTTTGTTTCTTTTGATGGTTCTTTTGTTGGCCTACTTTATTTTTTGGGTGGTAAAAACAGAACAAAATGATTCATTCCTTCAAAATGATACACTCAATTACGAGAACATTCTTGAACAATCAAAAGCTGAAATTGAAACTCAAAAGTCACTGAAGGATTCTATGAAGGTGATGAAATGCTTTTATACAGATTTTGAAGGTCAAATCTTACAATCTGGAAAGGATGTTAAAGTGGCAATTTTAAAAAATGGACAATTGATTTTTGAGAAAAAGATCAAGCAAGTTAGCTTAGGTAATATCATTAGTTCCGATTTGAATGGAAATGATTTTCCTGAATTTTGGATTACCTTGCAATCGGGTAAAAAACAAGCGTTTTATGCTTTTGAATATAGAAACAAGCAAATAAAAGAATTACGTTTTCCCAAATTAATGGGCCGACAAAGTTTTGGATTTGCTGGAAATGATACCTTGTATATTGACAAATCCTATTTGGTTCGAAAATTTGACTTCAAAAACGATTCTTTTTCGGATTTATTTAATGGGAAAAGAGCATGTTTTTATACTTTTGGGGTAGATGAGAGTTTTACCTTGCAAAGAACAATAGACTATGAAAATGAATAAAAATATGAATTTACGATCACAACAATGGTTTGGAAAAACAGGAAAAGATGGATTTATCTACAGAGCTTGGATGAAAAACCAAGGGATTCCAGATGATTACTTTCAAGGTAAACCTGTTATTGGAATTTGCAATACTTGGTCAGAATTGACTCCCTGCAATGCGCATTTTAGAGAATTAGCCGAATTTGTTAAAAAAGGAATCATTGAAGCCGGCGGTTTTCCAGTGGAATTTCCCGTGATGTCTTTGGGTGAAACCTTGATCAAACCAACCGCGATGCTATACCGCAACTTGGCGAGTATGGATGTTGAAGAGTCCATCCGTGCCAATCCTATCGATGGTGTCGTTTTGATGTGTGGTTGTGATAAAACCACTCCTTCTTTGGTGATGGGCGCTTGCAGCGTGGATTTACCTACTTTGGTCATTTCAGGTGGCCCTATGATGAAAGGTAAGTTCAAAGGAAAAGAAATTGGAACTTCAGACGTTTGGCGTTTTGCGGAAGCTTATAAATTGGGAGAATTAACTCAGTCGGAATTCATTGAAGCGGAAGCGTGTATGGCAAGAACTCCTGGTCACTGCGCTGTTATGGGCACTGCTTCTACGATGGCAACCATGGTGGAAGCTTTGGGATTAAGTTTACCGCAAAATGCAGCCATTCCAGCAGCAGACGTTAGAAGAAAGGTCTTGGCTCAACATTCGGGCAGAAGAATTGTTGAAATGGTTCAAGAGGATTTGAAATTATCCAAAGTACTAAAAAGAGAAGCCTTTGAAAATGCCATTCGAGTAAACGCTGCCACTGGAGGTTCTACCAATTTCGTGATTCATTTATTGGCCATTGCTGGTAGAATTGGAGTGGATTTGCATTTAGACGATTTCGACAAATTCTCCAAAAATATCCCTCTCCTAGCGAATATTCAGCCTTCTGGAGAACATTTCATGGAAGATTTATATTATGCAGGTGGTTTACCTGCTTTGATGAATCAAATGAAAGAGCATCTCCATACCTCCATCATTACCGTGAATGGAAAATCTGTGGGAGAAAATATTGACAACACTCCTATTTACGACTCGAACATTATTTCAACAATAGATACACCATTCAAAAAGGATTCTGGTATTTCCGTGGTAAAAGGCAATTTAGCGCCCAATGGTGCTGTTGTTAAACCGTCGGCTGCTTCTCCAGAATTATTCAAGCACCGTGGAAAAGCCGTTGTTTTTGAAAATATCGAAGATTATCACGCTAGAATTGACACTCCTGAATTGGACATAGATGAAAATTCGGTCATGGTCTTGAAAAATGTAGGTCCCAAAGGTTATCCAGGCATGGCCGAAGTAGGAAACATGGGTATTCCGAAAAAATTATTGGAAAAAGGCGTGAAAGACATGGTGCGTATTTCAGACGGACGTATGAGCGGCACAGGCTTTGGAACGGTTATTTTACACGTTTCCCCTGAATCTGCTGCTGGCGGACCTTTGAACTGGGTACAAAATGGCGATTACATTGCGCTTGATTTGGAAAATAGAAGCATTAACTGGGAAGTAAGCGAGGAAGAATTAGCCAATAGAAAAGCGCAACATCCTTTGATCAAACCCAAAATGGACCGAGGTTATGTGAGTTTATTCATAGAGCATGTGGAGCAAGCAGACCAAGGAGCCGATTTTGATTTCTTGAAAGGTGGTTCCGGTTCTATTGTTACCAGAGATTCGCATTAATTCCTTTGGATATGTTAAAGTTTATTGTAACAGGAGCTTCACAAGGTATTGGTTATGAGATAGTTAAATCTATTTTATTGCAAGGAGATTATGTGATTTTCAACGATATCGATTGGGAACAAACCAAATTGGCTTCTGCGCAATTGAAGGCTTTAGGCTTGACAAATTTTTCTACTTTGGTAGAAGATGCTGCATCTGAAAGCTTTTTGACCCAATTGAATGACTTAATAGATACAACCCCTGGCACCTTAGCAGGCGCTGTGTGCAATGCGGGAATTACCACTTTTGGCGATTTCTGGTCCTATTCTAGGGAATCCATGGATGAGATTTTGCGAATCAACATCAAAGGAACTTTTTTCTTGATTCAATTGATCGCGAAAAAATTGAAAGAACAGAACATTGGCGGTAGCATTGTGTTGACCTCCTCTGTGACTGGGCACATTGCGCATCCGGATTTGGCTGCTTATGGCATGACAAAGGCCGCATTGAATCAATTGGCTAAAAATTTGGTCATTGATTTGTCGCCCCACCACATCCGAATCAATACCGTCTCCCCTGGCGCTACTTTAACAGAAAGAACCTTATCTGATCAAAACTATCATCGTTCTTGGTCTGATATTACGCCCATGGGTACGCCAGCGCATGTAGACGATATTGCAGATGCCGTGCTTTTCTTTTTGTCCAAGCGTTCCAAACACATCACTGGGCAAAATTTGGTGGTAGATGGTGGTTGGACCTCTGTTGGAATTCCTCCTCAATAGTTTAAAATTTATACGGATATGTTATTATTTGACGCACATTTGGACCTCAGCATGAACGCGATGGAATGGAACCGCGATTTAAGGTCATCTTTGGATGAAATTAATGAACGAGAGCGTGGCATGACAGACAAACCCGATAGAGGAAATGCGACCATTTCATTGGATGAGTTGAGGAAAGGCAATATTGGTATCGTGGTGGCAACCCAAATAGCCCGTTTTGTCGCCAAAGGATTCGAATTACCCGGTTGGCATTCACCCGAGCAAGCGTGGGCTCAAACCCAAGCGCAACTCGCTTATTACAAGAGTTTGGAATATTTCGGAGACCTATCTCCTATCCGAAACACAGCGGAATTGGAGGCACATTTGGATTATTGGAATCAGAGTTTAGACACAAAAAAGAAAATTGGATATATCTTGAGTTTGGAAGGTGCTGATTCTATTTTGAGCATGGAGCATTTAGAAATGGCCCATGCCAATGGCTTAAGGGCTGTTGGACCTGCGCATTACGGGCCAGGCAGGTATGCACAAGGTACCAATGCCACAGGCGGTTTAGGCCCAATGGGTAGAGCCTTGGTGCAAAAAATGGAACAATTGAACATCATTTTAGATGCCACGCATTTGTGTGATGAAAGTTTTTGGGAAGCCTTGGAGCATTCCAACGGTCCTGTTTGGGCGAGTCACCAAAATGCACGAACGCTGGTAGACCACAACCGACAATTTTCCGATGAGCAATTCAAAGCCCTATTTGAGCGAAAGGCGGTCATTGGAATGCCCTTAGACGCTTGGATGATGGTTCCGAATTGGGAAAGAGGAAAATCTACTCCCGAAAGCATGAATGTCAGTCTAGACACCATGATAGACCACTTGGATCACATTTGCCAACTGGCAGGCAATGCCCAACACGTAGGCCTAGGCACAGATTTAGATGGCGGTTTTGGTACAGAACAATGTCCCAAAGACCTCAAAACCATTGCCGATTTACAGAAAATCCCTGATTTATTAGCCAAAAGAGGATATTCTCAAAATGACATTGAAGGCATTTGTCATGGGAATTTTTTGGGATTTCTTAAGAATGTATGGATG
>JACCDS011573833.1_pt1 | contig 23323 bp, 21 predicted proteins | sample 7446441 | NCBI WGS metagenome assembly JACCDS01 (sample SAMN15323445, study PRJNA562643) | freshwater metagenome | isolation source: river surface water | place: USA:Blue River Watershed | collected 2017-08-17 | reverse complement strand
TGGCACTGGCAGATGAACCGATCGTCAGCGTGTATTGCTGCACGGCAATGCCGCTGATGCTCGTGTTGCGCGTGCCCTGCGTCACGGCGGCGTTGTTGGCGAGCTGATTGTTGAGCCCCGCCTTCACGGTCGGGGTATCGGCGGCGGCCAGCGCCAGCAGCATGCCGCTCACCAGTCCCGCCCCGATGGTGTTCGACATCGGGTAGGGATACTCGAAACTGCCCTGCAGCAGCTTGCGCACCACGCCCTCACCATCCACCCACATGTCATAGGCCAGCGGCGCGCTCAGCGTGCCGCCGGAGACAGTCACGCGCAGCTTGTCCGTGGCCGTGCCGTTCACGGTTTCCGCACCGAGCACCTCCAGCGCCACGGAGGACTGCGAATTGCCCAAGGTGCTGATGGTGCCGTAGTCCACCGTGATCCGGCGGAAATAGCGGATCATGTCGGCCGTGTTCTTCACCGCCACCACATCCTTGAAGGGCTGCGCGGGCGCGCCCGAACTGCCCTGCAACACGATGATGGCATCGGCGATCTTGCCCTGATGACTGGGCGCGCTGCCGAACTGCCCTCCCATCAGATACAGATCAGCGCCGTTGATGCCCACGTAGACGCCGCTGCTGGCGAAATACTTGTAGAAGAAGCCCTCGTAGCTGCGCCAGCTGGTGGCCTGACTGAACAGCGACGGATAGACCTGCTCGGCCAGACTGATCAGAGTGATGGCGCTCTGGCTGACGGCAGAGTCGCCGACAGCGGTGCCGGGCAGGCTCTGGGCGGACACCTGCAGGCTGCAGAGAAGGGCCAGGCCGGCCAGGAAACTGCGGAAGATGGACGAGCGTGTGTGCATGGGGAACCTCGCGGACGTGATGGAACAACAGGGTCACGACGAGGAACTTAGGCAGGGGGCGGGGCAGGCACTACCCCGCAAACTGGGGGGAAGGCGTGCGCCCTCCCCCTCGGGGCTCACTGGCCCAGCAGGTTGGCGGGCGAGAACTGGTCGGTCAGCACGCGACGGCTCTGGTCCCAGTCGGGGCGAGTGCTCATGCGGGCGGGGAACTCCAGGATATTCACGGCATAGGGCTCCAGCACCGGATGCAGGGGCTCGGCATTGGCGCGCAGCACCCCCGCATTGGGCAGCGGCTGCTGCTGGGCGATGATGACGCGGTTGCCCGAGCCACTCATCTTCATGTTGAAGAAGTCACCGAACACCGCGCGATAGGTCTCTGACTCATGATCGTAGAGCGCGCTGGTGGAGAAGGTGTTGGCCACCACCACGCCATCGGGCGTGAGGATCTGCTTCACCTCTTCCAGGAACTCCTGGGTCAGCATGTGTTCCGGAATGTACTCGCCGGTGAAGGCGTCCAGCACGATGAAGTCGAACTTGCGCCCGGCCAGACCGGCGCGCTTGATGAACACGCGGGCATCGACCACGTGCGTCACGACCTTGTCGTTCTCGACGTAATAGAAGAAATCGCGCGCCACATTCACCACGGCCTGATCGATCTCCAGCACCTCGATGTTGGCCTCCGGATACATCTCGTGCAGTGCCGTGGGCAGGGTGCCACCGCCGAGGCCGGCGATGAGGATGTTCTGCGGCTTGGGGTTCACCAGCAGGCCGGCCATGGTCATCTTGGCGTAATGGAACACGAACTCGCGCGGATTGGCGGTGTTCATGCAGGTCTGGTTGCGCTCGCCACGCACGGCGTTGAACAGCAGACAGCGCCGCCCGCCTTCCTCGGTGACAAAGATGTTGCGATACACCGAGCGCTCCTCATGCAGCACCTCGGCGGCCTGCGCCTGCACGCCCAGCAGTGCCAGCAACATGAGGCTGAACTGTCGCCAGTGCCGAACCACGTCTTCAATTCTCATAACGATGAGCTCCAGCGGCTTCATTCACGGGAATGCGATGCACCAGGGCCACGCCGGCACCGCACAGCAACAGGGCGGCGATCGAGCCCCACATGATTGTGTCGATCTCGAACCAGAGCACGAAGTAGAACGAGGTCATCAGCGTGCCCAAGGCACTGCCGAGAGTGGACACGAAATAGAGCAGGCCGGCCATGCGACCACTGTTCTCTTCCGAGCTGACGAGCAGCCGGATCGAGTAGGGGGACACCATGCCCATGAAGAAGATGGGCAGGAAGTAGAGCAGCGTGCAGGCGATGAGCGAGCCGTAGCGCGGGTCCTCGATGTTGAGGAAGACCTGCGTCATCGTCCATTCGGCCACGAAGATGATGGGCAGCGAGAGGATGGCGGCGGCCAGGAAGAACAGGGCGAAGGTGTCGGGGTTGGGATTGCGCGACGAGAGTCGGCCGCCCCACAGATACCCCAGCGACAGCGACAGCATGAAGATGGTGATGATGCTGCCCCAGACATACACGCTGGTGCCGAAATACGGGGACAGCACCCGACCGCCGAGCAGTTCGATGGTCATGATCACGAAGCCGTTGATGAAGGCGGCGGCCACGATGATGTTCTGGAGCAGGGCTTTGCGGGAGGTCGACGTCACGCTGGTTTCTTCTTCTGGCTCGGCACGATGGGAGCCTGAAAATACGTGAAGTCCCCTGGAGGGTCAAGGAAGCCGGCGGCGGTCAGATCAGCCCCTCAGTGCAGGGGCGGACGCAGGCGCTCGAGATCGCGGAAGATCGGGTCCTCGTAGAAGTCCTCGATGCCCTCGTAGCGAATGGCCGTGAGGGCGGTGGTGATGGCCTCGGCCGCGCTGTCGAAGGGCTGCGTCCATTCCGACACCTGCCCGCGCCGGCCGATGACGCGCAGCATCCAGCCGTGTGCCGGATGGGCCTGTGCGACGATGCGCACGGTCATGCCATTCTGGGTGATGTCGCGGGTCACAGGCTCGCGGGCTTCCTCGCCCGACGCGCCCGACTTGCTCTGCATGCGCATGTTCAGTTCCCTCTGAAGCGGCTTGTCTGATTCAAGGAATAGACAGCCATGGAGCATTTGTCCAACGCAAAGGAAAAATCAGGTGAAGCGAATGCGGCGAAGGCCACTGAAACCGGCGTTCCAGACCACGATGATGAAGCCGGTCATTGCCGGCACCACGAAGATCAGCAGCGAGACGACGTCCTGGCCTGCGAGGCCCGTCAGCGCCGCAGCGACATAGGCCATTGCCGCCAGCAGGTGCAACAGCAGGTAGAGCTTGATGAAGGCGAGCTTGCCGGTACTGATCTGGCAGACCCGACCAGAAACCAGCCAGCGCAGGGCATGGACCAGTCCCAGAAGGTCCGTGGGCCAGAACAGCAGCAGATTGAGGTTGTGATGCAGATCGAGATGCGCCGACTCCCGCCACGCGACGCTCATGATCAAACCGAGCAGCCCCCCCAGCAGGGAGAACAGCAGGGCAACGGCTCCGAGCAGCCGATAACTCAGAGCGGGAACGCGCAGCGTGAACCCGGGCTGGCTTGAGAACGAAGACAGGGGGATGCGGCGCAAGACCAGAAACAGGAACAGCACGGCACCGCCCAGCACAGCACCCAGCAGCGGGTAGGCCTGCGGTCCTGGTGCCGGGGGCGTGAATTCCAGCAGTACCTGGGAGTCGTCCAGCAAGGGACGGCGCTGAGCGCCATCAAAGACATCCGAAGGGAATTCCAGCAGCCGGTCACGCAGATTGGCCGGCAGGAACATCGACTCCCAGCGCGTCATGGGACGATCGATGCGATCGTTCATCAGGATATCCAGCGACAGGGCGATGGAAGGGACGCTAGCGTAGTGCGACTGCACTTCGTCACGGAAGCTGCGCTGTGTCTGCGCCCGACTCTGCTCGCGCAGACGCCCGCCCAGGGCCTCGTCCAGATAGTCCCGGACCCGCGTGGTGCAGTTGTCGAAGAAGTACTGATAGGAATAGACGATGTTCTCTTCACGCAGATTCCAGGCCAGACGCCGGTACAGCGTGGCCTTCTGCGCAGTGGTGAGGTTCAGCCGGTCCTGCCCGACCGTGCGCTGTTCGCGCTCGTAGCGACCCAGTTCCCAGGCAGGCGGCGAGACGCCCAACTGGTAATCGAGAATGCCGCGGAAGAAATTGCTGGCGAAAGTGACATTGCCGACACTGGCGTCGAACAGACCCCAGTTGAAGACGAGATCGGAATTGCTGTTGCGATCCACCACTCGCAGAGCAGTGTGGCCGAAGTTGTCCCAGATGTTGTTCCCGACATCCACCGTGATCAGGTAGTAGTCCACCTGATTGAAATCCGCCGGCAGACGAATGGACTGCGGATTGGCAATCTCAGGCAGCACAAGTTCCTGCCCCTGCTCCGCCGCCTGCACACTCGCCCCCACTGCCAGCCAGACGAGCAGAAAGGTCAGCCATCCTGAGAGGCCAGCGACGAGTCCTGCGATGAGCCGCAGGCCGGGAACGCGGCTGAAATTAGCGTCGATTGGAGTCAATGATCGATGAACTGCCGTGAAGGATCGGTTATCGGGCCGTACCACGCGCGGGACGAGTGGCGGCCATCATATCAAACGAACCTGTTCGATCAAGCAGGATTTTTAAATTGCCACATGAAGAAGCTCATGTAAGCCAAGGATTCATAGGCAGTAATTGATCAGTGGATAGCGTCCCACGGCATTGGCAGGCCACGCACTGCACGCAATTTGCACACCTTGAGCCAGTAATTCATGACGAAACGCTGGTCCCGCGCCAGTGTCAGCAGGCGCTGTCGCACCTCGTGCACCGTGGTGTGTGGCAGGTGGGCGACGATCTGCCAGATTTCCTGTTCCTGCACGGACGCATCCAGCACGCCGTTGTAAGTTTCTGAAAAATCGTGATTTCGTGCGATCTGTTTCATGCTCATTTGCGCTCTCGCTTGCCGGAAACCGGACGTTCACAGGGTTGACCACCCATTTACTGTATATGTATACACTATGTATTTATACAGTACAAGCCTGCGTGTCATTCCCGACACGCCTTGTGTTGGCCATTTGCGCCAACCCATGGCGAAAGCGCGCAGTGATACGCCAGCCAGTTAGAGGCAGGCAATTGAAATACAACGACTTTATTTGTGGCATGAATTTCGCTGATGGGAAGAATGGAGAATCCACTCCTCATTCACTCTGGAGGCAAGCCCGTCCCGCCATGAAACTTCTTTCTGCTCTGCTCAGCTTCGCCATTGTCTGCGCCATCATCCTCATGCTGATTCCGGTGTTTACCGCCGGCATCGCCCTGCTGGTGGTGGCAGGCTGCTTCTTCGTCTGGTTCCTGCCGATCCTGCTGATTCTGGGCTCAGACGTGACCAGTGGCGGCGAGAAGTTCGCCTGGATTCTGGCGATCATCTTCCTGTCCTGGTTTGCCTGGATCTTCTACTTCCTGCTGGCCCCGCTCAAGCCGCGCAACACGCTGCGCTACTGATCGGCTCAGTCCTCGTCATCCTCATCGTCATCCTCGGGCGTCGCGACATCCACCACGGCGCCCGCGACCTTGAACGGCACCTTGGCGACTTCCAGCGTGACATCCACCGCCGTGCCGACCACGGTGCCCAGACAGCCGCTCAGGCTGAGACTGGCGAGCAGGACAAGTGCCGGGCGAACTGCTGAGTGAAAACCTTCAAGCATGGGAACATCCTTCAACGCGAGGCAGTGGCCAGCGGCTGGATTCTCTCCAGCCCCTGGCCAGTGCGCACCATCTGTGAAAACTCATCGGCCAGTCTGGCACTTTCCGCCAGCACTGTCTGCCAATAGTCAAAGCGCGTGACCTCGTCCAGCTTCTCGAAGTCACGCCGATCCGGAATCTTGCCGAAGGGCAGCGCGGCGACGAATTCAGGCGACGGACTGAGCACCAGCACATTGTCGAAATGGCGCGGATCGGCCCGGCGCCAGGGCAGCGTCTTGTCGAACCAGCCCGGGGTGAAGTGCGAGTAGAAGTGGGGGTAGAGCACCAGCCCTTCGCCCACCCGCAGAGGCACATCGAAGTGGTAGTCGGTGATGCCGCCGTCACGATAGACGCCCGGTGGTGCGCCAGGGATGTCACGCACGCCCTCGATCACCAGCGGAATCGCGCCGGTGGCCAGCAGGGCGGCGGCGACATTGTCCGCTCGCAAGGGCACCTGCACGGTCGAGAAGTCGCGCCACAGCTCGACCGCCTCGGATACCGGCCCGCTGTGAAACACCACGCGCTGAAAGAAGCCACTCAGCAGTCTGCGGTGCAGGGCATTGCCCACGGCACTCAGTCCAAGCCCGGCTCCCAGCAGCAGGCGGCGTTCGGAGCTGACCAGACGCCGGGCCCGATCCGCCACGATATGCACCCGCACCAGGGGATTCTCGGCAATCTCGCGCGCCCCGTCGCTCCCGAGCACGAGCCCCACCAGACGCTGCGCCGACGCGGTGATCTCCGCCACTGTCGGCGTTGTCGAATAGCGTTCACGGGAGTAATGCCAGGCCAGCCTGTCAATGCCGGCCAGCGGGTCCTTGAGACCCAGACAGCTCAGCCGCCAGGCCCCGGCAGACGAGCCGATGGTCTCCAGTGGCGTTTTGCGCCCGGCAAAGAATTCCCCCGCGAGGTAGCGATCCAGGCCGTAGAGCACGAACCATTTCGGCCCGCCCGAGGCCCCCACGATGGTGCTGAACTGCGCCGGGTCGAGGCCGTCGCGCTGGATGGCACGCAGGGCAGCGGGGCCGGCATGAAGATTCAGGGCAGTCATGGTGCTGTCTTCCTGCGCGGCTCGTCGCTGAAGGAGAAGGAACGGCAGATGTCGATGAACTGCCGGGCCCCGGTCGACAGGCTGCGTCGCTTGCGGAAGTAGAGCCCGAAGGTCAGTTCAACCTCGGAGAAGGGCAGGCCCTGCAGAGGCACGAAGTCGGCACACACGGCATTGGCCTGCAGGACGCGTTCGTCCACGTAGCACATGCCCAGATGCCGGGCCGCCATGTTCAGGCGCAGCGACAGATTGCTGATCTCCCAGATGGTGCCGAACTCGTTGCGCAGCTTCTCGATGGCGGGACGCACATCCGGGTCCTCCAGGTGGGACACCATGAGCGGAATCTCGCGGATGCTTCCTTCCGGGTCGGCCTGCAGGCGCTCCAGCAAAGGATGAAATCGACTGATGACCAGCTTGCGCGACTCGGCATAAAGCGGCACCGTCTCGAGCAGCGGCGGCATCTGGTGCTGAAAGGGACCGAATCCCAGCTCCAGCGTGTCGGCCAGCACCCCCTGGATGATCTTGCGGCTGGGCATCACGTCCACTTTCAAGCGGGTGAGCGGATTGCTGTCGCAGTAATCCTCCAGCAGCTCGTTGCCGTAGATCTGGCTGACCGAGCCACTCATGGCGATTTGCAGCGTGGACGACACCCCCTGGCGGATGTTCGCGATGTCGGCCAGCACCGCCAGTTCCTCCTGCAGCACCCGCGCGGCGTGGGTCTGCAGACGCCTGCCGGACTCGGTCAGCATGATGGGCTTGCCGCGCTCGATCAGGCGCGTGCCCAGTTTGCGTTCGAGCGTGGCGATGGTCTGACTCACGGCCGACTGCGTGATGTAGAGACGATCCGCCGCCGACTTGAAGCCGCCCGTGTCGCAGACGGTCTTGAAGACACGGATCTCGTGGGTTTCCAGATGTGAGGACTGCATGGGACAAGTGACTCCGAGGGCTGAAGGCGGTTACTTTAGCAATCAGGAATTCTTAAGCAACCATTAGCTTTGCTAATTTTACCGTCAAAATGGCCATTCCTATAATACGCGCCAACCGTGCCCTGCCGGCACATCCATTGTTCAGGAAGGAAGCAGAAAATGACTGTCGAATACTCCAAGGGCCTGGAAGGGGTCATCGCCGATGAAACCAGCATCAGCAATGTGGAAGGCGATATCGGCCGCCTGAGCTATCGCGGCTATCCCATCGAGCAGCTGGTGCAGCAACCCTTCACCCGCGTGGTCTGGCTGGTGCTGTTCGGCGAGCTGGCAACCCCGGAAGAGGAGGTGCGTCTGCAGCAGTATCTGCAGCGCAACGGTGCACTGAGTGCCGGCGAGATCGCCACGCTGAAGAGCCTGCCCCGCGAGCTGCACAGCATGCGCATGCTGCAGTCCATGATCCCTCTGCTGGACACCCGTCCTGTGGGTCCGCTGGAGCTGCCCTTCACCAATCCCGAGGGCTACCGCGGCCTGTCCATCGTCGCCAAGATTCCCACGCTGCTGGCCACATTCCGCCGCCTGCAGGTGGCCGATGAAGTGCCGGTCTACGACGCCGGCAAGCAATACCTGGCCAACTTCCTGACCATGTTCCACAACAAGCCCGCGAGCCCGGAACACGTGCACTGCCTGGCGCGCCTGCAGATCCTCCAGCTCGAGCACAGCTTCAATGCCGGCACCTTCACCTGCCGCGTCACGGCCAGCACGCTGGCGCCGGTGGAATCCGCCCTGTCCTCTGCCGTGGGCTCGCTCTACGGCACTCTGCACGGCGGTGCCGACGAGGCTGCGCTGAACGAAGCCATCAAGGTGGGCTCTCCGGACAAGGCCCGCGCCTATGTGCTGGACCTGCTGGCCAACAAGGGCCGTCTGATGGGCATGGGTCATCGCGAGTACAAGAAGCTCGACCCCCGCGCGGCAATCCTCAAGCCCATGGCCGAGACCCTGTGCAAGGGCACCGATTTCGAGAACGTGTTCATGACGCTCAAGGAGATCGAGAAGGAATTCAACGCCGAAATGCAGAAGAAGGGCAAGGAAGTCTGGGCCAACCTCGAGTTCTACAAGGGCCCGGTCAATCTGGCCATCGGCATCCCTGCCACCTATTTCACGGCTGGCTTCGCCATGGCACGCAGTGTAGGCTGGCTGGCACACTTCCTGGAGTCCCGCATCGACAACAGGATCATGCGCCCCAGCGCGCTTTACACAGGGCCGGCCATCCGCTCCCTGTGATGACGCCGGGCGCCGCCTGAACAGCGCCCGACGAAGAGCCTCGCATGAAACAGACACACTCCGCCCCGGCCCGAAAGCGCCTGGTTCTGCTGGGCGGCGGACACAGTCACCTCGCCGTGTTGATGAGCCTGGCGAACGACCCGGTGCCGGGTCTGGACGTCACGCTCATCTCCCGGGATGTCGACACGCCTTACTCCGGCGCCCTGCCCGCCCGTCTGAGCGGCCGCGCGCAAGACGACGACTTCCTGATCGATTTGCGGCCGCTGGCCCAGATGGCCGGCGCTCGCCTGCTGCAGGCCAGCGTCGAGCACATCGATCTGGAACGCCGCGTGCTGCATTGCGCCGGCCGCCCCCCCGTGCCCTTTGACATTCTCTCGCTGAACCTTGGCTCGCGACCTGATCTGGGTGCCCTGCCGGGTGCGCAGCAACATGCCGCAGCCGTCAAGCCCATCAGCGGATTTCTGGAACGCTGGGAGCAGATCCAGCGTGACTACGACGCTGCACTGGCTGCCGACCGACTGTACACCATCGCCATCGTCGGCGGCGGACCGGCCAGCGTCGAACTGGCTTGCGCCATGCAGGAACATCTGCGCCGCAGCCGGGGCGTGCGACTCTCCTTGCGCATCGTGCTGGTGTGCGCGCGAGGGCGACTGCTGGCCGGCATGGCGAGCAAGGCGGGCGACCTGGCGCTGCAGATGCTGCAGGAGCGTGACATCGACGTGCGCCTGCATTGCCGCGTGCTGGCTGTCGAGGCGGGCCTGCTGAAGGTGGAGGAGAAGCGCGCCGGGCAGGAACCGCACATCACGTCCATCACCTGCGACACGAGCATCATCGCCACCGGCGCAGCCGCGCCAGGGTGGCTGGCCACCACCGGACTGGCCCTGGACAGCAGGGGCTTCGTGCGCGTGAACAATCGCCTGCAGTCGATGAGCCACCCCTTCGTGTTCGCTGCCGGTGACATCGCGGCCATCGCCGGCCAGCCTCGCCCCAAGGCCGGAGTCTACGCGGTGCGCCAGGGCATGCCGCTGGCGCGCAATCTGCGCCGCTTCTTTCGGGGCGAGCCGCTGCTGCCCTATTTCCCGCAGAGCAAGGCGCTGGCCCTGCTGTACATGGGGAACGAACAGGCCATCGCCACCCGCGGCCAGTGGGCCGCCAGCGGTCACTGGGCCTGGCGCTGGAAGCACTGGATCGACAAACGCTTCGTCGCCCGCTTCACCCGGCCGGCGCCACCCCCGGAAGCCGAGCTGATCCGCTGTGCCGGCTGTGCTGCCAAGATCGGCAGTCACTTGCTGGGCGATGTGCTGGCCGAACTCAAGCCCTGCACCCATCCGGACATCCTGAGTCAACATGGCCTGACCGAGGATGCTGCTATAGTGCAGCTCGATCGCGGGCGCGTGATGCTGCAGAGCGTCGATCATTTCCGCGCGTTCGTGAACGACCCCTACCTCTTCGCGCGGATCGCCACCGTGCACTGCCTCAGTGACATCCACGCCATGGGAGCCAGGTCGCACAGTGCGCTGGCCATCGTTGGCGTGCCACACGCGGCACCAGCTATCATGCAAGACCAGATGCTGCAAGTGATGACGGGCTGCACCGAAGTGCTCAATGCCCATGACACCGCGCTCATCGGCGGGCACTCGGCCGAAACGGCAGAACTGAGTTTCGGTCTGAGTGTGACAGCCTTCGCGGCGCCGGACCGGCTGCTGCACAAGACGGGGCTCGTGGCCGGCGACCGACTGATCCTGTGCAAGGCCCTGGGCACAGGCACCCTGTTTGCCGCCGACATGCGCTATCAGGCGCGGCAACGCTGGATCGCGCCGGCACTGGAACAGATGCAGCAGTCGAATCAGTCTGCCGCCGACATTTTCCAGCAGCACGGCGCCCGCACCTGCACTGATGTCACCGGCTTCGGCCTGCTCGGCCATCTGCGCGAGATGTGCGGCCCCTTGGGGGCGCAGATCACGCTGTGGCCCGAGCGCCTGCCCGTGCTGGAGGGCGCACTGGAGTGTCTGGAGCGGGGCTGGTTCAGCTCCCTGCACGCCGAGAACGCCCGCCATGCCGAGGTGCTCGAGAATGCGCAGGATCCGGGTCGCACCGCCCGCCTGCAGCTGCTCTTCGACCCGCAGACCGCCGGCGGCCTGCTCGCCGCCATCCGCCCGGAACAGGAGCAGGCCTGTCTCGCCGCCCTGCAGGCGGCCGGGTATCATGCCGCCACCTGTATCGGCGAAGTCGTCCGCGCCGACAGTGGCACGACCGTCATCAGTCTGGCAGCAGTCCCTGCCTGAGGAGCCCCTCATGTTTCGCCTGTGCATTCTTGCTCTGCTGCTGTGCGTCATCGCCCCGCTTGGTCTGGGCCAGGGGCCGCTGGCGCAGAGCCGTGCGACGGTGGATGTCGAACTGGCCCAACGGCATTTCCGCCGCGGCAATACCTTCAACAATCTGGAACGCTACGAGGAGGCCATCGCCGAGTACGAACTGGCGGTGACCGCCGATCCGAATCTCGCCGAGGCCTATCACAATATGGCGAGCATCCTGTACTTCCAGGAGCGCTTTGTAGAAGCAATCCCCGCCTATCAGCGCTTCGTGGCCCTGCAGAAGGAGCCATCCGCCGCGCTGATCGCGGCGCTGAACACCCTCGGGCAACTGTTGCGTGATGAGCAGCGCTATGCCGAAGCCCTGCCCATCGACCTGCAGGCCATCGAACAGGATCCGAAGAATGCCTCGCAGATCTACATCATGGGCAACACCTACTTCAATGCCGGATTTGCCGACGAGGCCGCGCAGATTTTCGCGAAGGCGCTGGAAGTGACGCCCGGAGATGCCTACCTGCATCGCTCGCTGGGCCGCATGTATGAAGACCTGGGGCGCCTCGAGGAAGCACTGGAGCAGTACCGGGCGGCCTCTGCGGCAGACCCGACGTCGGATTTCTACAAGGATCTGGTCAGCGCGCTGGAAGCCCGGGTGGCACAGAGCAGCACAGGCGCTGCGCCCTGAGTCAGAAGGGCCGCATGTCCCACTTCAGCGACCCAGTCGCCTGTCACGCTCCTGCGCAGGCAATTTCGCCAGCGCTTCCACGGCGGCAAAGAAAGCCGGCAAGTCGCCTTGCTGCTGCTCCAGCAGACCTTCGAAGAAGGGCACCAGGGCGTTGTAGGACGCCACCGTGGCCAGCTGCGCATTGTTGAGCGGGCCTTCGAACCAGCGGTCATAGCCAGTGAAGGATGTCGACTCGCGCCAGCGCGCATAGTCCTCGCGCAGTCGCTCTTGCAGAGCCTGCTTCTCTGCGCGCATCTGCGCAGGGGTCATGCCACTGGCATAGAGCTCGCGCAGGGCGTCGCGATGCGCGCTCACCAGGTTCACGAATTCCTGCTGCAGCTGATTTTCCCTGGCGATCTGCTCCCGCTGCTGCGCAGCGTCCTCCCCGGTCTGCGCCAGCCAGCGCCGCAGCCCTTCCTGCTCCACGAAACTGGCGAAGCTTTCATTGAACTCGGTATCCCCGGGGACATAGAGTCGTTGATGGGCAAGTTCATGAAACAGCAGCGCCATGAGACGGTGGTCCGAGCGCCGCAGCACCGCACTGGTCAGTGGGTCGTCGAACCAGCCCAGGGTGGAATAGGCATCCACTCCTCCGCTGTAGACCTCCAGCCCCTGTGCCTGCAGGCGCTCGGCATGTCGTCGTGCCGCCTGTTCACTGAAGTAGCCGCGATAGCTGACGCAACCGGCGATCGGGTAGCACCACTGCGTCGGCTCCACGGAAAACTCCGGCGCGGCGAAGACGTTCCACACCACATAGGGTCGATCAAGTGCGGTGAAACTGCGATAGCTGCCGCCCGCCGGCAGCAGCAGGGAATGCTCGGCAAACGCCACGGCCTCTTGCACCAGAAGCAGTTTCGCGCGCGTCTGTCCATCAAGGGAGGCATCAGCCAGCAGCTGCGCGATGTCCTCGCGCCCCTGCAGTAGAGACAACTGGCCCCTTGCCGCCTGACCGTAGTAACTCACGGTCTCGCATGCGACCAGCAGGACTGTCAGGAAAAGCAGTAGCAGGGAACGGGCGAGGGCCTTGCGCATGGCGGCTCCTGCCGTGTCATTCACGCGGCTGCAGCGTGATCTCGAACAGATTGCCCCAGAGCTTGCCAGTGACGAAGAGTCTGCCTTCGTCGCCCTCCGGTGCCGGCAGCCAGGCAATGCCATTGAGCACTGCGTCGCGTCCGCCCGTCTGAGTCTGCTCGGACAGTCCGGTCAGATCAACGACGGCATTGACGACACCACTGGCCGGGTCGATGCGCACGATGGTGTCTGTCTGCCACACATTGGCCCAGACTTCGCCATTGATGTATTCCAGTTCATTCAAGTAACGCACGGGCGTGCCGTCCAGCGTGACCTGCACCTTGCGCACCAGAGAGAAGTTCTCCGGCTCGATGAACTGCAGGGCATCGCTGCCGTCGCTGAGAATCAGGTGCGTGCCATCCCAGGCGAGGCCCCAGCCTTCGGTGGGGTGATAGTGCGAGGTGATGGTCTCGAAGGTCTCGAGGTCGTACACGAAGACGATATTGGACTGCCAGGTCAATTGATAAAGGCGGTTGCCGACAATCGAAATGCCTTCGCCGAAATAGCGGCTTGGCAAGCGGATGCTCTGCAGCACGCGCCCCTCTTCCCAGGCGATCCTGCTGAGCGACGAGCGACCATTGAGCCCGGTGCCCTCGTAGAGATAGCCGCCGTTGAATTCCAGGCCCTGCGTGAAGGCATCGGTGCGATGCGGATAGGCCTTCACGATCTCGTAACCGTAGACAGGCACTTCGGCCTGGACGAGGCCGGCCGAGATGAGCAGTGCGGAGCCGAAAAGAAGTGATTTCAACATGGACACAGGCACAGGCCTACCTTGATCAAGGACAGAGGGAACGCGACACGAGCGTGCTAGACTCCCGCCGCAACAGCTCGACCAAAGTCTATGGAGGAAGCCAGACCATGGCAAGCAATTGTCTTTTCTGCCGGATCGCCGCCGGCGACATTCCGTCAAGCGCGGTCTACAGCGACGACGAGATCTACGCCTTTCGCGACATCAACCCCGCCGCGCCGCAGCACATTCTCGTGATTCCACGCCGGCACATCCAGAGTCTGGCTGACACCGAGCCGGAAGATGCCGCAGTGCTGGGACGGCTGCTGGGATGCGCACGCACCATCGCCGAACAGCAGGGCTTCGCCCAGACCGGTTTCCGCAGCGTGTTCAACACCGGAGTCGATGGCGGGCAGACAGTCGGCCATCTGCACCTGCACCTGCTGGCCGGGCGCGCCATGCACTGGCCGCCGGGCTGATCAGCGCACCAGTCGCTCGCGCAGCCCCTGCAGACTGACCGGGTCGGCGCCAACGATGCCGAGCTCGGTGATCAGTGCCGTCACCAGACGGGCAGGCGTGACGTCGAAGCCGAAGTTGTTGACCGCACTGTGGCTGGCCATCACTTGCACCCGACTCAACACGCCGTCGTCATTCAGCCCCTGCATGTGCGAGACCTCGTGGGCGTGGCGCTGTTCGATGGGAATCTCGCGCACGCCATCCTGCAGCGTGAAGTCGATGGTGGAGACCGGCAGGGCCACGTAGAACGGCACCGCGTTGTCGTGCGCGGCGAGGGCCTTCAGATAGGTGCCGATCTTGTTGCAGACATCGCCCGTCGCGGTGGTGCGATCACTGCCCACCAGACAGAGGTCCACCTCGCCATGCTGCATGAGATGGCCACCGGCATTGTCCACGATCACGGTGTGGGGGATACCCTCCTGCCGCAACTCCCAGGCTGTGAGAAAGGCGCCCTGATTGCGCGGGCGAGTCTCGTCCACCCAGACATGCAGCGGCATGCCCAGGGTATGCGCCTTGTACAGCGGCGCCAGCGCCGTGCCCCAGTCCACCGTGGCCAGCCAGCCGGCGTTGCAATGTGTCAGCACATTCAGGCACTCAGCGTCGGCCTGACGCCGGCGCTTGTCTGCCCAGGCTGCCTCCAGGAGTGCCAGGCCGTGATCGCCAATGGCACTGCAGGCTGCGACATCCTCATCGGCCAACTGTCCGGCCAGCGTCAGCGCGACCTCAGCGCGCAGCGGCGCGGGCAGAGACTGCAGGACGCTCTTCACCCGCTCCAGCGCCCAGCGCAAATTGACTGCCGTGGGGCGCGTCGCCAACAGGCGGGAACAGATGGCTTCGAGATCCTGGTGGCCTTCGCGCAGGGCCAATGCCACTCCATAGGCGGCAGTCACTCCAATCAGCGGAGCCCCGCGAATCTGCATGCTCTCGATGGCATGGCAGGCCTCACTCAGCGTATGCAGCGCGCGAGTCTCGAAGTGATGTGGCAAGCGGGTCTGGTCGATGATGATCACGCACTGCTGGGTCGTGTCGAACCAGATCGTGCGGTAGTGGCGGGCATTCACGTGCATGGCGGTTCCTCAGATCACGCGTTCGTTGCCGCCGTCCACAGGCACCTGAGCACCGGTGGTGCGGGCGAAGCCCTCGCCGGCCATGAGCACGGCAAGCCTGGCTACATCGCTCGACTGCACGGTGCAGCCCAGCACATTGTTGCGCTTGTAATCCTCGACGCTCATCTGATAACTGCGCGCTCGTGCAGCGAGCACGTCCTCACTCCAGATGCCGGTGTCGAAGACAGCATTGGGGTGCAGCGTGTTCACGCGGATGCCCTTGCCACCCAGTTCCAGTGCAGCGACTCGCGCCAGTTGCGCCAGCCCGGCCTTGGCCACGGAATAGGCTCCGGCTCCGGGCCCCGGTGCCGGCACGTTCTTGGAACCGATGAAGACGACACCTGGCTGCTGCCCGAGACTCAGGAAAGGGACGCAGGCGCGCAGCAGACGCATGTGCGAGCTCAGATTGAGCCCCAGTGAATCCTCCCAGACCTTGTCGTCCATGCTGCCCAACGGACAGCTTGCGGGAAAGTTGCCGGCGTTGCTGACAAGGTTGTCGATGCCGCCGAAGTGGGCCACCGCTGCCTCAACGGCATGTTGAATGTCAGTGGCCGAGGTGACATCGCACACCAGCCCGAGCACCTGGGGACTGCGCCATTGCCGGGTGATGCCCGCGGCGATGTCCAGAGCCACCACGGCAGCGCCCTTGGCCACGAAGGCATCGACACAGGCCTTGCCAATGCCCGATGCCGCGCCGGTCACCAGCACCACGCGCCCCTCGAATTCGGCGCGCGCTGCGCCGCGCTTGAGCTTGGCCTGCTCCAGTTCCCAGTACTCCAGGTCGAACAGATCCTGTGCCGGCAGCGCCGTCCAGCCCCCCAGCGCCTCGCCCCATTGCATGGCGCGGACCGTGTGCTGGCTGATGTCCTGAACCACCTGCATGCGCCTGGCATCCTGAGCCAGATAGACCATGCCGCGATCCCGCCACACCGCCGTGCGGGCGACAAGGTCGAGGCAGGTGTGATGGGGCTGGGCATGGCGGGCGAAGCGCGCCTGATAGTCTACGGCGAACCGCTGCAAGCCCGGCAGCGGGTCGGCGTCGAGCACCGCGGAATGCGGCTTGGTGTGAATGCTGTGATCCGGAGTCAGCGGCCCTCGGGTCGCAATGGCCCCGGCACTGGTGAGGCTCGCGAAGCCGGCAGCGGCGGGTGAGCGATCCCAGCGCGCCAGCATGGGCGCACCGAGCAGTTGACTGGTGGCCAGACGCAGACTGGCCAGGCGAAGATAGTCCTGCGCCTCCGCGGTCACGGTATTCATGGCGGCAGAGTCCCAGGCGCCCTGAGCGCGCAGATAGTCCTCCGCCTTCGTGACAAGGGCGATCATGCGCTCATAACTGGCCCGACAATCATCGTCGAAGGTGATGATACCGTGGTGCAGCAGCACGATGCCCTGCAGTCGGGACCAGTCCACGCCACGCGTGGCCTCGTGCACCTGGCGCGCCAGGATGAACCCGGGCATCACATAGGGCAGCACCAGCACATCGTCACCATACAGCTCGCGCAGCGCCTGCTCTCCGCCGGGGGTGTTGCTGATCGCCACCACGGCATCGGCATGGGTGTGATCCACATAGCGCGTGGGGACCAGGGCGTGCAGGATCGCTTCCACCGAGGGCGTCGGCGCGGCCGGGTCGAGCAGCGCAAGACGCAGTTCGCGCATCATGTCCGTGTCGGACAATTCAGGCAAAGCGGCAAGGGCCTTCAGGTAGTCAAGCCGCACGGGTGCAAACCCGCCGGCGGCGATGGTCTGCAGGTCCCAACCCGAGCCTTTGACAAAGAGCACGTCCTCGTCCTGGCCGAAGACATTGCGCAGACGGCCCTTGACCGAGGTGTTGCCACCACCGTGCAGCACCAGATCGGCATCCCGCCCGAGAAGCTGCGAACTGTAGACGCGCAGTCCCAGCTGCTGATCGCCAGCGAATTGCGACGCTTCCTGATCATTCCACCGACTCAACATATGCCTGTTTCTCGCAAACGGGTATTTCGGAAATGAAAAACGCACCCGGGGGTGCGTTTCTCGTGTAGCCGGATCGGCGCATGACCGCTCCGTGTGACATTCGACGTCATCAGGGCTCGATGATGGAGATCCCGGTGATGCCTGCCTGGCGAGCGGAATCCATCACTGCAACTAGTGTCTCCACATTGGAGCGCACGTGCGGCTTGATGATCAGAGTCGCAGCGGGGTTCTCGGCCTTCAGACGGTCGATGTTGGAGCGGATCTGGCTTTGCAGGATCGGACGCGGCTCACCGTTCAGGATGATGTCGTTGTTGGCGCCGAGCTCGATCAGGATGTTCTTGAGTTCACTTTCCTGCTCGGGTGGGGGCTGATTGTTGTTGTCGCTGCTCGCGGCATCAATTGCCGATTCTGACAAGAATGTTGCTGTGACCACGAAGAAGATCAGCAGAATGAACACCACGTCGAGCATGGGGGTCAGGTCTACATTGCTTTCATCATTCTTGCGGGTACCGGCCAGTTTTCTCATTGTTGTATACCTTGTCTGGAGATGATTGACCTGATTTCAGGCCAACTCTTCTTGTTGTATCGATTGTTGTGTCGAATTCGGGGTGGTGATTGCAGAGCGGAAAATGTCCTGAAATGTGCTAGTGCCTTAACCGTCTGGAGGCCAAGTATACCCGATAAAGATTTGTCCACAACCCCCGGAATCAGGGCTCTTTGGGGCAACCACCCGGTGGGCCGTGACCCGGGAAAGCGCCGGGAATTACTGCAGGGAGTCCACAGTAAACTTAACAATTTCAGCCAGTTGCTTGGCCGGCTTGGCATCGCGGGAATTCACGCGCAAGCCGTACAGCAGGTTCATCAAAGCTTCAACAGCGAAGTCGGCAGAGACACCCTTGCGCAGCTTGCCAGTCTTCTCGGCGTCCTTGATTCGCTTGAGCAGCGCCTTGCGCACGACGGCAAAGGAATTGCGGACGATCTTCTGGATGTCCTTGTCGTAATTGATGCTTTCACACAGGGAGTTGACGAGCAGACAGCCCATGCTGCGCTGCTTGTTGGTCACGGAGATCACGGCCAGATCGAAATACTTCTCGATGGCAGCCCAGGGTGCCAGGTCTGCGTTGTTCAGGGAGGCGTCCAGGTCCTTCGCGATCAGCTTGTTGTAATGGTCGAGACAGGCCTTGAAGAAGGTGTCCTTGTCGCCAAAGGAGTTGTACAGAGTGCCACGGTTGATGCCGGTTACGTCCAGCAGCTTCTGCACGGAACTGGCTTCGAATCCTTCGCGCCAGAACTGCTCCATTGCATTGGTCAATACGTCGTTGTACTCAAACTCTACTGGTCTCGCCATGATAAATGCTCGGTCTCTTCTCGATTAGTGATACACGATCAGCGCGCAGAAGTGCTGATCCAGCGGAAATTAAAAACGAGTTGGATTGTAGTACAAGACCGTTTTTTTTTACATCTAGTGATACAAAATAATACATATCGCACGGATCAGTCATGCGGTCAGGGCGCATTCCGTGAGCCTGCGCACGAAGCTGCAGGCAAGCCCGTCAGAGGAAAGGTAGAACAGCTGTTCTATTTTGCAATTGCACACACCGAAGGCAGGCACCCCGGCCTGACCGTCAAATTCCCGAGGCGGTCACCAGCAGACCGATCAGGCCACCCAGCACCCCACCCCAGACCACCAGCCAGCCCAGATGCTTCTTGATCATTGCCTGGACGATCTCCTTCACCAGTTGCGGCGTCAGCTCGTCCAGTCGGCGATCCACGATTTGCTCGATGCGCGCATGCAGCGATTCACGCCCTTCGGTCGCATTGGCGATGCCACGGGCGAGGCTGGCGCGAAAATCCTCGGAGTCGACGACGCCGAGGAAGTATTCCCTCATCTTGCGCACGAAGGGGTCACGCAAGGGGTTGAGGGCATCGCGCCCGCCAAACATCGCGAGCATGCTGCCAAAGGACGAAGCCATGATTACATCCAGCAGAGCGTCGAAGGCCTTCTCCAGGTCCAGTTTGTCGATCAGCTTCTGGATCTCCGCATCGAGACCGCGTGCCACGATGCCAGACTGCTGCAGGAACTTGTCGATGTTATCGGGGCTGAAGAACTGCTGCATGATGAGCTTGCGGATGCCCCGTTTAAACTCCTCGAAATGCAGGGGCACGACTCCGGAACCGTAGAACCCTGGCACCCGTTCAAAGAGCATGTGTATCGCCAACCAGTTGGTTACGCTGCCCGAAAGCGCGAACAGTCCGACGCTCATGAACCAGGGCGCCGCCGCAAAGGGTAACAGTCCCAGCAGGACAAGCGCTCCAGCAACAATATTGGTCAGCAGACTTTTGTCAATGATCACAGGGTGTTACCAGGATGAGACCGCGCTGTGCGCGGCAGGCGGCGCATGATACGGGAAAGCGGAATGCCGATTCAACCAGACTCACAGAAGGACGCCAGTCGTCAGTAGGGCCCACCACGTAACCGGCGATGACTCTGAAGGGGCATTCTGCCGCGCAAGGCCGTCAACGCCTCAATATCGAGTTCCGCCACGGCCACTCCCCGCCCGGACTCCACACAGGCCAGGATGCGTCCCCACGGATCCACGATCATGGAATGTCCCCAGGTCTCCCGGGTCGCGTTGTGCACCCCGCCCTGATTGGCGGCCAACACATAGCACTGGTTCTCGATGGCGCGAGCGCGCAACAAGACTTCCCAGTGCGCCTCTCCCGTCACCTTGGTGAAAGCCGAGGGCACGGTCAGCACCTGTGCGCCCTGTTCCAGCAGACGGCGGTACAGCTCCGGAAAGCGCAGGTCGTAGCAGATGCTCAGCCCGATGCAGCCCACCGGAGTGGCGACACAGACGGCCTCATCTCCGGGCTCGAAGCTGCGCGACTCCGAGTACTGCGCCTGGCGGTCCTCCACCTGCACGTCGAACAAGTGCATCTTGTCGTAGCGCGCCACCAGTCGCCCTTGCGGATCGTAGACCATGCAGGCCGGTCGCACGCGCCCGCCTGGCACCTCCACCGGGGACTCCCCACTGCGCGTCGGCCGTGTGCTCAGCGGCATGCTGCCAGCGATCAGCCAGGCACCCGTGCTGCGTGCCTGCTCGTGCAGAAAGCCCTGCAGCAGCGCGGTGGAGTCGCCTTCACGCTCCGCAAACCGGGTCAGTGGCCCACCATCAAGGACGGCAAAGTTCTCGGGCAGCAGGATGAGGTCGGCGCCCTGGTCGCGCGCCCGGGCGATCAGCCCGGCTGCGCTGCGCAGATTGGCGTACACATCGCCGCCACTGACCATCTGCACGACTGCTGCCTTGTGTTGCATGGCGTTCTCCTTTGCTGAATGAGACATCAGGCCCGTGGCGCGAGCGGCAAGGCGCTCGGCGCCACAGGGGCAGGACCGGAAGGGTTGCCCGCCGGAGTGGCTGGCGCGGGTGCGCTGGCAGGGGTGCCGAACACCTGATTCAAGCGCGGCTCCAGACCGGCCCATGGGCCCTGCAGGGTGTACTGGGCACTGGTCAGGCTGTCGACCTGGTCACCGAATATCTGGTCGAACAGGAACACGCCAACGGCGACCTGCCAGTTGATCAGGTTGTTGAGCACCGCGATGCCGCTGAGCCAGGGAATGTTGTCGCTGATCGGCAAGGTGATGTACATGCTGCCATCGATGGTCTGCCGACCGAGATCTATTTCGCCAGTGATCTGGAACAGACTCGCAGGCCCGATGATCTGCAGGCGGTCCTGGATGCTGACGATGCCATGATTGAGGCTAATCTCGCCCAGGATCTGTTCGTAGGAAAGTCCGCTGCGCAGCAGATCGTCACTGAAACGCAGACGACGCACCACGGCATCGAAATTGATGATGCTGATGAGTTTGAGCGCACTGTTGGCAGCGCCGGCATTTCCCTGCAGAAAACGCCCCTCAAGTATGCGCATGTCCAGATTGCCGCTCAGCGACTTCGAGGCAAAGAACGCAGGGCTGCCCGGCCAGTCAAGACTCGCGTTGAACAGCGCGCTGGTGCTCTGCAGGCTGGGGGCATAGCCGAAGGCGCTCAGCACGGCACCAAGATCTCCCGCCTCAAGAACGGCATTCATGTAGCTGTGATGCCGCTTGCCGTCAAACGTCCAGAGAAAGCGTCCTTCCTCGGCCTCCCGTCCGGCCCGCAAGCCGCGCGCCTCGATCAGGACATCGGTGAACTCGGCACCCGCGGGGGTCGGATGCAGCGAGAAGGACCAGCGGCCGTAGTCGGCATCGCCGCGCATGATGCTGTCGGCCGCGAACTGCATGGCGACGAAGCGTCTCGGATCGACACTGGCAAGCGCATCCACGCGCTCGGGCGGCTCGGGCGGCCCCATGAATGCGGCCAGAGCCGGATCCAGCTCTGGCGGCTCCGGCTCTGGTGGCGCCGGCAAGCGCAGATGCTGCAGCTTCACCTCCAGAGGCAAGGAGCGGGAGTAGGGCAGACTGATCTCGCCGGCCAACATCTCGCTGGCAAGCGTGAAATGCCAGGCGCGGTCACGAGGCGAGACCTGCACATTGAGGTCTGGCACTGTCTGTCCGAAGGCCTGCAGGCTGCCTATGGTCACATCGGCGAGATTGAGCACCTCGCGCAGCGAACTGAATCCGGTGCTCGCACTGCCCGAACTGTCGGAATTGCCGGCAAGTGCCGTGATCCATTCAACGAGCTGCAACTGAGGCAGACTCCCCACCACGTCGATCCCCGGAGCACTGGCATTCAAGCGCCGCACATTCAGCGACTGGTCCTGTCCGCCGAGATAGACGAGCCCATCGCGTACGCGCCCCTGATCCACACCAAGCGTGAGAGTCACGAGGTCCGCCAGAGCGGCACGAATCTGCTGCCGCTCTTCCAGGAAATCGATGCCGAGTCGAAAGTCCATGGCCTGCTCAGCCGGCTTCGCAAAAGGTGCCGGATACCCCAGTTCAACCCCCTGCAGGGCGGACTCGATGCTCAGTCGGCGTTGCGCTGCGGCAGCTGTGGCGGGACCGGCATCGCTCGCGGGCTGGACGATATCCAGACGTGCCACGTAGTCTATGTCTCCTTGCATGCGCGACAGCAGATCGACCACAAATCGACTCTGACGTGGCCAGCGGGCCAAGGCCTCGATGCCGACACGACCCTGGAGATCGACGCGCGTAGTGCTGGTCTGCGCCGCATCCACCACGCTTTCGAGAGACACAGAGACGGGCTGTTCAAAAAGCAGAGCCTGAAGTGCAGTGCCCTGCAGGCCCGTCTGCGTGTTGTAACGCAGCGCCCCCCCGATGCCCTCAAAGCGCAGATCGAATTCCGGAATGAAGAGACTGTTGTCCTGCAGCTGTACCGCGACATCGACAACCGAGGTGGCCGACGGAACGGCGAGCGGGAAGCTCAGCCCGAGCCCGACGTTGACAGTGCCCTCGCCCTCCCAGTTTTGCAGCAGACTGCCGACTCCTCGTGTGGCGGGTGCCTGGGCCAGGAAATCGATGGCCTGCTCGGCAGTGCCCCTGCCCAGGCCGGTGACGCTCAGCCAGCTGCCCTGCCCCCGGGCGTCCGGCCGAATGGAGGCGTCGGTGGCGTCGAAGGCCAGCCCGAGTGTTTCGCCTGAGTCGACGTGAATGTCGATGTTGCGATCGGCGATCACCACATGGCCCTGCAGTTGCTCAAGGGCTGGCCAGTCGCGCCCATACACCAGAGTGCCTTCTTCGACGTTGAAGACAAGCTGCAAGGTCCGGCTCTCGGGTGCAGCGCCGGGGAGCATGGATCCGCGATAGATCAGGCCACTGTTGAACGCCCGGCCGCCGACGATGGCGCCATCGATCCAGTTCATCACATTGCGCAGATTGTCGCGCACCTTCGGACCGCGGGGCAGGTACACAGACTTGCGGCTGATGTCAGCCTCGGCAAGTCCCACCATGAGCTCCAGCGTGGCGGTGCGCTCTGTCTCGGAGATCTTGCGGAAGTCGGTCGCGAAGCGGGCATGCCCCGTGAGCATGTCGTTCTCGGCCACGATGACACTGCTCGCCAGCCGCAGGTGTTGTCCCTGTGTCAGGTCCAGCGCGAAATTGACGCGACCATT
>JACCDS010471579.1_pt1 | contig 23323 bp, 18 predicted proteins | sample 7446441 | NCBI WGS metagenome assembly JACCDS01 (sample SAMN15323445, study PRJNA562643) | freshwater metagenome | isolation source: river surface water | place: USA:Blue River Watershed | collected 2017-08-17 | reverse complement strand
ATCATCCACTAAAAGGATTTCCGGTTTCAATAAATCCAACGTTCCCTTAATTTCAAACTGAGATCTTTTTGGGGTATTCGAAGCCAAAGATTGATCACCAATTGCTAATTTTATGGTAAACCAAAATACACTGCCCTCTCCTATTTTTGATTCTACACCAATTTCCCCTTGCATCATTTTACAAAACTCCCGAGAAATAGCTAATCCCAATCCTGTTCCACCATAAACCTTCTTCGTTGAATTATCAAGCTGCTGAAAAGCACTGAATAGTTTATCCACATTTTCTTTTGAAATTCCGATACCGGTATCTTTAACCTGTACCAATAACTCAATTTGATCTTGGGTAATGGATTTAGAACTTACGTGAATATCAACCCGCCCATTTTCGGTGAATTTTAATGCATTTGAAGTTAAATTAGATAATATCTGCAATAATCGAGTTTCATCTGCAACCAAAACCCGAGGAATGTCTTTGGCCAAATGATAAGAAATTTTATTACCCTTTTGGTGAGCGACTTGAGAAAACAATGCCATTAAACGTTCGAAAACCTCTTCAAAGACAACATCTTGCGGATGCAAAGCCATTTTACCGGCTTCAATTTTTGCCAAATCTAAAATATCATTTAGGATGTGCAAAAGAGTCTCTGACGACTTTTTAATGGTTTGAACGTAATCCATTTGCTCTTCTTCCAAAGGTGTTTCCGCCAATAAATCAATCATCCCGATCACTCCATTCATGGGTGTTCTAATTTCATGACTCATATTGGCCAAAAACTGCTCTTTCACTTTTAAAGAATGAACGGCTTGTTCCCTTGCTTCTACCAATTCTCTTTGATATTTTTTTAAATCGGTGATATCTCGGGCAATACCAGATACTTCTTCTATATGTCCATTTTCCAAAAAAATGGGATTCAAATAGACTTCCAACCACTTTTCTTCACCATTTTTAGTCGCTAATTCTAGTTCAAAATGTTGCTTATGACCTCGAAATGCTTGCTTATAAAAATCTTCTAAATTCCTTCTTTGATTACTAATCACCAATTGAAAGCCCATTTTTTCCGTACTGAAATTCAATTGGGGAATACGATTCAATTCCGTTTGTAACAAATCAGAATACTCACAATTAAAGCTAGTTAATAAAAGACGCTTATTTACTGACCACATGAGGTGAGAACTTCCTTCAAAAATGGCATTTAATCGAGCGGTTTCTCTCGCCAAAGCCTCTTCTGCCTGCTTTCTTGCAATGGCTAGCGCTACTTGTCCAGAAATAAAATCCAATAGCTCTAAATCTCGATTTTCGTATTTATTCGCTCGTTCATACGATTTAACCCCAATGATACCCGTCACACGATCACCAATTCGCAAAGGCACACAAAGCATCACTTTGGGAACCACACCATATAAATAAATTTTCTTTTCCTTGGCCAATTGATGAATGTCATCATCATGCAAAATCAATGGCTTATTCGCCATTATGGCATATTCTGTTAATCCATTTCCTAATTTTCTTTTGGTGAAATGAACCCTTGAATTAAAATATTCATCGATGTAATAAGGAAAATACAAATAACTTTTAGCGGGATCATATTGAGCAATAAAAAAGTTTTTAACGTCAATAACTTCGCCTAATTGCTTGTGAATATTGCTATATAAATCATCTAAATTGGACGAATTTATCGCTACTTGAGCAATGGAAGAGAATAATTTACTCGCTCTTTCTGCACGAACCTTAGCCGTAGAGTTATGTAAAATAAACCGAAAAGCAGTTGGTACATCCTTTTCAAAGCGACAACTCACAGAACCGCTTACATACAATCGGCGGCCATCTTTTCGTTTAAAAACTCCTGAATATTCTTCTAATGAACCTCCTTTGCTTAAAACATCTAATTGTTCATGGGTTAAATGTGCAAATTCAGGGTGAAGGACATCTGTCAAACGAAGATCTTTGACTTCCTCTTCCGTATAGCCCATCGTATCTGCCCAAGCCTTATTAACGAACAAAAAACGGCCTGTAGCACCAATGATTTGAATCAAATCGGTGGTATTGTCTATTAAATCTTGTAGTTGGGCATTGGATTTACTCAATGCCTCTGAAACCTTTTTTCGTTCACTGATATCTTCACCAATGATACTTAAAAAGCGTTGTCCATCTAATTCACTGACAATAGTAGACGCAACTTCAACCCATTTAATTTGACCTGATTGGGTGATATAATCTCTCTCTCTCTCCTCAAATAAACCACCATGTGCCACTGCCTTTGCGAAGGATTCTCTTCTTTGTTCCTTTTCTCCTTCAGGCAATAATGTGGTAAAAAAATCTTTCCCATTTAATTCATTGGGGGAATAACCTAAAAATTTATGCGTGTAATCATTGGCATAAGCAATTGTACCATCCAAGGACATGATTAAGCCAAATAGTTTTAGACTATTTAAAGTGTTAATTAAATTCTGTTTTGTTGGACTTTCAGATAAGGAAGAATGGTCGTGATTGCCATTTTCCAATCGTTTTTTCAACAATTGAATTTCTTTGATTAAATCTTCTTTGCTTTTGTGAGCCCAACTCGCCATAGCTAAATTTCAATTTTTTGTTTAAATGTACAAAAAAGGGCTTAATTTTACTCCTTAAAGCCCAAAACCAGTGCAAGTAAGAGCAAAAAAGAATTTAGGACAACATTTTTTAAACGATTTAGACGCTGCCCAGCGGATTGTCAATGGATTACAGCCCAATGGAGCTTATACCAAAGTCCTAGAAATTGGACCAGGAATGGGGGTTTTAACACAATATTTAGTTAAAAAAACAGAATACGAAACCCATTTAATCGAAATTGATACAGAATCTGTACGATTTCTTCGTAAAAATTATTTGGAATTTACAGGACCAAGATTAATTGAAGGGGATTTTTTACGTACGCCGCTTGAAAATATTTTTGGAAATGAAAAATTTGCCATCGTTGGTAATTTCCCTTATTTCATTTCAACCCAAATTTTCTTTCATATTTTAGATTATAAAGATCATTGCGTGGAAGTAGTTGGTATGCTTCAAAAAGAAGTGGCAGTTCGTTTAGCAGCCAAACCAGGCAATAAAGATTATGGCATATTAAGTGTGCTTTTACAAGCATTTTATGATATTGAATACTTGTTCTCCCTTGGACCTGAAGTGTTTACGCCTCCTCCAAAAGTGAATTCTGGTGTTATTCGTCTAGTCAGAAATTGGGATAAAAAATTAGAATGCGACCCAAAAAAATTCAAAGCTTTGGTGAAAATGGCTTTTAATCAAAGAAGGAAGACCTTACGAAATGCGTTAAGAGCCCTACAATTACCTGATCATGAATTATTAAATAAGCGAGCAGAACAATTGGGCGTCGCAGAATTTACCCTATTAACTGAACTTTGGAAAGAACAAGGTTATATTGGTCATTGATTTTTAAAAATTTTAAATAGAGAAGATCAAGGCATAAGTAATTATTTGACTAAATTGCACAAATTTAATTTTTCCCTCAATCATGGAAGTAGCCAACAAACAACACCTTCCGTTCGAACTGACAAAAGAGTTTTTAGAGGAAATCCGCATTTTGATCGATTCAAAATCGGAAGAGGGATTATTATTAAAAATTGAAGATTTATTCCCTGCTGATATTTCCAATATTTTAGATGAATTAACAGGAGAGGAAGCCAAATATTTGATTCAATTATTGGATCACAAAATCGCAGCTGAGATCATCTCTACGCTAGATGCAGACGACAGAAAAAAATTCTTAAAAAACTTTAGTTCCAAAGAAATTGCTGTTTATATCAATGTCATCGATTCCGATGATGCAGTGGATATTTTAAATGAGCAACCTGTTCGAGTACGAGAAGAGGTAATTGCATTGTTAAAAGACCGAGAACAAGCTCGATTCATCATTGATTTAATGCATTATGACGAAGATTGTGCAGGTGGATTAATGCAAAAAGAGTTAATTAAAATCAATGTTAAACAAACGGTTACGGAGTGTGTAGAGGAAATCAGACGCCAAGCGGAAGATGTAGAAAAAGTATATGCCGTTTACGTAGTTGATGACGATGGTTTATTATTAGGAACTGTTTCTTTGAAGAAAATCATTTTAGCAAAGCGTGGTTCTAAAATACAAGATGTCTACGAAGCAGATGAAATTGTTTCTGTTCAAACCTATATCGCTGGTGAAGAAGTGGCGGCTTTGATGCAAAAATACGATTTAGAAGCAATCCCTGTCGTGAATATACAAGGTCGTTTATTAGGAAGAATCACCATTGACGACGTAGTCGATTTTATCACAGAATCTGCCCAAGAAGACATTCAAGTCATGGCAGGTATTTCTGAAGATGTGGAAGAAGATGACTCCATTTGGTTATTGGTTCGCTCCCGTTTACCATGGTTAATTGGAGGGATGGTTGGAAGTTTTTTAGCGGCTAAAATCATTGACCGCTTTGATTCTACCATTTCTATTTTGCCGGCAATTTCAGCTTTTATTCCATTGATTGGTTCTACAGGCGGGAATGTTGGTATTCAATCGTCTTCTTTGATTGTTCAAAGTTTGGCAGATAAGAGTGGATTAGATACAAGCTTAGGCAAACGTCTTCAAAAAGTAATCATCGTTGCTTTTATTAATGCTTTGATTGCTGCAATATTTGCTTTTGGATGTTCCATGCTAATCGACAACGGTGCTATCATGTTATCCATCACTGTTTCTATTTCTCTATTTGCAGTGGTAATGCTGGCCTCTTTAATGGGAACTTTGACTCCATTGGCCTTGGACAAACTTAAAATCAATCCAGCTGTAGCAAGCGGCCCATTCATCACCACTACCAATGATATATTAGGCTATGGCGTCTATTTCTTAATCGTTTATTTTCTTTTAGGCTAGCATGATAGCTGTCATTCAAAGGGTTTCAGAAGCACAATTAAGCATTGCCAATCAAGTGTTTTCAAGTATTCAACAAGGTTTTGTTGTGCTATTAGGAATACATGAAAGTGATTCCTTATTGGATGTTGAATATTTAGCCAAAAAAATCATTGGATTAAGGATCTTTTCTGATGAATCTGATAAAATGAATTTAGATTTAATGGCTGTAAAAGGAGATATTTTGCTAATAAGTCAATTCACCTTAATCGCCCAAACCAAAAAAGGGAATAGACCTAGTTATATAGAAGCTGCAAGACCTGAAAAAGCAATTCCATTATATGAGTCAATGATTGAAAATTTGTCGGACAAACTTGGAAAAAAAATACAAACCGGTCAATTTGGGGCAGACATGCAGGTTCAATTATGCAATGACGGTCCTGTAACCATTATTCTCGATTCAAAAAATCCATCCTAATGAGCATAGAAGAAGCACAAAAAATTGTAGATCAATGGATCCAAGAAGTGGGCGTTCGTTATTTCAATGAATTAACCAACATGGCCATGTTGACCGAAGAAGTGGGCGAAGTGGCAAGAATCATTGCCAGAAGATATGGCGAACAATCTGAAAAAGAATCTGACAAGAATAAAGATCTTGGAGATGAAATGGCGGATGTTTTGTTCGTATTGATTTGTTTAGCCAATCAAACAGGAATCAATTTGGAGGAGGCGATGAAACGAAATTTAGCAAAGAAAACAGAAAGAGATTTTGATCGACATAAAAATAACCCCAAATTGAATTGATGAAAATTGCATTAGTAGATGGTTTTACACTTTTTCAAAGTGATATCAATTGGAGAGAATTATCCACAGAGGATGAAATTGTATTTTTCGAAAGGTCGAATCCTGAACAAATTAGTGAGGAAATAAGGGATGCTGAAGTCGTTATCACCAATAAATTTGTCATCAACCAAGGAAATTTAGATCAGTTTAAGCAATTAAAATTAATCATTGTATCCGCAACAGGATACAATTGTGTTGATATTCAAGCATGCAAAGAAAGAGGCATTCAAGTTTCCAATGTACCCAATTATGGAACTTTTTCTGTGGCCCAACATAGCTTGGCCCTTATGCTGAATTGGAGTAATGCTGTTGAAAAACACCAAGTTTCAGTAAAAAATGGCGATTGGTTTAGGTCCAAAGATTGGTGTTATACCTTACAACCCTTGGTGGAATGGCAAGGAAAGAACTTAGGGATCATTGGCATGGGAAATATTGGTCAATGTTTTGCTCAAATGGCTGCAAGCTTGGGTATGAATATTTATTACCACCATACCAAAGATTTAAATATTCCGAACTATCAATTTGTCAGCAAAGAAACATTAGCCAACATTTCAGATGTTATCAGTTTGCATTGCCCACTTAATCCGAGTACAGATAAAATAATCGATCAAGATTTTTTATCGCAAATGAAATCCCATGCCATCATCATTAATACCTCCAGAGGCGGATTAATCCATTCGGAGGACTTGGCAAAGGCTGTTCAAGATAAACAAATTGCAGGAGCTTTATTGGATGTATTGGAAACAGAACCTCCTATCGATAATCATCCTTTGATTGGTATAGACCAAATACAAATCACTCCGCACATTGCCTGGATTAGTTTGGAGGCGAGAAAAAGGATTATGCAAACCATGCAAAACATCCTAATAGGCTTTCGAAAAGGGGAAAAAGTGAATGAAGTTTTATGATGTAGGAGAAGAGAGAAAAGAGAAAAGAGAAGTGAGAAGAGAGAAGAGAGAAGAGAGAAGATAAAAAAACTTTTACCTATTACCTCTTACCTATTACCTATTAATCTGGCTTTTCTCGATGATATGACCCATGTTTTTGCCTTCTTCTTCATTGGGTATATATGGAGTAACAATTGAAATTTGATCCAATATTGGATTTAATTTTTGTATCAATGGATGGCGAACATCCAATTCAGTTTGTCCTGAAATTTGAAGGTATTCAGCATCAGAAATGCCTTCATGTTTGTTGCTTTTATTACTAAATGTAGCTACATGACTTAATTTATCTCCACCCAATTTACCGCCTTCCCAACTTACAACTGTTCCACCATGCGCCCAATTAAATCCTGAAATTGTAAAATTCTTTGCATTCACTTTTTCTACTTCAGTCAAATTCATCCCTAAATATAATCCTGAAGAGGTTTTCCAATCTGACTTCTCCCCCATAATTGTAACATCAATTATTTGAGTATTATGGTAAAATACCAACACTTGGTTTTCTGTTTTTGGAAAGAGTATGGAGCCACTTAAAGTATCATCTCCCATCACAATCATTGTATCTGCAAGCAAATTTTTCTCACCAAACTTCGCTTTCAATCCCACAAGATCTCTACAATCCAACACTTCATTTAAATTCTTATAAGGCTTGCTTTGCTCTTTAGAGGCCTCTTTGGAGCATGATAAGACAATTAGGCCAAATAAAAGAAGTAGATTTTTTTTCATTTTAGGGAGATTTAATAATTAAAATTAAACATTTGAAATAGGAATTCAAAGGAGCCTAAGAAAGGAAGGAAATCATCTTTTGAAAAAAAATTAGAAAATTTTCAAAAAGTTGCAAAATCACAATTTGGCACAAAAAGAGATACCCTACCTTTGCGTATAGATATCAGCGTTACCACTTGAAGATATCAATATAATAAATACAACCACCATTTTATACAACCACAAAATGAAAAAAGTTATTTTTACCTTGTTTGCATTATCTATTGCATCATTCACTTTTGCTCAAAAAGCAAACCAGTTGCGTATCGGTTTTGAGTTTGGGAAAACCATTCCAAGCAATGGATCAAACAACACTTCGTTTGCTTTTGAAGCTAAGTACAATCTAAAGAAAAATCTCAACATTGGTTTAAGAGAAATACTAACTACAGATGTAAGTACTAATTCCGCTCTGTTATTAACTAGTGATTACTACTTTCATAAAGAAGGAAATTCCATTGCACCATTTGTTGGCATTGGTTTTGGACCTTATCTACCTGGAATTATCAAACCATCCAAGGATTCTTTCCAGTATGAAATTACAGATCCCAACAACACAATTCGTTTAGATGCTACCGTTAGAGCAGGTTTTGAATTTAGCAAATTCAGATTTACAACAGAATACAACATGGTACCCTCTGCGAGTGAAAAAAATTACTTAAATATTTCTTTTGGAATTTTCTTAGACGGAGGCCGATGGAAATAAGCCTAAAGCTACTCTCAATACTTTAATACAATACCACTTATTTGAATAATCGCCACTATTTATAAATAACAACCACTAAACTCCTGGCACCATGTGCTCCAATAACCAATGATTGCTCAATATCAGCCGTTTTGGAAGGTCCAGATAAAAACAAGCCAAATCCGGTACTCACCTTTTCTATCTTAATATAAGCCTCATGCATGTGAGCAACAACATTCTCAGCCTGTAAATGAATAACTAAGTGCTGACAAATAAAGGGGGCAACCCTATGGGGGAAATCATCTTCATTTAACCAAATGGCGCCATTTTCAGCTACTCCAAATTGCCCATTAATTTCTAACACTTCCACTTCAGCTAAACTAAGTCCATCTTCAACTTTCTCTAAATGATGATGGCGAAAAATCGAAGGAAATAATTGATCCAAGGCTTTACTTGCATCATTCTCGTTCTTTACCTCCACATAATGTGCACCAACTGTTTTAAGAGAATTTAAAAATTGTTCATAAACATCTTCCCTACTCTCATTAGGTAAATAAGAATTCGGCAGCTCAAGCTTAGGACTAGCTACTGCTTTGATAGATTGCAATATTTCTTCTCTACTTTTCATTTTCGATTGGCTTTAACCCATTCTTGAAAACTTTGCTTGGGCACCTCAGGCATTTCTCTTTGTTTAAACCATGGATTCAAGCCATTGTTGATCGTAAAAGGGAAAACCTTCATTACACTTCTCACTATTTTACCCATTAATTGATAAACACTTGGATGAGCCAAAACCCATGCCATTCCCTTCATTCCAATTTTCTTTGTCAATGGTGCATATCCCTCTTTCATCAAATCTTGTCTCCAGAACCATAATTGTTCATGAATATTGATTTTGACAGGACACACATTGGAGCAACTTCCACACAAAGTACTTGCAAAGGGTAAATCCGCATTGGCTTTTTTATCAAAATTAGGTGCTAAGATTGATCCAATTGGACCCGCAACGGGTTGATGATAACTGTGTCCACCACTACGACGATAAACAGGACATGTATTAAAACAAGCTGCACAACGAATGCATTTTAACGAATTACGGTATTCCTCCTGCGCTAATTGCCTGGTTCTTCCATTATCTAATAAAACAATGTGCATTTTTTGCCCATTTCGTGGTTTGGCAAAATGACTTGAGTAAGTTGTTATTAATTGCCCTGTTGCACTTCTTGCTAATAAACGCAAAAAAACACTTAAATCTTCTCTTCTTGGAATGACTTTCTCTATCCCCATACAAGCGATATGTACATCTGCTAAATGAGCACCCATATCTGCATTTCCTTCATTCGTGCATACGACAAATTCTCCAGTATCAGCAACTGCAAAATTTACCCCTGTTATTGCTAATTTGGAAGAAAGAAATTTTTCCCTCAAATGTTGACGAGCAGCTTCTGTTAAAAATTGAGGATCTTTATTGCCTTTAGGTGTTCCTAAATGTTGATGAAAGGTTTCTCCTACATCTTCTTTTTTCAAGTGGATGGCTGGCAATACAATATGACTAGGCGCCTCATTTCTGAATTGAACAATTCTTTCGCCTAAATCCGTATCCACTACATCAATTCCATTTTTGATTAAAAAATCGTTTAAATGACATTCCTCCGTCAACATCGATTTACTCTTCACAATGGTTTGAACTTGTTGTTCTTGTGCTATTCGTAAGACAATTTGATTTAATTCTGCAGCATCTTTAGCCCAATGTACTTCTACCCCATTTGCTTGAGCATTCGATTCAAACTGAACCAAAAGCTCGGCTAAATTAGACAAGGTATAATCCTTTATTGAAGAAGCTTGATTTCTCAATCGCTCCCAATCATCTACTTTTTTACTTGCAAGATCTCTCTTGGAACGAACAAACCACAATGTTTCATCATGCCAATTGGTTCTTTCCTCGTCGGCAATAAAATTTTCAGAAGCTTCTGAATGACTAAGCATGTGCATTTAAAATTTCAACAATGTGTATAACCTTAATCTTTGAATTCTGACGGCGTAAAATTCCTTCCATGTGCATCAGACACGATGTATCTGTTCCTGTTATGAATTCAATTTCGTTATCTGCATGCTCCTGTATACGATCTTTACCCATTTTAACCGAAACAGCCTCTTCTGTAACACAAAATGTACCACCAAAACCACAACATTCATCTGACCGTTTGGGATAAACCCATTCTAAGCCATCAACCATATCCAATAAATTGGATACTTTAGTATAAGATGGAGCATTCAATTCTGACATGGAGCTTAAACCTAAACCCCTTTGTCCATGGCAACTTTGATGTAAACCTACTTTATGCGAAAATGTTGCATTAAGAGTAGTTACTTTCAATATATCCGTTAAAAATTCACAAATCTCAAACACCGAATTCCGAATTTTTTCGGAGGGATGATGTTCTTTTAGATGTAAAATACAAGAACCAGATGGCCCTACGATGTAATCAAATCCTTCAAAATTTTGTGAAAAATTGGCATCACAGCCCTCAGTTGTATTGGCGAAACCAGAATTAGCCATGGGTTGACCACAACAAGTCTGATTTTCTGGAAAAATAACCTCACAACCTAATTTTTCCAATAATTCCAAACTTGCTATCGCTACCTGTGGGTAAAATTGATCAATATAGCAGGGTACAAATAAGGCTACTCGCATGGTAAAAACCTTTTTAATTGAACCAAATCATTCGGTATAGCTTGATTATTCCACATAGGGTGAATGGCTAGAGCAGCACCTAAAGCACTAGCCTGGGCCACTTCTGCACCGTACACCTCAACTCCTTCGAATGTATTTGCTAAGAAATTCATATAAATATTGTTGTGACTAAACCCGCCATCCACTAAAATCTTTTTCACAGGTTGGGTATCAAAAACTAACCGTAAAGAATAAATCTGTTGAACCATCAAATCTACCATCAATTGGTGATAAGCTTCTTCATAAGTAGTAAAATCAGATAAATTTCTTTGATCAAAGCCTGAATTTAGTAAAAAATCCATGTTAGCCTCTTGAAGAGAGGGCATTTTTTCTTGCAATTGATCTTTGAATTTTTTCAACCATTGAGCTTGATATTGTACATTTTTGTGAGATTTGGGAGCCACGGAAAAATGTTTTTCTAATCTTTTGGTTTGAATTTCATGCTCATTCCCAGCAAATAGACGTGAAGCTTTCACTGGCTTCCCATTCATTTGCATAAAGCAGAGAACATCATTTTGTAATTCAACATCTGTTAAAAGTGTAGAATTAAAAGGATGCAATGATATGCACCAAGTACCAGTTGAAATTAAAATAAATTCATCTTTTGAACTACTTAAATAAGGAAATAAAGCAGAAGAAGAATCGTGTAATCCGGCACCTACAGGAATATTTTTTTGTCCAATCGCCAAAGGAAATGTTTGTGTTCCTTCTACCAAAGGAGGCAATTTTTCATTGATTTTTTCACTATATACCCAATGATGATAATCATTCTTACTAAAGTCCCATAGCTGTGTGTGACATCCAATGGAAGTCAATTCTGCATAAAATTGATGCGTAAACAAGGAGGATAAAAAATTCGGCCAATGTAAAACCCATTTGATTTGATTCCATTTTTCAGGTTTCAAATACTTAATGGAATACACCTGCATTCCTGAGTTTAGATGTCCCAAAACAGGCGAGGCCGTTTCTTGTGCGATGAGCTCCTTGGAGCCGTAGGCAGTATAATAATTTGAAGAGAGTGTTGGAGGAAATGGCTTTAAATAATTATACAAGGGTAAATTAGCGTTTCCATTTTCATCCACATAAACGATACTTGCACCATAACCAGAAAAATTCAACGCTTTAATCTCAAATTTGTCGGATTCCATGAGTTTAGAAAAAATTTCTAGAACCCACTGAACCACCGCCGACAAATTTTCTGTTGCAAATCCATCCTCATCAATGATTTCATCAAAATTTTCTGTCTTTTCAAAAACAATTTGATAAGATTGATTCCATAAAAACACCTTTTTATTGGTTTTACCAATATCAAAAATGGCAATTACAGGTATTTTCATGGACTTGAAATTTTAATTTATAAACCCGTCGCTTGAGTTTTTTCGCCTCTTATTTTGATTAGTTCTCCACGTACATTTTCAGAACGATACAAAGTCATGGGATTGAGGGCTCCCCCTAATTCTAGGCGAGCTTGAGCAACCAATGGACGCAAATCTGTTCTAAATGCAGCTTGTAAAATCTCTTGACAAGCCACCACATCATTCGCATCACGAGCTAATTCTAATGCTTTACGATCTACCATAAGTGCTTGTGCATAAGCCAATTGAATAGCTTCAACCGATTGCAGTAAATCTTCCAAAGGATCTTTCACATTATGAGAAGCATCAATCATCCAACCTAAATCTTTCGCATGATTCATTCCTCGAGCATCCATTCCTTCGACTAGTTCATTGAAAATCAAGAATAACTGATAAGGCTTGATTGATCCAGCAGTCAAATCATCGTCTCCATATTTCGAGTCATTGAAGTGAAACCCACCTAATTTACCTTCCATCAATAATAAAGCAACAATTTGTTCAATATTTGCATTAGGTAAATGATGTCCTAAATCTACTAAGGTTAATGCCTTTTCACCTAATTTATTCACCATGGAATAAGATTGACCCCAATCGCCTACCGTGGTAGAATAAAAATTGGGTTCATAGGCTTTGTACTCTAAAAACAATTTCCAATCGCTGGGTAAAGCTGCATAGATTTCTTGTAAACTTTCTACCGTTCTCTGATACGCTTTTCGAAAATTCAATTGCCCAGGAAAACAAGAACCATCTGACAACCAAACAGTTAAAGATTTAGAGCCTAATTCTATACCCTGTTGAATAACCTCAATATTGTGTTGAATCGCTTGCTTGCGAGTCGCTTGATTACTATGTTGTAAAGAGCCAAATTTGTAACTATGCGTTTGCCCAGGCTGGTCTTGAAACGTATTGGAATTAACAGCATCAAAAGCTAAACCATGTTGTGCTGCTAAATTTCTAATTTGATGGGCATCTTTTGGAATGTCCCAAGGTATATGCAAAGAAATGGCTCCAGAAGATTGATTCAATGCATGTAATAGTCCAACATCTTCAATTTTCTCTTCCAAATTTCTAGGCTCACCACCACCTGAAAAACGTCCAAATCGAGTACCTCCAGTCCCTAAGGCCCAAGAAGGAATCGCAATTTGAAAGTCTTTCAATTGTTGAATTAAATCTTTAGGAACATCAACCTCCGACTTTAAAAAAGCCAATTTTCGCTCATGACCTTGAAGCAATTGAGTATTTTGACTACTTATTTTATCTTTTAAATTCATTTTAGGGAATAATTATCTTAAAAATCCAGCAGCAACTCCACCGTCTACATTCAAGGCATTACCAGTAGATTTACCTAATAAACCTCCGACGAAAGCAAAACAAGCATTCGCAATATCTTCAGGCAAAATAGATTCATTCAATAAGGTACGTTTGGCATAAAAAGCAGGTAACTCCTCAATTTTTATACCATAAGCTTTCGCACGGCCTTCGGCCCATCCACCAGCCCAAATATTGGAATCTGCAATTACAGCATCAGGATTAACGGTATTTACTCTAATACGATCTGGACCTAATTCAGCAGCCAACAAACGAGTAAAGTGTGCTTGTGCAGCTTTTGCTGAACCATAGCCAACATTGTTTGGACCAGCCACAAAGGCATTTTTAGACACGATATTAACAATATCTCCACCTAAATTTTGTTGACGCATCACAGCTACTGCTGCCTGACTTACGATGAATTGTCCTTTCACTAATATATCATACAGTTTGTCCCAATCAGACATTGTATGCTCTAAAATACCTTTTGAAATACTTATTCCCGCATTATTAACCACTAAATCAACTCCACCAAATGCCAAAGAAGTAGCAGCAATGGCAGCCTGAATCGACTCAACGCTCGTTACATCAGCAACAGTTGTGGCAACGGAATCTTTTCCAAATAATGCAACAAATTCAGCAGATGCCTCCTTTAATCGGTCTGGATTCACATCATTTAACATGACACAAGCACCTTCTTGCGCCATTTTTTTAGCTATAGCTTTACCAATTCCGCCTGCACTACCCGTTACAAATGCGATACGACCTGAAAGTGGCTTAGGTTTTGGCATTCTTTGTAATTTTGCTTCCTCCAACAACCAATATTCAATATCAAAAGCTTCTTGACGAGGCAAAGATGTATATTTAGAGATCGCTTCTGCCCCTCTCATCACGTTGATAGCATTCAAATAGAATTCATTCGCCACACGAGCCGTTTGTTTATCTTTCGCAAAAGTAAACATCCCAACACCTGGGTATAAAATAACTACTGGATTAGGATCCCGCATGGCCGGACTATTCGCACGCTTACAATTAGCATGGTAATCTGAATACATTGCACGATAGGCTTCAAACTCGGGCAAAAGAGCTGCCTTAATGGCATCTAAATCGCTTAAATCCTCATTAGGCTTTAATTTTAAAACCAAAGGAGAAATTTTGGTTCTTAAAAAATGGTCTGGACAAGAGGTTCCCATTGGAGCCAAAACATCTATATCATTGGAATTAATGAATTGCAATACTCGCTCATCATCTGAGAAATGACCAATCATCTGAACATAAGAAGAACAAAAACCTCTCAATATCGGAGCTATTGCTGCAGCTTGCTGTTTACGACTTGTAGGATCTAAACTAGTAACTCTTTGTCCTCCGAACACAGGTCTATTTTTACCCTCATTTTGTGCGATAAATTCAGCACATTTTTCTATGATATCAAGCGTATTTAAATAACAATCATAGGACGTGTCGCCCCATGTAAATAAACCATGTGAGCCTAACATGATGCCTTTTAACTGAATACCTTTAGCAGCAGATTTTTCAAGACAAGCACGTAATTGCAAACCCAGGTCAAATCCTGGACGTTGCCAAGGCACCCACCCAATTTGACCATCAAATAATTCTTCTGTAATTTTCTCGCCATCTGCAGCGGCAGCAATTGCGATTGCTGCATCAGGGTGTAAATGATCAATGTGCTTGAATGGCAAAAATCCATGCAAAGGAGTGTCTATAGAAGGGGCTTTTGAATTAAGGTCAAAAATGCAATGATTGAATAGTTCAACCATTTCATCTTCATGCTCCAAGCCTCTATAAACTTTTTCTAAATTTTGTAATCTTTCCAAATACAAAGCAGCGCATCCTGATTTCTTTAGGGTTCCAATATCCCCCCCAGAACCTTTGATCCACATCACATCTGTTGCAGCACCTGTCAAATGGTCTTTATCGGTTATTTTAACAGAAGTGTTTCCTCCTCCATAATTAGTGATTCGTAAATCTGCCCCTAAAATATTGGAACGATAGATAAATAAATCTACTTCGTTTCCCGCCAAAGCCTTGGCTTTCTCATCGTCCCATAAATAGGATACATGCTTATACGTTCTTGATGACATTGCTTCTTTTTTTTAACAAAAATAATTTCTTGGTTCTACTAAACAATCCTATTTAAAATAAGGATAGCCATTTTTTCTATTTTTTTATTTTAGAATTGGATTTATGCATTTCAAAAAAATCCAGCACCAAATGGCTGAGCGCCTTTACACCCACTTGAAATTCAGATTCATCCAAATAAAAATCTGGCGTATGATGAGCGGCTACTTCTAATGCCGTTTTATTTTTCGGTCTTGCACCTAGAAAGAAAAAGAAACCCGGTACTTTTTCTTGAAAAAAGCTAAAATCCTCAGCACCTGTATGTGCTGGAATTTGTCTCACTTTTTCTTTGGTGTTCAAAGCGATTAATGTAGGTAACATTTTATCCACTAAATCGGGTTGATTATAAGTGACAGGATAACCTGTACCGATTGTTACATCAGCTGTTGCCCCTCCACTTAGAGCAATATTACTGGCAATCTCTTTAATTCTTTTATGAACTAATGCTCTTTGTTCAGGACCGAAGGTTCTAATCGTACCAATCATTTGAACAGATTCAGGAATTATGTTTTGACGAATCCCACCATGAATAGCACCTACAGTAACAATGGCCGGATCTTGAGTAATATTGACATTTCGACTCACGATAGTTTGTAAACCCATCACAATTTGAGATGAAATGACAATGGGATCAATTCCCATCCAAGGATTTGCACCATGGGCTTGTTTGCCATTCACTTTGATGTTCAATTGATCCACTGCGGCCATTGTAGCTCCTGGACGGTATTCAATGACGCCTAAATCCACGCCTGATTCAATATGTAAACCGAAAATGGCATCTACTTTGGGATTTTCCAAGACTCCTTCTTTCACCATCAATTCTGCCCCAGAAACAATTTTTTCCCCTTTGGCATCGTAAACCCCTTCCTCAGAGGGTTGAAAAATAAACTTAACTGTTCCTGCTAAATTAGCCCTTTCAGAACTTAAAATTTGTGCAACAGCCATCAGCATAGCTACATGACTATCATGCCCACAAGCATGCATAACTCCTGTTTTTTGTCCATTAAAGTCGGTTACAACCTTTGATCTAAAGGGTAAATCGCCTCTTTCTGTCACAGGTAATCCATCCATATCGGCTCTTAATGCAACCACTGGGCCAGGTTTACCTCCTTTTAAAATACCCACAACCCCTGTGTATGCTACTTTTTCCTGCACCTCAATTCCCAAACTTCTCAAATGCTTAGCAACAATTTCAGCTGTTCTAAATTCTTGATTGCCTAACTCGGGATGTTCATGAAAATCTCGTCTCCAAGCGATTACTTGGTCCTTTAATGCATCCGCTTTTTGAACTAAAACGGGTTTTAAATTACTTTGTGCGAACAAGCTTGTGGTAAAAAAAAGGAAAGGCAAACAAAATATTTTGAATATTTTCATTTTCTAAAAGGATTTTAATGAGCCATTGATTTTTCAGGCATAAAAAAGAGAAGGAACCTAAGCCCCTTCTCTCATTAGAATATAGGACTAAAATTAAGAAGAATATCCCCAATTTTTCATAATTTCTAAATCTTGCTTCACACAATCTAAAGGTTTTAAACCTTGGTAAGATTCTTGCTCAATGATAAAATGTTTGGTTCCACCAAGAGTATCACCCAATTTTACCATATCCAAGACGCTAATGATACCTTTTCCTAGGATTGTACTTTCATATTTCTCTCCATGACCTGCTGCAGCTGGAATTTCATCCTTCACGTGCATTGAGATAAATCGACCTGGGTATTTTTTCAAAATATCACCCGGAACTCCACCCCCATTAATCATATTACCAATATCCAATTGCTGAGTCACTAATTTAGGATCTGTATTGGTCAAAATTAAATCAAAAAGTGTAACACCATCCAATTTCTCTGAAAATTCAAAATCGTGGTTATGGTAACCAAAACGCATTCCAAATTTGTTACATAACTCACCAGATTTATTGAAAATATCCATGTAGCGTTTAAAATCGCTAGTGGATTTACGAATAGAAGAATCCAATGAAGGGCTTATTACAATTTCTTGACCTAAAACAGCCGCATCCTCCACAGTATATTTCCACAAATCAGTGAAATCTTTTTTAGATTCATCCCAATGAGGCTTGCCTAAAACCGTATGACCACTAGGCATTTTAAATCCTAAATCATCTAAGACCTTTCTAAATTCTTTGGCTGTCCAACCATAAAATTTACGATTGACGTAATTCGCATGCTCTAAATGCTTATAACCCATTTTAGACAATTGTTGCAAAGTTCCCAAGGGATCTGCTTTCATGTCTTCACGAATGGAGTACAATTGAACACCTACTATTTTTTTTGTTTTTGCATTAGCCAATGCTTGAAAAGCAGAAGAGCCAAGAGCGCCAGCGCCCAAAAACATAGCTCCTTTTTGCAAAAAAGAACGACGAGTTGATTTCATACTAAATGGGTTTTATAATAAGAAAGTAAAATTAAAATTCTTATTCAAATATTTACAATTTTTGAAAGAAATTATTAATTCTATAAATGGAATTTAGTTTTTAACTTCGCCTTTAAATTCATTAAAAATTGAAAAACTGGCCTTCTTACGATTTAGAGCAAATACATCAAGTTGCGAAAGAAATATTGATGTTAAAAAGTGATTTACCTACCATATGGCTTTTTAGAGGACAAATGGGTGCAGGTAAAACAACTTTGATCAAAGAAATTTGCCAGCAATTGGGTGTTAAACACACCATACAAAGTCCGACTTTTTCTTTAGTCAATCAATATGAAACAGAACAAGGGGAAACCCTTTATCATTTTGATTTATATCGACTAAAAAATACCCGAGAGGCTTTGGATATTGGTATTGAAGAATATTTAGATTCAGGCAATATTTGTTTCATTGAATGGCCAGAACAAGCAGAAGATTTATGGGACATTCCTCATGCCAATTTTTTAATTGAGGCTATCAATGAAAAGCAAAGAAAATTAGAAATACAATGTCAGGAATAGATTTAAACCCATTTCAGGAATTGCTTTCTCAGCAAGGAATTGCCCCTTTAGAGGCGATGTCATGGAATAAACAAAATGCATCCAGCATCAGAATTGGTATTCCAATGGAAGGTTCCATGCACGAAAACCGGGTAGCACTGAGTCCCGAAGCTGTCAAACTATTGGTATTAAACGGACATGAAATCATTGTAGAATCCAATGCTGGGACGCGTGCTGGTTTCAGTGATACGGAATATTTATTAGCGGGGGCATCCGTCACCAATGACTCCGATCAAATTTGGCAAAGTGAATTGGTGATTAAAATTGCAGCGCCAACTTTATTGGAATTAGAATTTTGCAAGCCAGAAATTTGCCTCATTTCTTGTGCTAATTATACTTCCTTAAATGCCAAAATCATTGATAAAATCAATCAAAAAAAATTGATGGCCATTGGTTTGGAATTCGTAGAAGATAATGGTGGTGGTTTACCCTTTGTTAAAATAATGGCCGAAATTGCAGGGCAATTGATTTTACCTATCGCAAGCCATATTTTAAGTTCACAACAAATTGCGGGAACACTTTTAGGAAATGTAACGGGTGTCCCTCCAATTAATATGGTCTTATTAGGCTCAGGACAAGTGGTAGAACAAGTAGCCAAATCAGCGTATCAAACAGGTATTCAGGTACAGGTATTCGATAAGGATATTTATAAATTACAGCGATTAAAACAATCCTTGGGATTCCCAATCATTACACAAGTAATCGATTCTGAAAACTTAGCCTTTGCCCTCAAAAATGCACAAGTAATTGTGGGTGCTCTTCGATCAGAAAATGGAGTGACACCCTGCATTGTTACAGAGGAAATGGTGAGTAATTTAAATCCAGGAACTTTGATTATGGATGTTTGCATTGATCAAGGAGGATGTTTTGAAACTTCTGAATTAACAAGTCTTGCCAATCCGATTTACACCAAATACGATGTAATTCATTATTGCGTGCCTAATATTGCTTCCAAAGTTGGTAAAACTTCCAGTTTAGCCATTAGCAATTTATTGACATCATTTGTCTTGAAAGCAGGAAAAACGGGAGGAATTGAAGAAATGCTCTGGCAAGGTAAGTCATTTATGAAAGGAATTTATTGTTACAAAGGCTATGTGACACAAAAAAACATTGGTTCTTTATTCAATAAACCTGTTAAAGACATACAACTATTATTATTAAGCAAAGGTTAAACACATGATTGAAGATTATCAAGCATTATCGAATGCTCCCAATTCACCAGATTTAAACGGTAAATATTTAGGATTAATTTCTAGCGATTTTGCTTTAGTCGCAGAAACATTAAAGGAAGCATCCTATCAAATCAAAAAAAGGGGGTTTTCTGATTTTCCTATTTTTGTTACTTCTCAAAGAGTCATAGAAATAGGTCAAAAACTAATTGGTGTTGGAGAATTAAATGGAAATAAATGGAATTACCACGCTTCCATGTTGGAGGAATTTGTACAAAGAAATTTGATTTCTTCAGAAAATGTGGAGCTTTTTGTTCAAAACTACAAAGACATAGAAGAATTTTGTTGTTTGTTTGTAGTAGATGGACAATTTACGAATTTTGTTTTTATTCCATTCCCGGAAGAATGATAGAAATACGAGGTAAGAATTATGAGTTTTTCTCTTTCCTCTCTTTTCTCGTTTTCTCTTCCCCAATATTATCAAACAACTTATTTTTTAAACCCGTAAATTGCAGGGGGTAAGGGGACCCATTCCCCAAAACACAAATTATATTATATTTTCAATCAGCTTATTGATAATCTCAATCAACAAACTGATTATTTTAGCCTTTTACCAGAAAGGACTATACGAATTCGAAGAACACAACGTATTATCTAACGATTTCTGATTTTTTCCCTCTTGTCCTGTTTTCACTATTTTTCTCATAAATCATAAAACAAAAAAAGGCTGATCTTTCGATCAGCCTTTTTTATAAGCTTTCGGTTAAGTTAATCTTAGTTAAAGATATAACGGATACCGAATTGTGCTTGCCATCTAGAACCTAAACCAAAATTACGTTGGAAAGATTCTGTTAATGGAGTTGTTCCAGTACGATATGGGAATTGGAAAACTGGTTTTCCAGTAGCAGCATCATTACCAGTAAATGTTAATAAACCTGTACGAATAGCTGACTGACCTAAGCCCCATTGTGGTGAAACATAGTTTCCAAAGTTAAATACATCCAAAGTAAATTGTAACGTATTTTTCTTTCCTCCAACGTTGATATAAAAATCTTGGATTACTTTGAAGTCAAAGCTAGCTTGCCATGGCAATTCAGCACCATTACGCTCTGCATACTGACCACGACGTCCGCTTAAATATGGGTCGTTCGAAATAAATTTATCCAAATCTAACCACTGTTGAGCAGCGGTATAGGTTCCATTATCCTTTAACATGATTTCAGATTGACCACGTGGAATGTAAATTAAGTCATTTGATTGACTATCACCATTCATATCTCCTGAATAGATGTAAGAGAAACGCCCAGCAGGTGCAACAGAATAAGTGAATCCAAAAGTTGTACTTGCTTTTTCATTCAAATAATTCAATCTATATGAACCATAAGCGTTGAAACGATGTGCTTGCATATAAGAAGAATAAGACATCACATTTGCATTTGGATCACCTACTACATAACGATCTCTCCATTGAGATTGTGCAATGGAACCACCATCATTCACTGAGCGAGAATCTGAATTAGTATATGATAAGGAAGCAAACAATCCATTTTCAAATGCCTTAGAAACGGTAGCAGTTAATGCATATGAATATCCTAAATCTGTATTTTTGATTAAGATAGCATCTGAAATATTTGGACTAGCAGCTGTATTTTTACCATCTGCTGGTACATTTACTCCTTTGATATTATTACCATAAATTCTATTGTAAGCAGTATTGGTTGGAATTCCATTTACAGCCGTCCAATAAATCGTTCTATTGTCAGCTCCAACTGCCTTCACAGCTGAATTTGGTAAGTTAACATTCTCAAGATAAACAGCATTGATATCTTTTGTGTAAATACCTTCTAAACCAATGATCCAACCATTTCCTAAATTTTTATCTAAAGCCAAGTTTGTTCTGAAAACTTGAGAAAATTTAAAATTAGGGTCTGTAACAGCTAAGTTGTATGAAGTCGGCGTTAATGGTAGAGTAATTGTTGGACGATATGCGTTCACATCTGGATTAAATGGACGATTTGTTGGATTTGCAATTGATTCTGAACCAAACAATACCCCGTTATTGGATAATTGGTTAGATAACCAAACATAAGGAACACGACCCGAGAACACACCCACACCACCACGGATTTGAGTTTGTTTATCATCCTTTACATCCCAGTTGAAACCGAAACGCGGTGACCATAGTACTGTAGTTTCTGGAAACTTATTGGTTGCTAATTTAACTCCATCGCGGAAGGTTAAAGCTGGCACATAAGTATTTGTATATTTTGGTTCATCAAACGATGGGAAAGACGTTGCATCAGCACGTAGACCAAATGTCAATTTCAAACCTTTCGCTGCTGCGATTTCATCTTGGATATAGCCAGAGAAAGTACTTCCCTTCATCTCAGCAAATGGGAAATCAGCATAATTAGACCACTGCTGTTGATATTGATAGATTCCCTTTACAGATCCTGTAGTTGCAGAATTGATAAAATCATCAATTGAATTAAATTGATAACCACCATAATAGTTCGGAGCAAAACCGTTTTTGAATGCGTTATTCTCATAAGCCAAACCAACGGTATACACATTTTTGCCTTTGTAAATTGTTAAGTTATCCGAAATTTGGAAAATGTCAGAATTCAACAAGTTGTTGGCTGAAAATGGCTCATATCCAAAAGTTGTCAACTCATTTTTATTGTTATTACCAATATCAACAGTTGGGAATGGATTATTATTTACTGGTGATTCACGATAATCGCGCATCTGAGTGTAACCTACAGTCAAGTTATTAGCGACAGAACTACTAAAAGTTGAATTCAACTCAGCAATGTAAGAATCTAAATTATTATTAATACGGTAGATTGAACCTTGGAAAGGTAAAATTTGCGATGTTGCAGCACGACCTTGGTTACTCAAAGAACCTGATCCTGAAGGATTCTGATCAGAATAAGAACGCAAGTAATTGTATTTCACATTTAATTTATGTTTGTCGGAAATATTCCAATCTAAACGCAAATTAACCTTTTGAGAATAATTTTCTTTGTCCCAGTTCTCATAAGCACCTGGATCATAATTATACTTTGATTTCAAGAAATCTCTTAAACGATCTAAATCAGCAGCCGTAGCAATGGATTGGTTAGCAGCAGTTGAACCTGGACGAGTAGCTACCCATGAAGATCCAGGTTGAGTTTGTTTTTCTTGTTCAAATGAACCAAAAACAAATAATTTATTTTTGATAATGGCACCACCAATACGACCACCAAATTGGCCTCTAGCAAAATTACCGTATTGATTAGTTACATCACCAATTTTATTACCCACTAAACCTTGATCTGTTCCAAAATAATAACCAGAACCAGTCCAGTCATTTGTTCCAGATTTTGTTACAACGTTGATGTTTGCACCTGTTGCCATTCCTTGACGAACGTCATAAGGAGCCACTAACACTTGAAATTGATCAATCGCATCCACAGAAATAGGAGAAGCATTAGCTTGTCCACCAATGGTTGAAGATAAAGCAAATGCATTGTTAAAATAAGCACCATCGACTGTT
>JACCDS010651765.1_pt1 | contig 23335 bp, 21 predicted proteins | sample 7446441 | NCBI WGS metagenome assembly JACCDS01 (sample SAMN15323445, study PRJNA562643) | freshwater metagenome | isolation source: river surface water | place: USA:Blue River Watershed | collected 2017-08-17 | reverse complement strand
GGCCTGCCCGACCTGCGCTTCACCGGCGCCTACCGCGTGCCCTATCAGTTCAGCCCCCTGGTGCGCGAGCACCTGAAAGTGGGCGCCTTTGTGCAGTCCGCCGACGGCGTCAGCGTCACCGACCTGGACGGCCAGCGCTACCTGGACCTGACCGGCTCCTACGGCGTCAACGTGATGGGCGTGGATTTCTACAAGTCCTGCATCGAGGCCGGCGTGCGCATGGCGCAGGAGCTCGGCCCCGTGCTGGGCGCCTACCACCCCTGCGTGGCCGACAACGTGGCGCGCCTGCAGACCCTCTCGGGGCTGGACGCCGTGTCCTTCCACATGAGCGGCACCGAGGCCGTGATGCAGGCCGTGCGCCTGGCGCGCTACCACACCCGCCGCCGCTACCTGGTGCGCTTCAGCGGCGCCTACCACGGCTGGTGGGAGGACGTGCAGCCCGGCCCGGGCAACCCGCTGCCGCCGCGCGAGACCTACACCCTGCGCGACATGCACGAGGCCTCGCTGAAGGTGCTGCGCACGCGCAAGGACATCGCCTGCGTGCTGGTCAACCCGCTGCAGGCCCTGCATCCCAACCGCAATGCGCCCGGCGACTCCACGCTGGTCGACAGCAGCCGCAGCGCGGGCTTCGACCGCGCGGCCTACACGCGCTGGCTGCGCCAGCTGCGCGAGGTCTGCAGCGAGCGCGGCATCGTATTGATCTTCGATGAGGTGTTCCTCGGCTTTCGCTTGGCGCCCGGCGGGGCGCAGGAGTATTTCGGCGTGCAGGCCGACATGGTCACCTACGGCAAGACGCTGGGCGGCGGCCTGCCGGTGGGCGTGGTCTGCGGCAAGCAGGCGTTGATGCAGCGCTTCCGCGACGAGCGGCCGGCGGACATCTGCTTCGCCCGCGGCACCTTCAACTCGCACCCCTACGTGATGGGCGCCATGTTCGAGTTCCTGCGCCGCCTCGACACGCCCGAGGTGCGGGCGCTGTACGAGGATCTGGATGCGCGCTGGATCCGGCGCTGCGAGCAGTTCAATGCCCGCATGCAGGCCGAGGGCCTGCCGGTGGCGGCGGCCAACCTGTCTTCCGTCTGGACGCTGAGCTACACCCAGCCTTCGCGCTACAACTGGATGCTGCAGTACTACCTGCGCGATCATGGCCTGGCCCTGAGCTGGGTCGGCACCGGCCGCCTGATCTTCAGCCTGAACTTCTCGGAAGCGGACTTTGCCGACATGCTGGAGCGTTTCGTGCGGGCGGGCCGGCAGATGCAAGAGGATGGCTGGTGGTGGCAGGACGCCGGCCTGAGCAACAAGGCGATCCGGCGCGGCCTGCTGCGGGAGATGCTGCGCCATCTGGTCCGCTAGGAAACGGGGACCGGCCGCTGCGGCCGGTCCCGGGTCGCATCAGCCGTGCTGGCTGCGCAGTTCGGTTTCGGCCGGATCGAAGATCTCGCCCTTGAGCAACTGATAGGGCGCCTTGTAGTACAGCTTGATGTCGTGGAAGGGGTCGGTCAGGATCTTGGTGACCCAGGCCAGGCCTTCCATCACGCTCTTGAGAAAGAACAGGTGTACCGTGCGGAAAATCAGGCCGCCCACGCCGATCCACAGCCACATCCAGCCCACGTTGAGCAAAAAGCCCTGCAGGTCGCTGTGCGGCGTGATCAGGCCGGAGAGGTCCGGATCCAGATAGAGCACCAGCGGCGCCAGTGCCCAGATGGCCATGAGCACCACCTTGCGCTGCAGGTTGTAGCCCACCTTGATCTCTTCCTTGTACTCGTGCGTGGCCTGGTTCACGTGGTCATAGCCCTTGGGTTCGAAGAAGAAATGGCCGGACTGCCGCGTCAGCATGGAAATCAGCCAGGCAATCAGGGCGGCCACGGGCGGGCTGATGAACAGGAAGACATAGGACACCAGGAAGGACATGGCGCTGACCAGATGCAGCGCTTGGTTGATGCGGCTGTGGTGGTAATAGCGATGGTCGTCCCAGCGCTGCTCCTTCAGGGTTGCCAGAAAATTGCTCACAGATACTCCTCGTGTCGATGAATCGCACCCGGCGCGAAGTGCCGGCGCAGCGCGCATCCTCGCCGCCGATCATGAAAATACGATGACAGCAGAAAACCGTCACGGCAAGGTCACGACAGCCGCGCATTCCGGGCGCGGGCTGTCACGGAATTGAGATATGCAGCGGTGAAGATCACAGCCATGAACGCTGATCCGACCGATCTCCTCGTCGAGAACCTGCCGGCCGCCCAGACGCATCTGCGCATCGCCGTCGTCACCGAGACCTACCCGCCCGAAGTCAACGGCGTGGCCATGACGCTCAAGCGGGTCGTCGATGGCTTGCGCGAGCGCGGCCACTGCGTTCAACTAGTGCGCCCGCGCCAGCCGGCCGATCCGGGACAAGGCGCCAAGGCAAGCAGCGACGTGCTGCTGCGGGGCATGCCCATTCCGCGCTATCCGCATCTGCAACTGGGCCTGCCCTCGCGCAAGCAGCTGGAGCCCCTGTGGAGCCGGGAGCGGCCGGATCTGGTGCACATCGCCACCGAAGGACCGCTGGGCTGGTCCGCCCTGCGCGTGGCGCACAAGCTGCGCATCCCGGTGACCTCGGACTTCCGCACCAACTTCCACGCCTACAGCAGCCATTACGGCATGGGCTGGCTGAGCAAGCCCATCATGGCCTACCTCAAGCGCTTCCACAACCAGACCGAGACCACCATGGTGCCGACACGGGGCCTGGCCGATCGCCTGGCACAGGCCGGCTTCGAACGCCTGCAGGTGGTGGGCCGCGGGGTGGACGCCACGATGTTCGATCCGGCCCGGCGCAGCGATGCGCTGCGCGCCAGCTGGGGCGCCGGCCCCGACACGCCCGTGCTGCTCCGCGTGGGCCGGCTGGCACGCGAGAAGAATCTGCCGCTGCTCGTGCAGGCCTATGCCCAGGTACGCCTGCTCCGGCCGGATGTGCGGCTGGTCCTGGTCGGTGACGGCCCCTTGCGGGCCGAGCTGCAGGCGCTCGCGCCCGACGCCATCTTCACCGGCCAGCTCGGCCGCGCCGAACTGGCGCAGCACTATGCCAGCGCCGACATCTTCGCCTTTCCCAGCAAGACGGAAACATTCGGCAATGTCGTGCTGGAGGCCATGGCCAGCAGCCTGGCCGTGGTGGCCTTCGACTACGCGGCGGCGTCCGGAGCCATCGAGCATGGCCAGAGCGGCCTGCTGGCGCCTTGCGAGGGCGACGACGCCTTTGTCCTGCACGTGATGGCGCTGGTTCGCAATGCCGCGCTCCGGCAGCAGCTGCGCTCGCAGGCCCGGGTGGCCGCCCAGCGCTCGGACTGGGGCGGCATCATCACCCAGGTCGAGGTCATCATGAAGCAGGCCCTGTGCAGCCACGCGGCGGCGGCATCGACGCGGCGCTCAGTCGCGGCGCAGCAGATGGCCTGAGAGCCGCCGCAGCGTGCGGCTGCGGCCGTGCCGCCGCCGCAGCCGCGCAATGAAGGCGGCCAGCCCCAGGCCGGCCAGCACCATGATGGCCTGCACCGGCACCTGCGCCGCCAGCAGCCCGGCATACAGCAGCAGCATCACGAGTACGCTCAGATTCTCGTTGAAGCCCTGCACCGCGATCGACTGGCCCGCCGTCAGCAGGCGGTAGCCCCGGTGCTGCAGCAGCGCATTCATGGGCACCACCAGCATGCCGCCGAAGGCGCCGATCAGCAGCAGCGAAGGCAGGGCCCAGATCCAGTCCGAAACCCAGACCGAGGCCGCCATCAGCGCCCCCATCAGCAGGCCCAGCGGGAGCACGCCCGTGGCATGCCGCAGGCGCAGCCGCTGCGCCACCAGCACGGCGCCCACCACCACGCCCACGGCCACGACCCCCTGCAGGTAGGCGGCCTTGTCCATGCGCAGCCCGAGCACCTGCACGCCCCAGTGCAGCACGGCAAACTGCAGCGTCGCGCCCACGCCCCAGAACACCGTGGTGACCGCCAGCGACAGGCCACCGCTGGCATCGCGCCACAGGCGGGCGTTGGCGCGCCAGAAATCGGCCAGTATGCGCGCCGGCCGCGGCTCCCGCGCCGGATAGCGCGCCCCGCTGGGCCGGATGCCCAGGTTGCACCACGCCGACAGGCCGTAGCACCCGATCACCCCCCAGAACGAGACATTGAGTCCGCCCGACGATGCGCCCCGATGCACCGGCCACAGCGCGCCCAGGGCCTGGCTCGCCGCCGAGTCCAGCCACAGCGGCGAGATCAGCCCGCCGCCCAGCACGGTGCCCAGCAGCACGGACAGCACCACCGAGGACTCGACCCAGCCGTTGGCCGCCACCAGCGCTGCCGGCGGCACGCTCTCCGTCAGCAGGCCGTACTTGGCCGGCGCGTAGACCGAGGCCCCCAGGCCCACCAGCGCGAAGGCCAGCAAGGGGTGGACGCCGCCCAGCATCGCCAGCACGCCCAGCAGCTTCAGGCTGTTCATCCAGCCCATCAGCCGGCGCTTGCAGACCGCGTCCGCCAGTACCCCGATGAAGGGCGCCAGGAAGACGTAGGACAGGGTGAACGCGAACTTGAGCAGCGGCGCCCACCAGACCGCCGCCCCCAGGTAGTGCAGATGGGCGATGGTGACGATCAGCAACGCGTTGTCGGCCAGCGCGGAGAGGAACTGGGCGGCCATCAGCCACGCGAATCCGCGCGGCAGGCGCTCAGACATCGACCATCGCGGGCGTCGTCAGGGTGGTGGCCGGCACCGTGGCGCCAGCGCGTATCCGCTGCGCCACCGGCCCGAGCAGCGCATTGCGCCGACCGATGCCCGCATACGCCAGTCCCAGACCCTGCAGGTGCTGCGGGTCGTAGAGATTGCGGCCGTCCAGCACCAGCGGATGACGCAGGGTGTCGCGGATGAATTCGAAATCAGGGTTCTGGAACTGCTTCCACTCCGTCACCACCAGCAAGGCGTCGGCCCCCTGCAACGCCGCGCCGGCGTCAGCCCCGAAGTGCACGCGCTGCAATGACGGATCGACATCAGCCAGATCCTCGGCCAGCGCCGTGCGCGCCGCGTCCATGGCCACGGGGTCATGCACCCGCACCGCGGCGCCGTGCACGATCAGCTGCCGGATCAGCGCGCGGCTCGGCGCCTCGCGCAGGTCATCCGTCTGCGGCTTGAACGCCAGGCCCCAGACGGCAAATGTCCGGCCGACCAGGCTCTGCCCGAACAGTTCCTTCACGCGGCGCGCCAGGATCTGGCGCTGCATCTGGTTGACCCGCTCCGTCGCCTCCACCAGATGCATCTGGCTGCCGTGGCTCATGGCCGTCTGCAGCAGGGCGCGCGTGTCCTTGGGAAAGCAGCTGCCGCCATAGCCGGTGCCGGCATAGAGGAAGCTCGGACCGATGCGGCTGTCGCTGCCGATGCCGCGGCGCACGGCATCCACGTCGGCCCCCACCAGATCGGCCAGATTGGCCACTTCGTTCATGAAGGAGATGCGCGCGGCCAACATCGCGTTGGCAGCGTATTTGGTCAGTTCGGCGCTGCGCAGGTCCATCCAGACCGTGCGTTCATGGTGGCGGTTCAGCGAGGCATACAGGCGGGCCATGGCCTCGCGCGCCTGCTCGGCCATGACGCCGCTGCCCACGCCGATCACGATCCGGTCGGGCCGCATGAAGTCCTCGACGGCGGCGCCCTCCTTCAGGAATTCCGGATTGGAGACCACGGCAAACGGCAGTCCGGCCAGGCCACGCACGGCCAGCGCCGACCGGATCTCGGCCTCCACCTTTTCGGCCGTGCCGACGGGCACCGTCGACTTGTTGACCACGACCAGCGGCCGCGTCATCTGCTGCCCGATCTCGCGCGCCACGTCGAGCACGTGGGACAGATCGGCAGCGCCATCCTCCTGCGGTGGCGTGCCGACGGCGATGAACAGCACCTCGGACGACTCCAGCGCGTCCCGCAGTCGGCTGCTGAAGTGCAGGCGCAGGTCCTGGCGGTTGCGCTGGACCATGGGCTCCAGGCCGGGCTCATAGATCGGCACCACGCCGGACTGGAGCAGCTCCACCTTGCGCGGATCGCGCTCCACACAGACAACTTCATGCCCCAGCTCGGCCAGACACGTGGCCGTCACCAAGCCGACATACCCGGCACCGATCACCGAAATTTTCATGCCTGCCATCCATGGAAGTGAATGGGACCATGATGGAAACCCGGTGTGACGCAATCGTGGCGGCGGCAATAAGAATTGATGACACCGGCGGGGCAACGCCCGGCGACCGCTGCGCCCGCCTCAGCTCTGCGGGTCGCCAAGCCGCAGGGACGGATTCCGCTCAAGTTCTGGCAGACACCGGGTTTCGCGCCGGCGGCGGATCCAGGTCATGGGCGAGGTGCTGGTGTATTGGAAGAACAGCTGGTGGATCACCTGGAACTCCAGGCCGCTCTCGCGCATCAACTCCTGCCAGCCGATCGGTTCGTCCAGGTGCTCCTCGATCCAGGTACAGAGACGGTGAAATACCTGCTTCTGCTCCTCGATCGCCAGGGTTCTGGACCTTGGGGGTGTCGTGCTGGATCTGGACATGTGCACTATCGGAAGCGGTTCGCACCGAGTCTTCAGGCCTGCAAGCGCGAACGTGAACATATGACATCCACCACTGCCCCGTCGCTATCGGCTGGCGCAGCCGGCAATGCCGCAGCGCGCGGCGCCGCTTCGCCGACGGCATGGTGCAGGGCCGGCACGAGACGGCAGACGTGGACCAGATCTTCAAACAGTGGGCGCAGGCAGTCAGGACAGGTATACACGGGGACAGAAGCCGTCATTTTGTGGATGCCGGCAACGATACCCACGCTCTATGTCAAAGCCGTTACGCCGCCGTCGGCCGGCGCGGATGGACCCTGATGAGCGCTAACCCTCGACGGCCAGCTGTCCGAGTGCCGGCAATGCCGCCGCGATCGCCGGTTGCCGGCGGGCAAAGGCTGCCGGCTGCAGCGCTGAAGCCGCATGCGCATCGAGCCGGAACACCGCCACCGCCCGCACCTGCTCGTCCGCCTGGGCCTGCAAGCCGGCGGCCGAGGCGGCCATCTGCTCCACCAGCGCGGCATTCTGCTGCGTGGCCCGGTCCATCTGCGCCAAGGCTTCGGCGACCTGCGCCACACCCTGGGCCTGCTCGCCGCTGGCCGTGCTGATCTCGCCCACGATGTCCGTCACGCGCCGGATGCTGGCCACGATGTCGCTCATGGTGGTGCCGGCCTGGTCGACCAGGGCCGAGCCTTCGGCCACCCGCTCCACGCTGGCGGCGATCAGGCCCTTGATCTCCCTGGCCGCGTCCGCACTGCGGCTGGCCAGGTTGCGCACCTCGCCGGCCACCACGGCAAAGCCGCGCCCCTGCTCGCCGGCGCGCGCCGCCTCCACCGCGGCATTGAGCGCCAGGATGTTGGTCTGGAAGGCGATGCCGTCGATGACGTTGATGATCTCGGCGATCTGGCGCGAGCTGTCGTTGATCTCCCCCATGGTGTGCACGACGCGCGTCACCACGTCGCCGCCGCGCACGGCCACCTCGCTGGCGCTGCGCGCCAGCTGGTTGGCCTGCTGCGCGCGGCCGGCATTCTGCGCCACCGTCGCGCCCAGCTCTTCCATGGCCGCCGCCGTCTGCTCCAGCGTGCTGGCCTGGCTCTCCGTGCGCGCGGCCAGGTCCGCATTGCCGGTAGCCATCTGTGCGCTCGCCGCGGCCACGGCTTGCGCGCCCTGGCGCACGCCCGCCACCGTCTGGCGCAGGCGGCCCTGCATATCGTGCAGGGCCGCCAGCAGTTCGGCGATCTCGTTGCGGCCCTCGGCCTGTACCACCACCGTCAGGTCGCCGCCGGCCACCGCGCGGGCCAGGCCGCCGGCCTGCTGCAGCGGCCGCCCGATCGAGCGCACGATGCCCAGCGCCAGCAGCGTGGCGCCTGCCACGGCCAGGCCCAGCAGGGCCGCCGTGACGTACAGGGCCTGCTGCGCATCGGCATCGACCGCTGCACTGGAATGCTGCATCTGCGCCTCTTCGTGGGCGATCAGCTGGTCCAGCGCCGCCAGATAGGCCTGCTGGCGCGGCTGGACCTCGCGCATGAGGATCAGGCCGGCTTCGTTCTGCAGCCCCTCCTGGTACTGCGCCAGCATGTGCTGGCGGCTGTCGACATAGGCCGTGCGCGCCGCGCCCAGCTGCTCCAGCAGGGCCTGGTCCGCCGGCTGGCCGGCACCCGCCGTCAACTCCTGCAGGATGCGGCTGATCTGCTGGCTCACCTGCTCGGCCTGGGCCAGTTGCCGGCGGATCTCGGGCTCGCTGACGAGGACGAAGAGGTTGCGCAGGGTGCTGGCGTTTTCCAGCACCAGCGACTTGATGCGGTGCACCGCGACGACGCGCGGATAGTGGTCCCGCGTCATGCCGCGGAATTCGGTCTGCACGGACCGGATCTGCGCGACCGACAGCAGGCCCAGCAGCAGCACCAGCGCGGCCATGAAGCCGAAGCCGAAGATCAGGCGGATCGAGATTCTCGTGTTGTTCAATGACATGAAAGGCATCCCTGAGGAATGGAAAGTTGTTTGTGATGGATCGATGCAGGTAGCAGACCTGGCGCTGCGCTGCATCTCAGTTGCTCCACCGCGCGCCGCGCGACCCGCGACCCGCGACGCATGAAACGGTCTAAGCGGGGAACGCCGTGGAACGGGCTTTGCCCGGCCACTGGCGTTGCCCCCTTGAGGGGCTGAGGACTGCGGCTCCAAGCCTGCCGGCGCAGGCTTGGACAGGCCGAAGAGCCTGAGCCTCTGGCGTAGGTGTCTGGCATGTCGCGACACGCAGTGCGCGTAGCCTGGGGGTGTTTCACTTCAAGCCGCCACGGTGGCCGGCAGTTCCAGCACATGCAGGCCGCTGTCGGCCTGCTTGGCATGCCGCTTGGCCAGCGCCGCCTGGCTGGCCACCTCCTCGGCGTCGCGGTACTGGCCGGCCTGGATGCACAGGGCACCGATCGACACCGTGGTGCACGGAAAGAAACGCGGCACCCCGTGGCGGTCCTCGGCCTGGATGCCGCCGGCCTGCCGCGCCGCCGCGTCGTACAGCTCCAGCGCCTGGGCGGCAAACTCGCGCACGATCTGCTCGCAACGGGCGCGCCAGTCGGCGCTCTGGAACAGGATCAGGAAGTCGTCGCCGCCGACATGGCCGACGAAGTCGCGCTGCGGGTCGCTGTGGGCCACGGCCAGCCGCGCCAGCAGGCGGATCATCTCGTCGCCGCGCCAGTAGCCGTACTGGTCGTTGAAGGGCTTGAAGTGGTTCATGTCCAGGTAGCAGGCCACGAACGCGCCACCGCTGTCGAGCAGGCGCTTGATGTGCAGGCTGATCGGGATGTTGCCGGGCAGGAAGGTCAGCGGGTTGGCGTGGCGCGCCGCCTCCAGGCGCAGCTCGGTCACCGAGCGCACCAGCTGGTCGCCCGTGCCCAGGGCCACGTAGCGGCCGTTCTCGGTGACGATGAAACCGTCGCTCAGGTAGCGCTGGTCCTGCGAGGTCAGGATGCCGATCAGCTGGTCGATGTCGTGGTTGCGCTCGATCAGGCGCGGCTGCGGATTGGCGTGCAGCAGGCAGGACTTCTTGCCGAAGATCTCGCGGAAATAGAGCGTGGCGTAGTGGTCCATGAACAGCTGGCGGTTGATGATGGCCAGCGGCCGCTCCTCGTCCACCACCGCCAGGGCATGCAGTTCGGGATGGGTGTGGAAGATGTCCGCCACCTCGTCGTTGCTCGCGTTGCGGCCCACCGTGGGCGCATGGATCAGCGACAGATGGCGCAGCTGCCCCATGCGGGCGATGTAGCGCTGCTCGGGCATCACGGCCACGCGCCGGTCCAGCAGCACGGCAGCGGCGGCCGGCAGCGGCGCGGGCTGCACCTCGCGCGCGGGCCGGCCCATGAAGTAGCCCTGCCCGTAGCTGAGCCCCAGGTCGCGGATCACGCGCAGGTCGGCCTCGTTCTCGATGCCCTCGGCCACCAGCGCGGTGCCGAACACGTCGGCGATCTGCAGCAGGGCCTGCAGGGTCTTGAGCTTGTCGGCGTTGCTGCTGATGCCGAGGCTGAAATACTTGTCGATCTTGACGATGTCGGGCCGCACCTGCGACCACAGCCGCAGGCTGGAGCGGCCGTCGCCGAAATCGTCCAGCGCCAGCGACAGGCCGACCGCATGCAGGGCGCGGGCCACGTCCACCAGCGCCTCCATGTCGTGCACGCGCTCGTGCTCGGTGATTTCCAGCACCACCATGCGCGGCGACACCTCCAGCGCGCGCATGGCGTGCGCCAGCGTGCTCGTGCCGCCCACGGCCACCAGCCGCTCCAGCGCGTGCGCACTGATGTTGAGAAACAGCCGCCCGGGCTGCCGCTGCTGGCCCCACTGCCGCAGCGCCACGTACAGGCAGAACAGCTCCAGTTCGTACAGCAGCCCCTCGGCCTGCGCCGCGCCCAGCAGGGCATCGGGCGAGCGCAACGGGCTGTCCTGCGGCCCGCGGATCAGGGCCTCGTGCGCATGCACGGCCGCTTCCTGGAGGTCGACGATGGGCTGGAACACCGCGTGCAGCGCATCCGAACGCATCAGCTGCGCCAGCGGCCCGTTGCGGCCGCTCAGCGACGGCCAGAAACTGGCGGCGAAGAGGCGCACGTGGTCGATCATGGGATCCACCTCCAGGACAGGCACGCACACCTGCGCCCCTGCCGCAGCGTCCAGCTTTCCACTTCCGGGCAATCTCCCCAACGACCATGCATATGGGCCTGAACTATGCGGCCGCTTGATGACACCCGCGTGACATTGTCATGGCACTGGCATGACGCGATCGTGAATCCGGCGTCATGCATTGCGCGCGGAATGAAAACTATATAAACTGTTTCCGATGTCCACCCCAACGAACTCGACCATGACCAGCTCCTCCCCGCAGAAGACCCCGCGTCCGGCCCGCAAATCCACCGCGGCTTCAGGCAAGAAGCCCGCCGCAAAACCGGCCGCCAAGGCTGCAGCCGCCCCGGCCAAGACCAGCAAGGTCAAGAAGCTGAAGATGGTGCGCGACAGCTTCACCATCCCCAAGGATGAATACAGCCTGATCGACAGCCTGAAGCAGCGCTGCATCCAGCTGGCGCATCCGAGCAAGAAGAGTGAACTGCTGCGCGCCGGCATCAAGGCGCTGGCCGCCATGGGTGACAAGCAGCTGCTGGCGGCCCTGCAGGCCGTGCCGTCCATCAAGACCGGCCGGCCGAAGAAGGCCTGAGGCGCGCGGCGGTCCGCGCCGACCCAGGGCGGGCGCCGACGCGGCTACAGCACGTCGGGCGCCTGCACCGACACCAGGGTGGTCTGCGAGATGCCGTCGCGCCGGCGATGGCGCAGCCACCAGACCGCGCCCTTGCGGACGGCGCACTCGCTGCCGTGGATGGCCAGCAGGCGTGCGATGGCCTGGCCCAGCACGGGCTGGTGGCCGACCACCACGATCACGCCCTTGGCGTCGGGCCAGCCGGCCGTGGCCAGCAGCTGCTCCACCGTCGCCCCGGGCGCCAGCTCCGCGCGCAGCTTGTACTTGCGCCCCAGGGCCTGGGCCGTCTGCTCGGTACGGCGCGCCGGGCTGACCAGGATGCGCGCACCGTCGGGCAGCTGGCGGTCCAGCCAGGCGGCCATGCGCGCCGCCTGTTTTTCACCGCGCGGCGTGAGCGCGCGCGCCAGGTCATCCCCGCCGGGCTGGGCTTCATGCGCTTCCGCGTGACGCCACAGCAGCAGGTCCATCTCAGTTCCCACGCGCCTCGTGCAGGCCGTAGCGCGCCATGAGCGCCTCCTGCGCGCCCGCCCCCGTACGGCCCTGCGCCGGGCGCACACGCTCGTAGTGGCCGTCGGCGCGCAGCTCCCAGGAACCCTGGGCGTCGTGCAGGCCGGCCACCAGGCACTCGTCGACGATGCGCTGGCGCAGCGCGGGGTCCAGCACGGGCCAGGCCAGCTCGACGCGGCGCAGCATGTTGCGATTCATCCAGTCGGCGCTCGACAGGTAGAGCTCCTCCTGCTCGCCGGCGCGGAAGTAGAAGACGCGCGCATGTTCCAGGAAGCGGCCGATCAGCGAGCGCACGCGGATGTTGCCGGTCTGACCGGGGCGCTGCGCCGGCAGCATGCAGGCCCCGCGCACGAGGAGGTCGATCTTCACGCCCTGCTGGCCGGCGGCGATCAGCGCGCGGATCAGGGCCTCGTCGGTCAGCGCGTTCATCTTGGCCACCAGGCGCGCGGGCTGCCCCGCGGCAGCGGCAGCGCCCAGGCTTTCGATCTTCTCGATCAGCTTGCGCTGCAGCTGAAACGGGGCCAGCCAGAGACGGTGCAGGCGCGGCAGCCGGCTCTGCCCGGCCAGGTGCACGAAGACGTGCTCGACGTCGGCCGTCAGCGCGGCATCGGCCGTCAGGTGGCTGAGGTCGGTGTAGAAGCGGGCGGTGGCCGGGTTGTAGTTGCCGGTGGAGAGGTGGGCGTAGCGCTTGAGCACCTTGCCCTCGCGCCGGGTCACCAGCATCATCTTGGCGTGGGTCTTGAGGCCGACCACGCCGTAGAGCACCTGCACGCCGATGGATTCGAGCTGCTCGGCCCAGTTGATGTTGACTTCCTCGTCAAAGCGCGCCTTGAGCTCCAGCACCACGGTCACTTCCTTGCCGCGGCGCACGGCCTCGCGCAGCAGCTCCATCAGCACGGAGTTGGCGCCGGTGCGGTAGATGGTCTGCTTGATGGCCAGCACCTGCGGGTCGTTGACGGCCTCGCGCAGGAAGTCGAGCACGCCGTCGAAGCTCTCGTAGGGCTGGTGGATGATGACGTCGCCGCGCTTGAGCTGCTCGAAGATGGACTGGCCCGGCGGCAGCTGCGCCGGATAGGCCGCGCGGTAGGCGGGAAAGCGCAGGCGCGGCTCGTCCACCAGGTCCACCAGCTGGTTCAGGCGCACCAGGTTCACGGGGCCATGCACGCGGTAGAGCGCGCCCGGCGGCAGTTCGAACTGGCGCAGCAGGAAGCCGGCCAGGTGGTCCGAGCAGCCGGCCGAGACCTCCAGCCGCACGGCCTGGCCGTAGTGACGGTGCTGCAGGCCCTGGCGCAGGGCCGTGCGCAGATTCTTGACGTCTTCCTCGTCCACGGCGAGATCCGAGTGGCGCGTGACGCGGAACTGCGAGAACTGCCCGACTTCGCGGCCGGGAAACAGTTCGTCCAGGTGGGCGCGGATGACGCTGGAGATCGACACGAACAGCCGGCGCTTGCCGCACAGCTTGTCCGGCATGGGAATGAGGCGCGGCAATGCGCGCGGCACCTTGACGATGGCAATGTCGTTGGCGCGGCCGAAGGCATCGTGCCCGCCCAGGCGCACGATGAAGTTGAGCGACTTGTTGGCCACCTGCGGAAAGGGGTGCGAGGGATCCAGGCCGACCGGGATCAGCAGCGGCTTGACGTCGCTCTCGAAGTACTGGTGCACCCAGCGCCGCTGGGCCGCGTTGCGCTCGCCGTGTGCCACGATCTTGATGCCCTGCTTGGCGAAGGCGGGCATGAGCTCCTCGTTGTAGAGGGCGTACTGGCGCTCGACCAGCTCGTGGATGGCGCTCGACAGGCGCTCGAAGGAGTCCGCGGTGTAGGTGCCCTGCGCGTCCTGCACCTTGACGGCACTCAGGTGCGGCTCGGCCCGGACCTCGAAGAACTCGTCCAGGTTGGACGAGACGATGCACAGGTAGCGCAGGCGCTCCAGCAGGGGCACGTCGGGGCGGCAGGCCCAGTCGAACACGCGCCAGTTGAAGGCCAGGATGCTGTGGTCACGGTCCAGCAGCACAGGTGCAGCCGGGGCGCCGGAGGTCGAGGCAGACAGGACGGACTCCGCAGGTGGAGGTAACAGGCTCATGACAGATTGTTGACAGTCTAGATGACAATCATGTGACAACTTCATCCACCCGCGGCGAGGCCGGCGACAGCGGGCGCGCCGGCACCAGATGCCCCAGGAACTGGCGGCTGGCCTGGGCCCAGCTGAACGCCAACGCCCGCTCGCGCGCGGCCTGGCGCGGCACGGCCAGGGCCTGCAGGCAGGCCGCGCGCAGCTCCTCATGCAACACGCCGCCCTGCGCCCGTCCCTCGTGCAGGCCCAGTACCTCGAGCGGACCGTCCACCGGATAGGCGGCCACCGGCGTGCCGCAGGCCATGGCCTCCAGCATGACCAGGCCGAAGGTCTCGGAACGGCTGGGCATGACGAAGACATCGGCGGCGGCGTAGACCGCGGCCAGCCGGGCCCGTGGCAGGATGCCCAGCCAGCGCACGCCGGGATGGCGGGCCTGCAGGGCGGACTCCAGCGGGCCGACCCCGCAGACCACCTTGCTGCCCGGCAAGGCCTGCTCGAGGAAGGCCTGGATGTTCTTTTCGTAGGAGACGCGGCCCACGTACAGCCAGATGGGGCGTGGCAGGGCGCCGAGCTCCGGATCAGCCTGCACCTGGTCGCGGTACGGAAACAGGTCCAGGTCGACGCCATGGGTCCAGGGCCGCAGGTTCGTGAAACGGCGCTGCTGCAGCAGGCGCAGCACGCCCTGGGTGGGCACCAGCACGCCCGCGGACGGCCGGTGGAAATGACGGAACAGCGCATAGCCCCAGGCCAGCGGGATCTTCAGCGCGGCCTGCAGGATCTCGGGAAAGCGCGTGTGAAAGGCGGTGGTGAAGGCCAGACCGCGCCGGCGGCAGTAGGCCCGCGCGGCCCAACCCAGCGGGCCCTCGGTGGCGAGATGGATGGCGTCGGGCGTCAGCGCATCAAGCCGGCGCGCCAGTTCTCGGCCCGGTCGGATGGCCAGGTCGATGCCGGCATAGCCTGGGCAGGGCCGGGTGCGGAACAGGCCCGGGTGGATGACCTCGACCTCGTGCCCGGCAGCCTGCACCTCGCGCACCAGCTCCACCAGCGTGGTGACCACGCCGTTGACCTGGGGCGCCCAGGCGTCGGTGACCAGCGCGATCTTCATGCCGTGGCCGTGGCGGGCACTTCGGCGCCCAGGGCCCGGGACGGCGCCGCCTCGCCCCAGCGCACGATCTCGAGCCGGCCGTCGTGGTGCTCGACCAGCGCCGTCAGGCTCTCGACCCAGTCGCCGTCATTGCAGTAGAGCATGCCGTCGATCTCGCGCATCTCGGCGTGGTGGATGTGGCCGCAGACCACACCCTGGTGGCCGCGCTTCTTCGCCGCCTGGGCCACCGCGACCTCGAAGTCGCTGATGAAGTTCACCGCCTTCTTGACCTTGTGCTTGAGGTAGGCCGAGAGCGACCAGTACGGCAGGCCGAACCTGGCGCGCAGGTGGTTGAGGTAGCGGTTGAGCCTGAGCGTGAACTCGTACAGGCTGTCGCCCACATAGGCCAGCCACTTGGCGCACTGGATGACGCCGTCGAAGTAGTCGCCGTGCGTGACCCATAGGCGCCGGCCGTCGGCCGTGGTGTGCACGGCCTCGTCCACCACCTCGATGCCACCGAACTGGTGGCCGATGAAGCCGCGCGCGAATTCGTCATGGTTGCCCGGCACGAAGACCACGCGGCAGCCCTTGCGCGCGGCGCGCAGCAGCTTCTGCACCACGTCGTTGTGCGCCTGCGGCCAGTACCAGCGCCGGCGCAGCTGCCAACCGTCGATGATGTCGCCCACCAGATAGAGGTGGTCGCAGGAACTGGCCTTGAGGAAGGCCAGCAGATCAGCGGCCCGGCAACCCGGCGTGCCCAGGTGCAGGTCGGAGATGAAGACCGCCCGGTAGCGCCGGGCGCCCGGCCGGTCCTCATCGTGCGCGGCATCATGGCCGCCGCGCTCCAGCGTCTGGCCCAGCCAGGCAAGTTCGGTCCTGTGCAGCGCCTTCATCAGGCCCCGAGGAAGTGCTTGCGATAGCGCGCCGGCAGATCGGCGATGCGCATCAGCATGGGCAGGTCAGCGCTGTTGAAGTCCGGGTCCCAGGCCGGGGCGCCCAGCACCTTGGCGCCCAGGCGCAGGTAGCCCTTGATCAGGGCCGGCGGCTCGACCGGCAGGCTGCTGTCGAGTTCCTCCACCGGCAGCGGCAGGCGCGGCCAGACCTGGTGCTCGATCGGCGCCAGATGGGTCTCGCGCAACTGGCGCCAGATGCTGGCCGCCACGTCACCGCTGACCACGCCGTTGTGCAGCATGGGAATGCTGGCGCAGCCGATCATGGTGTCGAGCCGGTTGCGCACCATGAACTCGGCCAGCGCGCCCCACAGGGCCATGATGACGCCGCCGTGGCGATACTCCGGGTGCACGCAGCTGCGGCCCAGCTCGACCATGCGCTCGCGCAGCGGGCGCAGGCGCGTGAGGTCGAACTCCAGCTCGCTGTAGGTGCTGCCGATGCGCTGCGCCTGCTCGGGCGTGAGCACCCGGTAGGTGCCGATGACCTGCTGCGTGTCCTGGTCGCGCACCAGCAGGTGCTCGCAGTAGTCGTCGAACAGGTCCACGTCGTGGCCCGGCACCGGGGTGTCCAGACGGGCCCCCATCTCGCCGGCGAAGATGTCGTGCCTCAGGCGCTGCGCCGCGCGGACTTCATCGAGGTGGCGCGCCCACGAGACCTCAATGCCCCCATGCTGCGGCGCAGTGAGCGGCTGATCAGCGCGGTGAAGACGCCCCCGGGGCAGCACCAGCGGGGACAGCGGGAAGGTGGGGTTGGGCAGTTCTTTCATCTTGTACTCCTGGCTGTTGTGTCGGTTCATCGAATTCGGTTTGAAAAAAAAGCCCCGGCTCGGCGGGGCAGGTCCTCGTCTCATGTCAGGGGCAGACTCCCCGCCTGGCGTCGCTCCACCAGGGTGAGGGGGTCGCCTTCACGCAGGGTGTTGAAGAACACGAAGCGCCGGTCCGGCGTGGCGGCGATGCTGGAGCGCCGGATCAGGCCGGGCGCGCCGGCCGCCAGCGCACTGCGCACCAGCAGCTGGGCACGGCCGCGCTCGGGCATCACCAGCCAGCGCCCCTGGCGCTCCAGGATCTCGATGGCGTCCAGGCCTTCGACACCGTGGGCCGAGAGCAGGCCCAGCGCCCCATGCCGCGGGTTGCCATCCAGCGGCAGGAAGACCAGCGCCGGCTGGCACGCGCCGCTCGCCCCGCGCCAGCGATGCAGCAGCTGCGCACCGGCCGGCGGCTCGCCGCCCTCGGTGGGCTCGGGCAGCGGCAGCCAGTCGGCACCACGCAGGCGCGGGGCATGGCCGGCGGCGGCGATGCCGGGCGTCTGGGTGTGACGGATCTGCGGAGCTGACATGGTCGGTGGCATGGCTTGAATCTGCAGGCAGTGTGCGGACCGTGCATGACGGCTTGATGGCGATCGGATGACAGAACGATGACCAGCAACCCCGCGCCGGGCCTGGGATTTCGTCAATTCAATATTTCAAGTATCATTGAAATATGAATACACAGACCCTGCCTGAATCCGATGCCGTGCGTTCACTGGCCGCGCTGGCCCAGGCCCAGCGCCTGCGCGCCTTCCGCGCGCTGGTGGTGGCCGGCCCTGACGGGCTGACCGCCGGCGCCCTGGCCGAGGCGCTGGACATCAGCCCCAGCGCCCTGTCCTTCCACCTCAAGGAGCTGGTGCACGCTGAACTGGCCCACAGCGAGGCCCAGGGCCGCTACCAGGTCTACCGCGCCGACTTCACGCAGATGGAAGCCCTGCTGGCCTACCTCACCGAGCACTGCTGCCAGGGCGCGAGCTGCGGCGTCAGCGCCAAGGGCCGCAAGAAGGCCGTCTGCACCCCCTGATCTGCTTTTTTTCTTTCACGCCACCCAGGAGTACCCCATGAAACGCTTCCACGTCCACGTCCATGTCGAAGATCTGGCGAAGAACATCGCCTTCTACTCGGCCATGTTCAACCAGGCGCCCGCGCGCACCGAGAGCGATTACGCCAAGTGGATGCTGCAGGATCCGCCGGTGAACTTCGCCATCTCCACCCGCGGCCAGCAGCCGGGCCTGGACCACCTGGGCATCCAGGTCGAATCCGCCGCAGAGTTGCAGGCGCTGAAGGCGCAGGCCAGCCAGGCCGACATGGCCCTGCTCGACGAGGGCGAGACCACCTGCTGCTACGCCCGCAGCGACAAGTACTGGGTGACCGACCCGCAGGGCATCGCCTGGGAGCAGTTCCACACGCTGGACAACATCCCGGTCTTCCGCGAGGCAACGGCAGCCGCGACCGCAGCCTGCTGCGCACCGGCGGCCCCGGCCCGGCCGGCAAGCAGTGCCTCCTGCTGCACGCCGGCCGCTCCTGCCGCCACCGGCTGCTGCGGCCCGACCGCCCAGCAGGCCGCCAACGGCGCCAAGTCCTGCTGCTGACCCGGATTTCTTGAGGCCGGCTGCCATGAACAACAAGACCCCCCTGAACGTCCTCTTCCTCTGCACGCACAACTCGGCGCGCAGCATCCTGGCCGAAGCCACGCTGAACCACATCGGTCGTGGCCGCTTCAAGGCTTATTCGGCCGGCAGCAGCCCGCGCGCCAACCAGCAGCCCAACCCGCTGGGCCTGCAGGCGCTGCAGGCGGCCGGCATCAGCACCGAGGGCCTGTCCAGCAAGAGCTGGGATGTGTACGCCGGCCCGGATGCGCCGCAGATGGACCTGATCATCACGGTCTGCGACAACGCGGCCGGTGAGGTCTGCCCGGTCTGGCCCGGCCACCCGGCCACGGCCCACTGGGGCTATGCCGATCCGTCCGAGGCGCAAGGCACGCCCGAGCAGCGGCTGGAGGCCTTCCGCCAGACCCTGCTGGCCATCCGTCGCCGCCTGGACCTGCTGGTCAACCTGCCGCAGGACAAACTGGCCAGGCAGCTGATCCAGCACACGGCGCGCAACCTGGCCAAGGAAGCCTGACCATGAGCGCACAATGCGAAGTGACGGCCCGGCAGGCGGCCGGCGCCGCCATGAGCGGGTTCGAGCGCTACCTGACGATCTGGGTCCTGCTGTGCATCGTGGCCGGCATCGCGCTGGGCCAGTGGCTGCCGGGGCTGTTCCAGGCCATCGGCCGCCTCGAAGTCGCCCAGGTCAACCTGCCGGTGGGCGGGCTGATCTGGGTCATGATCATTCCCATGCTGGTCAAGGTGGACTTCCGAGCCCTGCACGAGGTAAGACTGCATGTGCGCGGCATTGGCGTCACGCTGTTCGTCAACTGGCTGGTGAAGCCCTTTTCCATGGCCTTGCTGGGCTGGCTCTTCATCCGCCAGCTGTTCGCGCCGTGGTTGCCGGCCGAGCAACTGGACAGCTACATCGCCGGCCTGATCCTGCTGGCCGCCGCGCCCTGCACCGCCATGGTCTTCGTCTGGAGCCGGCTGACCGGCGGCCATCCGCTGTTCACGCTGACCCAGGTCGCGCTCAACGACAGCATCATGGTGTTCGCCTTCGCGCCGCTGGTGGCGCTGCTGCTGGGCCTGTCGGCCATCACCGTGCCCTGGGACACGCTGCTGACCTCCGTGGCGCTCTACATCGTGGCGCCGGTGATCGTGGCGCAACTCTGGCGCCGGGCCCTGCTGGCACGCGGCCAGGCCGCCTTCGACGCCGCCATGGCGCGCATCGGCCCCTGGTCCATCGCCGCCCTGCTGGCCACGCTGGTGCTGCTGTTCGCCTTCCAGGGCGAGGCCATCCTGCAGCAGCCGCTGGTCATTGCCTTGCTGGCCGTGCCCATCCTGATCCAGGTGCTGTTCAACTCGGCGCTGGCCTACGGGCTGAACCGGGCGCTGGGCGAGCAGCACGCGATCGCCGGCCCTTCGGCCCTGATCGGGGCCTCCAACTTCTTTGAGCTGGCGGTGGCCACGGCCATCAGCCTGTTCGGCTTCCACTCGGGGGCGGCGCTGGCCACCGTGGTCGGCGTGCTGATCGAGGTACCGGTGATGCTGCTGGTGGTGCGCGTCGTCAACCGCAGCAAAGCCTGGTACGAACGGGGCTGAAGGAACTCTGAACCATGAGCGATATCACGATCTACCACAACCCGGCCTGCGGCACCTCGCGCAACACCCTGGCCATGATCCGCAACAGCGGTGCGGAGCCGCGCATCATCCACTACCTGGAAGCTCCGCCCAGCCGCGCCGAGCTGTGCGCCCTGATCCAGGCCATGGGCATCCCGGTACGCGAGCTGCTGCGCCAGAAGGGAACGCCCTACGACGAACTCGGCCTGGACGACCCGACCTGGAGCGACGAGCAGCTGATCGACTTCATGCTGGCGCATCCCATCCTGATCAACCGCCCGATCGTGGTCACGCCGCTGGGCACCCGACTCTGCCGGCCGTCCGAGGCCGTACTGGAGCTGCTGCCCGCGCCGCAGCAGGGCACCTTCCGCAAGGAAGACGGCGAGCTGGTGATCGACGCCCAGGGCCGGCGCGTGCCGCCCGCCGCCTGAACCCCGACCTCAGGCGCGCAGCGTCTGCGCCAGCCGCTCGGCACAGGCGCGGGCCTGCGCGGCATCGCGCGCTTCCACCATCACGCGCACCAGCGGTTCGGTGCCGCTGGCGCGGATCAGCACGCGGCCTGCTTCGCCCAGCTCTTCCTCCACCAACTTGGTCTCCGCAGCCAGGCGCGGGTTGGCCTTCCAGTCCTGGCCGGGCTGCAGGCGTACGTTGACCAGGGTCTGCGGATAGAGCTGCACACCGGCCAGCAGCTGGGCCATGCTCTGGCCGCTGCGCACACAGGTCTGCAGCACCTGCAGCGCCGAGACCAGACCGTCGCCCGTGGTCTGCTTGTCCAGCGCCAGCAGGTGGCCCGAGCCTTCGCCGCCCAGCAGCCACTTGTGCTTGTGCAATTCTTCCAGCACGTAGCGGTCGCCGACCTTGGCGCGCACGAACTGCACGCCCCGGCTCTTGAGCGCCACTTCCACCGCCATGTTCGTCATCAGCGTGCCCACCACGCCGGGCACGTGCTCGTCGCGGCCCAGGCGGTCGTCGGCCATCAGGTAGAGCAACTCGTCGCCGTTGTACAGGCGCCCGGTGGCATCGACCATCATCAGGCGGTCGGCATCGCCATCCAGGGCAATGCCGTAGTCGGCGTGGTTGGCCTTGACCGCCGCCACCAGCGCGTCGGTGTGCGTCGCGCCCACCTCGCGGTTGATGTTCAGGCCGTCGGGTGCGCAACCGATGGCCACGACCTCGGCCCCCAGTTCATGGAAGACCTTGGGCGCGATGTGATAGGCGGCGCCGTGCGCGGCGTCGACCACGATCTTCAGGCCCTTGAGCGTCAGGTCGCCGGCAAAGGTGCTCTTGCAGAACTCGATGTAGCGGCCGGCCGCGTCGTCGAGCCGGCGCGCCCGGCCCAGATTGGCCGAGTCCACCCAGGCCGGCGGCTCGTCCAGCGCAGCCTCCACCGCCAGCTCCCAGTCGTCGGGCAGCTTGCTGCCCTGGGCGCTGAAGAACTTGATGCCGTTGTCCGGAAAGGGGTTGTGGCTGGCGCTGATGACCACGCCCAGCGAGGCGCGCTGCGCCCGCGTGAGGTAGGCCACGCCGGGTGTGGGCAGGGGCCCCAGCAGCACCACGTCCACCCCGGCCGAGTTGAAGCCGGACTCCAGCGCGCTCTCCAGCATGTAGCCGGAAATGCGCGTGTCCTTGCCGATCAGCACCACGGGGCGCTCCTCCGTGCGCTTGAGCACGCGACCGACCGCGTGCGCCAGGCGCAGTACGAAGTCAGGCGTGATGGGCGACTGCCCCACCGTGCCGCGGATGCCGTCGGTGCCGAAGTATTTCCTGCTCATGGGGTATAGCCCTCTGGTTCGTCGATTTTCTTCATGCTATCTATTTTATAGCTGCCAGCACCTTGAGCGCCTGCACGGTCTCGCGCACATCGTGCACGCGCACGATGGCGGCCCCGCGCTCCGCCGCCAGCAGCGCCGCCGCAATGCTGGGCGCCAGGCGTTCGTGCTGCCCGGCGGGCAGCACGCTGCCCGCCGGCGGACTGGCCACTGCGCCCAGCGAGGACTTGCGCGACCAGCCCGCCAGCAGCGGATAGCCGGCGGCCAGCAGCTCGCCCTGGCGGGCCAGCAGGGAGAAGTTCTGCGCCACGGTCTTGCCAAAGCCGATCCCAGGGTCGAGCACGATGCGCTCTGCCAAGACACCGCGGTCGCGCAGCTCCTGCGCGGCAGCCCGCAGGAACGCCAGGACCTCGGGCAGGACCTCGCCCGCCATGGGCCGGACCTGCATGGTGCGCGGCTCGCCGTGCATGTGCATCAGGCAAACGCCGCAAGCCGGATGCCGGGCCACGACCTCGCGGCCATCGAGCGCATCGCCCCCTTCCGCCGGAGCGCGCCAACGCAAGGCCCAGATGTCGTTGATGATGTCAGCCCCGAGGTCCAGCGCAGCCTGCATGACCAGCGGCTTGTAGGTGTCGACCGAGACCGGGACCCCCAGTTGCACCGCCGCGCGCAGCACGGGCAGCAGGCGGTCCAGCTCGTCCTGCAGCGACACCTGCGTGGCGCCCGGCCGGGTGGACTCGGCCCCCAGGTCGAGGATGTCTGCGCCGTCGCGCAGCAGCTGTTCGCAGTGCGCCAGCGCGGCCCGGGTGTCGGGGTGGCTGCCACCCGAGAAGGAGTCCGGCGTGACGTTGACGATGCCCATGACCCGGGGGCGCCCGAGGTCGATGCGATAGCGGGTGGTCTGCCAGATCATTGGGTTCAGCGCAAAAGCAAAACGGGGCATCAAGCCCCGTTTGCGATTATCGGACCAAATGTCAGGCGGCCGACGGCGAAGGATCGGTCTTCACGGCCGGGCTGCCGCCAGCGTCGCCGCCGGAGCTCGGGGTGCGCGGCGTCCAGTCCTTGGGTGCGCGCGGCTCCTTGCCGGCCATGATGTCGTCGAGCTGTTCGCCGTCGATGGTTTCCCACTCCAGCAGAGCCTTGGCCATCAGGTGCATCTTGTCGGCGTTGTCCTCGATCAGCTTGCGGGCCAACTTGTACTGCTCGTCGATGATGCGGCGCACCTCGGCGTCGACCTTCTGCATGGTCTGCTCGCTGATGTTGGTGGTCTTGGTCACCGAGCGGCCCAGGAACACTTCGCCTTCGTTCTCGGCGTAGACCATGGGGCCCAGCGCATCGGTCATCCCGTAGCGCATGACCATGTCGCGCGCAATGTGGGTGGCGCGCTCGAAGTCGTTGGAAGCACCGGTGGTCATCTGGTTCATGAACACTTCTTCGGCGATGCGGCCGCCGAACAGCATGCTGATCTGGCTCAGCATGTACTCGCGGGCGTAGCTGTAACGGTCCTTCTCGGGCAGGCTCATTGTCACGCCCAGCGCGCGGCCGCGGGAAATGATGGTGACCTTGTGCACCGGGTCGCACTTGGGCAGCAGCTTGCCGATCAGGGCGTGACCGGACTCGTGGTAGGCCGTATTGCGGCGCTCTTCCTCGGGCATGACCATGCTCTTGCGCTCAGG
>JACCDS010729388.1_pt1 | contig 23340 bp, 29 predicted proteins | sample 7446441 | NCBI WGS metagenome assembly JACCDS01 (sample SAMN15323445, study PRJNA562643) | freshwater metagenome | isolation source: river surface water | place: USA:Blue River Watershed | collected 2017-08-17 | reverse complement strand
TTCGAGAAGAACGATCGCGTCGGCGGCCTGCTGCGCTACGGCATTCCCGACTTCAAGATGGAGAAGTCGCACATCGATCGACGCGTCGAGCAGATGAAAGCCGAAGGTGTGACTTTCCGTACCGGTGTGCTGGTTGGCAAGGACTTCCCGAAAGAGATCATGAATCTCGCGAAGGAGACTGTGTCGCCTGAGCAGCTGCAAAAAGATTTCGATGCCGTGATCGTTACCGGCGGCGCCGAGCAGCCGCGCGATCTGCCGGTGCCGGGCCGCGAGCTCGACGGCGTGCACTTCGCGATGGAGTTCCTGCCGCTGCAGAACCGCGTGAATGCCGGCGACAAGCTGAAAGACCAGATTATGGCCACCGGTAAACATGTGGTTGTGATCGGCGGCGGCGACACCGGTTCCGACTGCGTCGGCACGTCGAATCGCCATGGCGCTGCATCGGTTGCGCAGTTCGAACTCATGCCCACGCCTCCGGAGCACGAGAACAAGCCGCTGGTCTGGCCGTACTGGCCAACCAAGCTGCGCACGTCGTCCTCGCATGAAGAAGGTTGCGAGCGCGACTGGGCCGTGGCTACCAAGCGCCTCGAGGGTAAGAACGGCAAGGTCGAGAAGCTGATCGCGGCACGCGTCGAATGGAAGGACGGCAAGATGACCGAAGTGCCGGATTCCGAGTTCGAGATGAAAGCCGACCTCGTGCTGCTGGCGATGGGTTTTGTGTCGCCGGTGTCGTCGGTGCTGGATGCGTTCGGCGTCGAGAAGGATGTACGCGGCAACGCGAAGGCAACGACCGACGGCGATGGCTGCTACCAGACCTCGGTGCCGAACGTGTTCGCGGCCGGTGACATGCGTCGTGGCCAGTCGCTGGTGGTGTGGGCGATTCGCGAAGGCCGGCAGTGCGCCCGCGCTGTCGATGAATTCCTGATGGGTTCATCGGTGCTGCCGCGCTAATCTTCTGCCCATTACGCAATGCCTGAGAGGCCTGGAGCGATCCGGGCCTTTTTCTTGGGCGCGAGCTCTGAAGCGAGTGCTGCCGACATCAAATGCTTATCGCACGTAAAATCAACCACTACAAAAACATGTTTGCCTGACCTGCGCTCGTTAGGGTGTTGCCTTACGCGTCCATGAGATGCGCCCGAATGCCCTTCACAGGAGAACCGATGCCCCATGACGTCAGCCTGATTGCAACGATTGCCGCTGGCTTCGGCCTCGCGCTCGTGTTCGGCTACTTCGCGGTCCGCCTCCGACTACCGCCGCTGGTTGGTTATTTGTTCGCAGGTATTCTGATCGCGCCGACGACACCGGGTTTTGTCGCCGACGTCGGGCTCGCGAGTCAGCTCGCCGAGATCGGGGTGATGCTGCTGATGTTCGGCGTTGGCCTGCATTTCTCGCTGGATGACCTGATGGCGGTCAAGCGGATTGCCGTGCCTGGCGCGATCGTGCAGATCGCCGCGGCAACGCTGCTCGGGCTGGCGGTGGCCCTTTTCTGGGGGTGGGATCTAGGCGCCGCACTGGTGTTTGGCCTGTGTCTGTCGGTCGCCAGCACGGTGGTGCTGCTGCGCGCGCTGGAGGCGCGCGGGCTGCTGCAGTCCATCAACGGGCAGATTGCGGTCGGCTGGTTGGTTGTCGAGGACCTGGTGATGGTGCTCGCGCTGGTGTTGCTGCCGGCATTGTCGGGTGTGCTGTCGCCGTCCGGTGCGGGTGTCGCTGATGAGGCGAGCCTGTGGCAAACCATCGGCATAACGCTTGCGAAAGTAGCCGGTTTCATCGTGATGATGCTGGTGCTGGGACGGCGGCTGCTGCCGCGCCTGCTGTGGTGGGTCGCGCGTACCGGTTCGCAGGAGCTGTTCACGCTCGGTGTGATTGCGGTGGCCGTCGGCGTTGCGTTTGGTGCGGCGAAGCTGTTCGACGTATCGTTCGCGCTCGGTGCGTTCTTTGCCGGAATGATGCTGCGCGAGTCGGAGTTCAGCCATCGCGCGGCAGCTGAGTCGTTGCCGCTGCGGGATGCCTTTGCAGTGCTGTTTTTTGTATCGGTCGGTATGCTGTTCGACCCGGCGGTGATCTGGAATGAGCCGGTCAAACTGCTGGTGGTGGTCGGCATCATCATGATCGGCAAGACCATTGCGGCCGTCGCGCTGGTGCTGCTGTTTCGCTATCCGCTGACCACCGCGCTGACGGTCGGCGCGAGCCTTGCGCAGATTGGCGAATTTTCTTTCATTCTTGCCGGACTCGGCGTGGCGCTCAAACTGATGCCGCCCGAAGGGCAGAGTCTGGTGCTGGCCGGTGCATTGATTTCTATTGCGCTGAATTCCGCGATGTTCGGCGCGGTTGAGCCGCTGCGGCAGTGGATGCTTAAGCGGTCAATGCATGTACGCCGGCTGGATTTGCGTGACGATCCGCTGGCGCAGCTGCCCATGTCGACCGACCGTCGTGTGCTGAGCGGACAAGTCGTGCTGGTAGGCTATGGGCGTCTCGGCAGGCTGATCGGTCAGGCGCTGGCAGAGGCGAATATTCCTTTCGTTATCGCTGAGCAGAACCGCGAGCTGGTCGATGCGCTGCGTAGCGAGGGACTGTCGGCTGTCAGCGGTGATGCCTGCCTGCCGGATGTGCTGATCCAGGCCCACATCACGCGCGCCGCGATGCTGGTGATTGCGACGCCGGATACCGTTGATGAGCGGCGGATGGTGGAGATCGCGCGCACGCTGAATCCGGAGATTCGCGTCGTACTTCGCGCGCAGTCAGACGATGAGGCGGAGCTACTGCGCAAGGATACCGACGGCATGGTTTTTCTCGCGGAGCATGAACTCGGACGTGGCATGTCGGCGCATGTGCTGGCGCAGTTCCGCGCGAATGCTTGAAGAAAGAACTGCGAAGTGCCGGTGTGGCCTGCGTGCCGTCCTACCGTCGCACCCTGAGTCTTGAGTCGGACTGGCAGATAGCGATAACAACGATGAAGAAAATTCCACTACGGACTTTCGGCGCGACACGACGACTGCGGATGCTGCACCGCTGGCCGTCGGCTGGCTTGCTGCTCGCGATGCTCTCGGCATTGCCGTTCGAGCACGCTAGTGCACAATCGCAGGCGCTACAGAATTCGCCGGCCACCGGCGCTTCTGGCGACCAGCAGCTGCACTTCTGGGCCGTCAACGAAGGTGGTGCCCGGATCTACCGGCCGGATGCGGCCGCATGTTCGCGCATCCGCGGACTGTCGGCCCAATATGCGGATGCGATTTCGGACAAATACAAGGTGCCGGCCTACACGCTGAAGATCGTCGCTGTCCAGCCGCCTGAAGGGCCGGCGGGGTGCGAGCTGCTGGTCGATACCCCCGAGGGTCCGAAGGCCTGCCGGCTCGGATCCGTCATCAAAACCTTTGGTGGCAACTATCTGGCGCATACCTATGCGCAGGCAGACGATGGCAGCGTCCGCTACGTTGCGGCTGACTGTCATCCGGCGCAATAGCCCGGCAAGGCGTGATCGCTGCATCGGGTCGGCCTGGTGACATTTCCGGCCGTCACCCTCGTACTATGCTTTTTTGCGATTCGTGCGAGCAAGCTTCTGCCCGTGCTGGACTACAATAGCGATTTTGACCACTTTCCCCGCCGTGACGAACCTCGTCGACATCCGCGATCTGCACTTCGCCTATAACGAGCGCGCCATCCTGAATGGCCTGAACATGCAGTTCCGGCGCGGGCAGGTGATTGCCGTGATGGGCGGCTCCGGCTCGGGCAAGACCACGGTGCTGCGCCTGATCGGCGGTCAACTGCGTGCGCAACTCGGCAGCGTTACCGTGGACGGGCAGGAGGTCGGCGGTCTCAGCCAGCCGGAGCTGTACCAGCTGCGGCGGAGCATGGGCATGCTGTTCCAGCATGGCGCGCTGTTTACTGATTTGTCGGTCTTCGACAATGTGGCCTTCCCTTTGCGCGAGCATACGAAGCTGCCGGAGTCGATGATCCGCGATCTGGTGCTGATGAAGCTGCACGCGGTCGGCTTGTCGAACGCGGCGGCGTTGAAGCCGAACGAAGTCTCGGGCGGCATGGCGCGCCGGGTTGCGCTGGCACGCGCTATCGCGCTCGATCCGCAGCTGATCATGTATGACGAGCCGTTTGCCGGACTCGACCCGATTTCGATGGGCGTCATCGCCAACCTGATCCGCAAGCTCAACGATGCGCTGGGATCGACATCGATCCTCGTGTCGCACGATGTGCATGAATCTTTCCTGATCGCCGACTACGTGTACTTCCTGTCGAAGGGGCAGATCGTCGCGCACGGTCCGCCGCAGCAGATGCGCGAGTCGGACGATCCGTTCGTGCGGCAGTTCGTGAATGCCGAGGCCGACGGGCCGGTGCCTTTCCATTTCGCCGGACGCTCGATCGGCGAGCAACTCGGACTGGAGGGGGGCAAATGATCGATATGCTCGCCCGATTGGGCGGCAGCGTGCGCAGCAGCCTCGCTGACCTCGGACTGGCTGCACGTACTTTTGCTGCGATAGTCTTCGCTGCGGGCGGGTTGCTGAGGCGTCCGCGGCTGGTCACGGACCAGGTGCATTTCATCGGCAACTACTCGCTGGTGATCATTGCGGTGTCGGGTCTGTTCGTCGGCTTCGTGCTCGGGCTGCAGGGCTATTACACGCTGAACAAGTACGGATCCGAAGAAGCGCTCGGACTGCTGGTTGCGCTGTCATTGGTGCGTGAGCTGGGGCCGGTGGTGACCGCCTTGTTATTCGCCGGCCGCGCAGGCACGTCGCTGACAGCCGAGATCGGCCTGATGAAAGCCGGCGAGCAGCTGGCGGCGATGGAGATGATGGCGGTCGATCCGTTGAGGCGGGTACTCGCGCCGCGCTTCTGGGCCGGCGTGATTGCGATGCCGCTGCTGGCGGCCGTGTTTTCCGCGGTTGGCGTGCTCGGCGGCTACGTCGTTGGCGTTCGAATGATCGGCGTTGACGAAGGGGCTTTCTGGTCGCAGATGCAAGGTGGGGTCGAGTTGTTTGCCGATGTCGGTAACGGCGTGATCAAGAGCGTGGTGTTCGGTGTCGCTGTCACGTTCATCGCGCTGCAGCAGGGCTACCGCGCCGACCCGACGCCCGAGGGTGTCGCCCGCGCAACCACGCGCACCGTGGTCATTGGCTCGCTGATGGTGCTGTGGCTGGATTTCCTGCTGACGGCACTGATGTTTTCATGAAACCCGCGTTTTTCTGACGAGGCAATAAGATGCAACGTAAATCCCTCGATGTGTGGGTCGGCCTGTTCGTCGTACTCGGCGCCGCCGCGATCATGTTCCTGGCGCTGAAGGTGGGTAACCTGAGCGCGATGAGTTTCGGGCCCGGCTATCGGGTCGTTGCTCGTTTTGACAATATCGGCGGACTCAAGCCGCGCGCGGCTGTCAAGAGCGCAGGTGTGGTCGTCGGGCGTGTTGAATCGATTGGTTTTGACGACAAGACCTTCCAAGCGACGGTTACGATCCGCATGCAGGCCGATGTCCACTTTCCGAAGGACAGCTCGGCAAAGATCCTGACCTCCGGTCTGCTTGGCGAGCAGTACATCGGCATTGAGCCGGGCGGCGACGAGAAAAACTTCGTCGAGGGTGACCGTATCACGAGTACGCAGTCTGCCATCGTGCTGGAAAACCTGATCAGCCAGTTCTTGTTCAGCAAGGCGGCCGAGGGAAGCAAGGAACAACAAGGGGAAGGGCAATGAGTAAACGTATCGCACGGGCTGCGCTGGCCGCAGTCCTCGGCGCGCTGCTGCTGGCCGGTTGTGCCACCAGTACGGCTGGCATGGGTGCCGATCCGCGCGACCCATATGAGCGTTTCAACCGCAGCATGTTTGCCTTCAACGAATCGCTTGATCGGAATGTGCTCAAGCCAGTGGCGACACGCTATGTCGATTACACGCCTGCTTTAGTCCGTGCGGGTGTTGGCAATTTTTTCTCCAACCTTGGCGACGTCTGGACGGCAGTGAATAACTACCTGCAGCTCAAGCCACGCGAGGGGACGCAGGATGTCGCGCGCGTGATCTTCAATTCCACCTTCGGCCTGGTTGGTCTCGTTGATGTGGCCACGCCGATGGGTCTGCCGAAGCATGATGAGGATTTCGGCCAGACGCTGGCAGTCTGGGGCGTGAAATCCGGCCCTTACCTGGTGCTGCCGGTCTTTGGCCCGAGCACCGTGCGTGACGGCCTGGCCAAGCCGGTCGATTTGTATGCTGATCCGGTCGGGCAGTTCGGCAGTATCGAGGCACGCAATTCTGCGCGCGCGATTCGTGTGATCGACGCACGCGGCGAGCTGCTCGGGACAACCAACCTGCTGGAGGAAGTCGCGCTGGATCGTTATCAATTCTTCCGCGATGCCCACTTGCAGCGCCGGCAGTCGCGCATCCGCGATGGCGAGCCGGAACCGGAGAGCATGAACGACTGAGCGGCCCGGATGGCGCCACTGACCGCTGGCAAACCCGGTTTGCCGCCGCAGTGAGCCACCGTGAGCCTCCGTAGTGAGCAAATGTAACGACGCAGGGTTCGCCTTGGCTGAATTCGCTCGCATTAGGTATCATTCGGCTTTGTTATAACCAACGTGGGCCCGGTCAATTCGGGCCAAATTCGATGAACATTTTCAAGACTCTGTCCGCTGTACTGATCACGTCGTTATTGCTGCTGTCGGCCGGTGCCGGTGCGCAGGAAGCGCCCGACGTACTGATCAAGCGTGTCAGCGAAGAGATCCTCGACCTGGCCAAGACGGACAAACAGATCCAGGCGGGCAATCAGCAGCGCATCATGGAGGTCGTGCAGGGTAAGGTCCTGCCGCATGTGGATTTCCAGCGCATGACCGCATCGGCTGCCGGTCGCTACTGGCGCGAGGCGAATGCCGAGCAGCAAGCGGCACTCACCAGCGAATTCAGGACGCTGCTGATCTATACCTATTCGGGCGCGATTTCGCAGATTCGTAACCAGAAGCTCGAGTTCAAGCCGATGCGCTCGGTACCCGGCGATACCGCTGTCGAGGTGCGCTCGAATGTGATCCAGCAACGCGGCGAGCCTATCCAGCTGAACTACCGCCTCGAAAAGACGCCGGCCGGCTGGAAGATCTATGACGTGAATATCCTCGGTGCGTGGCTGGTCGAAACCTACAAAGGCAGCTTCTCGGCCGAGATCCAGAAAGGCGGCATTGACGGCCTGATCAGGACGCTTTCCGAGCGTAACAAGCGGCTCGCCGCCAACCCGCCTAAGCCTGCAGTCAAGAGCTGATCGGATGAATTTCGCACCGTCCGTACTGACGCAGGCCGAAGCAGGCGAAGTCCTGCGCGCCGGCCTGCATGCGCTGGCCTCGGGCGCGACCGGCATTGATCTCGGTGGCCTGCAGCGTTTCGACTCGACGGCGGTGGCGGCCTTGCTCGAATGGCGCCGCGCAGCGGCCCGGCGCGGCACGCCACTGCAGATCTCTCGCATGCCCGAAGGGCTGGAGAGTCTGGCGCGCGTCTACGGCGTCGCGCACCTGCTTTAATCCTCGCCGTCTTTGTCCCGGGCCGCCGCACCAGCGGCCTTTCCGTTGGCGGGCGGAAAATCCCCCGGAAAATCCCCTATAATCAAGGACTTTGCGCGGGCCGTCAGGCCCGGTCGCCCGTCATTCCCTTCCCAGCCAAAAATGGCCGCCATCCGGATCGAACAAGTCAAAAAGCGCTACGGCTCGCTGCAAGCTCTCGGCGGTGTATCGCTCGACATCGCGCAGGGCGAATTTTTCGGCCTGCTGGGCCCGAACGGCGCCGGCAAGACCACCCTGATTTCGATTATTGCCGGACTCGCGCGTGCCGATTCAGGTCGGGTCAGTATTCACGGCTATGACGTGGTGGCGGACTATCGCGCCGCACGTCGCTGCCTCGGCGTGGTGCCGCAGGAACTGGTGTTCGACCCCTTCTTTACGGTGCGCGAGACGCTGCGCATGCAATCGGGTTATTTCGGCATTTCGGGAAATGACGCGTGGATTGATGAAGTACTGCATGAACTCGGACTGACCTCGAAGGCCGACAGCAATATGCGCGCGCTGTCCGGCGGCATGAAGCGGCGTGTACTGGTCGCGCAGGCGCTGGTACACAAGCCGCCCGTGATCATGCTCGATGAGCCGACGGCCGGTGTCGATGTCGAACTGCGCCAGACCTTGTGGAATTTCATCGGCAGGTTGAATCGTGAAGGCCACACGGTCGTGCTGACTACGCACTATCTCGAGGAAGCGCAGGCGCTATGCAACCGTATCGCGATGCTGAAGGCCGGCCAGGTGGTCGCGCTCGATTCGACGGCTGCGCTGATCCGCCGCATCTCCGGCTCTCAACTGGTAGTACGGCTGGCCGCAGGCAGTTTGCCGGCCTCGCTGCATCATTTGCTGTCGCATCCGGACGAGCTGAGTCACGGCCGGCAATACACGCTGCGCGTGAACCATCATGATGAAGTCGAGCCCATTCTCGCCACGATCCGTGAGGCAGGGCTGGTGATGGAGGATCTGCAGCTGAACCAGGCCGACCTGGAGGATGTGTTCATCCAGATCATGGGAGGCGCGCAATGACGGGCTTCCGTACCCTGCTGTACAAGGAATTGCTGCGCTTCTGGAAGGTCGCGACGCAAACCCTGACTGCGCCCGTTGTGACATCGATGCTGTATCTGCTGATCTTCGGGCACGTACTCGAAGCGCATGTGCAGGTCTTTCCGGGCGTCTCGTACACCGCCTTCCTGGTACCGGGGCTGGTGATGATGAGCGTACTGCAGAATGCGTTCGCGAATTCGTCTTCGTCGCTGATCCAGTCGAAGATTACCGGCAACCTCGTCTTTGTGCTGCTGGCGCCGCTGTCACACTGGGAAATGTTCGGCGCCTATGTGCTGGCCGCGATGATTCGCGGCTTCATGGTAGGGCTTGGCGTGTTGCTGATCACGGTCTGGTTTGCGAAGCTGTCGTTCGTTGCGCCGGGGTGGATCATCGTGTTTGCGCTGCTGGGCGCGGCGATTCTCGGCACCATGGGCCTGCTGGCCGGGATCTGGGCGGAGAAGTTCGACCAGCTCGCAGCCTTCCAGAATTTCCTGATCGTGCCAGCGACTTTTCTCGCCGGCGTGTTCTATTCGGTGCATTCGCTACCGCCATTCTGGCTGGCGGTGTCGCATGCGAATCCGTTCTTTTATATGATCGATGGCTTCCGCTACGGTTTCTTCGGCCACTCCGACGTACCGCCCGCGACGAGCCTGGCGATCGTGACCGTGTTTTTCATCGCGCTGTCCACCATCGCCGTGACCCTGTTAAAGCGCGGCTACAAGCTGCGTCACTGAGACAAGAATTTTTAAGCAAAGGTTGAATCGTGCTGCCCACTCCTGATCTGATCAAGAACTACATCGCCTCTGGCCTCGAATGCACCCATCTGGAAGTCGAGGGGGACGGTCAGCACTTCAGCGCGCTGATCGTGTCGCCTGCGTTTGCCGGCAAGCGACTGATTCAGCGCCACCAGCTGGTGTATGCGGCGCTGGGCGACCGCATGAAGGCAGAGATTCACGCATTGTCGATGAAGACGCTGACGCCAGAGGAGTACCAAGGCTGATGGACAAGCTGCTGATCCGTGGCGGCCGCCGTCTCGCCGGGGACATCCCGATCTCGGGCGCGAAAAACGCGGCGCTGCCCATCCTGTGTGCGGGATTGCTGACGGCTGACACGCTGGTGTTGGCTAACGTCCCGAAGCTGCAGGATGTCGCGACGATGGAGAAGCTGCTGCGGCAGATGGGTCTGTCCGCCACCGAGAACGGCGGTGTGCTCGAGCTGAGCGGCCGCGACGTGGACAAGCTGGAAGCGCCGTACGAAATGGTGAAGACCATGCGCGCCTCCATCCTCGTGCTGGGCCCGCTGATGGCGCGCTTCGGTGAGGCGAAGGTCTCGCTGCCCGGTGGCTGCGCAATCGGCTCGCGTCCGGTGGATCAGCACATCAAGGGTCTGCAGGCGATGGGTGCCGAGATCCGCATCGAGGGTGGCTACATCTATGCGAAAGCAAAAAAGCTCAAAGGTGCGCGTATTGTGACCGATATGATCACCGTCACCGGCACAGAGAACCTGCTGATGGCAGCGACGCTCGCCGACGGCGTGACCGAGCTGGAGAATGCCGCACGCGAACCGGAAGTGAGCGACCTTGCCCACCTGCTGGTGGCGATGGGCGCGAAGATCGACGGTATCGGCAGTGACCGGCTCGTCGTCACCGGTGTGCCGTCGCTGCACGGTGCGACGTACAGTGTGGTCGCCGACCGTATCGAGACCGGCACCTTCATGTGCGCAGTAGCGGCCGCCGGCGGCGATGTGGTGCTGCGAAATACGCGTGCTGACCTGCTGGATGCGGTAGTCGACAAGCTGCGCGAAGCCGGTGTCGTCCTGACCACTGGCGATGACTGGGTCCGCGTGCAGATGGCCGGTAGACCGAAGCCGGTGAGTTTCCGAACCACCGAATATCCCGGTTTTCCGACCGATATGCAGGCACAGATGATGGCGCTCGACTGTCTCGCCGATGGCACCAGTCGTGTTACCGAGACCATTTTCGAGAACCGCTACATGCACGTGCAGGAGCTCAATCGCCTCGGCGCATCGATTGAGATCGATGGCCACACGGCACTGGTGCATGGTGTGCCGAGGCTGGTCGGTGCGCCGGTGATGGCGACGGACTTGCGTGCGTCCGCGTCGCTGGTGATCGCGGGGCTCGCGGCCGAAGGCGAAACGCTGGTCGATCGAATCTATCATCTTGATCGCGGCTACGACCGGATGGAAGTCAAGCTGTCGGCCGTCGGCGCCGATATCGAACGAGTCAAATAAAGAATGCAATGACGATGAACCCGACGTTGACGCTGGCCCTGTCGAAGGGACGGATTTTCGAGGAAACGCTGCCGCTGCTTGAGGCGGCAGGCATCGTGGTCACCGAAGACCCGGAGAAGTCGCGCAAGCTGATCCTGCCGACCAGCGACCCGGCGATCCGGGTGGTGATCGTGCGCGCGTCTGACGTGCCGACCTATGTGCAATATGGCGCCGCGGATTTCGGTGTCGCCGGCAAGGACGTGCTGCTCGAGCACGGCGGTGAAGGCTTGTATCAGCCGATCGACCTGAATATCGCAAAGTGCCGCATGTCGGTTGCGGTGCCGGCCGGTTTTGATTATCCGACCGCGGTGCGCCAGGGCGCGCGGCTGTCGGTGGTGACCAAATATGTGAATGTCGCGCGCGAGCACTTTGCAGCGAAAGGTGTGCACGTCGACCTGATCAAGCTGTATGGGTCGATGGAGCTGGGGCCGCTGGTCGGATTGTCCGACGCGATCGTCGATCTGGTGTCGACCGGCAGCACGCTGCGCGCGAACAATCTGGTTGAGGTCGAGCACATCATGGATATTTCGTCGCGCCTGGTCGTGAACCGTGCTGCGCTGAAGTTGAAGCGCGAAAAACTGCAACCCATCATCGATGCCTTCGACAAGGCATCGCGTCGTGAAAAATAAATCTATGTCCGTACAGATTCGCCAGCTTGACAGCACCGACGCCGATTTCAATGCGAAGCTGATGACCGTGCTTGCGTTCGAAGCCTCCGAAGATGAGGCGATCGACCGCGCGGCTGCCGCCATCCTCGCCGACGTGAAGGCGCGCGGTGATGCCGCGGTGCTCGACTACACGAACAAATTCGATCGCCTGTCTGCAACCAGCGTCACAGCGCTTGAAGTTTCGCGGGACGAATTGCAGGCGGCGCTGGCCGGCCTACCCGATGCGCGGCGCAACGCGCTGCAGCAGGCGGCCGACCGTGTGCGTGCTTACCATGAGCGGCAGAAGAAGGAATGCGGTTCGGATGGTTTCACGTTCACCGAGGCTGATGGCACGGTGCTTGGCCAGAAAGTGACGCCGCTCGACAAGGTGGGCATCTACGTCCCGGGCGGCAAGGCGGCGTATCCGTCGTCGGTGCTGATGAACGCGATTCCGGCGAAGGTGGCCGGCGTCGCTGAAGTGATCATGGTGGTGCCCACGCCGGACGGTGTGAAGAATCCTCTGGTGCTGGCGGCCGCGCAGATTGCCGGTGTTGACCGCGTGTTTACCATCGGCGGTGCACAGGCTGTGGGTGCCCTCGCACACGGTACCGCGACGATTCCGCAGGTCGACAAGATCGTCGGTCCGGGCAATGCGTATGTGGCTGCGGCCAAGCGCCGCGTGTTCGGCATCGTTGGCATCGATATGATCGCCGGACCCAGTGAAATTCTGGTGCTGGCCGACGGCAGTACCGATCCGGACTGGGTAGCGATGGATCTGTTCTCGCAGGCCGAGCATGACGAACTGGCGCAGTCGATCCTGGTGTGTCCGGATGCGACATACCTTGAGCGCGTGCGTGCCAGCGTCGACAAGCTGATCGACGGCATGCCGCGCAAAGACGTGATCCGCACGTCGCTGACGAACCGCGGCGCGATGGTCAAGGTGCGCGACATGAACGAAGCCTGCGACATCGCGAACCTGATCGCGGCTGAGCACCTCGAGATTTCCGCTGCCGAGCCAAACCGCTGGGCCGACCAGATACGCCATGCGGGCGCGATGTTCCTTGGTCGGTTCTCGTCCGAGTCACTGGGCGACTACTGCGCCGGCCCGAACCACGTGCTGCCGACCTCGCGTACTGCGCGTTTTTCGTCGCCGCTCGGTGTTTATGATTTCCAGAAGCGTTCGTCGATTATTCACGTCAGCGAGGCCGGTGCGCAGACGCTGGGCAAGGTTGCCGCCGAGCTTGCGTATGGCGAGGGCCTGCAGGCCCATGCGCGCTCGGCTGAGCTGCGGCTGAAGTGAGCATCGCATGTCGGTAGCTAAGAACATCATCCGCGCCGATGTGCGCGCGCTGTCGGCGTACCACGTGCCGGATGCCTCCGGCTTCGTGAAGCTGGACGCAATGGAAAACCCGTACACGTTGCCACCGCAGCTGCAGCGCCAGCTGGGCGAGCGGCTGGCTGCTGCAGCGCTGAACCGCTACCCGGTGCCATCCTACGCCGGACTGAAGGCGTCAATCCGCGAGCACATGGGTGTGCCGGTCGGTTTTGATGTCGTGCTCGGTAATGGCTCGGACGAACTGATTTCGATTGTGTCGGTCGCCTGCGCGAAGCCCGGTGCGAAAGTACTCGCACCGGTGCCCGGTTTCGTGATGTATGCGATGTCGGCGCAGTTCGCCGGATTGGAATTCGTCGGTGTGCCGCTGAAAGCCGATCTGTCGCTTGACCGCGATGCGATGCTGGCTGCCGTGCGTGAGCATCGTCCGGCGATCACCTATCTGGCCTATCCGAACAACCCCACCGGCAACCTGTTCGACCTCGACGTGATGCTGGAAATCATTCGCGAAGTCCGTGACAGCGGCGTCGTCGTGGTCGACGAGGCTTACCAGCCCTTCGCCGGCACCAGCTTCATGCCGCGACTGCCCGAGTATCCGAACGTGATCGTGATGCGTACCGTATCGAAGCTGGGACTGGCGGGCATCCGCCTCGGTTACATGTCGGCTGCCGCTGAATTGCTGGCCGAGTTCGACAAGGTCCGACCGCCGTATAACGTGAATGTGCTGACTGAGGCGACCGCCGGCTTCGTGCTCGAACACTCAGCCGTACTGGATGAGCAGGCGGCCGAACTCTGCGCAGAGCGCGCCAATCTCGCTGCCGCACTCGCGGCGATCCCCGGTTTGGAGGTGTTCCCGTCAGCCGCAAATTTCCTGCTGCTGCGCATCGCGCGGCCGGGACTGACCGGCACACAGGTTTTCGAGCGACTGCTGCAGAGGAAGGTGCTGGTGAAAAATGTCGGTAAAATGCACGCTCTGCTGGAAAACTGCCTGCGCGTGACTGTGAGCACGCCGGCGGAAAACGCGCTCTTCCTGGATGCGCTGCAGTCCAGCCTGAATACCTGACCGATCTTCAACATGGCCATCGAACGCAAAGCGGAAGTCTTCCGCGACACCAGCGAAACCCGGATCCGGGTCGCGATCAATATCGACGGTACCGGCCAGCAGAAGCTGAATACCGGTGTGCCTTTTCTCGACCACATGCTGGACCAGATCGCGCGGCACGGCCTGATCGACCTCGATGTCGAGGCCAAGGGCGACCTGCACATCGACGCACACCATACGGTGGAGGATGTCGGCATCACGCTCGGGCAGGCGTTCGCGAAGGCGATTGGTGACAAGCGTGGCATCCGCCGCTACGGCCACGCGTACGTGCCTCTGGATGAGGCGCTGTCACGCGTGGTGGTCGATTTCTCAGGCCGTCCGGGCCTCGAATTCCATGTGCCATTCACTCGCGCAATGATCGGACAATTCGATGTGGACCTGACGCACGAATTCTTCCAGGGCTTCGTGAACCATGCGCAGCTGACCCTGCATATCGACAACCTGCGCGGCGTGAATGCGCACCACCAGTGCGAGACGGTGTTCAAGGCCTTCGGCCGCGCGCTGCGCATGGCCGCTGAACTCGATCCGCGTGCCGCCGGCGCGATCCCGTCGACTAAGGGCAGCCTCTGACCGACCCAAGCCGCTCGCCTCGCGTGCGGCAGCCTTCACCATCATGAACAAGATCGTCGTCGTTGATTACGGTATGGGTAACCTGCGCTCGGTTGCCCAGGCACTAATCCATGTCGCACCTGAGGCGGAAGTCCGCGTGACCGGCAGCCCTGAGGCGCTGCAGGAAGCCGATCGCATCGTGCTGCCGGGGCAGGGCGCGATGCCCGACTGCATGGGGTCGCTGCGTGAATCCGGCTTGCTGGAAGCGCTGCTTGAGGCCGCTCGCAACAAGCCGATGTTTGGTGTCTGTGTCGGCGAGCAGATGCTGTTCGACTGGAGCGAAGAAGGGGATGCGCACTGCTTGTCGCTGATGCCGGGTAAAGTGATTCGCTTTCAGCTGGACGATCAGCTCCAGCCAGACGGTTCGCGCTTCAAGGTGCCGCAGATGGGCTGGAACCGCGTTCACCAGCGCGGAGCCCATCCGATGTGGGCCGGCGTGCCGGACGAGTCCTATTTCTACTTCGTACACAGCTACTATGCGGTCCCTGACGACCCCGCGCACGTACTTGGTGAGACGACCTACGGCGTGAATTTCTGCTGCGCGGCTGGAAGAGATAATATTTTTGCCACACAATTCCACCCGGAAAAAAGCGCAGCCGCTGGTTTGCAGCTTTATAAAAATTTTGTACATTGGAACCCGTGACCTGCTGAAATCGCGCGTCCCTCCCCACCCGAACCTTCCTGACCGAATTCTCCCTCTGTAGCCATGCTGCTCATACCTGCGATTGACCTCAAGGACGGCCATTGCGTTCGCCTCAAGCAAGGCGACATGGACCAGGCCACTGTGTTCTCCGACGATCCGGCGAAAATGGCCCGCCACTGGCTGGAGCAGGGCGCGCGCCGCCTGCATCTGGTCGACTTGAATGGCGCGTTCGCCGGCAAGCCGAAGAACGAGCCGGCCATCAAATCCATCCTCGCTGCCGTGCGCGAGTATGCGGAGGAGTTCGGCATTGACGAAATTCCGGTGCAGCTGGGTGGCGGCATTCGCGACCTAGACACCATCGAGCGCTTCCTCGATGATGGCATTTCGTACGTGATCATCGGCACGGCCGCGGTGAAGAACCCTGGTTTCCTGCATGATGCCTGCGGCGCCTTCCCGGGCCAGATCATCGTTGGCCTCGATGCCAAGGATGGCAAGGTGGCCACCGATGGCTGGAGCAAGCTGTCTGGCCATGAAGTGATCGACCTGGCGAAAAAATTCGAGGACTATGGCTGCGAGGCCATCGTCTACACCGACATAGGTCGCGACGGCATGATGAAGGGCGTGAACATTGAAGCCACTGTGAAGCTCGCGCAGAGCATGACGATTCCCGTGATCGCCTCCGGTGGCGTGCACACGATCAAGGACGTCGAGACGCTGTGCGCTGTGCAGGACGAAGGTATTGAAGGCGTGATTTGCGGCCGCTCGATCTACGAAGGTACGCTGAACCTGAGCGAGGCGCAGGACCGTGCGGACGAACTGACCGGCGAGACCGACGAAGACTGACATGACCCTTGCAAAACGCATCATCCCCTGCCTGGATGTCACCGCAGGGCGGGTGGTCAAGGGCGTCAATTTCGTCGAACTGCGCGACGCCGGCGATCCGGTCGAGATTGCGCGTCGCTATGACGAGCAGGGCGCCGACGAGATTACTTTTCTCGACATCACCGCGTCGTCTGACGATCGCGACCTGATCCTGCATATCATCGAAGACGTGGCGTCGCAGGTTTTTATACCGCTGACCGTCGGTGGCGGCGTGCGCGCCGTCGATGACGTGCGCCGGCTGCTGAACGCGGGCGCAGATAAAGTCAGTATCAATACGTCGGCGGTGACCAATCCGCAGCTGGTCGCCGATGTGGCCGGCAAGTACGGATCTCAGTGCATTGTCGTTGCGATTGACGCCAAGCGCAGTGCGGCTGGCCACTGGGAAGTGTTCACGCATGGCGGTCGCAAGGCGACCGGGCTGGATGCGGTCGAATGGGCGCGCAAGATGCAGTCGCTTGGCGCCGGCGAGATCCTGCTGACCAGCATGGACCGCGACGGCACGAAAGTCGGCTTCGATTTGCCGTTGACACGCGCCGTCTCTGACGCGGTCTCGATCCCGGTGATCGCGTCCGGCGGTGTGGGCGGTCTTCAGGATCTGGCCGATGGCATCGTCGAAGGGCATGCGGACGCGGTACTCGCGGCGAGCATTTTTCATTACGGTCAGCATACGGTGCAGGAAGCAAAGGTATTCATGGCGGCACAAGGCATACCGATGAGGCTCGCATGAGCGCGCGGAACAAATGGCTCAATCGCGTGAAGTGGGACGAGCACGGCCTGGTGCCGGTCATCACGCAGGAAGTTGGCAGCCATGACGTTTTGATGTTCGCGTGGATGAATCGCGAGGCACTAGAGCGCACGGCTGAGCTTGGTCAGGCGGTGTACTGGAGCCGTTCGCGCAAGAAGCTCTGGCACAAGGGCGAGGAATCCGGTCATTTCCAGCAGGTGCATGAGATCCGTGTCGATTGCGACGAGGATGTCGTGCTGCTAAAAGTCGAGCAGGTCGGCGGACTGGCGTGTCATACGGGCCGCCATAGCTGCTTCTTCAATAAGCTGCTCGGTGGCACCGAGCCGGACTGGGTCGAGGTCGATCCGGTACTGAAAGACCCTGACCAGATTTATAAAAAATAACATGAGCGACATCCTGCAACGCCTCGCCGAGGTGATCGAGACACGCAAGCCGGCCGCCGGCGGCGACCCCGAAAAATCGTATATCGCCCGACTTTTTCAAAAAGGCGATGACGCGATCCTGAAAAAGGTCGGCGAGGAAGCAACCGAATCGGTGATGGCAGCGAAGGACGTGCGCCATGGCGCGGAGCCGGACAAGCTGGTGTACGAGTGCGCGGACCTGTGGTTCCACTCGCTGATCATGCTCGCGCAGTTTGGCCTCACGCCGCAGCAGGTGCTCGACGAGCTCGCTCGTCGCGAAGGGCTGTCCGGTATCGAGGAAAAGGCGAACCGCAAACTGCAGGCACGGGAGCAGGACGAAGGCGGTAAATAAGCGGAGACAATTTTGGATAACTGCATTTTTTGCAAGATCGGATCGGGTGCGATTCCCGCGAAAAAGGTCTACGAAGACGATGACCTGATCGCTTTCCACGACATTAATCCGGCCGCACCGGTGCACTTGCTGCTGGTGCCGCGACAGCATATTGCGACCCTTGCCGATTGTGACGCCAGCCATCAGGCATTGTTGGGTAAAATGCTGCTGCTCGCGCCAAAGCTGGCCTGGGAACACGGTGGGGGATATCAGAATAATGCCGACGGTCCGGCCGGCGGCTTCAAAACTCTCTTCAACACCGGTCCTGACGGCGGCCAAGAGGTGTACCATCTGCATTTGCATGTTATGGGCGGACCTCGCCCGTGGCGCGGACAGCGTTAACGCGACGCTAATTCGGAGATTAGGACCCACGGGTCCGGCTAGGAGAAGATAATGGGTTCGTTCAGTATTTGGCACTGGGTTATCGTGCTGGTAATTATCATGCTGGTGTTTGGCACGAAAAAGCTCGGCAATATCGGTTCCGACCTCGGCAAGGCCGTCAAGGGTTTCAAGGATGGTGTCAAGGGCGGCGACGAGCCGGCAGCCAATGCGCAAGTGGCCGACAAGTCGACCATCGACGTCGAAGCCAAGGAAAAGTCCAAGAGCTGATCCCGCCTTTGCCTGCAGCAGGCATGATCCCCATGCCTGCTGTGTCCTCTCGATTCATTTCCCGACATGATTGACTTGGGTCTATCCAAACTCGCGCTGATCGGTGCGGTCGCGCTAGTCGTGATCGGACCGGAGAAGCTGCCAGCGGTTGCGCGTATGGCCGGTACCCTGTTCGGCCGTGCGCAGCGTTACATCAACAATGTGAAGGCCGAGGTCAATCGCGAGATGCAGATGGACGAGCTGCGCAAAATGCACTCGAACATCGTGGATGCCGCGACCAAGCTCAACCAGACGGTCACTGATGAAGTCGCCGAGGTCGGCAAGGAAGTCGGCGAAGCCGGCAAGGAATTGACCGATTCGCTGGCCGAGGCCAGCGATGCATTCGAGGGCGGGCATGCCGCTACCCGGGTCCCGTCGCAGTGGGAGCTGGATTCCAAGCGGCGCGACTTCCGCAAGAAAAAACTTTCTCACACCTCCGGCCTGCCGGTCTGGTACAAGCGCCAGAGCGGTCGCAAGACCCGCGTAATGTCGGGCGCAGCACGCGTTGCGCGCTACCGTCCGAATTCTGGCAAGTCCGTGAAGTTCTTTAGCTGATCCCATGTCCGACGAGAAGCCGTCCGGTATTCAGGAAAACTTTATCTCGCACCTAATCGAGCTGCGTACTCGGCTCGTTCGGGCATCTGCCGTGGTACTGGCGGTGTTCGTGGTGCTGTTCGCCGTCTGGCCCGGCGCCGCCGCGCTTTATGATTTCATGGCGCAGCCGATGATGCACACGCTGCCCGAAGGCTCGAAGATGATCGCCACCGGCGTGATCACGCCCTTCATGGTGCCGATGAAAGTCACGATGGCGGTAGCGCTGATGGTGTCGCTGCCATGGGTGCTGTATCAGGCTTGGGCCTTCGTTGCGCCCGGGTTGTATATGCATGAAAAGCGCCTGGTTGCGCCACTGGTCATTTCGTCGACCTTGCTGTTCGTGATTGGCGTCGCGTTCTGCTACTTCTTTGTTTTTGGTACGGTATTTAAATTCATCAGCGATTTTGCGCCGAAGTCGATTGCGGTTGCGCCTGACATCGAGAATTATCTCGATTTCGTGATGATGATGTGCCTAGCCTTCGGCCTCACCTTCGAAGTGCCGGTGGTGGTGGTCGTGCTGGTGCGCATGGGGATCGTCACCGTCGAGAAGCTGAAGGTGATCCGTCCCTACGTGATCGTCGGCGCATTCATCATTGCTGCTGTGGTAACGCCGCCGGACATCATGAGCCAGCTGTTCCTGGCGATACCGCTGTGCCTGCTGTACGAAGTCGGGCTGCTGATCGCGCCGCTGTTTGCACGCGTAACCCAGGCGCCGGAAGAAACGACCGAATCGCCCTGAGCGCAGTCTCGCCCGTCAGGGCGTGGGCCCTGCGCCGCGCAGCCACTTGACTAGTGGTGCGCCGGCGCGGAAGTCAGCCAGCAGTAAGCCCGTCAGTTTGTCAGGCACGATGCGTGCGCTGCTCATCTCCCGCCATACCAGAAAACTCTTCAGCTTGATCTGCTCAATATGCGGCAGGTCGGCACCAAAGCCTTTCGGCGGCCGCATCAGACTGTCTTCCGGGCTCAGTCCGCCGAAAGTGTCATTCAGGCCGCGATCCTTCAGCAGTTTGCCGAAGCCCGACATATCGTCAACGATGTGATTGCGGATGGCGCGCAGCCGGTCCGCCGGTGGCATGTACTCGCCACAGGCGATCAGCAGCTTACCTTGGGCATCGATATGAAAGTAATACGCCGGGCCGCCGCCCTGGCTCGGCTTCTTCAGGCCGCTGGCGGTGATGGAGGCGGAAAAGGTGGTTTTGTACGGCTCGCGGTCGCGCGCAAAGCGCAGGTCGCGGTTGACACGAAACAGCGCGCGTTTCGGATTGCAGGCGGCGACGGCCGCATCGAATTTCGCGATACCGGGGATCATCTCGGTCACCACGTCGAGAAACTCGGCGCGCAGGATGTCGTAGCGCGGTTTGTTCATCACGAACCACGCGCGGTTGTTGTTCTCTGCGAGCTCCTGCAGAAACCGGGTCAGATCGCGCAGGTGCATGGCCTTACTCCGCGTCTTGCAATCGCATCTGCTTCATTCGCGGGCGCCGGCCGACCACGACGTTCAGGCGGGTCTCCTGCGCCTTGCGCAGCACGACCACATCCACCTTCTGCCCCGGCGTCAGCTGTGCGATCAGATTCAGCATGGCTACGGTATCGCTGACAGGCTCGCCCGCCACCGCCAGCAGGATGTCACCCGGCTTGACGCCGGCCTTGTCTGCCGGACCACCCTTGAGCACGCCGGCAATGATCGTTCCTGAAGTCTTTTGCAAACCGAAGCTGTCCGCCAGTTCGGGCGTGATGTCTTGCGGTTCGACACCGATCCAGCCGCGAACCACCTGGCCATTGCGGATGATGGCTTCCATCACGGTCTTGACGGTACTGACCGGGATCGCGAAACCGATGCCCAGCGATCCGCCGCTGCGTGAATAGATTGCGGTGTTGATGCCGAGCAGATGACCGCTCGTATCGACCAGTGCACCGCCGGAATTGCCCGGGTTGATCGCTGCATCGGTCTGAATGAAATTCTCGAAGGTATTGATGCCGAGATGGTTGCGCCCGAGCGCGGAGACGATGCCCATCGTGACCGTCTGGCCAACGCCAAATGGATTGCCGATGGCGAGCACCACATCGCCGACCTTGGCGCTCTCGGCCTTGGCCAGCGTGATCGACGGCAGATCTTTCAGTCCGACCTTGACGACGGCGAGGTCGGTATCGGGGTCGGTACCCACCAGCTTCGCAGGCACCTTACGGCTATCGGCGAGAGCGACCTCAATCTCGTCGGCCGCTTCGATCACGTGATTGTTCGTCAGGATATAACCGTCCGGGCTGACGATCACGCCGGAGCCGAGGCTGAATTGCCGCTCGTCAGCGCCGGGGCCGTCACCGAAGAAGCGACGGAACAAGGGGTCGCCACCGAACGGATGCGGCTGTTGCTTGGCCGCTTTGGTCGTGAAGATGTTCACCACCGCCGGCATCGCGCGCTGTGACGCGGTACGGTAGGTGCTCTGCATTGCATTAGTCGCGCTGTCGGCTTCGCGCACGGGCACCGTCGTTGATTGCAGCTCGATACCGGCCGGGCGTCGTGCGAGCCATTCCGGTTTCAGGGTCGCTACAATAAACCACAACGCGAGCGCAATCGTGACAGTTTGCGCAAACAATAACCACAGACGACGCATGACGGGATAGATCAATGAGCGAAAGGACTGGGAATGGCGTGCCGAGAGAGGCAATTGAAAAGTACCTCGCCAGCAAGCTGGATATTAACCGTTTTCGCGATTACTGCCCAAACGGGCTGCAAGTCGAAGGCCGCGATTCGGTGACGCATGTGGTCACCGGCGTGACTGCGAACCTTGCGCTGCTGGAAGCGGCGGCTGCACTGAATGCCGACATGGTACTGGTGCACCACGGTTATTTCTGGCGCGGCGAGGACCCGCGCGTGGTGGGCCCGCGGCAGCGACGACTGAAGCTTTTGCTGGCGCGTGACATGAATCTGTTTGCTTATCACCTTCCGCTGGATGCTCATCCCGAGCTGGGTAATAACGCGCAGCTGGCGGCATTGTTGGGGCTGGAGCCGGACGGTCGCTTTGGTGAGCAGGACCTCGGCTGGCTGGGGCGCTCGGCGACGACGACGCTGGCCCAGCTGGCCGATGGCGTTGGGCGGGTACTGGGCCGCATGCCGATGGTGATCGGCGAGCCGGATCAGCCGGTCGGTCGCATTGCCTGGTGCACCGGTGCGGCCCAGGGCGCGATGGAAGCCGCGATCGCTGCCGGTGCGACCGCCTATCTGAGCGGAGAAATTTCAGAACAGACCGTGCATCTGGCGCGCGAGACCGGTGTGGCCTACCTCGCGTGCGGCCATCATGCGACCGAACGCTATGGGGTGCAGGCGCTGGGTGAGCATCTGGCCAAAGAATTTGGTCTGCGGCACAGCTTCGTCGATATCCAGAACCCGGTCTGATCGCGCTGCTCAGGAAGGAACTAAGCGAAGAGAATCTTTACCGAGCATGCGTTTGTTTTTTTTGGATTAGGTGCGCAGGCATGCTATCGCTAAGGTCGTCCCCTGCGTGCAGGGTCCTGGTGGTCGAGGACGATGTTGTCACCCGGCGCCTGCTATGCAATGCGATCGAGTTCGAGCCCTCGCTCGAACTCGGCGGGGCGATGAGCACGGTGGCCGACGCGCAAACCTATTTGGAGCGCACGCCCATCGATTTGCTGCTGACGGATCTGGGACTGCCCGACGGCTCTGGACTGGCGGTGATCCGCACCTGCCATCGGCTGTCTCCGTGGGCGGACATCATGGTCATTACGCTGTCCACAGACGAGGATCAGATCCTCGCCTGCATCGAGGCCGGTGCGTCCGGCTATGTGTTGAAGGAATCCGGACACATGAACATTCTGCGAGCCATTCTCGAGCTGCGTTCCGGCGGCTCGCCAATCAGTCCCATGATAGCTCGCAAGGTGTTGGCGCGTATGCGCCGCTATGCGGCCGACAGCAATGTTGTTCAAGCGCCGGATGATTCGCTGCTCACGCGCAGGGAGTCCGCGATCCTCGAGCTGATCTCGCGCGGCGGGACTTACGCAAGGGTCGCGCAGGCGTTGGGCTTGTCGGTGGGTACGGTACAAACCCATGTAAAGCACATCTACGCCAAGCTATCGGTGCACTCTCGAACCGAGGCTATCATCGAAGCGCAGCGCCGCGGTCTGATTTCCGCTGAGCCTCTGCGCCCCGCCCCGCGCTAGCAGTCGCGGCACCGCGACTGCGATGAAAGCAATTCAGCTATGTCGAGCGGTCGCAAGATGCCAATAAGGCAAACATCCCTCGTCACGAAGGAATTGCTGACCAATTCAGCTACGCGAAATGACTGCGCCCACGCCCCTTCGTCGGACCGACCCCGCTTACCATCCATTCACGCCTGCGATATAATGTAATGTTGCAGGAAGTTCCAAAAAATTAGCACTTTATTGATTGGGGTTGTCATGAGTGACGAAAATCAGGTCGACTCGGGTCGACGCGGCCTGCTGGTTGCGACCTGTGCGGCGGGTGGTATGGCAGGGC
>JACCDS010148840.1_pt1 | contig 23340 bp, 21 predicted proteins | sample 7446441 | NCBI WGS metagenome assembly JACCDS01 (sample SAMN15323445, study PRJNA562643) | freshwater metagenome | isolation source: river surface water | place: USA:Blue River Watershed | collected 2017-08-17 | reverse complement strand
CCGCATCCGCCCGCTGGTCGACTGGGTCAACCAGTGTTTCCCGGGCGTGAGCACCCGCAGCGTGGTGCCCTGGGCCGGCCTGCGCCCCATGATGCCGGACATGATGCCGCGTGTGGGCCGCGGCCGCGCCGCCAATGTGTTCTACAACACGGGCCACGGCCACCTGGGCTGGACGCTCTCGGCCGTGACGGCCGATATGGTGGCTGCGGTGGTGCAGCAGGCTTATGTGGGGACGGCGCCGGCCGTGCGCGCGGGCGCCGCGGTGCTTTCGCAGCCAGGTTGAGCTACTTGCGCCCGACCAGATAAGTCACGCCGGCCGGGCCGTAACGCTCGGTGTGCGGCTCGGCGTGGCTCAGGTGGAAGATCTCACCGGCCCGGTACAGCCGCTCCTGTCCGCCGCAGACCAGGGTGATCTCGCCGCTGAGGATCAAGGCCTTGGCTTCGAAGGGATGGGTGTGGGTGTCGAGAAAGCCATCGGGCTCACGCGTGACCGTCGTGAACTCCTGGAAGCCGATGGCGCGCAGTTGCTGTTTGAAAAGTTCCGGGTCCATGCAGGTCCCCCGTTCAAGGTTGTTTCAATGCCGTTTCGATGGCCGAGACCAGGGTGCGGCTGCCCGGATCGACCGCGCTGGCAAAGCTGGCCACGGTCTTGCCATCGCGCGCAATCAGGTACTTGTGGAAGTTCCACTCGGGCGTGGCCTTGGTGGCCTGGTAGAGCTGCGTGTACAGCGCGTTGCGCCGGGGGCCGACCACACCGGTCTTGTCGAACATGGGGAACTTCACGCCATAGGTGTTGAAGCACAGGTCGGCGATCTGCTTGGCGTCTCCCGGCTCCTGCTGGCCGAAGTCGTTGGACGGAAAGCCCAGGATGACCAGGCCGCGTTTCTCATACTTGGCATACAGCGCCTCCAGCCCTTCGTACTGCTTGGTGAAACCGCAGTAGCTCGCGGTGTTCACCACCAGCACCACCTTGCCCGCGTACTGGCAGAGGTTTTGCGGGGCGTCGTCCTGCAGGCGGGGGAACTGGTGCTGCAGCAGGGCGGGGCAGGTGGCGGGTGCCAGCTTCAGGGTCTGGGCGGTGCTGGCTGGGGACAGCAGTGCACTTGCCAGGCCGGCCAGCACGATGAGCAGGGAGTGGGGCAGGAGATGCATGGGCCGATTCTGGGGGATGGCGGGAATCCCTGCTGGCGTCGCAGGCACCCGCGCAGGCCAGGGATGCGCTGGCGCAGGCTGCCCCGGGCTTAACCCGCGCGCGCTCACTGGATTTGCTGCGACCGCTAAAGTGGCCATCCCAACGTCAACTCTTTTTGGAGGTCCCATGAAACATATCGTCGGTCTGGTCCTGGCTGTCTCGGTGGGTTCTGCCTGGGCGCACGGTTGCCCCGGAGAGATGAAGGCCATCGATGCCAAGCTGCCCTCCGTGAAGCTGGAGCAGGCACAGATGTCCAAGGTGGCGGATTTGCGCGCCAAGGGCGAGCAGCTGCACAAGGAAGGCAAACACACGGAGTCCATGGCCGCCCTGGCGGAAGCCAAGAAGCTGCTGGGCATGTGAGCCCTGCGGACAGAAAAGAAAAACGGGCCGTGAGGCCCGTTTTTACTGATGCTTTGGCGGAGAGGGTGTCCGTAGAAAATGAATCCAGATAAGTCTTGGGCTATCTTAAAGTTCTTTTATTTTCAATAACTTAATGAATTTATTGTCCTGAGTCTTCTTGTGTTGTCTGCCAGAATCCAGCATCTTTTGTGGGTTAGGATGTGGGATATTGGGTTAGGTGGGCACGATGCCAAAGAAAGCCAAGGAATTATCCGCACTGGCGGTAGGAAAGCTCAAAGCTGAAGGACGGCACGCCGTCGGTGGGGCGGATGGCCTGCACCTGCGCATTGTCGGGGACTCCCGCTCGTGGGTCCTGCGGCTCGTGGTGGGGGAGCGTACCAATGCCAGCGGCAAACCGGTCGTTCATCGCCGTGACATGGGGCTGGGGAGCTACCCCGAAGTCAGCTTGGCCGAGGCCCGCGAAAAAGCCCGTGAACTGCGCAAGCAGGTGAAAGACGGCATTGACCCCTTGGAACGCAAGAAGCAAGACCGCGAAGCCCGGCGTGTTCAGCAATCCAGGTCCAAGACCTTCCGTGACTGCGCGAAGGTGGTGATCGCCAACAAAGCGCGTGAACTCAAGAACGCCAAGCATATCGCCCAATGGGAATCGACGCTGGAAACCTACGCCTATCCCGTCATCGGCGACCGCATCATGGCAACAATCAGCCGGGGCGATGTCGTGGAGATTCTCAAACCTATCTGGAGTGCGAAGCACGAAACGGCCAGTCGTCTACGCGGGCGCATAGAAACCGTCTGGGACTACGGCAAGGCCATGGAATTTTGCACGGGAGACAACCCCGCCGCGTGGAAAGGAAACCTGGAACCGATCCTGGGCAAGGTCAAGCGCAAGAAAAATTCGCATCCCTCCTTGCCGTATGCGCAGGTCGGCACGTTCATGGTTGAGCTGCGCAAGCGCGAAGGCGTGACTGCACGTGCACTGGAGTTCGCCATCCTTACGGCCGTCCGCTCAAATGAAGTCTTCGGCGCGACATGGGATGAGATGGACTTGAAAGAATCGACCTGGACGATTCCGGCTGAACGCATGAAAGCCGAGAAGGAGCACCGTGTTCCCTTGTCGGATGAGGCGAAGAGGCTGCTCAAAGCTCTGTTCAAGATCAAAGACAACGACCTGGTCTTTCCGGCTCCGCGCGGGGGCAAGCTTTCGGATATGTCGATCACCATGCTGATCCGGCGCATGCACCAGGATGAGTTGGATGCAGGACGTAGTGGCTTTCTGGATCCGAAGCAAAACAAGGTGGCGACCACGCACGGATTTCGCTCCACGTTCCGGGACTGGTCGGCAGACGAAACCGACTACCCGAGGGAGGTTTGCGAGCATGCGCTGGCCCACAAGCTGCCGGATGAGGTTGAGGCTGCCTACTTGCGCACGGACTATTTGGCCAAGCGCGCTAGCCTTATGGCAGATTGGGCGAAATACTGCGGCAAGGTACAAGTCAAAGACGTTGTGTCCCCATAGTCGCGATGTCGGTTTAAGGCTGAACTGCGACGTCCGAACTTGACATCTGAATGATCGCGGACGGTTCCAGGCGGTCGTTCACGGCCTTAGGTAGCCATGGCCCGTGTTCTGCAGGACAAAGAATCCATGCAGACCAGGTGAACCCAGGGAAAACACCTCGTACTCGCCAACGCGCTTCCCTTGATGGGGAAAACGGCGTGGTGGCTCGAAAGGGTACAAAGATCGCCCCAACCAACCGCGCGCAACAACATTCCTGGCATACGGAACGTGCAGAGCGGAGCCGTCAGGGATCAAAGTCGCGTGGCCGGATTCGGCACGAGGCTCGGGGCGTAGCTTGCGAGCCCAACAGCGGTACGCCGGGACATTGCATCAAGGTGGCGCGACCCGGATATCGGTCGACGACCAGACTGTCACCGTCATTGACATTGGCGTCGTTCGCCATCTTCACTTCGATTTGTGAGATAATGAATTTAGTCCGATGTGTTTTGTATTTTTGTTCATATAAATCAATAAGTTAACAGAATTATGGGCGAAATGAAGGAAGAGCAATCAGATTTAGCCCAGATGGTTCGCCTTGCTCTGGCCGAGCAGACGGAGGACGTGCGCCTGTTCGCGGCGCGGCTGGTCCGCAAGTACCGTGGGACGGCGCCAGACTTGGCCGAGCAGCTCGAACTGTTCCTGAAGTCGAAGCCGGCACGCAGTGTCTCTCCCATGCGTAAGCTGTCACCTCAGCCGTCGGCGGCCCACGCCTTGCCGGTAGACGACGAATCCCGTCTCTCTCTCCTGAAGGTGTTCAAGGACGAGCCGACGAGAGATGCGCCGCTGCTGACCAGCGATGTCGAGGATTCCCTGGGGCAACTCATCGCGGAGCGCCGGCAGAGTGAGCGACTGCAGGCTATGGGGCTGACGCCGACCCGCTCGGCCATTTTTGTGGGGCCGCCCGGGGTCGGCAAGACACTCACCGCTCGCTGGCTGGCTGCGCAGCTGAAGGTGCCGCTGTATGTGCTCGACCTAACCGCTGTGATGAGCAGCCTGCTGGGTAAGAGCGGAACCAACCTGCGGGCGGCCATCGACTTCGCCAAGCGCGAGCCTTGCGTGTTGCTGCTGGACGAGATCGATGCTATCGCCAAGCGACGTAGCGATGACAGCGACGTGGGCGAACTCAAGCGCCTGGTCACCGTGATCCTGCAGGAAGTCGACGAATGGCCTGCCAGCAGCGTATTGCTGGCGGCCACCAACCACCCGGAACTGATCGATCCGGCGCTGTGGCGCCGCTTCGACTTGGTGGTCCAGTTCAAGACGCCCGATGAACAGGCCGTCATGGAGGCCATCAAGCGCTTCCTGGGGCCGGACTACGCCCTTTTTGCCCGTTGGATCGACATCCTGGTGTTTGCATTCGCCGGCCATTCGTTCAGCGACATCGAGCGCGACGTGCAGCGCTTCCGGCGTGCCGTGGCCCTGGGCACGACCACCGACGCCGATCTGGTCGAGGACTTCATGAAGGCGCGCGCCTTGGCACTCGACAGGCAGGGCCGCATCGATCTGGCGGTGATGCTGGCCAAGCAGACCCGCCTGTCCCAGCACACCGTCTCCGACATCACCGGGGTGAGTCGGGACACGATCCGCAAATACACCAACGAGACACCCGTGGCACGAAAGGCCGCGCCCCGGAGAAAGGCTGACGCATGAGCCAAACCAATTTCCTGATCGGTCGTGGCGAACTGCTGACCCATGACATCGTCGGTCCGAGGCGCATGCCTGGCAAGGCCGAGGTCTACACCTTCGCGCAGGCGCGGGAAAGAATGGTTCCTCAGTTCCGTAGTGCTGCCAAGGCGCTGGACGAACTGCCTACTGACGCCTGTCCGGGCGACTTCGCGGTGGCCCGGCTGATGATGAACCCCAGCTTCATCGCTCGCTCCTATTTCCCGACCGGACTGTTGCGCAGCACGGGGCTGGAGTCGATTGGTAGCCGCACCGTCAAGGTCAAGCCTCAGGCCTGGACCCGCAAGGGGCATCCGCAGGAGACCACGACGACCGAACTGTTCGTCGCCGGCAAGCGCCAGGCTTTCCGCAACCTTTCGCGATGGACGGAAACCATCGACGCGGAGTCCGACGAGGGCGACGACCTGTCCCACATCGAACAGTTCGCCGCCTTTGTGCCGGCGGAACGGATCGTGAGCCTGGGCGGCCCGAAGGATCGCTTCTTCGAAGTGGGCCTGCATCTGCTGCCGGATGAAGACCCGGGCCTGATCCAGAAGACTTTCGTGAAGTTCGCGCAGCGGGAGGGCGTGAAGGTCCACAGTGAAGTCGATTTCGTCGCCGGCAACCTGTGGTTCGTGCCGGTCGAGGGCAAGCCGCGCGAAGTCGAAAAGCTGGCCAGATTTGCCTTCGTCCGGGTGATCCGGCCGGTGCCCAAGCTGCGTGGTATCCGCCCCCTGCAACGCAGCGGTGGGCCCTCGGTGGGGTGCAGCCTGCCCACCGAGCAGGCCCTTTCGTCCGAACCTCGTGTCGCCATCCTGGACGGTGGCCTGCCCAAACACCACCCCATCGGCCCCTGGCTGCGTTCGTATCGTAAGCTCGACGAAGATGCCGACGATGACCCACACGGCCCGGAACACGGTTTGGGCGTGACGTCGGCCGTGTTGTTCGGCCCGATCCAGCCGAATGGAGTGGCCGGCCGACCCTTCGCTCCGGTGGACCATCTGCGTGTGCTTGACCAGGATTCGAGCGGCGAAGACCCGCTGGAGTTGTATCGCACGCTCGGTCTCATTGAACAGGTACTGCTGTCCCGATCCTACGAGTTCATCAACCTGAGCCTGGGACCGGACCTCGAAGTGGAGGATCAGGAGGTTCATGCCTGGACCTCTGTCATCGACGACTTACTCAGCGATGGCGATACGCTCATGACCGTGGCCGTCGGCAACAACGGAGAACGCGACCGCGAGCTCGGCTACAGCCGCGTGCAGGTTCCGTCGGACTGTGTGAATGCCCTCTCGGTTGGCGCGGCCGATGATACCGGCGCGGACTGGGCCCGCGCACCCTACAGCGCGATCGGACCGGGCCGCAGCCCCGGGGTCGTCAAGCCGGATCTGATGGCCTTCGGCGGCAACCCGGCGGCCAAATACTTCCACGTCTTGGCGCCGAACGTGAAGCCAGTGCTGACGCCACAGCTCGGCACCAGCTTCGCGGCGCCGTACCTGCTGCGCAGTGCGGTCGGTATCCGTGCGATCCTGGGCGGCAACCTGACGCCTCTCGCCATCAAAGCCTTGCTGGTCCATGCGGCCGATTCTGGCGAACATGACCCGATCGAAGTGGGCTGGGGCAAGATTCCCGAGGACACGCTCGATATCATCACGTGCCCGGATGGCGTGGCCCGTGTCGTCTACCAGGGTGAGCTCAAACCCAGCAAATACCTGCGGGCTAGCCTGCCGCTGCCCAAGGAAGGGTTGACGGGTAACGTCCGTCTGAAGGCCACTTTCTGCTACGCATCACCCACCGATCCGCAGGATGCCGCGGCCTACACCAAGGCTGGCCTTGAAGTCGTCTTCCGCCCAAACGACGAAAAGATCAAGGACGGCAAGAGCAACGCCGATACCAAGGGCTTCTTCGATTTGAAGAAGTTTGCTACCGAGCAGGAGCGTCGCTCGGATCAGGGCAAGTGGGAAACCGTGCTGCACGGGGCCAAGACCTTCCGTGGTTCCAGCCTCAAGAACCCCGTATTCGACATCCACTACAACGCCCGCGACGGCGGCGGCCGGGCCACTGGCCCTGAGAAGATCCGCTACGCATTGATCCTCTCGGTCGAAGCGCCGAAGCACGCCGATCTCTACAACGACATCCTGCGCGCCTATGCCAAGACCCTCGTGCCGATCCAGCCGCAGGTGTCCTTGCCGATCCGCATTCGGTAACGGCGGGCGGAGCAGCACGGACTGATCGGAAGGAGGCGAGCGATGCCGGAACCGTTGAAGAGCAAAGATAAACACGGGGCTCCGTTCACACGGCCGCCCGAGATCGAGGCCTGCTTGGGAAGGCTGGAGGCGGTCGATGCCGCGGCACGCCTGCAGGCGTTCGCCGTCGTGTTGAGGAAGAGCAGTGGCTATGTGCCGTCGGAAGCGCTGACGTATTTCCTGCGGCGCGCCCACGCGACGGGCGCAAAGGACGAGTTCAAGCAGATGTTCGGACTGCTCATGAAACGGGTCGGTCAGTCCCTGTTTGCAACGGTCTCGGACTCCCGTATGGCCGGGGCGCAAGGGATTCGAGAAGAGATCATGGGCCGATTCGCCGAGCGAATCGCCAAGGACTGCAACGGCCGATTCGCCATGCTGGACTTCTTTGAAGTGCGGTTCGACTTGGCGTTCGCCCGATTCCGGAAGTCCGTGCTGAGGCAGATCGGTCCCTCGTCGGTACTCACCGAGCCGCTGTCCACGGACGGAGAAGAGGATCAGGACATTTCTCAGGAGGTCGAGGAAGCGGCGGCCGATTTCCTGGGAGGGGACCCACAAAAAATTGACGACCCGGCTTTCCGGTTGGAGTTGGACGCCGCGATTGATGCATTACCAGACGATCAGAGACGGGTCGTGGGCTTGCTGCGGCAAGGCTTCCAGATCGATTCGAAGGACCCGAACATCATGACTATCGCTAAGATGCTCCACTGCGATGAGAGAACCGTGCGCAATCGCCGGGACCGTGCATATAAGACCCTCAGGTCTATTCTGCAGGAGGACGCATGAGTACGCCCAAGCCTTTCGCTGCGGACGAGGAATCCGTGCTGATGGCTTTCTCTATGGAGGCCAGTCATGCCCGGGAAACGCTTGAACGCTACATCAGGGAGTACCCGCAGCATGCGACCGCGCTGATCGACTGTTCGATCGATCTGCTTCATGAGCCGCCGGCGGGCGACATTCCGGTGACCGAGGTGCCGGACAGCGCGGTGGACAGGGCATGGCAGCGATTCGAGCACGCGGCCCAGCAGCCTGACGCCGAGGTCGTGAATCCGTTCGCCAAGCTCAATGCGAGCAGCTTCAAGTCACTCGCACGCAGCCTGGACGTCAGCAATCTCTTCCTGATGCGCGTGCGCGATCGGGCCATCCGTGCTGCCACCATTCCTGCCCGATTCGTCGAGAAGCTTGCGTCGGAGCTGGGTGCCACCGTTCAATCTGTGGTCGCATACCTGCAGGGTCCACCAGGCATCGTTTCCGGACAGGCTTTTCGGTCCAGTGTGAAGCCGACTGTGGGCGAACAGATCACGTTCGACCAAGCAGTCGCGACTTCACAGCTCACGCCGGAACAGCAGGCGACGCTTAAGGCATTGTCGGACTGAGCGATGGACGCCACCGAGGCCGCTCGCCGGGAAGCAGAACGCCTGCACCGTGCGAACGTAGCGGCCGGCGGCGATCCGACCCGCCCTCTGGCGTTTTCGCTTCAGGAGGCCACAAGTCGCGGCTTGGATGTGTACGCGCTGCAACAAGGAGACTCACAGCTCAAAGGAGGCAAAGCCACGTTCGACAGTCAGGCTGGAGGCATCCTCTACGAGGATCTCGGATCGGACTTCGAGCGCGCCTTCTTGATCGCACACGAACTCGGCCATGTCGTGCTGGAAGGTGGCACGCTGGACGTGGTGACGGTGGACGTCGAGCCCGACCGATCGATGGAGGACGCGCCGGTCGGCGTCGATCGCGTCCTTGACTACGGGGCGCGCGAGCGACGTGAGGTGAAGATGGACCTCTTCGCGCGCGAGTTCCTACTGCCACGCCCTGTGTTGCGCGAGTTGCATGTCAACGAAGGGCTGACATCCGACGAGATCGCGATGCGCTTCGGAGCGCCGCTCGCAGTGGTACAGCAACAGTTGCTAGATGCATTGCTGCTGCCAACCGCGGAAATGCCGCACCCCATGGGCGCAGGCGCGGTGGAAGGCCCGCTCACCCTTGACCCCACGCAGGCTCAGGCGGCTGCACATCGTGGCTTGGCGTTCCAACTGCAGGCAGGGCCGGGTACCGGCAAGACGCGGACGCTTGTTCGTCGCATCGAAGGGTTGCTGGCGGACGGCGTCGATCCCACCAAGATCCTGGTCCTCACCTTCTCCAACAAGGCGGCCAATGAACTGTGCGAGAGAATTGCCGCCAGCAATCCTGTCGCGGCGGCAGCGATGTGGATCGGCACATTCCACGCATTCGGCCTGGACATCGTTCGCCGTTTTCACGATCGACTGGCGCTGCCGCCGGACCCACGGTTGATCGACCGGACGGAGGCCATTGAACTCCTGGAGGACGAGTTTCCGCGGCTCGACCTGAAGTACTATCGTAATCTCTGGGACCCGGCCCTGGATTTGAGCGACATGCTGAGCGCGATCTCACGCGCCAAGGATGAGGTTGTCGATGCTGCGGGTTATCGCGCGCTTGCGCAGTCCATGGCGATGCGGGCGGGCGCCGACCAAGACGCTACGGTCCGCGCCCAGAAGTGCCTGGAGGTTGCCACGCTCTTCGAGGCGTACGAACGGCTGTTGACCGCGCGCCAGCTGCTGGACTTCGGCGACCTGGTCGCGCTGCCGGTTCGTCTTGTCGAGGGTAGCGCCGAGGTCAGGGACGCCCTGCGTGCTCGCCATGAGCATGTGCTCGTAGATGAATACCAAGATGTCAACCGCGCTTCGGTCCGGCTCCTGAAGGCCATCGTCGGCGACGGCCGCAATCTGTGGGTTGTCGGCGATGCACGCCAGTCCATCTACCGCTTCCGCGGCGCCTCTGCAACGAACATCGCACGCTTTGCGATCGACTTCCCCGGCGCGCAGGCCGCGCAGCTGGGCGTCAACTATCGCTCCGACGAACGGATCGTGGATGTGTTCACCGAGTTCGCGCGTGGCATGCAAGCATCCGTCGGTGCTTTGCCGCTGAACCTGGAGGCCGACCGCGGCTTTACAGGAGCGCGGGTCGAGCTTCGCGTCGCTGGGTCGGCTGACGATGAAGTCTCTGCCATTGCCGCGTCGATCACGGCCCTGCACGAGCAGGGCATAGCCTATGGCGCCCAAACGGTGCTGTGCGCGTCCAATGCGCGCCTGAACGCCATTGCCGAAGGCCTTGGGGCCAGGGGCATTCCCGCGCTGCACCTGGGCAGCTTGTTCGAGAGGTCGGAAATCAAGGATCTGCTGGCCTTGCTCTCGCTGGTGATCGACCCGCGGGCGGCCGCGGTGGTGCGCGTGGCAACCATGACTCGGTACCAAATGCCCTTGCAGGATGTCGTGCGGGTCATCGAACACCTGCGGACGGCGAATCCCGCTTCGCTGGGGTGGGCGGCTATGCATGCCGAGGTGGACGGCCTGGCAGACGACAGTCGAGAAGCTCTTGTTCGCCTGTCCACGCTCTTTGCAGGCGTGAGCGCATCGACAAATCCGTGGTCTTTGCTGACTGGATGGACGATCGATGGTCTTGATCTCGCGAAGACGCTCTATCAGACCGGCGATGCGAGAAGCCGCATGCAAGGTCTAGCGATCTGGCAGTTTCTGAACTTCTGTCGCCGGCAGCCAAGAGGGCAGGGCGCACCCGTGCTGCGGCTGCTTGATCGCATCCGGCGCCTCGTACTGCTGTCAGAGGATCGTGGACTGAGCCAGCTGCCGCGTATCGCCGAGAACATCGACGCAGTGCGCCTGATGACCATCCACGGGAGCAAGGGGCTGGAGTTCGATGTAGTTCATTTGCCTGGAATGGTGACGTCAGGCCTGCCGCGCAACAACGTGCCGCCGCGCTGTCTTCCGCCGGATGGTCTGATCCATGGTTCGGAGGGGCTGACCGGCATCGAGGCGGTGAAGGCCTGCCACGATGAGGAAGAAGAGTGCTTGTTCTTTGTGGCGATTTCGCGAGCACGCGACAGGCTGCAGCTGTATGCCTACGCCAGGCAGGCCGATGGACGTGCGCGCAGCCCATCCAAGTTCGTCGCCCCGATCGACCGACTCCTTGTTCGTCCGGTCCCGGTGCCATTGCAAGCCGGCTCGAAATCGACGGGCGCGCCGCTCGCCATCACATGGCAAGGGCGTCCGCAATGGACTGATACCCAGGTCAACCTCTTCGAGCGTTGCCCACGCCGCTTCTTGTACACGCACGTGCTGAGGCTCGGCGGTCGGCGAACCGAAACCGCATTCATGAAGATGCACAACGTCGTGAGCGACGTGTTTGAGTGGTTGAAGCTGGAGCATGAGACGACAAGTCCCACGGTCGACGAGCTGGCAGCGCGCTTTGAAGAGGCATGGCGCTCCAAAGGTGCGACCGAGCATGGATATGCTGAAGACTACCGCCGCATCGGTAAGCGGCTCGTCGACTTCCTCATCGAAAGCCGAAACCGTGGCGTGGCCGCACCGGCGCCTCCCATCTCGTTGGGGTGGGCCGAGGGCGAAATCCTTGTCAGCCCGGATGGCGTGGCTCACGGAGCTGGTGGCCGCGTCACGGTGCGGCGCGTCAAGACGGGCAAGCAGCGCTCGAACGCCTTCGATGACATCGAGTACACGGTTCTTCAACTCGCTGCCGTCAAGGCCTACGGGCCGCACGCGCAGGTCGAGGTGACCTACCTGACCAGCGAAACCATCCAGCCGATGGAAATCTCGTCGCGCAAGCTGGAGTCCAGGCGCGAGAAGGTGCAGGCTTTCCTTCAGGCGATGCAGGCGGGGCATTTCCCGGCCAAGCCCGAGGCACGCAGCTGTCCGCGCTGCCCGAGCTTTTTTCTCTGCGGTGACCTGCCCGGAGGGGCGTGGGTGCAAGAAAAACTTTGACCGACCTTTCCGGTCTGGCGCTGGGCTGCGATTGACTGAGTAAGGAGGCCAGAAAGCCTGCAATCCCGCAGGTGATGGCTTCCCAAGAAAGGCAATCAAATGCAAACCCAAACCCCCAGCGGCGATGGCCGCTCCGATGTCGAAGATGTCGCTGCGGCGATCCGCGAAGGCCGCAGCCTGCGCCCTGCGGCGCTCTACCGGATCGTCGTCCTGGACGACCAGCTCCGCGAGCGTCACGTCGATCTCGCCGATCCGGTGCCGACCGCGCGCCAGATCCTCCAGGCCGCCGGTTCGCGCCCGGTCGATGAGTACAGCGTCTACGCGATCCTGACCTCCGGCGAGTTCGAGGACCTGCGTCTGGACGAAACCTACGATCTGCGCGGTCGCAGCGCGGAGCGCTTCGTCATCTTCCAGACCGACCGCGCGTTCAAGTTCACTATCGACGACCGCCAGCTGGAGTGGGGCAAGCCCAGCATCAGCGGCCGCGTGCTCAAGGCGCTGGCCGGCGTCCCGCCGGAGACCTACGACGTCTACCTCGAAGTGCGCGGCGGCGGTCAGGACGTCCTGATCCGTGACAGCGACCTGATCGATCTGGGCAAGCCGGGCATCGAGCGCTTCATCACGCTGATCCGAGACACCACGGAGGGCCTGCTCGCGCTGCCCGACGCGGACGAGCGCTATCTGAGCAGCCACGGTGTGGCGTTCGAGATAGTGAGCGACGGTGCGCACACCGGCGTCATCTTCAAGCAGCTGCTGCTGCCCGCCGGAAAGTTCAACCACGCCGCCGCCGACGTGCTCGTTCTCCTGCCACCCGGCTATCCCGATGTCGCGCCAGACATGTTCTATTGCGACCCCTGGCTGACGCTGCAAAGCGTGGGGCGCTACCCGACCTGTGCCGACCAGGCACATGCGTTCCAGGGTCGCAGCTGGCAGCGCTGGTCGCGCCACAACACGGCGTGGCGCCCGGGCATCGACGGCCTGCACACGATGCTCAAGCGCATCGAGCACGCCCTGACGGAGGCGAAGTGATGTCGCCGGCCGCTCTGGACATCGTTCTGCTGGAGCCGCACGAGGCAGCCCTGCGCTCGCTGCTGCATAGGGAGAACGGGGCTGAGGCGTCCGCCTATGTGCTTTTCGGTAGGGCCGACATCTCGGCAGACCCTTGGTCGGGCCTGCCTCGCGCCAGACTGATCTCGCACGAGGTCATCCCCGTCGCAGACGATGAGATGGTCTCGGCATCTCCGGTCCACGTCACATGGTCCACCCGCGGTTTCATGCGCGTTCTCGGCGTCGCGAAGGAACGCGGCTTGGTCGCGGGCCTGGTGCACACGCATCCGAACGCGGTAGCGTTCTTTTCTGACCAGGATGACCGAAACGAGGCCGAGCTCGCCCGGACGACGTTCAACAAGGGCGTTTCCGGCTTGGCCAGCATGGTGTTCGGCCGCGATGACGCTATGGTGGGCAGGCTCTGGATCGCACCCGGTGAGACGGTCACGGCATCCTCGATCTCGCTGGTAGGCAGCCAGATCAAGATCGCGCGCACGGTAGCTGCAGCTGACGAAGATCAATTCCTGGCGCGGCAGGCCGCGCTCTTCGGCCGAGGGTTCAATCCAGTCGTGCGCGGGCTGCGGGTCGGCGTCGTAGGGGGCGGCGGAACGGGCAGTGCCGTCGCGATGTTGTTGGCGCGACTGGGCGTCGGCTTTCTAGGGCTGATGGATAAAGACACCATCGATGTCACCAACCTCAACCGCGTACATGGCTCGCGCGCCGCTGACGTGGCCGCCCGCCTGGCCAAGGTGGACATCCTCGCGCGCGAGATTCGCACGGCAGGTCTCGGCACCCAGGTCGTCGCCAAGAAAGAATGGGTCGGCCACCCTGATCTGCGCGACCTGCTGCGCTCCTGCGATGTGCTGTTCGGTTGTACGGACGACCATCAGGGGCGGCTGACGCTCAACCGCCTGGCCCACTACTACGGCATCCCGCTGATCGATGTCGGCCTGCGCATGCGCGCGGCACGGAGCGGCACGGAATTCGACATGACGGGCCGCGTGTCGACGATTCGCCCCGGCAACCCTTGCCTCATGTGTCTGGGGGTGGTCGATCCTCGCCGCGCTGCGGCCGAAGGGCTCCGACGCAGCGACCCGGCCGAGTTCGAGCGGCGTAAGGCGGAAGCCTATGTGGACGGCGGCGGCGACCCCGCGCCCGCCGTGGTTACGTTCACAACGGCCATCGCCTGCGCGGCCGTCGATGAACTCATTCAGGGCCTGACTAGTTTTCGCGGCCCCGGGGGTATGACACACAACAGGATTCGCCGCTTCGACCGCGTGGAGGATCGCGCCATGACCTGCCGACCCGTGGCCTCTTGCCCGGTTTGTGCCAGCCAGACGAGCTGGGGGCGCGGCGATGTCATTCCATTCCTTGGTGTGATCGGCTGACCATGAAGCGACTTATCGCGCGTGCGCTGCGCCGGTTCGGGTGGTTGCGCCACGACCTGCTCGTTTCATCGGTCGCTCAGCACCCGGGCAAGAATGCCGTGCCGCCGGGCGAGTTGTGGCTGGTCATCGACAACGGCGTCAAGAAGTGGGCTTGCATGAGCTGCCCGGGCGGTTGCGGGGTACAGATCTCGCTTTCACTCAACCCGGATAGGCGACCACGGTGGTCGGTTAGTACGGACTTCTGGGGGCGCCCAACCATAACACCGTCGATCCATCAACATAGAACTTGCTCGTGTCACTTCTGGATCACGCGTGGCATAGTTGAGTGGTGCCGATAAGGTAGTCTTGTTGGCAGGTTCCCACTGACCGGTGTCCGGCCTATACCGTGAGTTCCGCCGTCGGCCACAACCAACCGGTTGCGCTGCATAGCGGGCACTTAAGCCATCTGGATGAACCTACGTGGACCAACCAACTTTGACCGGATACGCGCATAAAGTGGAAGACAGCCAGACACGAGTCTGCCCACAAGACGAGGCGCCGTTGCCCAGTTTCGGGTCGCACTGAATGATAACTCCGGCCTCCGTTCCCCTCGAATTTCAAGGGGCGCACGCTTTTTGATATGAGCGATCTGAATCGCTGAAGTGGGAAGTTTTTGACTGGACGCCTCAAGGGTTATGTCGGTGCCGACTCAGCAGACGCCTGATTCGACTTTTTTTCAGACACATATCACCCTCCTGAGCGGGCCAATGGTGGCTCATCCGTCAGCGCTTTGACTGACGCACCTACTCAGGAGCATCCATGTCTGAAGAACAATCTACTGGCCATGACGTCCAGCAAACCCAAGAACGGCTCAAGCAGCAACCAAAGAACCCCTACGCCTGCCCTCGTTGCAATTCGCACAACATCGAGGAGCTGGGCTACGGCCGACGTGTCGGAGGAGCCATCGGAACGGTGGCTGGCGCCACGGGCGGCGTCATGACCGCGTTGCTCGGTGCCCGTACCGGTGCAACGGTCGGCGCAGTGGCCGGTCCAGTTGGCGCGGCTGCGGGGGGCCTGGTCGGGGCTCTCCTAGCTGGACTGACCGGCGCCACGGTCGGCGGTATCGCTGGCAGCGCCCTGGGGGATGTCGTGGATAGCAACGTCCTCGCGAATATTCACTGCCTTAGCTGCGACCACACCTACAGCGTCTCGACTGACGACTGAGCCCCTCCCTTTCCTCCCCCCTCCCGAAGCCCGGCAGCGCAAGCTGACCGGGCTTTATGCCGTCTATCAAGGAGCAATTTATGCATCTCGTGCAATCCATGGCTTACGCCAGCCCCGAAATCCCCTGGCACGGACTCGGTAACCAACTCTCCCCCGGCCAGCCCATTGAAGTCTGGGCAGATCGCGCCGGCATGGACTGGAGCATCGAGGAAGCCCCCGTTCGTTACGTCGCAACCGGTGCCAATGGCGAAAGCTACGGGTCGATCCACTCCTTTCCTGAGCAGAAAGTTCTCTTCCGCTCCGACACCAAGTCGCCTCTCTCCGTCGTTTCCAACCGCTTCAAGGTCGTCCAGCCGGCTGAGATCCTGGAGTTCTACCGGGATCTGACCGAGGCCGGTGGCTTTGAGCTGGAGACGGCTGGCGTCCTCAAGGAAGGCAAGAAGCTCTGGGCCTTGGCCAAGACCGGGCAAAGCGCTTGTCTCAAGGGCCGCGACAAAGTGCATGGCTACTTGCTGTTGGCCACTGCCTGCGATGGCACGCTGGCCACCACGGCTCAATTCACCAGCGTCCGCGTCGTGTGCGCCAATACCCTCGCCATCGCCCTGGGTGATGGTTCCGACGCCGTCAAGGTCGGACACCGCAGCCAGTTCGACGCCCAAGCCGTCAAGCGACAGCTGGGCATCGCCGTCTCGTCCTGGGATGGTTTTATGGTCCGGATGAAGGCTCTGGCCGACTGCAAGGTCAAGGACGAAGCTGCTGATGCATTCCTGCGCCGTGTGCTGACCTACCCGGTCAACAACGTCGAAGGCGTGAGCACGGCCATCAACGACAGTGCGCTTAAGGTCGTGCACGAGCTGTATACCGGTCGCGGCAAAGGGTCCGAGATGGCTTCGGCTGCTGGTACGGCTTGGGGTCTTGTCAATGCAATAACTGAATTCACCGACCACTATCGCCGCGCGCGCAGCGATGACCACCGCAGAGATGCTGCCTGGTTTGGCCAAGGGGCTGCCTTGAAGCAGAAGGCATTTGAGGAGGCCTTGAAGCTGGTGGCCTGAGGCGACCTACTCCATCAACCTGATCGCCGTCTTCATGACGGCATAGAAGCCCGGGTGCATCTGCGTCCGGGCTTTCTTATTTCTGGAGAAACCATGATTCAACCCGTCTCTCAAGAGCGCCCGGGACGAACACGTCCCGCCCTGCGCCTGGTCGATACCCGCAAAATCGAACGCGCCGACTGGCTGCAGGTTCGTAAAAGCGGCATCGGAGGCTCCGACGCAGCTGCGGCCGTGGGCCTCAATCCCCACAAAAGCGCCCTGGCGCTGTGGATGGAGAAGACTGGTCGCGAAGGCGAACTGCGCTACCCCGATCCCACGGATACCAAGGAGCCCGTTTTCTGGGGTGCTCTGCTGGAACCCATCGTAGCTGCAGCCTATACCCAGCAGACCGGCAACAAGGTCCGCAAGGTCAACGCCGTGCTGCGTCACCCTACGGTGCCTTATATGCTGGCCAACCTGGATCGGGAGATCGTCGGGGCCCCTGATGTCCAGATCCTAGAGTGCAAGACCGCGGGTGAGTTCGGCGCCCGGCGTTGGAAGGACGGTGTACCTGAAGACGTCCAGCTACAGGTCCAGCACCAGCTGGCTGTGACAGGCAAACAAGCTGCGGACGTGGCTGTGCTTCTCTGTGGCCAAAAGCTAGAGGTTCACCGGATCGACCGTGACGATGCCCTGATCGAGCGGCTGATCGAGCTGGAGGGTCACTTCTGGCGGCACGTGACCGAAGACAAGCCGCCACCGCCCGATGGCTCTGAATCCGCTGACGAAGCGCTCAGAGCGCTGTATCCAAAGGATCGAGGCCAAACGCTGGACTGGTCGACCAACCTCGTGATGTCAGCTGTGTTCTTCGATCTGCTGGCAGTACGCCAGCAGCTGGAGGCTCAGCTGCGCCTGGAGGCTTCTCTGAAACAGCAGATCCAGCAGCACATGGGTGACGCCACTCGGGTCCGATTCGAGAGGGGCTCTATCACCTGGAAGCGAAGCAAGGACGGCGAGACGGTGGACGTTGATCGCCTGCTGGCTGATCACCCCGAGCTGCGTCAGCGCTATGCCGTGGGCAAACCAGGATCGCGGCGCTTCCTGATCCACGACGCACCGGCCACCTGATCACCAGGTTTCTCCCGGTATCACCAAATATCAACCAAAAATGAAAGGAGCACCCATGCTCAAAGGTCTGACTCTCACGCCCCCGGTTGTGGGGCGCATTTCCATCGGTCATGTCATCGAACGCAACGGCAAGCGCCTGCCGGAAAAGGACGACGAGTTCACGCTGACCACCCAGATCCAGACGCGAGACGGCTGGATGCTGCACCCGCTCGATGAGCAGCTTCGCCAGGCCCAAGCCGGTGGCCGCAGGGGAGAAGCCAAAGTAAAGCTGCGCCACATCCCGATCCGCCTGCTCTTTAACGATCCTGATCTGAACCTGCGAGCCAGCTACAGCCTGTTCGACAGATCCACCGGCCGTCCGCTGTGCGTAGGCAATGGTGAGACCTGCCGGCGTTCAACGGCTGATGGCATTCAGTCATTGGCCTGTCCCGCACCGGAATCCTGTGAACTGGCTGAGCGCGGTTGCAAGCCCTTTGGGCGTTTGAACGTGCGCATCGGCGAGGAGGAGGAGTTGAGCTCCTTTGTCTTCCGGACAACAGGGTTCAACAGCATTCGCACCCTGGCGACTCGGCTCAAGTATTTCCAGGCGGTCAGTGGCAACAACCTTTCCACCTTGCCGCTGGAGTTGCGGCTGAGAGGGAAATCCACCCAGCAGTCACACGGCACACCGATCTACTACGTGGACCTCACGGTTCGTACGGGTAGTACCTTGAACGAGGCTATCAGTCAGGCCAAGGCGGAAGCGCAGGCCAGGCAGGAGGCAGGATTCTGCCAGGCTGATTTGGACAAAGCTGCAGGAGAAGGGTTCGCTCTGGGCGCGTTCGAAGAGTCTGTCGAAGAGGGAGCGGATGTCGTGGAGGAGTTCTATCCCGGTCAGGAAGGAAGGGGGGACCCGATTTCTGAGCCCCCGGTGGCAGCGGGGCGGCAGCCAAGCTTGCGGGATAAGTTGGAGCAAAAAGCCGCCATGCAGGAAGCCAGTTAGGCCCGACTGGGAGCCGACTGTCTATTTGATCGGCTGCTCCGCAGCGGTTGCGGCCGGTCGTCTGTGCGCTCTGAGTTCACGGTCTCTGCGCCAATGCGGTCATTGAGCCAGTCTAGCCGGTAGATAGCAAATCAACCTTTTCCCGCAACGGCAAGGTGAGATTTGCGGACATGACTTTGTGAAGAATCTCTAGAATCTTTATCGTCGGTCGGCCTAGACAACGCACCGAGAATTCCGCAGTTTGCGGCAAGCTGAGCATCGCAGCAACGCTCACGCAGGCTCTTGAGCTGTTTCTCCAGGGCACGCAGTTCCCGGATCCGGTCAGCCACATGACCGATATGCGCATCCAGAAGTGCATTCACGTCACCGCAGTCCGATGCGGGGTCGTCCTTGAAGCGCAGCAACTGCCGAATTTCATCCAGCGTCATGTCCAGACTGCGGCAATGGCGGATGAAGGCCAGCCTTTCGGCATGGACCTCACCATAGATTCTGTAGTTGCTTTCCGTACGCTCCGGCTCGGGGAGCAGACCTTCATGCTCGTAGTACCGAATGGTCTCGACCTGGGTCTGGGTCCGTTTGGACAGATCACCGATCTTCATCATGTACGTCTCCCGGGTCAGGCTGCAACCGTTCGAGGCTGGAAAGCAATCAGGGCCATGCCCAGCAGGCAGATGGTGCCCCCCAAAATGTCCCAGCGTGTGGGTGCGACACCATCCACACGCCAGAGCCACAGCAGCGCCACCACCACATAGACACCGCCATAAGCCGCATAGGTACGACCAGCGGCCTGCGGGTGCAGGGTCAGCAGCCAGGCAAAAAATGCCAAGGCCAGCGCCGCTGGCAGCAGCAGCCATGGGGTGCGTCCCTGAACCAGCACCAGCCAGGGCAGGTAGCAGCCGACAATCTCCGCCACGGCGGTGAGGACGAACAGAACTGAGACGCGCAGGGTTTCAAGCATGGCAAGGCGGATAGGGTTTCAGGGTTATTGCATCTTAGCGGCTTGACTCTATAGCCGCTACAGGGTTTCTAATTCCGTTCAACAAGGAGTAGAAATGCAACGACAGAACAGCTCAGAACTGGACAAGAGTCTCGGATGCGCTTGCGATAGCGGCTGCAGCAGCCCGCCCGCGCCCGTCCGTATCGAGGGTGGACAACCCGGCACCTCCGGCACGGTTTTCCGCATTCCGACCATGGATTGCGCTTCCGAGGAAAGTGAGATCCGGAATGCGCTGGCCGGCATCGTTGGCGTGCGGGGCCTGGGCTTCCAGCTGTCGGCGCGCACCCTGCGCATCGATGCCCCCGCTGAAGTCCTGCCGCGCGCCTTGGACGCCATCCGCCACGCCGGCTTTGATCCCCAGCCCGTAAAACCGTTGGAAGAGGTTGATCAGCGCGCCCCCATGGCCGAAGGGCTGGGGCGTCTGGGCGCTTCCCTGCTGCTGGCCATCGCCGCTGAGTTGCTGGACTTTTTCGCGCCGGAGACGATTGTCTACAAGGGGGCCGGCATGGCCCTGGCGGCGGCGGCCATCTGGCTAGCCGGCTTTTCAACCTACCGCAAGGGCTTTATAGCGCTGCGGCAGGGACGGCTGAACATCAGCGCCCTGATGACGGTGGCCGTGACAGGCGCCTTCCTGATCGGCCAGTGGCCCGAAGCGGCCATGGTGATGGCACTCTATGCCATTGCAGAGCTCATCGAGGCGCGGGCCGTGGACCGGGCGCGCAACGCGATCAAGAGCCTGCTGGATCTCACGCCGGATACGGCTGAGGTCAAACAGCCCGACGGCGGCTGGTTGCTGGCTGCGGCTGCCGACGTGGCCTTGGACGCTGTGGTTCGGGTCAAGCCCGGCGCACGCATTCCGCTGGACGGGGTCGTGGTTGATGGCAGCAGTGCGGTCAACCAGGCGCCCGTGACAGGCGAAAGCATGCCCATCGACAAGGATGTTGGCGACCTGGTCTTCGCTGGCACCATCAACGGCACCGGCGCACTCGAAGTGCGCGTGACCGCCGCCGCCGGCAATACCACGCTGGCCCGCATCATCCAGGCCGTGGAACAGGCCCAGGGCAGCCGGGCACCGACCCAGCAGTTTGTGGACCGCTTCGCCGCCATCTACACCCCGGCAGTGTTTGCGCTTGCCGTGGCCGTGGCGCTGTTGACACCCTGGCTCATGGACCTCAGTTGGATGGAGGCCGTGTACAAGGCCCTGGTCCTGCTCGTCATCGCCTGCCCTTGCGCCCTGGTGATTGCCACGCCGGTCACAGTGGTAAGCGGCCTGGCCTCGGCAGCACGCCGCGGCATCCTCATCAAGGGCGGGGTCTACCTGGAAGGCGCGCACAAGATCAAGGTCATTGCTCTGGACAAGACCGGCACCATCACCGAAGGCAAGCCCAAACTGGTGGCGACCGAGGTCCTGTCCTCGCCGCTCCCAGAAGCACAGGTGCTGCGCTGGGCGGGAGACCTTGCGGCTCATTCCGATCACCCCGTGTCCAAGGCCATCGCGCAAGGTCTGGTTCAAAGCAATGGGCAACTGGAACAATTCACGGCCCTGCCCGGCCGGGGCATCCAGGCCCGCGTCGACGGCCAGACACTGATTCTGGGCAACCATCGCCTGATCGAAGAGCGGGGCCTGTGCAGCCCGGCCATCGAAGCGCGGCTGGCAGAACATGAGGCGCAAGGTCGCACCGTGACGATGCTGGCCATGGACAGCCAGGTGCTGGCCATCTTTGCCGTGGCCGACACCATCAAGGAGAGTTCACGTGAGGCCCTGGCTGAACTTCACGCTCTGGGCGTGCGCTCGGTCATGCTGACGGGCGACAACCCGGCCACCGCACAGACCATCGCCCGGCAGGCCGGCATTGATGACGCCCGCGGCAACCTGCTGCCCGAAGACAAGCTGACAGCCATCGAGGACATGCAAGGCCGATTCGGCGCCACCGCGATGACAGGCGACGGCATCAACGATGCCCCGGCCCTGGCGCGCTCGGACATCGGAATCGCCATGGGCGCAGCCGGCACGGACACGGCCATGGAGGCGGCCGACGTGGTCATAATGAACGACGACCTGCGCCGCATCCCGGAACTCATCCGCTTGTCACGCCGTACCCGGGCCGTGCTGTGGCAGAACATCGTGCTGGCCCTGGGTATCAAGTCGGTGTTCCTGGTGCTGAGCATCCTGGGCAGCGCCACCATGTGGATGGCCGTGTTCGCCGACATGGGCGCCAGCCTGATCGTGGTGTTCAACGGCTTGAGGCTGTTGCGCAAATGAACTTCATGCTAATTTCAAACTGGCGCTGGTATGGCCTGGCCTTATCTGCGGCGCTACTGGATCAGGCAAGCAAAGATCTGATCGTCCGAATACTGACGCTGGGGGAGCAAGTTCCTGTCAGCTCGTTTTTCAATCTGGTTTATGTACTGAATCCTGGTGCAGCCTTCAGCTTCCTGGCTGATGCAGGAGGATGGCAGCGATACTTCCTCATCGTTCTGGCGCTGCTTGTATCGGCTTGGTTGGCGTTCTTGCTTCAAACGCAACGTTCGCGTCATGAGGCACTGGGCTTGAGTCTGATACTAGGTGGGGCCGTCGGCAATGTGCTGGACCGCATCATCACGGGGAAGGTCGTGGACTTTCTTGATTTCCATTGGAATGGAATGCACTGGCCTGCATTCAACTTCGCCGACGTGTTCATCAGTATTGGCGTAGCGTCGCTACTCTGGACGACTTTCCGAGAAAGCCCCTTACAAACTGAGCCAAAACATTAACGTCTTGATTGCGGAGCGAAGATCACTGCCCATAAGAGTTTCGTAAGCGTTCGGTCATCACATCCTGACCTAGACTGGCCATATGCAACCTAGCGAACGATCAATCCGTGGGCTTGCAGCAACTGGATTCACCGCCGACCTGGATCGGGGGGCACGGCACTGATCCGAACGAGCAGAACACGCAGCAGTCACCCGCCTTCGGGCGTAAGACAGCGTGACATTCTGCGCATTCATAGAACCACTGGCAGGCGTCGGTGGGCATTTCTTCGGTTTTCACATGGCCGCATTCGGGGCAGGTGAGGACAGATTGCAGGATTACGTCGGTCATGGATTTACAGACACGAGGGTTGATGGGAACCCGGCGTTCTTGATTGCGCTGGTCAGGGCATCCACTGTGACCCTGGCACCGTCAAACACCACTGTGGTCTCCCGCTTGGTCAGATTGGACTTGACATCGATGACCCCATCGACTCGTGTCAAAGCCTTCTTGACAGTGATCGGGCAAGTCGGGCACGTCATCCCTGGAACCGAGAGAACCGCACTTTTCTGGGTGGCCCAACTGGGCCCCACAAGCAGCATCACTGCTCCTGTAATGATCCATCGCTTCATCGTAGAACCTCTCTTTCAGTAGAACCTCTCTTTCAGTAGAACCAGTGAGCAATCCAGGGAGCCACCAGCGATGTGCCCAGCAGTAGCACTACCAGAGCAAACAGCACCTTGTAGGACCGATTGACTAGGGGGCGCTCACAGACCTGACCCACCTCGCATGCTGCCGCCGGACGCCATATCCGGCGTGCTGCAAACACTAATGCAATCGCTGCTACACCAACGAACAGCGGCTGATAGGGTTCAAGCACTGACAGAGAGCCGATCCAGGCCCCGGAGATACCCAGCATGATCAGCACCAAGGGACCCAGGCAGCAGGCCGACGCAAGTAGCGCAGACACACCGCCAGCGATCAGGGCCTTGCCGCCACCAGTTGCCTGG
>JACCDS011858817.1_pt1 | contig 23344 bp, 13 predicted proteins | sample 7446441 | NCBI WGS metagenome assembly JACCDS01 (sample SAMN15323445, study PRJNA562643) | freshwater metagenome | isolation source: river surface water | place: USA:Blue River Watershed | collected 2017-08-17 | reverse complement strand
CAACGTTTTTGTTAAAACTTTTTCATTGACTGTGGTGCAAGAGGCGTGGAGTACCGTCTTGTATATATTTGGCGAAAGCCGTCCAACACTTCCTTCGTTAAACGAATTGACGTAAATGCTCCCAATACGCAGGCCACCATAAAAAATGTCGGTGTATTGGTCTTTCAATTTGAGATACACTTTATTGCCCACCCGAAAATCAATATAAGTATTACTCACATCCACAGGAACACTAAAACCAATAGCGGGTTTAGTAGCTGTAGCCAAAGTTTGAAACGAAATGGTTTTGAAAAAGTTGCCGTGTTCGTCAGATGAAACCACATAGGCTTCGATGATGTCGTCGTATTTGTATTGCGCCACAATGGCATCGGCGGTCTTGTGCACTTCCTCCACGCTTCGGTTAACGGTGAAATTCGGTTGTGTGCATTCTAGCGAAGGGATAGCGACTTCGTCTTTGACACAATTGGTTGTTACTACAGCGAGTACAAAACAAAAAACACGATTTAGAATATGAGATTTCATAGTGATTTGGGATTTAGAAGTTAATAGAAAGGCTTACAAAATAGGTTCTTCCGTAGCCATAAAAATACTTGTTACCAAAGTTGGGTGTTCCGCTGGTTATGTCTTGATTGCGTTGCCTAAAGTTGGCATTCCGAGCTTGTTCGTAACCACCCGTTTTAAATGAAGTGTCCAATAAATTGTTGATGCTACAAAACAAATTCAAGTTTTTTTTGAAAATGCGCCACGACTTTCCTCCGACTAAGTTCAACAATAGTAGGGGAGTCAATTCTTCTTGTTTGAGGAGTTCTCTGCCGCGTTCTTCGGTAGCTTCTGGAAAAGGAAATCCACTAGCGGGATTGATAAAAAAAGTTGAAGTTCGCGCAATGGGAGAAATGTCGATGTAATTTTTTGCCAAATAATTTACATTGGTACTTAGCCACCAATATTTTGGATTTCGGTATTCTAATCCCAACGAATACGCCTGTTGTGGTGTTCCTGCTTGATGGTTGTTTTTGAGCGCAGCAGTGCCAAAATTAAAAACGGGATTCGTATTTTCAACCGAAGCTTTGGCGTCATTAGTAATGGTTACATTGGGGTTGCTGGCATAGATATATTCGCCAAAAGCTGCCGCTACAATAGTTTTCAAAGTGGGATTTATTTGGTATTCAAAACTCAGTTCAGTTCCCCAATTCTTTTTGTCTAAATGGGTTAAGGTTTGGCTCACAAAAGCATTGGTACTGTTGTTGCCCGCTCCGTTGTCAAAAATTCCTTCGGCATAAAAAAAGGAAGTTTCTGTTGCGTTTTTTATTTGGCTAAAATACCCTGTAAAACGCATTTTTAATTTAGGCGAACGATAAACATAACTCGCATCTAAACTGCTATTGTTTTCACTTTCAATTCCATCCACAATGGAATTATTGAGTCGGGAATTAGGAAAAACGGCTTTCAAATTAGGTGCTTTGGAAGCGTGTGAGCCATTGAAAAGTAGCAATTGTTTACCGGATAATTTCCAAGTCAGCCCCCCTTTGAAACCAAAATTTTCAAAATGAAGAGTTGGGCTTTCGCCAAAAGAATTGGTGGGGTAAATCCCGTTTTTATATAACCCTTCGCGTTGATAGGTAGAGCTTGAATATTCTTGTGCCAAATAAAAATCGACTTTTTTATACCGAAATTGGAATTGGGTAAACCCTTCTAATTTGGCAGACATTAAAATAAAATTGTATCCATAAGTGTCGCCCACTTTCACTTGTCGGTTTGGGTTGTTTAAATCTGATTCTGCTTGATCGCCTTTGTAAAATACATCAACATCTTCAAAATACAATCCGCCCAGTAAATCCAATACATTTTGATAATTATGAGAATGTAATTTATTGAAGGAAGCGCCAGCACTGAGTCGGATATCCTCCGTCAGTTCTGTATTTAAAAGAGCAGAGAAGGCTAAGTTTTTGTCGTCGGTTCTATCTTCATAAAGAATGTATTTGCTCTGGGCGGGTTCAAATCCCGTAATTTTCCCATTGGCATCCACAATTGGGTTTTGATTGGCTTGATACATCGCTGTCCAATCGATTTGTGGTTGGGATAAAAACAACGTTTTGCTACGTTCGGCATTCGCCAAATCAGGAGTAAATGCACCCGAAAACTCCCCCTCATCTTTGGCGTATAGCGAACTAAAGTAACTGGGCATTTTTCGATAATAAGAGGGATCGGGGCTATTGGCGTGTTGGTAATCAATGTTGCTGTTGCTAATTTTTCCAAATTGGTAAAATGCGCTCAAATTCAGCTGGGTGGTAGTATTAATTTTGAAATAATCGTTCAGCATAAAGACAGGTTCTTCGATAGTTTTGATGCGGGAATTGCGTTGTTTTCCGTTTTGAAAACCCCAATACGAATTGTATTTCTCTGAAGTTAAGGAGACAACTTCATCGGTATTAGGCGAGTTTTTTCCGCGTGAATTGGGTGTATAAAAAGCCGTAAAGTTGATCGAGTTTCGGGGACTAATTTTCTTTTGAACACTCGTAAAAATGGAATTGGCATCATAGTTTGTACCTTCAAAATAACCTTCGTTAGCATAGCGTTTTCCTGCAGAAACGACAAATGCCCAGCCTTTCTCATTCATTCCTGAGGCATAGGTAACCATCGCTCGTCCTTGGTAATTGGTATTGGTTCCAGAGAACGCTATCCGAGTTCCTTTTTTATAGGTGGAAGCTTGTGTGCTGAGGTGTTGTGTGCCTAAAATACCTCCAAAAGCATAGTCGGAAGGGCTGCTGCCAATGGCAATTTCTTGGTTGCGCAACACGTCGTTGAGACCGCCCCAATCGCCCCATTGCGGTCTGCCATCATACGCTTTGTTCATTGTTAATCCATTGATCAGGAGTTGGGCATATTGGCTGTCGAGACCCCGAACCCGAAATCGAGCTTGTCCCCAATTGAAAGCTGCCGCTTGCTGAAAAGCATCTTTGGAAGCCTGCAACAAACCCGAAGTGCTTTCGGAACCGCCATTGTTTTCGTCTAAATCATCATCCAAAATAGAGATGACAGCTCCTTGTTGATTAACTTCATCCTCTTCTTCTAAAACGATGATTCCCAAGTCAATTAATTTGTTTTCTTGTATTTGAACAGCAATTAGTTTGTCTTTGTATCCTTGACTCCGAAAAAAAAGGAATTGATTGCCCGGTGGTGCTTTTTTAAATTGGAATTTACCATCTGCAACACTCAATTGCATTTGATTGGTGTTTTGAATAGTAATCACAACCGAAATTAAAGGGCTTTGTGATTTTGAATCGATAATTTTTCCAGAAATGAGGGTCTCTTTTTGGGCAAAGAGCAGGCTTGTATAGAATAGAAAAAACAGCTTGGGGCAGAGGGTTTTCATACAATTTGGGATTAAAATGAAAATGGGATTTTTCAAAACAACAATGGGTGTATTGTTTTGAAAGCAAATACTAAAAAGGGTGTTTTTGGAAAAAGAATGGGTAGCGTGGTATTGTGTTCCAATTCTGAAGTTAAAAGTAGTAAAAAAAATTATCGATTGATTTTTTCGGCAAGTTTTTTTGTTTTTTTGCCACAAAGGCGCAAAGTTTTTGAACCATTAAGAGATTAAGAGAATTAAGATTTTCCTGATTTCTTGAATTTTTCCAATCTGCGTTCCACCTCGTAAATCGTCCCTCGTATATCGTAAATCAAACTTTTAATTTACTCTGCCGTTTTAATCTTAGAAACCATAAACGAGATGAATACTCCAAAAATCCCAATGAAAGCAAAAGAAAATTGCAATCCAAAAGCTTCGGCGATATAACCAATTATTGGTGGCCCCATTAAAAAACCTAAGAAACTAACGCTTGAAACAGCCGTTAACGCTTCGCCAGTAGGAATTTCAGGATGTTTTCCAGCGATACTATATAGGGTTGGAATAATAGTCGAAACCCCCAATCCCACAAACATAAATGCGATAGTACACGGAATTAATAATGGAAAAAAGACTGCTGTAAAAAGGCCACTGGAAATAACGACACCGCTGATTTGCATCACTTTTTTTCGTCCAAATTTTTGAATGAAACGATCGCCTAAAAAACGACCGCTGGCCATCATAATCATAAACGAGGTATAACCCAAAATTACAAGTGGACCAGGCGCTTTTACTACATCTTTGAAATACACGCCGCTCCAGTCAAACATCACACCTTCGCTTGCCATACAACAAAATCCGATAACACCTAACCACAATAACATTTTGTCGGGTTTTCTGAATCCTTTTTCTTTTTTCGGCTGCGGTTTTTCGACTGCTATGATGAGGTATTTGATATTGAATGAAATTAAAGATAAAACAAGGATACCCACAATAGCAAAATGCTGAAAAGGGGTTAGCTTCAAAGCCAACATACCCAATCCCACAAATGCCCCGGTAAATCCCGCTAAACTCCACATTCCGTGAAAAGACGACATGATGGTTCTTTTGAACAATCCTTCTGTATAAACCCCTTGGGTGTTTACCGAAATGTTAGATAAATTCCCAAACACGCCAAAAAAGAACAATCCTAAAGCCAGTAACCAAGGGTTGGGTGCCAAACCTAAGTTAGTTAAACTAATTGCATACATGATAATAGCAAAAACCAAAGTACGGTGACTCCCGAAACGAGTGACTATCTTTCCCGAAAACGGCATCATTGCTAATTGGCCTACAGGAACAGCAAACAAGATAGAACCCAAAGCAGCTTCGCTAAGATGTAAACTGGTTTTAATATCGGGAATTCGGCTAGCCCATGACGCAAAACACAATCCCATTCCGAAATAAAAAGAACCCACTCCTAATCGGATTCTATTCAAATAAGAGGCTTTGGCTTCGCGGTAGCTTTTTTTGTATTTTCCTTTGCCTTTGAATCGGCCTAAAAAGTTTAAATCTATCAAAATGAAGTCTTTAGGGTTTGTTGTCGCAAAAATACAAAAACAGCAGATTTGGGAAGTATAAATCCGTTAAGAACATTCAATTATAACGTTATTGTTTATAAAAAGAGGGATTTGCCACAAACCTGCCTGCCGCAGGCAAGGGCGCAAAGACACAAAAAAGTTTTTAAACCATTAAGAGATTAAGTAAATTAAGATTTTTTTGATTTCTCAAATTTCTTAAATCTGCGTTCCCCCTCGTAAATCGTATATCACACTTCGTATATCGTAAATCTAACCTATTCTAATTACTTTTTGTTCAGCATTACTTTGAATAGCGGCTTCAATAATTTGCATCACATTAGTGCCTTCTTGACCGGTAACAGGTTCGGGTTTGTTTTCTACTATCGAATGGTACACCCCGTCAAAATAATCGTAATAATTGCCTTGATGCGTTGGAATTTTTTCACGAATTATAGCCCCATTTTTTTCAGTATGCAACAAACCCTCTTTGTCTTTGGGTTCGGTTCCCCAAGTGGTTAAATTAGGTTTTTTGCCTAGTTTTAACTCGTCTTCTTGCACATCGCCACGGGGTTTTAAGAACGACCCTTTTTTACCGTGTAGTACAAAGGATGGATTGGGTTCGCGCACAAAAAAACCAGCTTTCAGGCGGACTCTTTTATCCGAATACAATAACAAAATATCAATGTAATCATCTACGATAGAATGTTCGCGAGTGATACGAATATCAGCAAAAACAGACTTTGGCATTCCGAATAAACACAAGGCTTGGTCAATTAAATGAGGGCCTAAATCTTTTAGAATACCTGCACCTGCATTGGCCGTTTCTTTGTGAATTTTTGGACTTAAAAGTGGGTTGTAGCGATCAAAATGAAACTCGGCCTCCACAATTTCTCCTAAACTATTTTCGTTCAGAATTTTTTGAACGGTTTTGAAATCACTATCCCAGCGTCTGTTTTGAAACACGGCTAGTTTTAATCCTTTGGCTTTAGCCAAATCAGTCAATTCTTTTGCTTCGGCAAGGGTGGTGGTAAAGGCTTTTTCGACCACCGCATGTTTGCCTGCCAGCAATACTTTTTTGGCATATTCAAAATGCGTTCCTACTGGAGTATTCACTATAATGAGTTCAGCATCAGACTCTAAAACGGATTCTAAACTCGGATAACTAGTTACATTTGGATAATCTTCTTGGATTAATTTTTTGGTTCTTTCCCAAGAACCCAACAATTCAAATCCTGGGTGAAGTGCTATAAATGGGGCGTGAAACACTTTTCCAGACATGCCGTAAGAGAGTAATGCCGTTTTGATATTTTGCATGATTTTTTGTTTTTGATGCGTATGCAAAATAACGATTTTTTTGCCGCAAAGGAGCGAAGTATTTTAAACCATTAAGAGATTTAGTTTATTAAGATTTCTTCAATCTGTGTTCAACCTCGTAAATCGTAAATCGTATTTCGTAAATTGAAAACCATATAAGTCATATAAGGAAACAAAAGAAGGTCGCTTCGCTCAATAGAAGAACATATAAGATTTCCTGAATTTCCCACATCTGCATCCCACTTCGTACCTCGTAAATCGTACCTCGTAAATTGAATTAACAAACTTTTAGCAGCCACTACATTTTTATACTATTTGAAATAGAAAAGAAAAGTCTATTTTTGTGCATCGAAACACGAATTAAAACAACACCATGGATATTGTTATCAAGCTTTCTCAGTTTTTATTGAGTTTATCATTATTGATTATTTTACATGAACTAGGGCATTTTATACCTGCTAAGGCATTTAAAACCCGAGTAGAAAAATTCTACTTGTTTTTTGATGTTAAATTTTCGCTTTGGAAAAAGAAAATCGGAGAGACTGAATATGGGATTGGGTGGTTGCCACTGGGCGGTTATGTCAAAATTTCGGGCATGATCGACGAGAGTATGGACAAGGAGCAAATGGCTTTGCCTGCGCAACCTTGGGAGTTTCGTTCAAAACCGGCTTGGCAACGTTTGATTATTATGCTAGGGGGTGTAACGGTTAATTTTATTTTAGCCTTTGTTATTTACATTGGGATGACATTTGTTTACGGCGACATGTTCATCGCTACTAATGATTTAAAAGACGGGCTGTTGATTGAGAACCCAGTGATGCAAAAAGCAGGTTTCCAAACAGGAGATAAAATTGTAGCCATTGACGGCCAAAAGGTGTTGAAGTTTGACAATCAAATGAATGCTCAGATTTTAATGGCTAAACAGGTTTTGATTGAGCGAAATGGAGTACAGCAAACAATAACAATGCCGGTCGATTTTGTAGACCAATTGTCAAAATTAGAAAAAGGTCCGTTGGCAACAATCCGAATGCCGTTTGTGGTAGGGACTGTCTCTGAAGAATCAAAAAACAAGACATTACAACCTAAAGATGTTGTGTTGCGTTTGAACGAAGAACCTGCAAAATATTTAGATCAAGCTAAAGCTATCTTGGAAAAGAATAAAAACAAATTGATTGTAGCTGGAATTTTAAGAAATGACAAAGAAATGCAAGTTCCAGTTCAAGTGGACGGGGATGGGAAGTTGGGGGTACAATTAGCAGCTTTAGATTTGGCTTCTTTAGAAAAATTAGGCTATTACAAAGTGAGTAAACAAGAGTTTGGTTTCTTGGAATCATTTTCTGTAGGTATTCAAAAAGGAGCCGATCAGTTAGTAGGTTATGGCAAACAATTGAAAATGATTTTTAACCCAGAAACCAAAGCCTACAAACAAGTGGGTGGATTTGCGGCTATTTTTAATATTTTTCCAAGTACTTGGAGCTGGGAAGTGTTTTGGAACATTACTGCACTGTTATCGATTATGCTTGGGGTCATGAATTTATTGCCTATTCCTGCTTTAGACGGAGGACATGTGATGTTTTTGTTATACGAGATCATCAGCGGGAAGAAACCAAGCGATAAATTTTTAGAAAATGCTCAAATGGTTGGTTTTGTTTTACTTATCACATTGCTATTGTTTGCTAACGGAAATGATATTTATAAAGCCATTGTAGGCAAGTAAAAAAAATTGAAAATTTAGAGCAAATTATTTGCGAAAATCAAATTTTGCCCTATATTTGCACCGCTTTAAAAGTGAAATACACTTTCCTCCTTAGCTCAGTTGGTTAGAGCATCTGACTGTTAATCAGAGGGTCCTTGGTTCGAGCCCAAGAGGGGGAGCAAGTTGTACCAATGGCCTTAATTAATTTTAAGGTCATTTTTTTTATTTTATATTGAACCAATAACCCTCAGAAAATCAATGAGTTGGTTTGATTTTAAATCAATATCGGGAGCAAGTTGTACCAATGGCCTTAATTTATTTTAAGGTCATTTTTTTATTTTATATTGAACCAATAACCCTCAGAAAATCAATGAGTTGGTTTGATTTTAAATCAATATCGGGAGCAAAAGTCCAGCAGTAATGCTGGACTTTTTTGTTTATTAATGAGTTAAGGTAACAGCTTTTTACTTTATTTAATTAACTTTAGAACAAATTTCTCTTTTTGTGATAAAGACTTTTTTCCCCTCTTCTCCTGTTTTGTGTAAGTATATTGAATGCTTCTATATATATGAAGGTATGCCCAGTTCAACCTTTAGGTATGTTGCTTTCCCTCATTTCAATACCGGCCTTTCTTTCTTTAAAGGGGCGACTATTTTTAGGAATTACCCACAAATTACAATTACAGAAAGCGAACCTAAAGGAATTCAAATTGAACTTTTAGGAAAGTACAATAGCCCGTTGTTAATTGATTTCAAAGGGAAAATACAAGAAGTATCGATTATTTTTAAACCATTAGGGATCAATCGTTTTTTTCGAGAAAATTACCAATCTATTGCACCTCATTTTTCTCAAGAGTTACTCCATGAAACATGGAAAAGTTTTGGCAATCAACTCACATTTACAGCATCCGATTTACCGGATTTGGAATCTTTTTTGCTCTCTCAATATGAAGCTACTCCAGAATTAAATCCAATACAAAAAGCACTTTCAATGTTAAATGATAGTAATGAAAAAAGAGCTGTTGCTGAAATTGCTAACGAATTAGGGTTTAATTTAAAAACATTTCAAAGATATTTCAATAAATACATGGGGTGTAGCCCTACAGAATACCGAAGAATAAGCAGATTCCGAAATTCGTTAACTAACAAGTTCAATAGTTCTGAATTGAAAAATTTTACCGATATAACCTATGAAGAAGGGTATTATGATCAGTCTTATTTAATTAAGGAATTTCGAAAACTTACCAATCACAATCCTAAAGATTTTTTTAAATTGACAAGTAAAGTAGATGGCGACAAGATAGTTTGGGAATTAAAATAGTGTCTTAAAAGTACAATTTTTAGAATAATTACAAATCTAAATTTGAACCAATTATTTAAATCTATAACAATGAAAACATCATTTAACAAAATACTGTATATTGGATTTTTACTTTTAGGTTTGTTCCAAGCCTTGTTTACCAAAGACTATATGCAGGCCGGATCATCTATTGGAATCGCCTTGGCTTTCGACCCTTTTGATACAGAACAAAAATGGAGCGACAGACCGACTTGGCAAAAAGCCGTTTTAATCGTTCATTTGGCCGTTGCTGGTCTTTTATTAGGGTATGCTATTGGATGGAATAGTAAATAAAGGTAAATTACAATAGTAATTTCATCATAATGTCTGTTTGTTCTTCATTGCCAAACACAAATACATGTTGGTCAAAAGCAACAAAACCGTTTTTAGTGTAGAACTGAAGCGCACGATGATTTTCTTCCCAAACCCCTAACCATAAATATTCACAGCGTTTGTTTTTTGCAATGGCAAAGGCTTTTTCAAAAAGCAATTGTCCTATGTTTTGTCCGTGGTATTCTCTTAATACATAAATGCGCTCAATTTCTAGTGATTGGTTATCTTGAAGTTCGGTTTGCGCTTGTCCAAAGTTGACTTTTAAGTAACCAATTACGTTTTCATTTAGGGTGGCAAAGTAAAATTCAGACTCTGGATTTTGTAATTCGGCAGTGAGTTTCTCCGCAGCAAAGCCTTCTTTGAGATACAACGCCATATTCTCCTGTGTATTGGAAGAGGAGAAGGTTTCAGAGAAGGTTTTCCTGCCAATTTCTTGAAGTTGAAAAAGATTTTCGACGGTTATTTTTCTAATTCTGATGTGTTCCATAATTCAAAAGTAGGGTTTTTGTAGTTGAAATGAGTATATTTAGCCAGTAAAAATCGAAACCATGACCATTTTTGAAAAAATGTTAGCCGGAGGTGTTATTGCTAATACTGATCCAGGAATGAGAGCCGTATGGGAGGTTGTACAACGCACCATTGAACTTTCGGCGCGATTAAATTCGGCTACAACAATAGCCCAAATCAGGCATGTTTTATCACAAATCATAAACAAGCCAATACCATCTTCTACTAGAATATTTATTCCGTTTCACACCAATTTTGGTCAGCACATTACAATAGGAGAAAATGTATTCATCAATCATGGTTGCTCCTTTTTAGACTTGGGTGGAATAACTATTGAAGACGATGTTTTGATTGGTCCAAAAGTTAATTTGATTACCGAAAATCATCCTATTGACCCTAGTAATCGCAAATCGTTAGACTTAGCTAAAATTGTGATTAAAAAAAACGCGTGGATAGGAGCTGGAGCTATAATTTTGCCAGGGGTGACAATTGGTAAAAATTCGATTGTTGCTGCAGGAGCAGTAGTGACTAAAGATGTTCCTGACAATACCATTGTAGGAGGTATTCCTGCACAAATTATTAGAAATCATATATAGCAAAACCATGGAAATTTCGATTACAATTACTGAAGTGGCTAGAGCTCAAATACTAGAACTTTTAAAAACTCAAAATCTTTTTGGTGCCAAATTCCGTTTGTATGTTGCATTAAGTCGCGCCAAAGGTTTTGAATATTCCTGTACGGTTGATAATGAAGTAAATGAAGACGATTTGATTTTAAAGTATCAAATTCAGGAGAATGAATTTGAGGTTGTAGTAGATAGTATGAGTATTCAATATTTGAATGGTGCGGTGGTTGATTGTGTTATACAAGACGGGCTATCGTCTTTGATTATTTCTAATTCTAACACCAAAAAAGAATAAAACAGTATACTTAACTTTCAGGCTGTTCAAAATGGTAACGGTCGCCATTTTGAGCAGACAATGGCTATATACAATAGTGCTTCTTTCTAACGAATGGTAGTCTATAAGCACTCTTATTAGTAGGATAGAAAGAGGTCAGTCCCGATTACTAATTCGACGATTCAACGAAGATTTAGTAACTATGGCTTTGCTGTCGAAATTTAAGGATTCGCCTTGTGTATTGTTAAAATTAGAGATGATGAATCTTAATAAAATCCAGAGGAGTCATTTGGGTCACTTCTTTAAAGGAAACAAAAAAATTGGTTTTAGATGAAAATCCTGCTTTGCGCCAAACACCTTCCATTGAAAGATGATTTAAATCTCCATTTAAAAGACACTCTTTGGCATAGTCTACTCGCATTTGTGTTCGTACGGTGGTGAATTTTGTTTTTAAAATCGTGTTAAAACAATAGTATAAATGGTGTTTAGGAAGATGTAAATTTTCTGCTAAAGCATCAATACTAAAATCTGCATTTGTAAAAGGTTTTTCATTTTGAAGGTATTCTAAAATGGTTTGACTTAAAGTTTCAAAAAAAGCATCATTTTTTTTGTTTTCGAATTTTTCTTGTTCTTGAATCAAAGAATTTGTTTTTGGGTTGTCTTGCCAATTTTCTTCGATTGTTCTAGCTAGTGGTAAACCGTACAAAATTCTTGGAAAACAAATTAAAGTAATTGGAATTAGTGAAAATGAAATTCCGGCTATACTGTTGATTGTTATTGAGTTGGCAGTTTCTTTTGTAAATACATTCGTGGTGTAAAAAGAATTGAGATAATGCAAATAACTAATAGCAATTCCTGTCGTTAATACGATCAACAAAAACAACCACCAAGATATTATTTTCTTGTCTGGAATAGTAGAAATAATTTTTCTTTGTTGATATAGATAACGGAAAAGCCAAAACAGACTGATTAGACCGTATAGTAATAATGACAAAAAACGCATTACTAAATTCACAGAATTATCAAAGAGCCAAGAAATAGTATTGGTTTTATAAAAATTGATGTCAGAGATGAGTCGGGTGCACATTTCCATTTTACTCTCAAAGGGTACAAAATAATAAGGAAAAATGGATATTAAGCCCACAATAAAAGGGATGAAATGAAGAAAATCCCACCATCGTAAACGACTAGTATCTACTAAAGTTCCGCGAACATAAAAAAATAACATTGGACCCGCCAAGTAATAGAAAGGCATGAAATGACCATACATAATAGCAAGTCCAAAAACATTATCTGAATTCATGTTATAGTAATGCAATAAACCTAAAAGTGATATAGGAATTAAAAAACCAGTTAGATACAATGCGTTCTTATTGACACGGAAATTGTAAACCGATTGGCTGAAGGATAAAAATAAGGTAAATAGTGAAATGTATAAAATCATATAAAGGGGCGATACAATACCATTTACAAAATAATGAAATTAAATCCTATTTACAAAACACGAATACAGGTGCTAGTTACTCGTTGTCAGTCATTGCGAACGCAGTCAAGCAATATCGTAATTTTCAACATTCGTACCTCAACCTCTTACATCATATATCGTAAATCCCACTTCGTACCTCGTAAATCAGGTTTCTAATTGATTAATTTTTATAAAATCAAGAGGGGTCATTTGGGTTACTTCTTTAAAGGAAACAAAAAAATTCGTTTTAGAAGAAAAACCTGCTTTATACCAGATTCCTTCCATAGAAAGTTTGTTTAAATCGCCATTTAAAAGACACTCTTTAGCATAGTCTACTCGCATTTGTGTTCGTACAGTAGTAAATTTTGTTTTTAAAACAGTATTGAAACAATAATACAAATGGTGTTTTGGAACATCTAGTTTTTCAGCTAGTACAGCCAAACTAAAATGAGGATTTACAAAAGGTTTTTCTTTTTGTAAATACTCCATTGCTTTTGTAGTTAGGTTTTGGAAATATATTTGCTCTGTTTCTTCCGAGTTTACAGAATCGGTTGAGTCTATAGTCTCTTCCAAATAGTCTGTTGCTTGAATTGAATTTTTTTGTGTTACAGGAAGCCCATAGAGTACTTTAGGAGAAACAACGATTAAAACAGGAACTAAACTAAAAGTAATACCTACATAAAAATTAACATTATAAGAACTAATTATCTCGTGAGTAAGATCAGAATTAGAAAAAAAGATATAGTTCAAAATTAAGTAATTGATACTTCCAGCAATGGCAATTAATATGATGATGTACAACCAATGTAAAGTAATTTTTTTCTGTTTGCTTAATGTGGCATATTTGTTTTTTAAAGTGTAACGAATAGTCATTATTAAACAAGCCATAGCATAGAAAAATAGTAAAATTGTTCGAGCAGGCAAATTGAATGCATTGTTATAAAGCCAACTAATATTAATTCGCTTGTGGGTATTGACATCCTGCATAATTTGACGGGCAATCTCCATTTTATAATCAAATGATTCAAAATAATACGGAAATATTGATATAAGTCCTATTGCGGCAGGTAAAAAATGAATTAGATCCCACCTGTTGAGTTTTGGGTTGTCTGAAAGAGTGCCCCGAATATAGAAAAACAACATAGGTCCGGCTAAATAATACAAAGGCATAAAATGCCCATATAGAATGGCTAAATAAAAAGGAGATTGAGGATATACATAAAAGAGGTGTAGGATTCCTAAAATGGAAATGAGAATTAAATAACCTGCTAAATAAAATGAATTTCGATTGATTTTATAATTATACACTGCTTGAACAGTTGACAACAATAGAGTAGTAATTGCTAAATACAAAATCATAATAGTGGAGCGTGTTGTAAATTCTGTACAAAGCTAATGAAAAAAGTCAAGAGTCAAAAAAGATTGTTTTCAGTACCAAATCCTATGAAGTCTTGTGTTTAAGCTTGCCAATAATCCCGACGTTTTTCCTTTTCACAAAACAATTTTTAGTAAGAAAATTTTTTCAAAAAAAGTTCCAAAATTTAAAAATATAGCTGTTATAAACACTTCTGTTGTGATAAATAGGGTGATGAGAATTCCTCTCCAATAAATTAATAAATTATTCATTTACAGCTACTTATTTCTTTTAAATCGTCAAATAGTAAAAGGTTAAAAGAGTTCTAAAATTAAAAATGAGTTCCAAAATGTAAAAATGGAACCGCTTTTAAATTTCCAGCCATTTTTTATTTAAATCGTGAATTAAATTTGTAATTCGATTCCGTGTGTCCTCAAATAATGAAATAAGGACAACTGCTAATTCACAAGCCTACCCCAGTTTGTCAATTAGGAAAAAATCGAATCCATCCCGAATCTCGAATACAGTTACAAACGAAGTGTACACTTTATGAGAGAAAAATTACGTTTCAATTTTGGAAAGAAAACCATCTTGTTTTCTATTTTATCTTTTTTCACTTCTTCGGTTCAAGAAGAAAATGCCTCTTGGGAGAAATCCAAGAGCAATACTCATTTTGATAAAAAAGTACACCTATATATATATAGTATAAAAAAAGTATTTTTTTCATTATGGGTAGCTCAAAAAAGTATACCTATATATAATACCACTTTCAAACAGAGAATTCGGTTTTTTAACAAAGACGATTTTTCGTTAGACCCACTTTTAGTTTGAAACTAAAAATTACAACTGAAAAGAGTCGTATTCAAAAAATAAAAATAATCCCCACTTCTCTTTGTCTATAAAACGGCAGTAAAAAAAAAAAGAAACCTAAAGTATGAGAAATTTTTTAAACATGTCCTTTTCGAAAAGTTTAATAGCTTACAGCTCTAAGAAACCATCAGTGTCTTTTTTGCGTTACTATATATTGGTAATTAGTGCACTTTTCTCTTTAACAGGAGTTAAGGCCCAAGCTCCTGGAGGTGTTAGCTCCGGACTGCAGCATTGGTTGAAAGCCGATAATCCGAATAGTATAGTAAATACAAGTAACCGTGTAACACTTTGGAAAGATGCTTCCCCATTTAATCGCGATATCAAAGGGTACGGTGCCGCACTACCGCTTCTGGTACAGAATGGAATCAACTATAATCCAAGTATGGATGGTTCTGGTGGCGGATATTTTAGAGACGATGCCAATGCTGTAGCCATGACTTGGTCTAGTAGTTTCACTGCTGGAGAAGTATTTGGTATGGTGAAAGGAGATGGTCAAATCACAACCGGGAGAGGCCATTTTTGGGATTATGGAAGTAATAGTAGAGGGAGTAACTGGGCTGGGACTAATGCAGCTATCAATGAAGGTTTTGGTACAACAGACCGTGTTGGATATAATCCATTAACGGGAGCAATTTCTGATACAAAAACAGGAATCACTAACACACAACATAAATTTTATCATGGCGATTGGTCATTATATAACAATTTTTCTGCTCCCAATAATTTTGGAATCAACCGAAATGGTAATGTGGTTGCCTCTACAACAACGAATACAGTCAGTTTTGCTTTATTAGGGGGTGGAATTCATATTGGTGCCATTTCAGGAACGGTCAATTATGGCCAATATCCGGAAGTGATTTTATATAACCGTATGTTAAATACCACGGAACGTAACCAAGTAGATACCTATTTAGGTATTAAATATGGTGTAACCGTTGGGCATAATTATGTTTCCCCTTCTGGTACCATACTTTGGGATCGAACAGCTAATACTAGCTACCACAACAATGTATTTGGTATTGGACGTTCTGATGCACAAGATTTACACCAGCGTCAGTCTGTATCGATCAATAGAACTTCCTTCCTCCAAATGGGAAATAACAATATAATAGGTTCTACAAACGGGTCTACTATTGGAAACGATATTGCTACGGATGAATCGTATTTAATTATTGGTGATAATGGAGCAGCTCCTTCAGCCTTTGTGTTTAATTCCGCTTTAACAGGTGCTAATCATATTTTGCCAACCATCTGGAAAGCAGAAGAAACAGGAACCATTGGTTCAGTACGTTTGTCTTTTGCTTCTCCAACAGCAGGTGCTACTAATTTTCTACCTACCGGAAAAATTTTGGATCGTAAGTTATTTTTGATCGTAAGTCCGGATAATAACTTCACAGATGCTAACAATAGATTGGTTCCTATTACACTAAGCAGCGATGGCACTCGCTACGGTGTGAATGTGGATCTTGCCGATGGAGAATTTTTCACAGTAGTGATGGATCTACCAACGCCAGGTGGTGTGTCGTCAAGCAATATGGAATTGTGGTTGCGTGCGGATAAAGGAACCAGTTCACAGGTAAATGGGACAACTATTTCTACCTGGACCGATTATGGATTATTGAGAAAAAATATTGCTACCAGAATTGATGGAACTCAACAATATCGTAACAACATCACTGATCGTTTCAACTTTAACCCAGTGGTTAATTTTGATGGAAATGGAGGTATGGGTTATGGGGATGATTATATTTTTGTGCCAGCCGCCCGTGGAGGAGCAACGCTTTTTGGCGCTGTTAAACCAGCAAATTCTGCCATTACTAAAACGGCCCAAGCCCTTTCTGATTTTGCCATGCCATGGGGTACTGGATATGGAATGACATACGGAAATTACTATACCACAGCTTATACCTCTACAAGTTTTGGTGGTGCAGGCGTGAGTACTGTTGCCCATGGTAAAGGAACTGAAGGAAACATTATCACATTTGATGTGAATTTTGCACAAAATCAAGCACTTCGATTGAGAGGAGCTCAAATTTCATCACAAAATATAACTCTAACGGCACTAGACGATGCCCAAATCACCAATGAAGCTACTCCTTCGAGTACGGGTGGTCCGTTTACAATTGGTCGTCAGTCAACCTCTTTAAATTATACCTTAAATAACACCCGTGCTTTTGCTGGAGGATATGGCGAATATATCCATTTCGGACGCAACCTAACAGCAACCGAAACCCAACAGGTAGAATCCTACCTAGCCATGAAATATGGTGTAACCTTGGCAGCGGGTACCAACTATATTACCAGTGACGGTTCTGTGGTTTGGAATGCTACCACCAATGCCGCCTATCATAATGATATTACCGCTATTGGGCGAGACGACGCATCTGATTTGCACCAACGTCAATCCCGTTCCACAGAGGCATCATCAATGCTAACCATTGGAAATAAATCTACCATCGATTGGACCAATGGAAATATTGCAACTGCAGGGAATGATATTACTTCCAATGAAACATTTTTGATTGTTGGAGATAATGCAGGTTTGATAGATTTCAATTTTCACCCGTATCAAACGGGTGATTATTTCCGTTTGCAGCGCGTATGGAAAGCGCAGGTTACAGGCATTACAGAACCTATTAAAATTAGTGTTCCAGCCTTTGGTAATAGTGATCCAAATGCCTTAAAAGATATCGCCGCTTACGACCAACGTGTTGTTGGAGACACAAAAGTATATTTAGCCATTGATCCTAATGGCGATAACAACTGGAGTGATGCTACGTATACCGAAATGACCTTAACTGGTTCTGGTACTTCGGTTATGTATGAATCAACCGCTACCATTGCTAATGGCGCTTTATTTACCTTGGCCATCAAACGTAATCTTACGGATACCGATGGTGATAGCGTACCTGATTTCGATGATATTGATAATGACAATGATGGTATCACTGACGATGTAGAAATGGATCTTCGTAGTACTGTGATGGCCGTGCAATCGGCCAATGCCACTGCCAAAATCCTTTCAGCTAAAGCATTTTCAGGTTCTGATGAATTTGCCATTGATATGGCTTTAACGGGCACCGCAACATTTAACACAACAGCCAACGGCGGTACTTCATTGGATTATTCTGTGGGGTCAACCAGCACGACCAATCAGCCTTGGAACATGGGCTTTACCATTACGCCAACGGCAGGTGAGGTAACGAATGTGACGCCTAGTATTCGAAGAATAGAGTTTGGACCAAATGTGCCTCGTAATACAGTCATCGTTTCAGGGTCAGAAAATAGCCCTACTTTATTTAGATTATACTGGCCAGAAGATGAGGTGTATCAGGCCGTAGTATTTGATCCTGCCAACCAATTAAGTTCACACAATACCGGCGATGTGATTCGTCCGGGAGATGTACTCAATATGAATGTATTCCATACCCTATCTGCAGTGCCTAATTCGTGGAAGGTAGTGTTCTATGTGAGAAATGTAGATCAACCATTTAAGTTTGATGTGAATGTTACTCCAAACAATGGCGCTACGGCTATTAATAATGAATTTTATGGCCTTCGACTATATTCTACTCGAGCTATTGATGATGATTTAGATGGTACCCCCAACCACTTAGATACCGATTCTGATGATGATGGCTGTTTTGATGCGTTTGAAGCAGGAGCTACTACAACAGCTACTCTTGATAAATTCACTACAACGGGTACGAATGGATTAGTGAATACTTTAGAAAACAACGATACGTATACCGCTACAACCAATTATACCTCTACCTATACACTTGCCAGAAATCAATATGTTAAGGCTTGTAAAGATTCAGATACGGATAGTGTATTAGATGCGATAGATATTGATGATGATAACGACGGAATCATAGATACCGATGAGTTAAGTTGTGGAGAAGCATTCTTCTCTATTCCTAATATTACAGCTGGTTTAACAGGCTATCAACAATATGAAGGAAGTTTAACTGCTGGAGCGGCGTATGCTGATTATAAAATTAATTTCTATACCCTTTCTGGAACTTTAAATAATTCTACTGCAGTTGATATTTCTCAAGGTGGATTGCATTATCAGGTACAGAATAATGATAATAATTATCTATCGAATATTATACTAACCCCAACGGAGCCTGCTTCGTTTAATAAAGTTTATTTTGGTCCACAAACCTTTTCGAATGCGGTAGCAGCTTCTGCTCCTGTAGGTGTTCAAACATTAACATTCGATTGGAATCCTGGATTCCGTGCTGTGGTAGTGGATCCAAACGGGCAATTGAATGTGCCTAATGGAACAGTATTAACACAAGGGCAATCCGTAACGACTACGGCTGCAAGAACCGTGGCAGCCTCTACATGGCGTATTGAGTTTGAAGGAAATTTCTCGGATAAAGAATTTGATCTGAAAATTGCGCATAATTTCAGCACACTTCCTGCAACGGCGCCATATAACCAAGGATGGGGTATCAATGCCCGTCTTTGTGACATGACAGATGATGACAATGATGATATCCCTAATCATTTAGATACAGATGCAGATGGCGATGGTTGTCCGGATGCATTTGAAGCCGGAGCTACTTTACAAAATGGTGTTAGTACATTAACCGGTGCTGTTGGAGCCAATGGTTTAGTGAACAGTATTGAAACAAACGATACGCAAACAGCTGTTATTACCTATGTTCAAAGTAATTATCTGGCCTATTCTCCGGTTTCAGCCTGTGCTGATACAGATGGGGATGGGAAATCAGATAAAGATGATATTGACGATGACAACGATGGTATTTTAGACACCTTCGAATATGGATGTGGAGTAGGTACTTTTGTGCGCAACTTTGTGATCAGTTCTGGTGTTGGCATGGGTGCTGGTGGTTCGTTTAATAATGGAGATAATCGTGCTAAATTGATCTATCAAGTTTCGAATTTAACAACATTATCTTCTGTTGAAACCGATCAAACTTCATCAAGTATAAAAGTAAATGATGCCAATGGCGCGTACAGTGTGCGTTCAACAGTTTCGCCAAGTTCTTCTACCATTTCACAATTTAGTTTTGGTCCAAACCTGGGCGGTAATACAGCCAATGCAACGGTTTTAAATGCACAACAAAGCATTACGGTTACCTGGAATTTGCCAATAGGAGCCTATGTTGCGGATCCAGATGATCAACTATCTTCACATACAGATGGGCAAGGATTGGTTACAGGTGCGGTTCTTACCACAAGAGCTGCGTACACTGTTGCGCAATCAACCTGGAAAATTATTATTCCAATAAACTATTTGAATCGTGATTTTGTATTCAATGCAAATTATTCAAGTGCTACGGCCTTTGGCGATGAATCTTTTGGCGTTGCCGTAAACTTGTGTTCTAAAACCACTGATTTAGATGGTGATGGAAAAGCCAATGCCGTAGATACTGATTCTGATGGGGATAGTTGTTTTGATGCAGTAGAAAGTAAAAGTAATCAACATACATCATTGTCTAGTCCAACACTTGGAGGTACTTATGGTGACAATGGCTTATCTAGTTTAGTAGAAACAAATGATTTACCACTTGCTGCTACAAACTATACCGTATCAACTAATTTCTTAAACAAGTCAATAACTGGTTGTACGGATACCGATAATGACAATATTCCAAACGAAGTTGACATTGACGACGATAATGATGGTGTTTTAGATCAAGTAGAGTGTCCTACAGAGCCTCCAATTACTTCATATACCTGGAGTCCAAATGGTCAGAATGCTAGTCAAGCTAATTATAAGTTAATCGCAAACACTGGGCAGCATATTGGTGACGTAATTGTAAAAGCTGTTAGTAATTCTAGATTATCCGTTCAAGGACTAACTGGCGGAGGTGCTTATATTTATGCAAATCCAAAGGATAATTCTGTTTCTGGAGGTTGGTATGATCCTATTATGGATAGAACAGCTGCTAGCAGGACAGACCGCGTTTTGCAAATTAGTTTTGCTCCTGCACCAGGTATAGCTGCATTAGATTTAGATGTGGTAGCAACTGAAGGCGGAAATGGAGGTTATTGGTTCAATTCCCGTACCCTAAAAGTTGATGCAGGAGATGCTGGCCCTGGTTTAATTACAGGTATTCCGCAGCCATATTATTTAAAAGAGAAATACAAAGTTGGGCAAACGTTGACTAATACAATGCCTATCTCTACCAAATTTGTAAGTGGTCTTTCGCCTTCAACTAATAAAATGTTCATCAATGTGATGTACAAAAAAATTGCAACTCAAGCGAGCCCTCTTACATTAAAATATACCTACCGTTCCATTGGTGGATGGCTAGGAGGAGAAAACTATGCTTTCCAAATTCTTCGTTTGGGAATCTTAAAAGATGAAAAAGGTCCTTGTGACAACGATGGAGACGGTACACCTAATACATTAGATTTAGACTCGGATAATGATGGTTGTAATGATGGGGTAGAAGCTAGTATTTTGCCAGTAGGAACAGTATTGCCTCAAGCCACTGTGCCAACAGTGGGAACTAATGGATTTACCAATACCTTAGAAACTCAAGCAGACAATGGAACAGCCATTCGCCCATACAATTATTCGTATGCATTGAACAATCAAATCAATGGCTGTTTGGATTTTGATCAAGATGGCGTTTCGGATTTGGTCGATATTGATGATGATAATGATGGCGTTTTAGACCATATTGAGTCACCAAGCTGTTTCTTAACGGTAAACGAATGGAACACAACAGACAAGCAAGTACTTGGAACGGTTTCATCAGAATTGGTTGCCTTGGATCCAAATCTTCGTTTTGGTGCCTTGTTGGATAATGTCAACAATGTAAATGCAGTTCAGTTTTTAACAGCTACGGCACAATCACAACTCAATAAGGAGCTCTTTAAAGTTACTTTTGAGCGACCGGTTCAATTAGATGCCTTACATATCACAAAGTCTTCCACCGCACAAATTTCTGGAGGGAATGTTATGTTACAAGGGTCAAACGACAACAGTACTTGGACTAATTTATGGGCGGCTGCTAGCAATCCACTAAATCTTGCGACCACTACTACGATCAACGGCAGCATAGCGCTTACCAATGCAAATAGTTTTACGGTTTCAACCAATGCTGCACCTTATCGATTCTATCGAATTTATGGAGTTGCCGCTGCCAATGTGTTGGCCGGAATTGCTACTGAAATTTATTTCGATGTTAATAAAGCAGCCTATAATCCTTCTAATTATGCTAAACTAGGCACTTGTTTAGTAGATACAGACAATGATGGAATAGCAAACCACATGGACTTAGACTCGGATGGAGATACTTGTCCAGATGCATTTGAGGCTGGGACTGTTTTAAATTTATCAGCTACTATGGTTACTGGTCCATATGGTCCAAATGGTTTCGCAGATGCTATTGAAACGGCATCAGAATCCGGAATTTATAAAAAGCAATACAGATTTAATTATATATATAATGCCACTTCAACAGCTTGTTTAGATTCTGATAACGATGGTGTGGCAGATTTAGACGATATCGATGACGACAATGACGGCGTGTTGGATATGACAGAATGTGGAAACGTTCCTTTAGATCCAATAGAAGCTATTGCTAATCGATCAAGAATCATGCGTTCGTCATATCATGGAACGATTTTTAAAGCCGAAGACGGTAAATATTATGTAACGGGTGCTGCTGCCAGTCCAACAGGTACAGATCTGTTAACACCGTTAGAAATTTCTGTAGCCAATGGGTATTCTTTTACTGGTAACATTATGCACGCAGCAGCTTTTGATGTTGGTTCATATGTTCTTTTGACCACAGATGGTTTATTTGCTTGGGGAACCAGTAAATATGGAACGGCAGGTCCAACCGGTAATTCTTTTGGAAGAATTTCATTAGATGGGATTAATCCAATGGATGTAAAATCGATATCTATTGCGTCTGGTCCTAGTCAGACAATGTACATGAGTTTATTGCTGAATGATGGAACCGTTTACATAAAAAATATATACACAGGTACCGTAACGAATCATTATTTTCTAAATGGAGCGGGATTATCTGCTACGACCAATTCATTTACTAAAGTATTAACGGCAGCCAATACTCCACTAACAGGAATTACGCATGTTGAATTAACTACTGGTACGGCATTTGCTTTCAATAAAACAACGCGAAAGTTTTATACTTGGGGTAGATCAACTTATTTGGGCAATGGAACCGCTTCTGCAGCATTAAATTTTGCGACAGAAATGACTTCTCCACTTCCTACGGGTGTTAATCCATTTTGGATCCAAATTAATAACGGATTAACCTATTATGTACTGGGTTCAAATGGTAAAGTATACACAGTAGGACAAGCGACTAACGGAGAAACAGGCCAAGGCAATACTACCACAATTACTTCTTGGGCAACCGTTAAAAATGAAACGGGAACAGGAGACTTAACAGATGTTGCCTATTTGAGTGCACAAAATGCTACAGGTAATGAAAATTCAGCCTCTATAATTTTGAATTCTGGAAAGGTGCTTTCATGGGGATCCAATAATACCGGGATGATCGGTATGGGTTCAAGTACTTATAAATCATTGCCAACTTTACCAGATGGAATTTTACCAACCGATAAAGTTTGGGTAATAGAAAATGGTGGTCATATCACGCCAATTGTAAAAGAAGCGGGATTATTATGTCAATCTGGT